>Ga0182736_1001443_pt1 | contig 23139 bp, 23 predicted proteins | sample eDN5th30CKraftBY_FD_128882 | JGI IMG/M metagenome (GOLD analysis project Ga0182736, IMG submission 128882) | Enriched backyard soil microbial communities from Emeryville, California, USA - eDNA 5th pass 30_C Kraft BY (version 2) (version 2) | ecosystem: Environmental > Terrestrial > Soil >... | reverse complement strand
GCGAAGATCTACGCGGAAGTGCTCGGCTACGGCATGAGCGGCGACGCGTACCACATGACCGCACCGCCGGAAGACGGCGACGGCGGCCGCCGCGCGATGGTCAACGCAATGAAAAACGCGCGGATCAACGCCGACGAGGTGAACTACGTCAACGCGCACGGCACGTCGACGCCGCTCGGCGACATCGCGGAGACGATCGGCATCACGCGTGCGCTCGGCGATCAGGCGAAGAAGGTCGTCGTGAACTCCACCAAGTCGATGACCGGCCACCTGCTGGGCGGCGCGGGCGGCCTGGAGTCGGTGTTCACCGTGCTGGCGATCCACAATCAGGTGTCGCCGCCGACCATCAACATCTTCAATCAGGATCCGAAGTGCGACCTGGACTACTGCGCGAACACCGCGCGGGAGATGAAGATCGACGTGGCGGTCAAGAACTCGTTCGGCTTCGGCGGCACGAACGGCTCGCTCGTCTTCAAGCGCCACTGAGCTCGGCGCGCTCGTCATCGCGGGGATCCATATGGCGAGCGTGTGTGTGAATCGGCCGCATCGTGACGCAGGCGTCGCGATGCGGCCGTCGCGTTTCTTGCGGGGCGCAATGCTCGGCTTCGTAGCCGTTGCGGGAGCGTCGGTGTTCCAGTGCGTTTTCGCGCATGCGGAGCACGCGGGGCACGCCGCCGTGGCTTGCGCGGCGGCGCTGGCGGTGCTCGGGCTGGCGTCGTACCGGTGGATGAACGCCCAGCCATCTGCGATTGGCCTTCTTTCCGACGGCATCACGATCTGGAACCGAAGCGGCGAGATGCGCCACACGAGCATCGCTGGGTGCGCGCAATGGAGCGGACGCCTCATCGCGTTGACGCTTTGCGATACGCGCGGGCGGCGCGAAACGCTCGTCGTCGCGGCCGATTCCGTCGATGCCGACACCTTCCGCCAGCTCTCGGTCCAGGCTCGCCGCGCCGCAGCGTCCCACCTGTAACGACTGTAACGGCGCATGAGCGTTCCGGTAGCCTTACAGGCGGTAACGCTACAATAGCCGTCCGCGCAACTTCCCCAAGCTAATCGGATTTACCAGGTGAGTGAAAAAGAAATCGACCAATTGCTGGTCGAACGTGTCCAGAAGGGTGACAAGGCCGCGTTCGAACTGCTGGTCGCCAAATACCACCGCAAGATCATTCGACTGATCTCGCGCCTCGTGCGCGACCCCGCCGAGGTCGAGGACGTCGCCCAGGACGCCTTCATCAAGGCCTACCGCGCGCTGCCGCAGTTTCGCGGCGAATCGGCGTTTTACACCTGGCTTTACCGCATTGCTGTCAATACGGCAAAAAACTATCTTGCAACTCAGGGCCGCCGCGCTCCCACTTCTACCGAAGCCGATGCAGAAGAAGCGGAAACTTTCTCCGACGCGGACCAACTAAGGGATATCAACACGCCCGAGTCGATGTTGATGAGCAAGCAGATCGCTCAGACTGTCAACGCCGCGATGGCGTTGCTGCCCGAGGAATTGCGCACCGCCATCACGCTTCGGGAGATTGAAGGACTGAGCTACGAGGAAATCGCCGAAATGATGGATTGCCCGATCGGCACCGTCAGATCGAGAATTTTTCGTGCTCGCGAAGCCATTGCGGCAAAATTGCGTCCGTTGTTGGACACTCCCGAAGGCAAACGCTGGTAGGCGGCGAAAACCCTCGGGGCAGGGACGCGATATCTGGGTTGGTGGTGTCACAACGGGGTGTGGTCAAAGATGGGGAGCATCATGGGGTCGGTCTCGGTGCAGAATCAAACACAGGCGGGTTCGCGCGGCGAGCGCATGTCGGCTTTCGTCGACGGCGAAGCGCTCGGCGAAATTGGCAGCATCAGCCAGTTTCTCGCGGATCTGAAAGGCGACGAACGCGCGGCGTGGTCGGAATATCACCTGATCGGCGACGCCTTGCGCTCCGACGATCTCGCGGTCAGCCCGGCGCGCAGCAGCGCGTTCATGGCCGCATTCTCCGAACGTTTCGAAGCTGAGGCGCACGTACTCGCGCCGGCTGCATTGCCGGGCGTGACGGCGAAAGCGCGGGGCGGCATGTTGCGCCGTCGCGTGATGCCGGCCTTCGCGGTTGCCGCGGCGGCCGCTACGCTGACATGGATCGTCGTGCCGCAGCTGCAAGGCGTCGATCGCAACTCGGGCGCGCAGGTGGCGAGCGTCGCGCCGGCGGATTCGTCGATGCAGCGGGTGGCGCTCGCGTCGGTGCCCGCGGTGACCACGCGTACGCCGATCGTCGAAGCGAACATCATCCGCGACGCGAATCTCGATCAGTATCTCGAAGCGCATCAGCAGTTCTCCCAGCAGCCCGCGATGCCCGGTTCGATGCCCCTGATTCGCGCGGCGGCTATAACGCAAGGCCAATAATTTGATGCTGAGTGTGCGGTTGAATAAAACAAGATATTGGGGGCGGCTGCCGGCATTGATGCTCTGCGCAGCCGCGTTGTTGACGGCGGCAACGAGTTCGTTCGCTCAGGGAGACGATCCCGCCACCGCCCGCAAGACAGCCGCCACTCTGCTCAACCGCATCCACGAAGCGGCCCAGCAGCAGAATTACGAGGGCACGTTCGTCTACCAGCGTGGCGCGACGGTGCAGTCGTCGCGCATTACGCACGTCGCCACGCGCGGTGACGGCGAATACGAATCGCTCGAAAGTCTCGACGGCGCGCCGCGCAAGATGCTGCGTCACGACGACGACATGTTCACCTTCGTGCCGGAGCGTCATCTGCTCGTGGTCGAGCATCGGCAGAACCGGGATTCGTTCCCGGCGCTGTTGTCGACGAGTGGCGATCAAGTGCTTTCCGTCTACGATCCGAAGCTGTTGGGCACGGACCGCGTCGCGGGGATCGAAAGCCAGGTGCTGGAGCTCGATCCGAAAGATTCCTATCGTTTTGCCTACAAGCTGTGGGCCGATGCGAAAACCGGCTTGCTGCTGCGCGCGCAAACGCTCGATCCGGACGGGCAAGTCCTCGAGCAGCTTTCTTTCTCTCAGGTGCGTATTGGCGGGCCGATCGACAAGGCGCCGATCGCGAACGGCATTCGCAACACGTCGGGCTGGACCGTCGTGCGGCCGCCCGTGCAGCCGGTCGACATGGAAGCGCAGGGCTGGCAACTGACGCCGACTATCGCGGGCTTTCGCAAGATTCGCGAGTTGCGCCGTCCGATGGCGTCGAGCCAGCAAGGCCAGCCGCCGATTCCGGTCGATCAGGCCGTGTTCTCCGACGGCCTCGCGACGATCTCGGTTTTCGTCGAGCCGGTGGAGAAAAACACGCGCAAGGAAGGCGCGGGGAATAGTGGAGCGACGCACGTTCTGGTGAAGCGCCGCGGGGATTTCTGGATCACCTTGCTGGGTGAAGTGCCGCAAGCCACATTGCAGCAATTTGCTTCTACCATAGAATACAAGCCTTCCAAGTAATCCAGATCCCGGCCTCCAACCTATGAGCAACTTCTCGCTGCGCAAGTTCATCGCGGCCGCGGCGCTCGCCGTGTGCCTGCCGTTCGTATCGCAATCTGCGTCAGCGGTGCCCACGGTGAACCTGCCGGACTTCACGACGCTCGTCGACAAGGTGGGGCCCTCGGTCGTGAACATTCGCACGACCTCGCGCGTCGGTTCGGGCAGCGATCTGCGCGGCCTGCCGCCCGGTCTCGATGAAGGCGACATGTCGGAATTCTTCCGACGCTTCTTCGGCATTCCGATGCCGGGTCAGCCGCCTCGTGGAGGTGGCGGCGGCGGAAATAACGGCGGCGGAAGTCAGGGCGATCAGGGCAAGGGCGGCAGCCGCAACGCGCCCGACGACAACCAGGACAACTCGGAGCAGAGCAGCGGCGTCGGCTCGGGCTTCATCCTGTCGACCGATGGCTACGTGATGACCAACGCACACGTCGTCGACGATGCCGACACCATCTACGTCACACTCACGGACAAGCGCGAATTCAAGGCGCGTCTCGTCGGCGTCGACGAGCGCACGGACGTCGCCGTCGTGAAGATCAGCGCATCGAACCTGCCGGCGATCACCATCGGCGATTCGAACAAGGTGCGCGTCGGCGAGTGGGTGCTCGCAATCGGTTCGCCGTTCGGCCTCGACAACACCGTGACCGCGGGCATCGTCAGCGCGAAGGGGCGCGATACGGGCGATTACCTCCCGTTCATCCAGACCGATGTCGCCGTGAATCCGGGCAACTCGGGCGGTCCGCTCATCAACATGGCGGGCGAGGTGATCGGTATCAATTCGCAGATTTACAGCCGCACGGGCGGTTTCATGGGCATCTCGTTCGCGATTCCGATCGACGAAGCCATGCGCGTCGCCGATCAGCTTAAGACGTCGGGCAAGGTGGTGCGCGGGCGCATCGCGGTGGCGATCGGCGAAGTGACGAAGGACGTCGCGGATTCGCTGGGCTTGCCGAAAGCGCAGGGCGCGCTCGTGTCGAGCGTCGAATCGGGCGGGCCGGCCGACAAGGCCGGCGTGCAGCCAGGCGACATCATCCTCAAGTTCAACGGTCAGAACGTCGAGACCGCGACCGATCTCCCGCGCATGGTCGGCGATACGAAACCCGGCACGAAGACCACGCTCACGATCTGGCGCAAGGGCCAGACGCGCGATCTGTCGATCACGGTCGCCGAAATGCAGCCGGACAAGGTCGCGAAGACCGAGCAGAAGAAACCGCCGCAGCCGAAGGAGCGCGCGAGCAATTCGCTCGGCATGGCGGTGAGCGACATTCCGGCAGATCAAAAGAAGGCGCTCAAGCTGTCGAGCGGCGTTCAGGTCGATGCCGTCGAGGGACCGGCGGCACGCGCGGGCTTCCAGAAGGGCGACATCATCATGCGTATCGGCGATACGGATATCACGAGCGCCAAGCAGTTCCAGGAAGTCGCGCAGGGCCTCGACGCGAGCAAGATGGTCGCGATTCTCGTGCGTCGCGGCGACAACACGCAGTTCGTGCCGGTGCGCCCGCGCGTGCCGGCGCAGAAATAAGCGCGATGACGTCGAAGCCAGGCGCGGCCTTCATTCTGTACGGGCGCGCCTGGTGTCATCTGTGCGAGGACATGCGGGCCGAACTCGAGCCAATCGCCGCGCAACACGGCATTCCGATCGAATGGATCGACATCGACGAAGATCCGCTGCTCGAAGCGCGCTACGACGAACGCGTGCCGGTTCTGGCGCTCGATGGCGTCGAGCTGTGCCAGTACCGGCTCGACGCTGACGCGGTACACGCAGCGCTGCTCGCGCGCGGTCGGTGAGGGCGGCGCAGGCGAAATCCGCCGGGGCACCCCCGTTTTCGGCTAAAATGCTCAAGTTTTCCCCAAATTTTCAAGGCGTGCTCCGCGTTGGTGAGGGCGCGCCTTTTTCGCTTTTTTTGGCACGATCGGCACTGAATGGATCATATTCGTAACTTCTCGATCATCGCGCACATCGACCACGGCAAGTCGACGCTCGCTGACCGCATCATCCAGTTGTGCGGCGGCCTGTCCGACCGTGAGATGGAAGCGCAGGTGCTCGATTCGATGGACCTCGAGCGCGAACGTGGCATCACGATCAAGGCGCAGACCGCGGCGCTGACCTACAAGGCGCGCGACGGCCGCGTCTATAACCTCAACCTGATCGATACGCCGGGGCACGTCGACTTCTCCTACGAAGTCAGCCGCTCGCTATCCGCGTGCGAAGGCGCGCTGCTCGTCGTCGACGCGTCGCAGGGCGTCGAAGCGCAGACGGTGGCGAACTGCTACACGGCCATCGAACTCGGCGTCGAAGTCGTGCCGGTGCTCAACAAGATCGATCTGCCGGCCGCGAACCCCGAAAACGCGATCGCGGAAATCGAGGACGTGATCGGCATTCAGGCCGCGGACGCCGTCCATTGCAGCGCGAAGACGGGTCTCGGCGTCGAGGACGTGCTCGAATCGCTGATCGCGAAAGTGCCGCCGCCCGAGGGCGATCCGGACGCGCCGCTTCAGGCGCTCATCATCGACTCGTGGTTCGACAACTACGTCGGCGTCGTGATGCTGGTGCGTATCGTCAACGGCACGCTCAAGCCGAAGGACAAGATCAAGATGATGGCGACCGGCGCGCAATACCCGGTCGAGCATGTCGGCGTGTTCGCGCCGAAGTCCACGAATCTCGCGCAATTGTCGGCGGGGCAGGTGGGCTTCGTGATCGCGGGCATCAAGGAACTGACGGCCGCGAAAGTGGGCGATACCGTCACGGTCGCGAGCCGTCCGGCCACCGAGCCGCTGCCGGGCTTCAAGGAAGTGAAGCCGCAGGTGTTCGCGGGGCTGTATCCGGTCGAGGCGAATCAGTACGACGCGCTGCGCGAATCGCTCGAAAAGCTGAAGCTCAACGACGCGTCGCTGCAGTTCGAGCCGGAAGTGTCGCAGGCGCTCGGCTTCGGTTTCCGTTGCGGCTTCCTCGGCCTTCTGCACATGGAAATCGTGCAGGAGCGTCTCGAGCGCGAATTCGACATGGACCTCATCACCACCGCGCCGACGGTGATCTACGAGGTCGAGCAGCGCGACGGCACGACCATCATGGTCGAGAATCCGGCGAAAATGCCGGAGCCGCAGAAGATCGAGGAAGTGCGCGAGCCGATCGTCACCGTGAATCTGTATATGCCGCAGGAATATGTCGGCTCCGTCATCACGCTGTGTACGGCCAAGCGCGGCTCGCAGATCAACATGCAGTATCACGGCCGTCAGGTGCAGCTGACCTACGAAATCCCGATGGCGGAAATCGTGCTCGACTTCTTCGACCGCCTGAAGTCGACGTCGCGCGGCTATGCGTCGATGGACTACGAGTTCAAGGAATATCGCGCGGCGGATGTCGTCAAGGTCGACATGCTCATCAACGGCGACAAGGTCGATGCGCTGTCGGTCATCGTGCACCGTTCGCAGAGCCAGCATCGCGGCCGCGAAGTGGCGTCGAAGATGCGCGAACTGATTCCGCGTCAGATGTACGACGTGGCGATCCAGGCGACCATCGGCTCGAACATCATCGCGCGCGAGAACATCAAGGCGCTGCGCAAGAACGTGCTCGCGAAGTGCTACGGCGGCGACATCTCGCGCAAGAAGAAGCTGCTCGAGAAGCAGAAGGCCGGCAAGAAGCGCATGAAGCAGGTCGGCTCTGTCGAAATCCCGCAAGAGGCTTTCCTGGCGATTTTGCGCGTCGACGAGTAACGCGCGCACGGCGAAGCAAACAACGATAACAACCGGAAGCGATTGATGAATTTCGCATTGATTCTTTTGATCCTCGTCGTATTGACGGGTATTGCCTGGGTGCTCGACAAGCTGGTGTTTCTGCCGCAACGGCGCCGCGCCGCCGACGCCGCGGTGGCCGAGTTCGATCGCCAGCAGGAGCGCGTCGGCGAGCGTTTCGCCGATGAAAACGCCCCGCAGACGCGCGCCCGCCTGCACGACGACAAGCTGCGCCAGCCGTGGTGGCTCGAATACACGGCGAGCTTCTTCCCGGTGATTCTCGCGGTATTCGTCGTGCGCTCGTTCATCATCGAGCCGTTCAAGATTCCGTCCGGCTCGATGGTGCCGACGCTGCTCGTCGGCGACTTCATCCTCGTGAACAAGTACGAATACGGCCTGCGCATGCCGATCACGAACACGAAGATGACCAACGGCAGCCCGCTCAAGCGCGGCGATGTCGTCGTGTTCCGGTATCCGAAGGACGAATCGGTCGACTACATCAAGCGCGTGATCGGCCTGCCGGGCGATACCGTCGCGTACGAAGACAAGAAGCTCACGATCAACGGCAAGCCGGTGCCGGAGACGCCGCTGCCCGATTATTTCGACGACGAGCGCATCGGCTACGCGAAGCAGTTCGAGGAAGATCTCGACGGCCGCAAGAACGCGATCCTGAACAATCCGCAAGTGCCGCCGTTCATCGTCGGCGCGGACGATTTCCCGTTCCGCGACAACTGCAATTACAACGCTCAGGGCGTGACGTGCAAAGTCCCGCCGGGCAACTACTTCATGATGGGCGACAACCGCGACAACAGCGCGGACAGCCGCTACTGGGGCTTCGTGCCGGACAAGAACATCGTCGGGCGCGCCTTCTTCATCTGGATGAACTTCAGCAATCTCAAGCGCATCGGCGCTTTCCAGTGAACACACATCACGCCGGCTCGTCTCCTGAGACAGCCGGCGTTGCTCATTCTTAAAACAAGCTTCGAAACGGCGTGAAGAAGCGCGGCTAACACCGTCTCGCCACGCGTTTTCCGGCGCGGTCCGGCGGAATCGTCCGCCCGCGCGCCCGCGTTATACTCTCTCCATGCCATCTTCTCCGTTGGAAAGCCGGCTGCGGTACGAATTTCGCAATGCGGAATTGCTGCGCCAGGCGATGACCCACCGCAGTCACAGCGCCACGCACAATGAACGGCTCGAATTTCTCGGCGATTCCGTTCTAAATTGCGTGGTGGCCGCGCTTTTGTTCCAACGATTCAGCAAACTCGACGAAGGCGACCTGTCGCGCGTGCGCGCGAATCTGGTCAAACAGCAGTCGCTTTACGAAATCGCGCAGGCGTTGAACGTGTCCGAAGGCCTGCGGCTCGGCGAAGGCGAATTGCGCAGCGGCGGCTTTCGCCGTCCGTCGATTCTCGCCGACACGCTCGAAGCGATCTTCGGCGCCATCTTCCTCGACGGCGGTTTCGACGCCGCTTTCACCGTTATCAAGCGGCTGTACACGCCGGTGCTCGATCACATCGATCCGCGCACCATCGGCAAGGATGCGAAGACGCTTCTGCAGGAATATCTCCAGGGCCACAAGATCGCGTTGCCGACTTACACCGTTATCGCAACGCACGGCGCCGCGCACAATCAGCAGTTCGAAGTCGAATGCACGGTGCCGAAACTCGACGTGAAAGTGTCCGGTTCCGGCGCGAGCCGCCGCGCCGCCGAGCAGGCTGCCGCGAAGAAGGCGCTCGACGAAGTGATGGCCGCTGCACCGACGCTCGGCATGAAGCCGAAGCGCAAGGGCGCGCGCGCGGCGAAGCAGGTCGAGCCCGAAGTGGTGCCCGGCGTCACCGGCATTCAGGCGGCGCTCGATCTGCGGTCGCCCGATCGTCGCGAGCGTCAACATGCACCGCACGGCACGCAGCAGGCGCCGCAGGAACGCCCGGCCACCGCGCCGCTCGCCGTGATTCGCGCGACGCACGTCGAGCCGTCGGCGGGCGCGTACGCAGCCGCGGACAAGCCCGAACGCGCCGTCATTCACCGGCCGGAGAAAGCGGCGAAAAGCGATGCGACGCAAACGTCCGAACGCAGCGCGAATGCGGACAAGCCCGCGCCGTCCGACGAACGCGACGACGACGCCGGCACGCGCAACAGCGCCGCCGCGGATGCGCCCGCGGGCCGCGTCGTGCGCGCCGCCGACGCCGGTCACTGACGCGCGCATCGAACGCACATCGCGCCCCCGCGCCCCAACGACTTCTTGCCGCACACATCTATGAACGCTCCTACTTCTTCCGGTTTCCGCTGCGGCATGGTCGCGATCGTCGGCCGTCCTAACGTCGGCAAGTCGACGCTGATGAACGCGCTCGTCGGCCAGAAGGTGAGCATCACCTCGCGCAAGGCGCAGACGACGCGCCACCGCATCACCGGCATCAACACGTTCGACGACGCGCAGTACATTTTCGTCGACACGCCCGGTTTCCAGACACGTCACAGCGGCGCGCTGAATCGCTCGCTGAACCGCGCGGTGACGTCGACGCTCACGTCCGTCGATGCGATTCTCTTCGTGATCGAAGCGGGCCGCTTCGGTCCGGACGACCAGAAGGTGCTCGATTTGATCCCGACCGGCACGCCGACTTTGCTGATCGCAAACAAGCTGGATCGCGTCGGCGACAAGAGTTCGCTCTTTCCCTTCATGCAGCAGATGTCGGCCTTGCGGGACTTCCGCGAGATCGTGCCGCTGTCGGCGAAAAACGTCGACGACATCAAGCGCCTCTTGTCGGTCGTGAAGCCGTATCTGCCGGAAGGCGAGCCGATCTACGGCGAGGACGATCTGACCGATCGCAGCGAACGCTTCCTCGCCGCCGAAATTCTGCGCGAGAAGGTGTTCCGCTGGACCGGCGACGAACTGCCGTACACGAGCACGGTGCTCATCGACAAGTTCGAGACCGAAGGGCGTCTGCGCCGCGTGTTCGCGACGATTCTCGTCGATCGCGACATGCACAAGGCGATGATCATCGGCCAGAAGGGCGCGAAGCTGAAGCAGATCAGCACCGAGGCGCGGCTCGACATGGAGAAGCTCTTCGACGGTCCCGTGTATCTCGAAACCTTCGTCAAGGTGAAGAGCGGCTGGGCGGACAACGAAGCGGGCCTGCGCGCGTACGGCTACGAGTGATGCATGGACGACGGCCCGAACGACGCCCGGATGATTCCGCCCGCCGATGATCGTCCCGACGACGATTTCGACGCGGAAGAGCGCCCGGCCGCGCGCGCCGTGCCAAAGCGGCGGCGCGCGGCGCCGTCATCGACATCCGATGCCGAGTCTGCGCCGAGAAAGCCGCGTTCGGATTTTCGCGTCGCCGAGCAGCCGGGATTCGTGCTGCACAGTTATCCGTATCGCGAGACGAGTCTGATCATCGACGTGTTCTCGCGCGATCACGGGCGCGTCGCGCTCGTCGCGAAGGGCGCGAAGCGTCCGCATTCCGCGCTGCGCGGCGTATTGCAGACGTTTCAGCCGCTGGGACTTTCGTGGACCGGCAAGGGCGAAGTCCGCACGCTGACGACCGCCGAATGGGTCGGCGGCATGTTGCCGCTCGCCGGCGACGCGTTGCTATGCGGCTTCTACGTCAATGAATTGCTGGTGAAGTTCTGCGCCCGCGAGGACGCGCATCCGGCGCTCTTCAACCATTACGTGCTGACGCTCTCGCGCCTCGCGCACGACGAACCCGCCGCTCAGGTGTTGCGTTCATTCGAATGCGTGCTGCTGCGCGAAACCGGCTACGCGATGAATCTCGTGCGCACGGTGACACGCCAGCCGGTCGCCGCCGACGCCCGCTATGTATTCGATCCAGACCGCGGCGTGCGCGAGGCGTCGGACGATCTTCCGGCGCAATGGCCGATGATTTCGGGGCAAACGCTCATCGACATGGAGCGCGACGACTACACGAATCCGCAGACCGCCGCGCAGAGCAAGACGCTGATGCGCTTTCTGCTGAATCACTACCTGGGCGGCACGCCGCTCGCCACCCGTCAGATATTGATCGACCTGCAAAAACTATGAGCTTCTTTCTCACATCGCCTGCGAATGTGATCGATCTGGGCGTGAACATCGATCACGTCGCCACGTTGCGCAACGCGCGCGGCACGTCGTATCCCGATCCGATCCGCGCGGCGCTCGCCGCCGAGGAAGCGGGCGCGGACGCCATCACGCTGCATCTGCGCGAGGATCGCCGTCATATCGTCGATGCCGATGTGCGCACGCTGCGTCCGCTTCTCAAAACGCGCATGAATCTCGAATGCGCGGTGACGCGCGAGATGCTCGACATCGCGTGCGAGATCAAGCCGCACGACGTCTGTCTCGTGCCGGAAAAGCGTCAGGAAGTGACGACTGAAGGCGGCCTCGATGTCGCCGGCCGCTTCGAAGAGGTCAAGGCCGCGTGCAGGCAACTCGCCGACGCGGGCGCGCGCGTGTCGCTTTTCATCGATCCTGACGAGACGCAGATTCGCGCCGCGAAAGAGGCGGGCGCGCCCGTCATCGAACTGCACACGGGCCGATATGCCGAAGCGCACGACGAAGCCGAACAGCAACGCGAATTCGAGCGCGTCGCGGCGAGCGTCGATGTCGGCAACGCGCTCGGGCTGAAGGTGAACGCGGGCCACGGCCTGCACTACACCAACGTGCAGGCGATCGCGGCGTTGCCGGGCATCGTCGAGCTGAACATCGGACATGCGATCGTCGCGCATTCGATCTTCGCCGGCTGGGACAACGCCGTGCGCGAGATGAAGGCGATCATGGTCGCGTCGCGTCTCGCGTCGGCCAACGCGCGCTGAGCGGGCACATCATGGCGATCTACGGAATTGGCACGGATGTCGTGCAGGTGAGCCGCGTCGCGGCGGTCATGAGACGCACCAAGGGCCGCTTCGCCGAAAAGGTGCTCGGCCCCGACGAACTGCGCGTCTACCACGCGCGCAACGCGCGTTCGGAAGTGCGCGGTCTCGCGTTTCTCTCGACGCGCTTTTCGGCTAAGGAAGCGTTCTCGAAGGCGATCGGCCTCGGCATGCGCTGGCCGATGACGTGGCGCGCGCTGCAGACGCTCAACGAGCCGAGCGGCAAGCCGATGATCGCGGCCTCCGGCGAACTCGCGCAATGGCTCGAGCAACGCGGCATCACGGCGAAAGTCACGGTCAGCGACGAGCGCGATTACGCGGTGTCGTTCGTGATCGCGGAAGTGGCCGACAGCGCGCCCGGCCAATCCTGAATTCAATCCAACCAAGACTAAAAGCCAATTGAATCCGATGAAACGCACTCCCGGCCCCGTCATGTTCGACGTCGCCGGCACGACGCTCTCCGACGCGGATATCGAACGCATCACGCATCCGATGACGGGCGGCATCATTCTCTTCGCGCGGCATTTCACCGACCGCGCGCAACTCGTTGCGCTGACCGATGCGATCCGCGCGGTACGCGATGACATCCTCATCGCCGTCGATCACGAAGGTGGCCGCGTGCAGCGTTTTCGCACCGACGGCTTCACCGTGCTGCCCGCGCCGGGCAAGCTCGGCGAGCTGTGGGACAAGGACGTGCTCGCCGCGACGAAGGCGGCGACCGCGTTCGGATACGTGCTCGCGTCGGAGTTGCGCGCGTGCGGCATCGACATGAGCTTCACGCCGGTGCTCGATCTGAACTACGGACAGTCGAAAGTGGTCGGCGATCGCGCCTTTCACGCCGATCCGCGCGTCGTGACAATGCTCGCGAAGAGCCTGAATCACGGCCTCGCGCTCGCGGGCATGGCGAACTGCGGCAAGCATTTTCCGGGTCACGGTTTCGCCGAAGCCGATTCGCACGTCGCGCTGCCGACCGACGATCGCACGCTCGACGAGATTCTCGCCGCCGATGTGCGCCCGTACGACTGGCTCGGCATGTCGCTGGCGTCGGTGATTCCGGCGCATGTGATTTACACGAAGGTCGACGACAAACCGGCGGGATTCTCGCGCATCTGGCTGCAGGACATCCTGCGCGGCAGGCTCGGCTTCAACGGGGCGATCTTCAGCGACGATCTGTCGATGGAAGCCGCGCGCGCGGGCGGCACGCTCACCGAGGCCGCGACGGCCGCGCTCACGGCGGGCTGCGACATGGCGCTGATCTGCAATCAGCCGGAAGAGGCGGGCAAGGTGCTGGAGCAGTTGCGCTATACGCCGCCGAAGGCGTCGGCGCAGCGTCTCAAGCAGATGCGTCCGCGCGGCAAGGCGCTGCGCTGGAGCAAGCTGCAGGCGCAGGCCGAATATCAGGCGGCGCGCGCGCTCGTCAAAGAGATGCTCGGGTAAACGAAAAACGCCACGGATCTCGTGGCGTTTTTTTGTGGCAGGTGAAATCAGGACGATTCCAGCTTCATCCGCTGCAGCTTGTTGTAGAGCGTCTTCGGGCTGATGCCGAGCAGCGTCGCCGCGCGGTGACGCGTGCCACCGACCGCTTCGAGCGTCGCGCGAATCAGCATGTCCTCGACGTCCGCGAGCGCGGTGCCGACCGTCACCTGCACGCTGCTGCCGTTGAGACCGCGACCGCCGAGGCCGCCCGGCTCATCGACGCGCAATGTCTCGATCGTCTCGCCGGACGCGTGATACGCGCGCCGCACGCGCTCGCGCAGCTCGCGCACGTTGCCGGGCCATTCGGTCGCGATGCACTCGCGGATAAACGCCGGGCTGATACGCTTCGGCGAGCCGCTCGTGATCCCGGCGATGTGATTCTCGCGGTTCAATTCGTCGACGAGCGTTTCGGCGATCAGCGCGATGTCGTCGTCGCGATCGGCGAGCGGCGGCAGCATGATCGACGACGCCGACAGACGCTGAAACAGATCCTCGCGCATCGCGCCGCTCGCGACGGCTTCGCGCATCGGCGTGCGGGACGCGGCGATCAGGCGGAAGTCCGTCATGATTCGATTGCTGCCGCCGACGCGCATGAACGTCTGCGAATCGAGCGCGCGCAGGAGCGCTTCCTGTTGCGCGGCGGGCAGCAGATCGATCTGGTCGAGGAACAGCGTGCCGCCGCCCGCCTGTTCGAGCAGACCCGGCTCGCGGTTCTCGGCGCCCGCGAAGGCGTTGCGCTCATGGCCGAAGAGAATGCTTTCCATCGAGCGCTGCGTGCCGTCGGGCGCCTGGCGGCTCGCGGAACAATCGAACGTGACGAACGGGCCTTTGCGACGGCGGCTCAATTGATGGATCGTGCGCGCCGCGATCTTCTTGCCCGTGCCCGGATCGCCGCAGATCAGCACAGCGGCTTCGGTCGGCGCGGTGTGCTCGATCAGATCGTAGACGTGCTGCATCGCTGCGCTGCGGCCGATCATGTCGCCGAAATGGCCGAGATCGCGCAGCGTCGTTCGCAGCGACTGGACTTCCTCGGTGAGCTCGTACGGCCGCGGAATGCGCGCAAGCAAGCTGCGCAAGCGCGGGATGTTCACGGGCTTCAGCAGATAGTCCCAGATGCCGTGTCGCAAGCCTTCGATCGCGCTTTCCACCGTCGCATTCCCTGTCATCACGATGACCGGCAGCGCGCCATCGGGCGGTTGTGAGGGGAGGCTCGGCAACAAGTCGAGACCGCTGCCGTCCGGCAGATTCAGGTCGATCAGCACGACATCGGGGATGAAGCGGGTCAGCGCGGAGCGCGCCTCGGCGAGCGTCGTCGCGGTATCGACGGAAAAGCCGTCTGCCGTGAGGATCGCGGACAGGCCGGAGAGGCTATTGGGATCGTCTTCGACAATCAGTGCGTGTGGCATGGCGGACCAACGTATCAAAGTGGACTGTAATGCGCCGTTTCCGCGTGGGATCGGGCGTGTCGTGGGCGGAATACCGCGCCGCTTTCCGGCGTTCGGCGCGTACCCCGCTGCGGTTTTTTGTCCTGCGTTACTCGTTCGGCATCGTTGTGCTGCAAGCGCGTCATTGCGGTCTGAGATGCAGTTCGTTGCTGACCGACTGCACGCCCGGGACACTGCGCGCCACGGCCAGCGCTTTCTGAATCTGCACCTCCGAATCTGCGTATCCCGACAACTGCACGACGCCGCGATACGTCGCGACGCTCACCGGCAATGGCTTCAACTGCGGATCGGCGGCGAGCGCGGCTTTCACGCGAGCGGCGAGCGCAGCGTCGTCGGTTGCGATTTCGCCGCCGGTGTTCGCATTCGCCGATGTCGCCGGACTCGACTTGCAGCCGGCGATGAGAGCAAAGGCGGGCAATGCGAGCGCCGCGACGATCAGAAACCTGCTCCGGATGAAAGGCGTGCTTTGCATGTCGGCTTGGAAATCTTGATCTGGTGACCGAGCAGAAACCGTGCCAGGCAGTTAATTTTTCCGATGTGCGTCGCGCACGCGGGGCCAGCGCGGGCGGCTGGGGGAATCGGCGGTGGAGCGTGTCGGGGCGCGACCGGTAAAGTTTGCCTGAAATTGTCAAAAAATTCATGCAAAAGAAAAAGCGCCCGCGATGGGGCGCTTTTTTGAACCGATCGGGCGGTGCGTTGCACCGGCCGTTCGGCTTACGACGCAGCGGCGTAAGGCTTACGCGCGGCTGCGATATTCATTCGTGCGGGTGTCGATTTCGATCTTGTCGCCGATGTTGCAGAAGAGCGGCACTTGCAGTTCGAAGCCGGTGTTCAGCTTGGCGGTCTTCAGCACCTTGCCCGACGACGTATCGCCCTTGACGGCCGGTTCCGTGTAGACGATCTCGCGAACCAGCGTGGTCGGCAGTTCGACCGAGATGGCCTTTTCGTTGTAGAACACGACTTCGCACGCCATGCCGTCTTCGAGGTAGTTGAGCGCGTCGCCCATCATTTCGGCTTCGACTTCGAACTGGTTGTAGTCGGCGTCCATGAAGACGTACATCGGATCGGCGAAGTACGAGTACGTCACTTCCTTGCGATCGAGCACGACGACGTCGAACTTGTCGTCAGCCTTGTAGACGGTTTCCATGCCCGCTGCCGTCAGCAGGTTCTTGAACTTCATCTTCACGACCGCGGCGTTGCGGCCCGACTTGTTGTACTCGGCGCGCTGCACGACCATGGCATCGTTGCCGATCATGACGACGTTGCCGACGCGGAGTTCTTGTGCGGTCTTCATAAAACTGGGTCCTGTACGAATGGATTTGGCTTGAATGCCTGAAATGAATCGATCCGACGGCGGCGGTGCCTCGGTTTTATGCCGCCGCCGTGCGAGTGTTCGGGCTAACGAGGGATCTGCCGCGAACGGCTTGAGCAAATGGCTTGATCTTCGCGGCGCAAAACTGGACGAACTGCGCCTTGCTTCCTCGGATAACCGCTTATTTTAACTGAGTTTTTGCTTGTTTGGCCAGTCGATTGGCGCTCCGGAAACGCGTCAGTGCGAGTTTCATCTGCTGATTCGCGAGGCCACATGCGCGGCGAGATTGCCGGCCAGATCGCCGATGCCCGCGAGTTCCTTCGCCCACTTCACGGCGCGGCGCTCCCATTCTCGCCGATGCGCCCAAAAGTCCGCCCAGTCGGGAACGCCCACGCCATTCCACGCGTGCCAGAAGCGTGCGGCCGCCTCGCGCGCGGACGGATCGAGCGTGCGCGTGTAATGCGCGAGCGCGGCGTCGAGCTTGGGCAGATGGGCGTCGTCGGCTTGCGGGTAGATGTGCCAGACGAAGGGCTTCATCGCCCATTGCGCGCGCACGAACGAATCCTCGCCGCGCACGAAGTTGATGTCGGCGGCCCAGAGCAGTTCGTCGAAACGCGTTTGCTCGACGAAGCCGAGCGCGTGCGCCTCCAACGCGCCGGCGCGCGCCGTCGTGCCGGCGATGAAGTTCGGCACGTCGAAAAAGCGTGCGACCGCGCCCGAGATGCGGCCTTCGGGAACGAGCAGCACGACGGGCACATCGCCGTCGCGCCATTGCGCGAGGAGCGCGTCGACAGCCGGATTCTCATATGCGAACAGCGACACGACTGTATGTTCGCCGCCCGGCCGCTCGATCCCGACGCGCTCGCGCCACCACGCGTTCGCATCGAAGCGCTCGCGGCGCGCGTCGAGATCGCGTTCCTTCAGCACGCCGCCCGTGCCCTTGCCGAGCCCGGGAAAGAAGAAGCTCTTGTCGAGCGGATAGCGCGGATGCGGCGACGGGCGCATGTGGAAATCGGCGACCCAATCCTCGCCGCTCAGATATTCGAGATTGATCCAGACCGGCTTCGGATCGCGGCGTGCCATCGCGGCGATGTACGCATGCGGCAATTCGCACGCGAACGCCTCGATCACGACATCGGCGATGGCAAGCGTGTCGCCCGCATGCGCAGGCTCGCGCCAGTGCTCGATCGCGATGCCCATCGCCTCCTGGCGCGGCAGCGTCGCATCGACGTCGGGGCAGAGCGCGTGAAAGACCGTCAGATCGTCGACGAAAAGACGCACGCGCCAGCCGTGCTCCGCGTGCAACTGCCGCGCGAGACGCCAGCACACGCCGATGTCGCCGAAATTGTCGACGACCGCGCAGAAGATGTCGCAGGCGAGTTCCTGATTGGCGGCAAGCGTAGTCATGAGGACGAAGGCGCGCGGTTTAATGTTCTAAACTGGCGATTCTAAGATAACGCTCCAGGCGCGGCTCACCGTCGTGCCGATGCCTTTCGTCCCCTTGCTGCATGACTGACACCGACGCCCTCCAACCGGATTTCGACCCGAAAACGACGCTCGCGCAATTGCCGCATCTGCCCGGCGTGTACCGCTACTACGACGGCGACGGCAACGTGCTCTACGTCGGCAAGGCGCGCAATCTGAAGAAACGCGTGTCGAGCTACTTCACGAAGACGCTGCATTCGCCGCGCATCGCGATGATGGTCACGCGCATCCGCAAGATCGAGACAACCGTCACGCGCTCGGAAGCCGAAGCGCTGCTGCTCGAAAACAATCTGATCAAGGCGCTCGCGCCGCGCTACAACATCCTTTTTCGCGACGACAAGTCGTATCCGTTTCTCAAGCTCACCGGCCACAAGTTTCCGCGCATGGCGTATTACCGCGGCGCGGTCGACAAGAAGAACCAGTATTTCGGCCCGTTTCCGAGCGCGTGGGCGGTGCGCGAGAGCATCCAGATCCTGCAGCGCGTCTTCCAGTTGCGCACCTGCGAGGACTCGGTGTTCAACAACCGCACGCGGCCGTGTTTGCTGCATCAGATCGGGCGCTGCACCGCGCCGTGCACCGGCTTGATCAACGGAGAGGATTACGCGCGCGACGTGTCGAATGCGTCGCGCTTTTTGCTCGGGCGTCAGGGCGAGGTGATGAAGGAGCTCGAGCAGAAGATGCACGCGTTTGCCGCGGATCTCAAGTTCGAACAGGCCGCGGCGGTGCGCAATCAGATGAGCTCGCTGTCGACCGTACTGCATCAGCAGGCGATCGAAGTCGGTGGCGAGAGCGATGTCGATATCCTCGCGGTCGTCGCGCTCGGGGGCAAGGTGTGCGTGAATCTCGCGATGGTGCGCGGCGGCCGGCATCTGGGCGACAAGGCGTATTTTCCGGCGCACGTCGAAAGCGCGATGGCGCTCGGCGACGAAGACGAGCTTGCGGATGCCAACGAAACGGTAGATGCGCCCACCGAAACGGAAACCGAAACCGAGTCCGAAGAGCCACGCGAAAGCTCGCTGGAATCCGAAGTGCTGGAAGCCTTCATGGCGCAGCATTACATCGGCAATCGCGTGCCGCCGGTGCTCGTCGTGAGTCATGCGCCGTCGAGCCGCGAGCTCGTCGATCTGCTGATCGAGCAGGCGGGGCACAAGGTCACGCTGCTGCGTCAGCCGCAAGGGCAAAAGCGCGCGTGGCTCTCGATGGCCGAGAACAACGCCAAGCTCGCGCTCGCGCGCCTATTGTCGGAACAGGGTTCGCAGCAGGCGCGCACGCGCGCGCTCGCGGACACGCTGTCCATGGAGATGGACGATCTCGCGCAACTGCGCATCGAGTGCTTCGACATCAGCCATACGATGGGCGAGGCGACGCAGGCATCGTGCGTCGTGTATCACCATCACAAAATGCAGTCGGGCGAATACCGGCGCTACAACATCACCGGCATCACGCCGGGCGACGATTACGCCGCGATGCGGCAGGTGCTCACGCGCCGATACGAGAAGATGGTCGCGCAGGCCGCCGCGAACGCCAACGATGAAGCCGCGACCCTGCAACCCGACGATGCCGCCGATCCCAACGTCACGCCCGATGGCGCCGAACCGGTCGCGGCGGGCGGCACGCTGCCGAACATCGTGCTGATCGACGGCGGCAAGGGCCAGGTGGAAATCGCGCGGCAGGTGTTCTCCGAGCTCGGTCTGGATCACGGCATGCTGGTAGGCGTAGCGAAAGGAGAAGGGCGCAAGGTCGGCCTGGAGACGCTCGTGTTCGCCGACGGCCGCGCCGCGCTCGAACTCGGCAAGGAAAGCGCGGCGCTGATGCTCGTCGCGCAGATCCGCGACGAGGCGCACCGCTTCGCCATCACCGGGATGCGCGCGAAGCGGGCAAAGGCGCGCCAGACTTCGCGGCTGGAGGAACTGGAAGGCGTCGGCGCGAAACGGCGTCAGCGGCTCCTGTCGCGTTTTGGCGGATTGCGCGGCGTGCAGGCGGCGAGCGTCGAGGACCTGGCGAGCGTCGAAGGCATTTCGCTCGCGCTCGCGCAGCAGATTTATCGTCAGTTGCATTGAGCCGCAAAGCCGGCCGCGCGGCGCGCCACAGCGGTGCGCCGCCTTGTGAGCGCCGGATCGACGCGGCACAATGGCGGCTTCCTTACATGTCCCTCAACCGCTTTCGCCCATGCCGTTCAATCTACCGATCTTCCTGACGTGGCTGCGAATCGTGCTGATTCCGCTCGTCGTGGGCGTGTTCTATCTGCCGGACATGATGATGAGCGCGGAGCATCGCAACCTGCTCGGCATGGTCATCTTCGTGCTCGCCGCACTCACCGATTGGTTCGACGGCTTTCTCGCGCGCAAGCTCAATCAGACGTCGTCGTTCGGCGCGTTCCTCGATCCCGTTGCCGACAAGCTGATGGTCACCGCCGCGCTGCTCGTGCTCGTGCAACTGTCGCGGCTCAATGCGGTGATCGCGCTCATCATCGTTGGACGCGAAATCACGATTTCCGCGCTGCGCGAATGGATGGCGCAGATCGGCGCATCGAAGAGCGTCGCGGTGAATCAGCTCGGCAAGTTCAAGACCGTGTGCCAGATGGTCGCGATCCCGATGCTGCTGTTCTACGGGCCGCTGAAGATCGCCGGCACGCAATGGATCATCGACACGCGCGTGTGGGGCCTGTGGCTCATCTACGTCGCCGCGTTCCTCACCGTCTGGTCGATGCTCTACTACATGAAGCTCGCGTGGCCGCAGATTCGCGAGCGCGGCGGCATGCTTTGAGGCGGAAAACGCGCTCATTGCAAAAATTGCGTCGAAGCGAAAAAATCCTCTCACAAAACAGTTGACAGCCTTCTTTGGCTTCTACATAATCTCGTTTCTCTGATGCACGACGCGACGCAGCAAGCGAAGCAAGAGCAAAAGAAAGCAGTAAAAGAAGGCAGTAAAAGAAAGCAGTAACACGCGGGAGTAGCTCAGTTGGTAGAGCGCAACCTTGCCAAGGTTGAGGTCGCGAGTTCGAGACTCGTCTCCCGCTCCAGATTTTGAAGGTTCTGAGGTCGTCGGCGCTGAATTGGCAAAGCGCAACGCGGCAGCAGTACCGGCAGTAGTTGTATCGCAGGATATTGCGGGAGTAGCTCAGTTGGTAGAGCGCAACCTTGCCAAGGTTGAGGTCGCGAGTTCGAGACTCGTCTCCCGCTCCAGTCAAAGGGGAAGCCAAGCTTCCCTTTTTGTTTGGTGGCTCAGCCGGTCAATTGCCGGTGGCACCAGAACCGCTTGTGGCGCGGTAGCAAAGCGGTTATGCAGCGGCCTGCAAAGCCGTTTAGACCGGTTCGACTCCGGTCCGCGCCTCCACTTGAAAAGCCCTGATCCGTCAGGGCTTTTTCTTTTTCGGAACGCCGGTAGCCACCGATTCTGCGTCCCGTGGCGGCACGGCATAATTGCAACGTTTCTGCCACACCTACTCCAATGACCGACTCACTCTCCCAACTCGAATGGCGCTGGAAGCGCTTCGACGATCTGTCGACGACCGAGGTCTACGACATGCTCGCGGCCCGTAGCGCCGTGTTCGTCGTCGAGCAGAATTGCGTGTATGGCGATATCGACGGCCTCGATGTCGACGCGTGGCATCTTCTCGCATATGGCGAAGGCGAGAAGCGCCCTGCGCTCGCGGGTTATCTGCGCGTGCTGTTGCCGGGTCATCCGGACGAGGGCGAGAAGGACGTGCGCATCGGCCGCGTGCTGACGACCGCGAAGTTTCGCGGCCTGAAGCTCGGCAATGCGATGCTCGAACGCGCGCTCGAGCAGATCCTGAAGCAATGGCCCGATCAGCCGGTCAGCCTTCACGCACAGGCGCACTTGCAGCGCTTCTACGGCGCGTTCGGCTTCGTGCCGTCGTCGGGTGTGCATGACGAAGACGGCATTCCGCACGTCTGGATGCGCCGTCCCGGTTTTCCTTCATGACGCGCTGACGTTGACGGGCGCCGCGATCGCGACGCTGCGTTCCTTGATGAGCCGCGAGCGCGCCGACAGCCGCAGCCAGTGACGCAGCGCAATCAGCGCGCCGATCACGCTCATCATCGATCCGGGAATCCACAGCAACAGGCCGCCGATCTGCTGATCGCGCATCGGCGTGATCCAGGTGAACGCGCGGCCGCAAATCGAATAGATCGGATACAGCTCGTGCGGCGTGAAGAAGATGTACGCGCCGAGAACGATCTGCGGCGGAATCGCGGCGATCACGACGAGAATCCGTCTGCCGGGCGCGAGGCGCGCGGGCGGCGCGGGCCGCGGGTCGAGAATGAGCCACCAGAACAACAGGCCGTCGATCACCATGCTCCAGTTCATTACGCGATAGAGCCGGTAATCGAGCATCGCCTTGAAGTGGATCGGCGACAGCAGCCAGAAATAGATCAGCCCGACGAACAGCGCGACGGCGATCACGGGATTGAACACGACATCGCAAAAGACGCGCGCAATGCGCGTTTGCGCGGCCGGACGCAACCAGCGCTGCCGCCATCCGAACGGAATGCCCGCACGCAGCGCCGCGCCCGGATACGACAGCGCGATCAGAAACGGACCGAGATGATGCAGCACGAGATGCTGCAATCGATGCATGAAGAATTCGTGCTCGAAGAAGTAATCGAGCCGCGTGTGCAGCGCCACGTAAAGCGCAACGAGGCCGAACCAGAACGCGATGCGCCGCGACACCGACACGCGCGCATGCCGCGCCCCGCGCGCGAACAGAATCCCCGCGACGAGCACCGCGATCACGACCGTCGGCGACGGCTCCCACGGATCGAGCCAGTAAAGCAGCGTGCTCATCGTCAGGCGTCCTTTGCGTGGATCACGCGCTTCAGATCGGCCGCGATGGCGTCGATCGAATCGTGATCGGTCGCGAGCAGGCGCGCGTGACCGGCGGCATCGAAGATATAGACGGCCGAACTGTGCGTGACTTCATACGCGCCGTCCGGATCGCGCTTTTCCATCTGATACGCGACGCGATAACGCTGCGCGACTTTCTCGATCGCGCGATCCGTGCCGGTCAGGCCGACCGCGTGTTTGTCGTCGAAGGCGCGCACGTAGGAGCGCAAAAGCGCGGGCGTGTCGCGCGCCGGGTCGACCGAAACGAAGACGATGCGCGTCTCGTCCGCATCCGGCCCAACGCGTTGCAGCACTTGCATCAGGCGCGCCATCGTTTCCGGGCAGACATCGGGGCAATGCGTGTACCCGAAGTAGACGAGCGTCGTCTTCCCGGCGAAGGATCGTCCGGTGACGCTCGCGCCGCCATCGTCGATGAGCGAGAAGTCGAGATCCGGCAGATGGCCCGATACATCCGTCAGATGCCACGGCTCGGCGGGCTTCG
>Ga0182736_1001442_pt1 | contig 23176 bp, 16 predicted proteins | sample eDN5th30CKraftBY_FD_128882 | JGI IMG/M metagenome (GOLD analysis project Ga0182736, IMG submission 128882) | Enriched backyard soil microbial communities from Emeryville, California, USA - eDNA 5th pass 30_C Kraft BY (version 2) (version 2) | ecosystem: Environmental > Terrestrial > Soil >... | reverse complement strand
TGTCCTCCGCCAAGGTGCGCCTGACCTTCGACGGCGTGGTGCTGACCTCCAAGCTCATCGACGGCACCTTCCCGGACTACCAGCGCGTGATCCCGGCCGGGAACGACAAGGTTCTCGTGGTCGAGCGCGCCGATTTCTCCAAGGCCGTGGACCGCGTCTCCACCATCTCGTCCGAACGCGGTCGCGCGGTGAAGCTCGCCCTGGGCGACGGGCGCCTGACGCTCACCGTCAACAACCCGGATTCGGGCAGCGCCACGGAGGAGATCGAGGTCGATTACGATGCCGCGCCGATCGATATCGGCTTCAACGCCCGCTATCTCCTCGACATCACGTCCCAGCTCGACGGCGACACCGCCCTGTTCAAGCTCGCCGATCCCGGCTCCCCCACCATCGTCCAGGACCGCGAGGGCGCCTCGGCGCTCTACGTCCTGATGCCGATGCGGGTGTAAGCCGCTCCACAAGCGTCATCCCGGACGAAGCACAGCGAAGATCCGGGATCGCGCAGACCAGCTTAGAGCATCGTGCGGACCTCCGGGTCCGGCTCGAACGATGCTCTCATCCGTAGAAGAAGCACCGGATTGATCCCAAAAGTGCAAGTCCACTTTTGGGTCCGATGCTTTAGCACCATCGTTCCCGCACCAGCGAAGATGACGGTGGAATTTCAAGGACCATCTTCTGCGCACGATCCCGGGTTCTGCTACGCAGCCCCGGGATGACAATTCTGCCCGTACCAACGCTTGATCTTTCGCGCCCGCTCCTGAATGAAGGGGGCGCATGTCCTCCTCTCCCGTTGCCGTTTCCCGAATCGTCCGCTTGATTCTCCAGGATTTCCGCACCTATGCGAGCCTGGATCTCACCGTCTCGCGCCCGCTGGTGGCGCTGGTGGGCGAGAACGGCGCCGGCAAGACCAATGTGCTGGAGGCGATCTCCCTCTTCATGCCCGGCCGCGGCTTGAGGCGCGCGGAACTGGGCGAGATGGCGCGCCATGAGGGGCCGGGCTCCTTCGCCGTTTCCGTGACCCTCGACGCTCCCTACGGCGAGCACCGTCTCGGCACCGGCACCGAGCATCAAGGGGAAGGCTCCCGCGCCTCGCGCATCTGCCGCATCGACGGCATGCCGGCCTCCTCGCCCACGGCCTTCGCGGAGTTCCTGCGCGTCGTCTGGCTCACACCGGATCTCGATGCCCTGTTCCGCGGGCCTGCCGGCGACCGGCGACGTTTTCTCGACCGGCTCGTGCTGGCCGTCGATGCGGAGCATGGCTCGCGGGTGAACGCGCTGGAGCGGGCCCTGCGCTCGCGCAACCGCGTGCTCGAGGAAAACCCCGACGACCGGCTCTGGCTCGACGCGCTCGAGCGGGAGGTGGCGGAACTCGCCATCGCGGTCGCGGCCGCCCGCCGCGAGACCGTGGAGCGGCTGGCGAGCCTCATCCTGGAAACCCGCGAGGAGGATTCGCCCTTCCCCTTCGCCACGATGGGCCTGGAAGGCGATCTCGACACGTTGGTGGCAACCCTGCCCGCCGTCGATGCCGAGGACCGCTACCGGGCGATCCTGCGCGATTCCCGCCCCCGCGACCGGGCGGCGGGACGCACCCTCGTCGGCCCCCAGGCCTCGGACCTTCTCGTGCGCCACGGCCCGAAGGACATTCCCGCCAACACCGCCTCCACGGGCGAGCAGAAGGCGCTGCTGATCGGCCTCGTGTTGGCCCATGCCCGGCTCGTCGCCAGCATGAGCGGCATCGCCCCCTTCGTGCTTCTCGACGAGGTGGCCGCCCATCTCGATCCCCGCCGCCGGGCCGGCCTCTACGACGCCCTGGAGTCGCTCGGCGGACAGGTCTGGATGACGGGCGCGGATCCGGGTCTCTTTGCCGAGCTGCGCGGCCGGGCGGATGTGCTTCAGGTGTCACCGGGGGTGATCGAACCCATCACAATTCCTGAGTGGCCCTGAACGCCGCTTGGCCCTATGGTGCGGGCAACATTGTCTCTTCCGGGTCAGGAACCATGGATCCCGCGGGCCTGCTGCTCTTCTCCTCCGCTCTTTTCATCGCCGCCGCCTCGCCCGGGCCGGGCATCGCCGCCATCGTCGGGCGGGTTCTCGGCCGTGGACCCAGGGAAGCCGTGGCGTTCAGCATCGGCGTGGCGTTGGGAGACGTGGTCTGGCTGACCTTTGCGATCCTGGGCCTCGCGGCTCTGGCCCAGGCCTTCCACGAGGTGTTCCTGGTCATCAAATATGCCGGCGCGGCCTATCTCCTGTATATCGCCTACAAGATCTGGACGGCGCCCGCACTGGCCCGGGACGTGAAGGCTGACGCGAACCCTGAGCACCCGGCCAAGCTTCTCCTCGGCGGTCTCGCCCTCACCTTGGGCAATCCGAAGACCATCGTGTTCTACCTCGCCCTCCTGCCCACGATTCTCGACCTCACCCGGATCACGATGCTGGGTTATGCGGAGCTGGTGGCGGCGACCCTGAGCGTGCTGGGCGTGGTCTTTGCCGGCTATATCGTGCTCGCCGCCCGCGCCCGGCAGTTGTTCACGACCCCGAAGGCGATCCGGATCCTCAATCGCACCACCGGCGCCCTCCTGGCCGGTGCCGCAGCTGCCGTTGCGGCACGTTAATCGCTCGATAGCCTGAGGCAGAAATTCGGCCCTTCGGCAGCCTGATTCGGCAGATTCCGGTGGATTTTTCCGCCCCTTTTCACGCGCGCGTATGCGCGTGGGGGTGAAATTTCAACCAATCATCCCTAAATATCTGATCTGACGAATCAAAACCCCGGCGTGCCTGTCCTTTTCGCGCGTCCTGAAGGATCCCAAATGGCCGAACCTGCTATCAACGTGAATGCCGACGCCTATGGCGCGGAATCGATCAAGGTGCTCAAGGGCCTTGATGCGGTACGCAAGCGGCCGGGCATGTATATCGGCGATACCGATGACGGCTCGGGCCTGCATCACATGGTCTACGAGGTGGTGGACAACGCCATCGACGAGGCGCTCGCCGGTCACGCAACGGAAGTCACGGTCACGCTCAATGCGGAAGGGTCCGTGACCGTCACCGACAACGGCCGCGGCATCCCCACCGACATCCACCAGGGCGAAGGCGTTTCGGCCGCCGAGGTCATCATGACCCAGCTGCACGCGGGCGGTAAGTTCGATCAGAACTCGTACAAGGTTTCCGGCGGCCTGCACGGCGTGGGCGTCTCGGTCGTGAACGCGCTCTCCACCTCGCTGAAGCTGCGCATCTACCGCGACGGCAAGGAACACTTCATGGAGTTCCGTCACGGTGACGCGGTGGCTCCCCTCGCGGTCATCGGCGACGCGCCCGGCAAGCGCGGCACGGAAGTGACCTTCACGCCGAGCCCCGAGACCTTCACCATGGTGGAGTTCGATTACGCGACGCTGGAGCACCGCCTGCGCGAGCTGGCGTTCCTGAACTCCGGCGTGCGCATCATCCTCACCGACAAGCGCCATTCGGAGCACAAGCGCGAGGAACTGATGTATGAGGGCGGCGTGGAAGCCTTCGTGCGCTATCTCGACCGCGCCAAGACCCCGCTGATCCAGCAGCCGGTCATGATCCGCTCCGAGAAGGACGGCATCGGCGTCGAGGTGGCCCTGTGGTGGAACGACTCGTACCACGAGAACGTGCTCTGCTTCACCAACAACATCCCGCAGCGCGATGGCGGCACGCACCTCGCGGGCTTCCGCGCGGCGCTGACGCGTCAGGTGAACGGCTATGCGGAATCCTCGGGCCTCACGAAGAAGGAGAAGGTCTCGCTCACCGGCGACGATTGCCGCGAGGGGCTGACCGCCGTCGTCTCCGTGAAGGTGCCGGATCCGAAGTTCTCCTCGCAGACGAAGGACAAGCTGGTTTCGTCCGAGGTGCGTCCCGCCGTCGAAAACGTGGTGAACGAGGCGCTCAACAACTGGCTTGAGGAGCATCCGCAGGAAGCGCGCACCCTCGTCGGCAAGGTGGTGGAAGCCGCCGCCGCCCGCGAGGCGGCGCGCAAGGCGCGTGAGCTCACCCGCCGGAAAGGCGCGCTCGACATCGCGTCGCTTCCCGGCAAGCTCGCCGATTGCCAGGAGCGCGATCCGTCGAAATGCGAATTGCTGCTCGTCGAGGGCGACTCGGCCGGCGGCTCCGCCAAGCAGGGCCGCGACCGCGCCTTCCAGGCCGTTCTTCCCCTGCGCGGCAAGATCCTCAACGTGGAGCGCGCGCGCTTCGACAAGATGCTGTCGAGCCAGGAAATCGGCACGCTGATCACCGCGCTCGGCACCGGCATCGGCCGCGAAGAGTTCAACCTCGACAAGCTGCGCTACCACCGCATCATCATCATGACCGATGCGGACGTGGACGGCTCGCACATCCGGACCCTGCTGCTCACGTTCTTCTTCCGACAGATGCCGGAACTGATCGAGCGCGGATATCTCTATATCGCGCAGCCGCCGCTCTATAAGGCGACGCGCGGCAAGTCCTCGATCTATCTCAAGGACGAGCGCGCGCTGGAAGATTACCTCATCGGCGAGGGCATCGAGAACGCCGCGCTGAAGCTCGAAACCGGCGTGGAGTTCCAGGGCGATCAGCTCAAGAGCCTGATCGACGAGGCCCGTCTCGTGCGCCAGGTTCTGAACAGCCTGCACACACGCTATAACCGCAAGGCCGTGGAACAGGCGGCGATTGCCGGCGCGCTTCGTCCCGACGTGGTCGAAGACCCGGAGCGTGGTCCTGCGGCGGCCGCCTATATCGCCCAGCGTCTCGACGCGATCTCGGAAGAGCTCGAACGCGGCTGGACCGGTGAGGTCCGCGAGGGCGGCTACGTCTTTTCGCGCACCGTGCGCGGCGTGACGCAGACCGCGACGCTCGACCAGGCGCTGATTGCCAGCCAGGAAGCTAAGAAGCTCGACGAGCGCGCCACGACCCTGCAGGACGTCTATGCGAAGCCTGCGAAGCTCGTGCGCAAGAACGACGAGATGCAGATCGACGGTCCGCTCTCTCTGTTCAATGCCGTCATCGCCTCCGGCCGCAAGGGCCTGCAGCTCCAGCGCTACAAGGGCCTCGGCGAGATGACCGCCCAGCAGCTCTGGGAAACGACCCTCGACCGCGACGTGCGCTCGCTCCTGCAGGTGAAGGTCAAGGACACGACCGACGCCGACGATCTCTTCGTCAAGCTCATGGGCGACGTGGTGGAACCGCGCCGCGAGTTCATCCAGGAAAACGCACTATCGGTGGCGAACCTGGACGTGTGATCTTGTTGACGGGGCGCCGTCAGAAGTTCGCCGAGGATGAGAAGACCTTCAGCAACCCAGTTCTGGCAGTCAGCGACACACTATTCAGCCTACATCGGTCCGGTCGCAACAGCTTTGCGGCCGGACCATTTCGTAAGTTGGGTCGTCCTTTGATCGCCTCACGAGCCTTTGTGGGACGCGACCATGGAGTGGATCCTATCGTGCGCTCAGAGTGGCCCCGCACCACCTCATGCTTTCGGATTCAGCCGGCTCCATTCGCCCCTAGAGCATCGAACGCAAAAGTGGGAACCGGTTTTGCTTGAAAAGATGCAGGAAAACAAAAACTTCGAGCCTCGGACGTGAGTTCGAATTCTCGTCCGAGGCTCTAGTTCATGCACACCATGGGCTCAGCAGCGGTTCATCTGACGCCCACGCGACCGACAGCGCCGTAGAGGCGATGGCTTGTCGGATCGCTTGCGCCATCCTGGGCTCAATGCTGTCGAACTGCTCGAGCCGGTGAGCATTGGTCATGAGCTGATCAATGGTCTGGATCCTCTCTCGCCCCAGCACGTCCCAGGCTACGGGAGGCAGGTAGAGGCCGCCAATGGGTCCGGCGCAGATATCATCAATATGGAACATAGGGCGCTCTTGCCTCATCGATCAAGGGAACGGCGAGAATGGCCTCGCAGGTTTCAGCGAGCCGATTACAAGCGAGCCTCGATGATCAGGTTGAACGGGGTTCGGGTCGCTTCGTGAATGGCTCCGAATCCGGCTGATTTGAGCACGGCCTCGAGCCTGCTCGGTCCAGCCTGGGCGCCGAGGACATGCGTTCCCTTCTCCGAGATCGCGTGAGCACAGCACAGGGCCGTGGAAGCCGCATAGTAGAGCCGGCCCACCGGGTTGATGTTGTCTTCGACCCGATCACCCGCATACGGCTCGATCAGCATGATCGTGCCGTCCTCGGCCATCGCGGCCCTCGCATGGCGCATCGCATCCACCGGACGGCCCATGTCGTGCAGGCAATCGAAGAAGCAGATGAGGTCGTAGCCATGCCTGTCATATGCATCGGCATTGGCAACCTCAAAGCGGACGCGCTCCGCGACACCGGCCTCTCGGGCGACCCTTCGGGCAATCTCGATCGATTCCTCATGGGCGTCGAAGCCCCAGAAGTGGCTCTCCGGGTAAGCTTTGGCCATCAGAATGGTCGAGTGCCCATGACCGCAGCCGATATCGGCAACCTTGGCTCCTTTGTCGAGTTTGGCCGTGACACCCGAGAGAGCCGGTAGCCACTCCTGGACGAGGCTCGCGCTGTAGCAGTTGCGGTAGAATGCCGCGACGCCGCAAAACAGTTGCTCGCTGTGCTCGCCCCAGCTCACGCCCTCTCCCGTCTTGAACGCTTTCAGTGTCTTCGGCTCATCGGCCCACATGGAGGCAACCACCTTCCAGGCATGCGGCAGGAACACCGGGCTCGTGTCATCGGCCAGGACGGCGGCCTGCTCCGGCGTGAGTTCATAGGTCGCTGAGGCTGGGTGATAGGCAATGTATCCTCCGGCCACCTGGGAGTTGAGCCACTCCCGGACATAGCGTTCGCTGCAGCCGCTGCGCCGGGCGATCTCATGTGAATTCAGCGCACCTCCGCCAGCCATAGCCCGGTAGAGACCCAGCTTGTCGCCGAGACTGACCATAACGCCGCCATAGCCTGCCGAAAGCTCTCCGAGGAGATTCCCGACCAGTGTGTCAAGCTTCTGCTGGTTGATCGTCATCGTCTGCTCCATCCTTGCGCTTCCGCGCTCATTGCGCTGAAGTCCAGGTCAGGATGCCGGTTGGATCCTGAGGCCGGGAGTGCGAGACTGGCCAGGAACGGTCCATTTGTGCCAGGAGGCTTGCAATGCCAGGAGCAACGCGCCCACTGCACGTCAGCCTTGTCGCCATTCCTGATGCGGTCATCTCGACCCTGACCGGGATCTACGACGTGCTGGGGTCGTTTCGCATGCTCGGCCGCCTTGAGCCCTCGGTTCCAGAATCGCCCCCTTTCACGATCGAGATCGTGGCCGCCGAGCGAGGAAGCGTGGCGCTGGCGAGTGGCGTCCCCGTGGAGGCGCACCGCTCTGTCTCGGAGGTCACAGCGACCGACATCGTCATTGTTCCGTCAGTCCTGCTCGGGCACGGAGGGTGGACACCCGGCCGCTATCCGGAGGTCGTCGAATGGGCCCGGCGTATGCATACCGAGGGAGCCCTGCTCTGCTCGGCCTGCTCGGGTGTGTTCCTGCTCGCCGAGACCGGGCTCTTCGATGGCCGAGCGGCGACCGTTCATTGGGGCTACGCCGAGGCCTTCGCAAAGGTGTTTCCCGATGTGCCACTGAGCCCTGAGCGGGTGCTGATGGTCTCGGGCGAGCGCGAGGAACTCATCACCTCCGGCGCCTCGATGACCTGGCATGATCTCGTGCTCTATCTGATTGCCCGGCATGTTGGCACGACTGCGGCACAGACGGTGGCACGCTACTTCGCTCTGCAGTGGCATCACGATGGTCTCGCCCCCTACATCGTCTTTCAAGGCCGCAGGGATCACGGCGATGCCGTCATTGCCGACGTGCAGGACTGGCTTTCAACCCACTTCTCGATCGCGGGACCTGTTGAGGAAATGGTTCGGCGCTCGGGCCTCCCCGAGCGGACGTTCAAGCGGCGCTTTACGGAGGCGACCGGCTTCACGCCGATCGACTATGTCCAGCGCCTGAGGATCGAAGACGCCAAGCGCAGGCTCGAGCGCACGCATGAGGCTGCCGATGAGATCAGCTGGAGGATCGGGTACGAGGATCCTGCTTTCTTCCGTCGCCTGTTCAAGCGAGTGACCGGGATGACGCCCGGCGCCTACCGCCGACGCTTCCAGGTGCCAACCTTCGCCCACGCGAGAGCATGCCGGCCCTCCACCTAGAGCAACGGCTTGATTTTTGAACTCACGTTCGATGCTCCAAGGAAAAGTTTGTCGCCTCCCAGGTCTGTCTCGGCCGACACAACCCCGGCGGAGCGAATGGGCTAGGCCGCGGGGGCAAAAATGCCGGAGCGGAACAAGATCAATCTCTGTCGCATTACCCATTCCGGACTATGCCATGTTTTTGACATGGTATCGCCTCCTGGTGGCGAATGGGACCGTCCCTCGGGAGCGCTAAGTAAACATTCTGCGGGGGCATGCCTTGGCTGAGAATACTTCCCGGAGCAGGCATTGGTTTCTTCGTGGCGGCGGGGATATGGGGGCGCTCATCCGTGCCCGCGATTGGTCCGCGACATCCCTCGGGCCACCGGAGACTTGGCCCGATGCCCTCAAAACGGCACTCAGCATCCTGCTCAATTCCAAGCACCAGATGTTCATGGCCTGGGGGCCGGACCTGATCTCCTTCTACAATGACGCCTATCGCCCGGTTCTCGGAGCCCGCCACCCGAAAGCCCTTGGCTGCCCCTTCCCGGAAATCTGGGCGGACATCTGGCCTTCTATCGCTCCCCTTGTGAACCAAGCCCTTGCTGGCGAGGGGACCTGGTCCGAGAACCTCCCCCTTGTAACCTTCCGCAACGGATTTCAGGAGATCGCCTACTTCACTTTCTCCTATAGCCCGATCTTCGACGACAGCGGCGAAATCGCAGGGATGTTCTGCGCCTGTACGGAAACCACGGACAAGATGCTGGCCGTGTCGCCTCAACGCAGAAGGGCGAATGCTATTCGGGCCAATGAAGGATGGCTGTCGTCTCTGTTCCAGCAAGCTCCCAGCTTCATGGCTGTGGTGCGTGGCCCCACGCATGTTTTCGAAATGGCGAATGCTGCCCATCAGCAGCTTGTCGGCTTCCGGCCAATAATCGGAAAGCCGCTCCGGGAGGCCCTCCCGGAGATCGCAGATCAAGGCTTCGCTCAATTGTTGGACCAAGTCTACGCTACCGGGGAGTCATATATCGGGCACGGCACCCCGGTTCATGTGCAGCCTGCTCCCAGCGCACCACCCGCCCTCCGCTATATCGATTTTATCTTCCAGCCCATTGCCGCACAGGACGGTTCGATTTCGGGCATCTTCATCCAGGGACATGACGTAACAGCTTACAAGAACGCTGAGGCTGCACTGACGACAAGTGAGGAACGATACCGCGCACTTCTCGAAGCCAGTGCCGTCGTTGTTTGGTTTGCAACGCCTAAGGGAGAGATCACTCATTCTCAAGGATGGACCGAGTTCAGCGGTCAGACCGAGAGCCTTCATGCCGACATGGGGTGGATCAGCATGGTTCATCCCGACGATCAGGATCGCGTCAGATCGCAATGGCAGGAGGCGCTCTCCGCAGCAGGTTTTTATCAGGGCGACCTGCGCGTGCGGCACAAGGACGGAGAATATCGTTGGATGCACGCCAGTGCCGTTCCGATCCGAGATCCGGAAGGATCGGTTCGAGAATGGGTCGGCTGCCTCTGGGATATTCACGACCGCGAACAGGCCATCGAAGAGCTTCGTGCGAGCGAGGAGCGACTGCGTCTTGCTCTTCAGGCCGGTCGTATGATCGCGTGGGAGGTCGATCTCACGACAAACCATATCTCCCGCTCGCAGAACTCGGTTGAATTGCTCGGCATTGGGTCATGTCCTGCTGCGGATGTGCTCTCGAGGGTTCATCCGGAGGATCGGGAGAAGGTCAAAGCGCTCGTTCGTCAAGCCGAGGCAAGGGCGCTCGATACTGTGGAGTTTCGTTTCACGGCTCCTGACGGCAAGTTGCTGTGGCTCGGGGCACGGGCAGAAAAGGTTGGCATAGATCGCATTGTCGGCGTTTCCTACGACCTTTCTGATCGTAAGGCCGCTGAGGAGGAGATCTGGCGATCCGCCAACCACGACACTCTGACCGGACTTTCGAATCGCACCCTGTTCCAACAGAGGTTGGAGGAAGCACTCGACATTGCCAAGCAGAATGGCACCTCCGTGTCTCTGATCCTGATCGACTTCGATCATTTCAAGGAGATCAATGACGCGCTCGGCCATGATGCAGGTGATGGGTTCCTGAAAGAGACGGCCAAACGCCTCGGCGCAATCACGCGCGACTGCGATACCGCTGCACGTTTCAGTGGCGATGAGTTTGCGGTCCTACTGACCAAGCCGCTCCACTCGGAGGATGGCTCAAAGCTCGCAGAAAGCCTTCTCGAGAAGCTGAGCGAGCCCTTTCAGTATCGGGGCCGCTTGATCGGCAGTAAGGCCAGCATCGGCGTCGCTGCCTTTCCCGATCATGACACGACGCCCGCCGATCTGCTCAAGGATGCTGACATTGCACTCTTCGAGGCCAAGGCGCAGGGGCGTAACCGCGTCGTCACATACCATCCGACCTTGCGAACGGCTGTCGAGCAGCGGATTTCTCTTTTGGAGGATGTTCGAGGTGCGCTGCCGAAGCACCAGATCGTTCCCTTCTATCAGCCCAAAGTCTGTCTTTCGACCGGACAGGTCACCGGCCTTGAGGTCCTGGCGCGGTGGCGGCACCCCGAAAAAGGTATTCTATTTCCAACCTATTTTGGGGCTGCCTTCGAAGAGCCAAAGCTCGCACTGGCTCTCAGCGAAAGCTTGCTGACCCAGGCCATCTCGGACCTGCGCCAATGGCTTGATGCCGGATTGAACCCAGGACGGGTAGCCTTCAACCTCTCCGCATGCGAATTCAGCCAGCCCGAACTGACCGAGCATGTGTTCAATGCTCTGGAATCCGCGTGTATTCCTACAGAGAGGTTTGAAGTCGAAGTCACGGAAACCGTTCTCCTCAGTCGAAATACCGATACCGTTTCCGCAATCCTGAATCGCTTTCACGATAGAGGCATTGCGATTGCCCTGGACGATTTTGGAACCGGATATGCCTCGTTGACGCACCTGAAGCAATTTCCCGTCGAGCACATCAAGATCGATCGCAGCTTCGTCAGGGACCTTGAGAAGGATGCTGAGGATGAAGCCATTGTCGCCGCGATCATCACATTGGGCCAGAATTTGGGGATGCGGATTACAGCGGAAGGTGTCGAGACGACCGGGCAAGCCAAACGGCTCCGGGATATGGGCTGCCACGACGGTCAGGGCTATCTCTTTGCCAAGGCCGTCGCGGGTGTGGAAGTCCCCCGGCTTCTTGAAAAGTTCGGAACGATGAATGTTCTGTGAGCCTTGAGCCGTGCAAGGAAAAATCTGACGCCGAAGAAAATCAATCAGTAAATCAACGACTTGGGCTGCGTGAGAATTGACTTTCTTGGGCAGCCCAACGCCTATACTCAGTTCATGTGACAGCACCACGACCGGTTCGCGATCGCGCTTGGCCATGATTGAGCGCGCGCCCACGATCGGCATGGAGTGCAGATCACGGTTGCCGGCTGGGTTACCCCGCCGAGACACTCCTTGCCGCCGGTTCGCCAAGCGACAGCATCAGCCGGTTGGCCCAGTTGAAAAAGGCCGCGCCGTTGATGACGTCCACGATCTCCAGATCGTCGAGCCCAGCCGTCCGCAGCGCCTCGATCTGCGCGTCGCCGAACGCGACCGGCGTCTCGGTCAGGGCGACCGAGGCCGCAATGACGGCGTTCCAACGGGGGTCGATATCCACGTCGACGCCCTCGTCCAGAAGCCGCTGGATGTCGGCACCCCGCTTGGAAAATTGCGTGGCGAACCGGGAATGGACGGACGCGCAGAAGATGCAGCCGTTGGAGCGCGAGGTGGCCGTCGCGGCGAGCTCACGCTCGGCGCGCGGAAGGCCGTCGCGGGTGTTGTAGAAAATGTCCTTGTCGGTCTTGGTGCGCGCCTGCAGGACGTCCGGGTCGCGGGCGAGCAGAAGGAAGTACGGCGACTTGGCCCGCGATGCATCGACGAGGCCGGCCCAGTGTCTCTCAGTCAGCTGCTCCGCGGGAAATGGTTCCAGCCAAGGAAGCCAACCCAGTTCCTCCTGCGTAAAGGCGACGGGCTCCCGGTTCCCGGGATGCGACAGCGTTGTCTCGGTCATGGTGTTCCCTCTCAAACGGCGCCGGACGCCAAGACGCCAGTGAAGATCTGCATGTGGTCTGCGCCGGCGCTCGCGCGCGCGGAAGCGCCCGCCAAGGCCCGCAGACCCGCGACGACGCGGATCTGGAAGGACAGGAAGGCCACGAGCTGCGACAGGGTCACGATATCGGTCGTGGACCAACCCGCGTCGAGCAACCGCTGCAGCGCTGCCGGATTCGCATCGCGCGGATGGAAGACGAGGAGATGCGCGTGCTGGAGGGCCGCCACGAGGCGGGCTCCGAGCTGGTCCCGGTGATCCGCAGACACCTGATAATCCGGCCCTGTCGTATCCTCGGCGGTGAGTGGCCCTTCCGGATAGCGACCATAGGGTCCTTCGACAGCGCCCCGGGCGATCTCCGCATCGATGGTCAGCGCGATTTCGGGAGAACCGAGCGTCCGCAGGGCCGCGGCATAAAAGTCGATCACTTGCGGCTGACGATGGAGACCTGCCACGAAGGTCGCGACGGCGTGGCGTTCAAGAGCCGTGACGGTCCCCGGGAAGTCCGGCTCGAACAGCGCGAGGTAGCTTTTCTGCGCGTTCTCGCGCGCCTGCGGCCGCTGATCGCGCAGGGTGTCGAGGCTGGATCCCGGCTGAATCCCGGCCAAGTGATCGATGACGTCCGGTATGTGTGTGCTCATGGTCTTCTCGCGTTCAGAATATTGACGTGGCAGGCTCAGCGCACGAGGGCGACGCGCTTTTCGGGCTTAGGCGCAGGCGCGTGCCAGCCCAGAGCGGGGGCAACCTCGCTGGCGATCAGCTCGATCGAGCGCAGGATGTATTCGTGCGGCGGATCGATCGAGTGGACCTGGAACACGAGGTCCGTCACCCGCGGCAGGGTTGTGTCGCGGCTCAGGCTCTCGAGCACATCCTCAGGCGTGCCCACATGGGTGTCGAGGGCGGCGAGGATGTCGGCCAGGCTGTCGCCCGGGATGGTGTGACCCTTGGCGGCGAAATCGGCCACAACGCGGCGCAATCCCTTTTCCGCAAGGCGTAGCGCCTCCTCCCGGCTGTCCGCGACGAAGAGCGAGCGCGAGGCGACGATACGCGGCGCCCGACCGGCGGGTAGCGCCTCGAGATAGGCGTCAATGATGGGATGCTGAAGGTCGGGAAGAGTAGCGCGCGGATTGTCCTTGGGCCGAGGCTGCGTGCGCGAGAGCATGAGGCCGTCTCCAGCCTTTCCCGCCCGGATGCCGCCGCCCACGGAGAACGTCGCCTGCCACACGCGTTCGTTCAGCCCCGGGGCGGACGGATAGAGGGAATCGCCTCCGCTGAGAGGCCGTCCATCCCAGGCATCGCGGACGACGGCGAGATGCCGGTCGTAGATCTCGGAACGGCTCGCACTGTCGAGGCCAAACGCCGTGAAGGATGACGGCGTCCCACCGGTGCCGACACCGACCTCCAGTCGCCCGCCGGACAACAAGTCCAGCACCACCGCGTCTTCCGCGACCCGCACGGGGTTTTCCAGCGGCAGGGTAATGATGCCGGTGCCAAGACGGATCTTGGAGGTTTGCGCGGCCACATGGGACAGGAAGACAAGGGGCGATGGAAGGCCGCCTTCCGCCTCGTGGAAGTGATGCTGGGCGACCCAGGCCGAGTCGAACCCGTGCCGCTCCGCGTGGACGATCTGCTCGGACGCCAGGCGGTAGCGCTCGCCCGCACCGACCGCGTCGAGAAGGCGGGTAAAGAACCCGAGCCTCTTACCCTGTGAGGATGCTGTCATCGGTTTGCTCCACTTGACCTATTGGAATGGGCGCAGGCTGGCATTGCGCTGCCCGGGGATCGCACTGATGAGCTCGCGCGTGTAGGCGCTGCCTGGATTCCGGAACACATCCTCCACGCGGCCGCCGTCGACTTGGCGGCCGTCGCGCAGGACCGAGACCGTATCCGAGATCTGGCGCACCACCGCGAGATCGTGCGAGATGAAGAGATATGTCAGTCCCAAGGCCTGCTGCAGTTCGTCGAGCAGCGCCAGGATCTGCGCCTGCACCGTCACATCGAGCGCCGAGACAGCCTCGTCGAGCACCAGCACCTGCGGGTCGAGCACGAGCGCGCGGGCAATGGCGACGCGCTGCCGCTGCCCGCCGGACAAGGCATGTGGCTTGCGGGTCAGAGTCGATTGCGGAAGACCGACCCGGTCGAGAATGGCATGGACCTTCTTCGCCCGATCCTCCCGCGGAACGGGATCGAAGTTCAGGAGCGGCTCCTCGACGATCTGGAAGATGGTCTGCCGCGGATCGAGAGAGGCGAACGGGTTCTGGTAGACGAGCTGGATCGTCCTGCGGAACCGGCGCAGATCCTCCCCGCGCAGGTTCGTCACGTCTATGCCGTCGACGCGGATACGACCCGACGAGGGCTTCTGGAAGCCGACGATGCTGCGTGCGGTGGTCGTCTTGCCCGAGCCGGACTCGCCGACTATGGCGTGGGTCGTACCCCTTTGAACCGTGAAGGACACGTCGTCCACCGCCCGAAAGATCTCCCGGCGACCGCCGACCGAGAAATCCTGAACAAGGTTCTCGACTACGACCGCGTCGTCGCTCGCGCCGGTGCGCGTCGATCTGGTGCGATGGATGGAGCGGACCTTGCCGAGCGAGGGAGCGTCGGCCAGGAGCTTGCGCGTGTACTCGCTGCGCGGCGAGCCCAGAACATCCGCAGTCGGTCCCTGCTCCTGGATGCGCCCGCCCTTGAGCACGACGATATGGTTCGCCCGGTCGGCCGCGACTCCCAAGTCGTGGGTGACGAGCAGAACGGCGGTGCCGTACTCGCGGCGCAGCTCGTCGATCAGGTCGAGGATGCGCTTCTGCACCGTCACGTCGAGAGCGCTGGTCGGTTCGTCGGCGATGATGAGCGCCGGACGCAGGGCGATCGCGATGGCAATGAGGACGCGCTGGCGCATGCCGCCCGACAGTTCATGCGGATATTGCCGGGCGCGCAGCTCCGGTTCGGAGAGACCCACGCGCGCCAGAAGCTCGATCACCCGTGCGTCGATCTGCTTCCTGCTGCCCTGTCGGTGGATCTGGAGCACCTCGGCGACCTGATCGCCGATGGTCCTGACAGGATTGAGCGAGCTCGTCGGGTCTTGCGGGATCAGGCTGATCTTGCTGCCGCGGATCGTGTCGAGCCGCTTCGGCGACCAGCCCGCGATGTCGGTGCCGTTGAGCCGCACCGCGCCGGATTCCAGCCGGCCGTTCTCGGCCAAAAGCCCGATCACAGCCTGCGCCGTGGTGGTCTTTCCCGATCCTGACTCACCCACCAGCGCCACGACCTCGCCCGGTCGCACCCGCAGCGAAACCTCGTGGACGACCCGTTGGAATCCTTCGCCGCCGCGATAGCCGACCGCGAGATTGCTGATCTCCAGAACGGGTGTGTTCGATACATCCGTGGATGCAGGCTCGATGCTGATGGCGGCGGTCATGCCTTGTTCTTTCCCAAAGACTGGCTGATGCGGTTTGCCGACAGGACGGTCAGGATCACCACGAGGCCGGGGACCGTCGTCAGCCACCAGGCGCGAGCGATGTAGTTGCGCCCTTCGGCGATCAGGAGGCCCCATTCCGGCGTGGGCGGCGGCGCGCCATAGCCGAGGAAGCCCAGCGTGGAGATCGTCAGGATGGCCCAGCCGAGCTGCAGGGCCGCGAAGGCGATGACCGAGGTCAGGGAGTTCGGAAGGATGTGACGCCACAGCACGCGGCTGAACGTGCCGCCGCTTCCGAAGGCCGCCTCCACGTAGTCGCTGGCGCGGACCCGCACCACCTCGGAACGGGCAAGCCGGGCGAAGCTGGCGATCGAGGTCACGCCCACCGCGATGGCGGCGTTCAGGATGCCGAAGCCGAGAAGGATGACGATGCTGAGCGAAAGCAGAAGCTGCGGGATCGACAGCAGCACGTCGACGCCGCGCATGATGGCTCCGTCGATCCTGCCGCGGGCCGATCCCGCGACGATGCCGAGAGTGGTGCCCAGCACGAGGCCGACGCCGACGGCCACGAAGGCGCCCGAGAGCGAGTTGCCGGCGCCATGGATGATACGGGCCAGAAGATCGCGTCCCAGGGCGTCGGTGCCAAGCCAATGCTCGGCGCTCGGCGCGCGAAGCTGCTGGCGTGCGACGCCGACCGTGGGGCTGTAGCTCGTGAACCATTGTGGGAACAGCGCCCAGAGCACCACCACGGCCATGACGAACCAGGCCAGCATGAGACCGGGCTGGATGCTTATGAGGGTCTTCAGCCACCGCGCCCCCGACGATATGCGCCTCTTGCCCGCGGAGGAGCTTTTGACAATATCGGCATCGTCCCGCAGCAGGCTGCGTCCGATCGCATTCAGGCCGGTCATGCGACAGCTCCTTGTCTCACCCGGAGGCGAGGATCGAAGACGGGGTAGAGAAGGTCCACCGTGAGATTGATGAGCACGAAGGCCGCCGCCGAGAACACGACGATTGCCTGCAGGACGGCGATGTCCTGATCGTTGACGGAGCGCTGCGTCAGCCCGCCGAGGCCGTTGAGGCCGAACACCGCTTCAGTGACGACCGCGCCGGCCAGAAGCTCGCCGAACAGGATGCCCCCGATGGTGAGCGTCGGCAGAATTGCGTTCTTCGCCACATGTTTCCACAGGACCCAGCGATGGGATGCACCCTTGGCGCGAGCAACGGCCACGAAGGGCTCCGTCAGCACGTGGTCGATGTTGCGCATCAGGATCTGCGCGAGCGGGGCCGAGATCGGAACCGCCAGTGTCAGAACGGGCAGGACCAAAGCCTGCCAGGGTCCCGGATTGATGATGGGTATGAGCTTGAGCTGGAACGAGAAAATCTGGATCAGCAGGATTCCGAGCCAGAACACCGGCGTGGAGATGAAGAGCGCCGGAATCGACTGAATGAAGGCACGTAGCCAGGAGAACGGCGCTAGGGCCGAGAGAGCGGCGAGCGCGACCGCGAGAACGACCGACAGCAGAAAGCCCAGGGTCGAGAGCCACAAGGTCGGTGGCAGGTTGGCGAGGATCAGATCGCCAACGGGAACGCCCGCATGAACCGAATAGCCGAATTTCCCCGTGAGGAAGTTCGCCACAGTGTGGAGATACTGCACCGCAAGCGGGCTATCTACCCCATAGGATGCGCGAATATCGGCAATCTGATCCGGCCCCAGGCCGAGTTCGGGATTGAGGAACTTGATGAGGATCGCATCGCCCGGCAAGGCCTGCAGCAGGATGAACGAGACGGTAAAGGCAGCCCAGAGCACGAGAGCCGCCTGCCCGATCCTCCCGATTACGTATCGCGACATGAGAGATCCTATCTGAAGTCGAGACGATCGACGTGCTGGACGGACGTCGATCGTCTGCGACATCCGGCCAACTCAAGGGCTTCCTTAGCTGCGAGGTGCCAGCCAGGTGCTGTAGAAGCTCGGACGGCCGACCGCTTCGAAGGACACGCCCTTCACATAGGGAGCGGCTGCGAAGGCCTGCGGCTCCTCGAAGATCGGGATGGCATAGGCCTGATCGACCACGTAGTTCTGGACCTCGCCGGCCACGGCAAGGCGCTTGGTGCGATCCGGCTCGGAGGCGAGCTGGTCCAGCAGCGCATTCAGCCGCTCGTCGACGAAAGACTGTACCTTGTCGCTGTTCCCGCCCTTCTGCAGCAGAACGTTGCGGTTGGTCGGATAGTACTGGCTCTTGATCACGTCGGGATCGGCGCGACCGACCATGGCGGGTGAGACGGGCGCCTTGGTTGGATCGAGATTGTTCACGATGGCGCTGCCCGAGTCGGCGGTCAGCACGTTCAGCTTCACGCCGATCTTCTCCCATTGCTGCGCGACGAGTTGCAGGGTCTCTTTGTTCTGCGGCTGCGGCAGGGATTCGTAGGCAGACAATTCGAGCGTCTGACCGTCCTTCTGACGCCGGCCGTTCGCGCTGACCTTCCAGCCCGCCTCGTCGAGCAGCCCCTTCGCCTTCTCGATGTCGTAGGAGAGCCTCGACGAGAGATCGACATAGCCCGAGGCTGTCTTGGCGATGATCGAGGTCGCCTTCGGGTAGTTGTCCGAGAACAGGGTCGAGACGATCTCATCCGTATTGGTGGCGTGCAGCAGCGCGCGACGAACCCGTACGTCGGCGACGAGCGGATTATCGGGGCGGAAGACTACGCTGTTGTTCACGCCCCGAGTCGAGGGCGCGTAGATCAGATATCCCTCGTCCTCGACCTGCTTCTCGTCATAGGCCTGGATCTGGCGGATGATGTCGGCCTGGCCTGCCACGAGAGCCCCGATGCGGACGCTGTCCTCGGGCGTCACGATGTACTTGATCTCGTCGAGATAGGCGCGCCCCTGGTGCTCGATTTTGGCAGGACCCCAATTGTAATTGGGACGAGCTTTGAGCGTGAGCTCACGCCCTAGCGTTTCGCTGGCGACGACGAACGGGCCGGAGCCAATGATCTTCGTGGCGTCGCCGAGAGCCTCGTAGGGTAGCGCGAGCGTCTTGAGGGACACGAGACCGGAGCCGATCACGGAGGTGCCCTGCAGGAAGCCGGGGGACGGCTTCCTGAAATAAAACTTCACCGTTTGCGGATCGATGACCTCGCTGCGGTCGTAATTGTTGATGACCTCCGAGATCGGCAGCTTCAGGTCCTTGTTGCCGCGTCCGAACGTGTCGTAGTTCTTGGCCACGGCCGCCGCATCGAGCGGCGTACCGTCGGAGAACGTCACGCCTTTGCGGATCTTGAAGGTGTATTCCGTTGCATCCGCGTTCACGGTCCAGGATTCGGCAATCCAAGGCTCGATCTCGAGGGTTTTGGGATTCTGATAGGTCAGCTTGTCAGTGATCTGGTTGAGAATCCCGCCATTGGGATAAAATCCACCGGCAGGCGGGTAGAGGTTGGTGTGGGGCTGCTGCTCAAGGTAGATCAGCGTCCCGCCCTTCACGGGCGTACCCTGGGTATCGGCCGCTCTCGTGCCGCTACTCCAGAGTAAGGTGCCTGTCAGGAACGTGGCTCCAACCAGGGTCGCCAGACCTGCTTTGCTTCTGAAGCGAGATTTGAGTGTCACGATACATCCCCTGCAAGGCTGGAATCCGAGGCCAACCGATAAGGAATTATCGCGCCGCGCTGTCCGTTAAATCAACGGAAATGTTCTTTTTTTAGAACGAGCCAAACGAGCAAAATCTTCTCCGAGGGATGGATTTGAGAGAAATTTACTCTTTTAACTGGTGAAACCGACATCGGTGCAGGGGCTGGAGCCGTCTCTAAGGTTGAACGTTGAAGGACCGCTTACCGGCTACATCAGCCGGCTAACGCTCTTCTTCCAAGAAGTGCCGGAACGAGACATCGCAGGCCAAGCCGTTGTCGGGCGGACACCAACACGCCCGGTTCACCGCGTCCTTACACCAGCCGGTTGCGGAACAGCCAAGCCGCGAACGGCAGGGTCACCGCCGCAATGGCGACGAGCGCAAGCATGTCCGGCAGGAGTTGATCGAGACCCGCGCCTTCGAGATAGACCTCGCGCGTGATGCTGATGGCATAGTGGAGCGGGTTGATCATGGTGAAGTATTGCAGCGCCATGGGCATGTTCTCGGCCGGCGACATCAGGCCCGACAGCAGCATGAACGGCATCAGCAGGACAAAGGTCAGGATCATGGCCTGCTGCATGTTCGCGGCGATCGACGACAGGAAAAGACCGATGCCGATGGCCGCGGCCAGGAACAGGACGAGGCCGAGATAGAGCACGGCGTAGGAACCCGCGAAGGGAATCCGGAACCAGAACAGCGCCACCAGGAAGATCAAGGTCGATTGCACGATCCCGACCATCATCGACGGAACCGCCTTGCCGATCATGATCTCCGTGGGCCTGAACGGCGCCACGAGGAGTTGGTCGAACGTTCCTTCCTCTCGCTCCCGCGCCACCGACATGGCGGTCAGCATCATCGTCATCAGCATCGTGATCGTTCCGATCAGCGACGGGATCATGTTCCAGCGCGTCTCGAGGGACGGGTTATACCAGGCCCGGGTCGTCAGCCGCACGGCCTCTCCCGGAAGGCCGTGGGAAGCGCGCCATTCCTGACCGAACGTCGCGGCAACTGTGCCGACATATCCTTGCGCGATGCCTGCGGTATTGGAATTGCGCCCATCGGCGATGACCTGTACCGGGGCGGGCTGGCCCGCATTCAGGTTCCTCTCGAAATCCCGCGAGATCACCACGATGACAACGGCACGCCTGTTGTCGAGATAGGCTGCGGCCAGTTCTGTCTGCTCGGGCGTCGCGATCCGGGAGAAGATCCCCGACCCGTCAAGTCGGGCGGCGAGCGCCCGTGAGGCCGCACTCCGGTCGTGATCGACAAGGGCATAGGGCACGTTGCTCAGGTCGTAAGTGGCGGCATAGCCGAAGATGAGGCATTGCAGGATCGGCGGCACGAACAACGTGATCCGGCCGCGGGGGTCCTTGAGGATCACCAGCAGTTCCTTGCGCATCAGCGCCAGTATCCGGAACAGGGTCTCGATCATGGCTGCCTCACCCGATCCTCTTGCGGGTGAGCCGGACGGCCAGCCCCATCAGGAGCGTCGCCATGGCCGCGAGCACGGCCGCGTTCGGCAGGATCACGCTCCAGACATTCCCGGCTAGGAAGAGCGTCTGGAGCAGGCTCACGAAGTAGCGGGCTGGGAAGACATAGGTGACGAGCTGGATCACCCAGGGCATGCTGCGCAGGTCGAACATGAAGCCGGACAGCATCATGGCCGGTAGGAATGTGACCACCATGCAGATCTGACTCGCCAGGAACTGGCTCTTCATGGCCGACGAGATGACCAGCCCGATGCCGAGGGCCACCAGCAGGTAGAGGATCGACACACCCGTCAGGACGAGGACCGATCCCCGCAATGGCACGCCGAACAGGAGCAGGCTGCCGATGACCGACAGGGCCAGCCCGATCATGCCCAGGACGAAGTACGGCACGGTCTTCCCGAGGAGCACCTCGACCGACCGCACGGGCGTCACGAAGAGCGCCTCGAACGTCCCGCGCTCCCATTCACGCGCCACCACGAGGGCGGTCAACAGGGCACCGATGAGGGTCATGACGAGAACGATCAGCCCGGGCACCAGAAAGTAGGTGCTCTCGTTGGCCTCGTTGAACCATAGGCGGTTTTCGATGCTGATCGAGGCCGGCGCGAGCAGGCGTCCCCGTGCCGCCTCCCGGGCCAGCCAGGTTCCAACCGCTCCCTGGGCATAGCCGAGCGAAATGCGCGCGGTGTTGGCATCGGTCCCGTGGACGATGACCTGGATCTCGGCGGAGCCGAGCTCGACCCGACGCGCGAAGTCGGACGGGATGCGGACGATGGCGTTGACGGTCTTGGCGAGCAGAAGCCGCTCGGCCTCCGCCATGGTCTTGACCGTCACCGTGTCGAAGTACTCGGAGAGCTCGAAGCCGGAGGCCGCGCCGCGCGCATCGGAGGAGGTATCCTCCATCACCAGCGCCACCGGCACGTTCTTGACGTCGAGGTTGAGACCGTAGCCGAACAGGACGAGCAGCAGGAGCGGCATCACGATGCCGATGGCGACGCTGCTTGGATCCCGCAGGAGCTGATAGGTTTCCTTGCGGATCAGGGCTGCGATCCGGCGAAGAGCGCCACCCGGTCGAACAGTGGGTCGATCGTCAGCATTCATGCTGCACTCCTCGTGCGCCTGGCGTTCTCGACGATGGCGATGAAGGCATCCTCCATCGTCGGAGCGCGATCGTCCGCACTCTTGGCATGGGAGCGGACCTCGGACGGCGTCCCCTCGGCCAGATTGCGTCCGGCATCGAGGATGATGATCCGGTCGCAGTATTCGGCCTCCTCCATGAAGTGCGTGGTGACGATGACCGTCACGCCCTGCTCGGACAGCGAAGTGATGCGCCCCCAGAACTCCCGCCGCGCCAAGGGATCGGCCCCGCTCGTGGCCTCGTCGAGAAACAGGATCTCAGGCTCGTGCAGCAGGGCCGTGGCCATGGCCAGTCGCTGCTTGAAGCCGCCCGGCAATTGCCCGCTCGGAAGGGCCGAGAACCGGTCGAGCTCGAATTGCTGCTTGGCCCATGCGATCCGCTCGCGCTTGCGGGCACCCCGCAGGCCATAGGCGCTGGCGAAGAAATCGAGGTTCTCGTCGACGCTGAGCTGACCGTAGAGGGAGAACTTCTGGGCGACGTAGCCCAGACGCTCGCGGGCCGCGGCCCGCGAGGTGCGCAGGTCGGCGCCGGCCACCTTCAACGTGCCGCCGCTCGCCGGCAGCAGCCCACAGAGCATCCGGAAGGTCGTGCTCTTGCCGGCGCCGTTCGGCCCGAGCAGTCCGTAGATCTCGCCCCGGCGCACCTGGAAGCTGACGTGGTCGACCGCAGTGAAGTCGCCGAAGGTCCGCACGAGATCATGCACCTCGACCGCAACCGCTTCGGAGCTGCCATCCCGCCGCCCCTGGAGCGTCATCGTGTTCCGCACGCCCTCATTGGCGACGGCATGGAAGAGCAGCATGAACCCGTCCTCGAAGCGGGCCGGAACCGCCTCCAGGGGAACGTCGACGCCATCGACGGTCAGAGGCGCACGATCCTCGGCCGAGGCCCGTACGACGCGGACCCGTCCCGCTTCAGGGACCGCATCGATGACACCGGGCAAGGCGAACAGGCGGGCCTGGAGCGAGCGCGCCGGTATCCCGTCCGGAGCATCGGCCAGGAACGTGCATCCGGCAGCCCTGGCCGTGACCTCCTCCGGCGCCCCCTGCGCCAACACACGCCCCGCATGCATGACCGCGACATGGTCGCAGCGCTCGGCTTCATCGAGATAGGAGGTGCTGACGAGCACGGTCAGCCCCTCTTCCCGCACGAGCTTGAGGACGATATCCCACAGCTCGCGACGGGAGAGCGGGTCGACACCGACGGTCGGCTCGTCCAGCAGCAGGAGCTGCGGCGAGCGGATCAGGGTACAGGCCAGTCCCAGCTTCTGCTTCATGCCGCCGGACAGCTTGCCGGCG
>Ga0182736_1001440_pt1 | contig 23210 bp, 19 predicted proteins | sample eDN5th30CKraftBY_FD_128882 | JGI IMG/M metagenome (GOLD analysis project Ga0182736, IMG submission 128882) | Enriched backyard soil microbial communities from Emeryville, California, USA - eDNA 5th pass 30_C Kraft BY (version 2) (version 2) | ecosystem: Environmental > Terrestrial > Soil >... | reverse complement strand
CTGCGCGAGACGCTTGTCGAGCACGTCGAGTTGACGCTTCACTTCCATGGCGAAGCGATCGATCGGATATTCCATCTTGCTCGGCGCATAAGCATAGAAGTGCCCGAATCCACCGCCCAGATAGGGCGCGCTTCCCATCTGCCAAAAAAGCCACGACAAGCACTCGGCGCGCTTTGCCGGTTCCGTCGGCACGAACGCGCCGAATTTCTCGGCGAGATAAAGCAGGATCGCGCCGGATTCGAAAACGCGCACAGGCGTTGCGCCGCTGCGATCCACGAGCGCCGGAATCTTCGAATTCGGATTGATATCGACGAAGCCGCTGCCGAACTGATCGCCATCGCCGATGCGAATGAGCCACGCATCGTATTCCGCATCGCGATGACCAAGCGCCAGCAACTCTTCGAGCATCACGGTGACTTTCACGCCGTTGGGCGTGGCGAGCGAATAGAGCTGTAACGGATGACGGCCAACGGGCAACGCCTTTTCATGTGTCGGACCGGAGACCGGCCGATTGATATTGGCGAATTGTCCGCCGCTTTCCTTGGTCCAGGTCCATACGGCCGGCGGCACATATTCGTTCGATGCGCTCATGCTTCAAGCTCCTTTGCAATATGAATTCGGACGAGGTTATCAGGTCGTCCGAAAACATGCTTGACCGGGCTTTGTACAATCGGCTCCGCAATCCACGAGAGGAAACGAATGAGCCAGCGTCCATCGCACAAACCGTATCGCCCGCGAAAAGCGCCCGCGCAATCGCGCTCCGAAGCCACGGTGGCATCCATCGTCGAAGCAGCGGCGCAAGTGCTCGAAAGCGAGGGCTTCGAAGGATTCAACACGAACGCGGTCGCGCGTCGCGCGGGCGTCAGCATCGGTTCGCTCTATCAATACTTTCCGGGCAAGGATGCGCTCATCGTCGCGCTGATTCGTCGTGAAAGCGCGCGCTTTTATGAGGATGCATCGGTCGCGCTCACCAAACGTAGCGGCAAGGCGGCGCTCGAATATCTGATCGGCGCGTCCGTGCGTCAGCAACTACAGCGTCCGATGCTCGCGCGTCTGCTCGATATCGCGGAAGGACGGCCGGCATTGCGCGGCGAAGTGGCGAAAGGGGAAATGGACGCGCTGGTCGAGACGATCGTCGGTCGTGCCGCACCACGTCATCCGAATCCGGAAGTGGCGGCGGCCGATCTGCTCGCCATCGTCAAAGGCATGGTCGATGCCGCGGGCGAACGCGGCGAGCGCGATCTCGACGACCTCGAACGCCGCGTTCGGGCCGCTGTTTTCGGCTATCTGTCGAGAAGCGGCGGCGCGTAAATGCGAGCAATGGAAGCGACGCGACGGTGCAAGCCGCATCGCTGCGGGCTTTCGGCGGCTGTTCGCAATGCGAGTAGTCGAATGTGAGCTTTTGCTTATATTCTGAAGTCTCTATCAACCCAGTAGAGACCGAGCCAAGACATGAAGCTCAATCACCTCAGTTTCCCTTCCGCCGACACACCCGCGACCGCTCGATTCTTCGAGCAGTATCTCGGCTTCACGATATCCGGAACGTGGGACCAGTCGTACATACTCAAGCGTCCCGGTTTCGATGTCGTGATCGATCACGCGCGCGACGATGCACCGGAATGGCCGCGCGCGTTTCATGTCGGCTTCGAATTGCCGAGCCTCGATGATGTGCGCGATCTATACGAACGCTTCAAGTCGGAAGGCGTGGAGATGGAGACGGACATCTTCAACAACGGGCGCGGCTCGCGCTTCTTCTGCCGCGCCCCGGGCGGCGTGATGTTCGAAATGAATACGCGCTCCGATGCCGCGCCCGAGTATCAGGGCACATTCGACAACTGAAGCGATCGCGACGAAACGCTATTCGCCCGCCGCGATGGACACGGACGCTTCGCTCGTCAGCATCAGGAACGTGAGCGTTTCGCGCAGATAGAGCTGCACGGTCGTGTCGGTATGACTCGTATAGCCGATCGACAAGTCCTGGCCGAGATGCAGCTCGTAATCGCCGCCACGCGTCGAGAGCACACAGCCGCCCTGAAGCGCGGGCGCCCACACGAGATCGCCGCTCACGATGCGCTTGATGTGCTGAATGACCGGATAGCCCTGATCGCTCGCTTCGGCGAGCGCGGTATAAGCATCCGCGCCGAGCAGCACGGAATAGGGTCCGTCGACGCCGGCAAGGCGCAGCTTCTCGAGCGCCTGACTGATCGCGGCGGGATAATCGGCGACGTCCGCGGGGAGATACGTCGGCGCATTGGAGCTGCCCTCGCGGATGCCGGTGATGCCGGCGGCCGCGAAGCCGTCGAAGATCGCGCTGTCTTCCGCGAGCGCCAGTTCGTTCGCGGCGGTCTTCGCGGGTTGCCAGTCGCCATCGTTGGAGCCGCGTTCGACGCTGTCGATCGCTTCGCGCTGCAACGTGAACGGCACGGTGAGTTGCACGAGTTGCTTCACGTCGTATAACTTCGCCGCGACGCCTTGCTTCGGTGAAGCGATGTTCGTCTGATGCCCCGTACCGATGCCCGATAGCGCCGTGCCGCCGGGACTCTTCACGTCGACGACGCGGCGGCCCGCGAGCGCGCGCTTGAACGTGCGCGCGACTTCGGCTTCGATCTGCGACCATGCGGCGCCGGAGATCGGCGCGAGCTCTCGATGCAAGTTATTCATCTTGTGAAGTTCCTTTGAGTGAGCCGATGTTCAATGTTCCTGCGCGGCTATCTTCAGGCGCGTTATCGCTGGCGGAAGAAGTCGCGGCATCCGGGTTGCGGTCGGGAAGTTCGTCGAGCAGATCGTTGGACGGCACGAAGAACAGGCCGCCCGTCACCGCGCGGCTGTAATCGAGCAGGCGGTCGTAATTGCCCGGCGGCCTGCCGACGAACATGTTCTCGAGCATCTGTTCGATCGGCGCGGGCGTGCGCGCATAGCCGATGAAATACGTGCCGAACTCCTTCGCTCCCGGACGTCCGAACGCCATGTTATGCCGAAGGATCTTCACTTCCTTGCCGTTCTCTTCGATCGTCGTGAGCGAGCTATGCGAGCACGACGGCTTGATCGAATCGTCCAGTTCGACATCGGATAACTTTTCACGTCCGATGATCAGTTCCTGTTGCTCGACGGTGAGGCCATTCCACGCATCCAGGTTATGCAGATACTTCTGCACGATCACATAACTGCCGCCGGCGAAATCGGGATCTTCTTCATCGATGATCGTGTAATGCGCGGCGCTCTTTCCTGTCGGGTTCTCGGTACCATCGACGAAGCCCACCATGTCGCGCAGATCGAAGTAGCGAAAGCCATGCACTTCATCGACGACCGTCACTGCATCGCCGAGCTTGTTGAGCATCTGCGCGGCGAGCTCGAAACAAAGGTCCATGTGATCCGCGCGGATATGCATGAGGATGTCGCCGGGCGTCGCGATCGCGCGGCGCTCGCCCGAGCCGAACTCGCGAAACGGATGCAGCGACGCGGGGCGCGGCGCGCCGAAGAGCATGTCCCACGCATCGGCGCTGAAGCCGCATACGCAGGACAAATTCGCGGTCGGCGCGCGCGTGCCGACCGCGCGGACCAGCGCCGCGATGTCGCCGCACCATGAGCGCACGACATCGGCCTTGCCTTCGCCGCGCGCCACGGTGGCGACGATGAAGATCGCGCTTCGGGAAATAGGATCACAGACGGCTTGTGGTTCGGGTGTGTTGTTTGGCATCTGAAAATACAACCTGAAGTTTCATCGGATCATAAGCTGGCGTATCACTGCTGCGAACCGACGATACACCAAGTTCATGTGATCAATACCCGAAATCGCACGGTTATGTAACATCACGGAGCGCCAAACTTCGTGATCCAATCATCTTCATCGACCGACAGGAGCGACTGTGAAACTGACTGACTTCGATACGCTGACCTTCGACTGCTACGGCACGCTGATCGACTGGGAAACCGGTATCTTCGAAGCGCTGCGTCCGCTGCTGGATCGCGTTCAGCCCGCGCTGACTCGCGATCAGGTGCTCGAGGCCCATGCGCGTCACGAGTCGTCGCAACAGAAGTACACGCCGGGCAAGCGCTATCAGGAGTTACTGGCTATCGTGTACAAGCGGCTCGCGGAAGAGTGGGGCGTTTCTTTCACTCAGGAAGATTGCATGGTCTATGGCCGCTCGATTCGCGACTGGCCCGCATTCCCCGATTCCGCCGATGCCCTTCGATATCTGAAGCAGCATTACAAGCTCGTGATTCTGTCGAATGTCGACAATGAGAGCTTTGCCCATAGCAATGCAAGGCTACAGGTGGAGTTCGACGCAATCATTACGGCGGAAGATATCGGATCTTATAAGCCTTCGCCGCGCAATTTCGAATACATGCTGGAAAAGCTGGGCGAGCGCGGAATCCGCAAGGAAAAGATCCTGCATACGGCCGAAAGCCTTTTCCACGATCACAAGCCTGCGAATGGTTTTGGCCTTGCATCGTGCTGGATTTATCGCCGTCATTCGCAGCCCGGCTTCGGCGCGACGATGGACCCGGGCGTTCAGCCGAAGATCGACTTCCGCTTCAACAGCATGGCCGATCTGGTCGAAGCCCATCAGAATTCGCTTTAGTCGAAGTCGACTTCGCCGCCGCGTCGCAGCGCGTCCAGACGCCGGATCTGCGCGGGCATGATGCGGCCCAGCGACAGCGGCGGAAGGTCGTCGAGACTGAAGAACTCGACGGCATCGGTTTCCACGCCGATCACATTGCCGGTTCCCACGATCTCGCCGAGAAAGACGAGCTTCCAGATGTGAAAGACCGACGGCGGATGCGGGTGCTTCGCCGTATCCCACGCGGCCAGCAGCCGCACGATGTCGACCGTATAGCCGCTTTCCTCACGCACTTCCTTCGCGGCATTCTCCGCAGGCGACAGGCCGACATCCGCCCAGCCGCCGGGAAGCGACCACAATCCATCGGCTGCTTCGCGCACGAGCAGGATGTACCCGGACTCGTTGAACACGGCGCATCTGACGTCGAGCTTCGGGTTCGCATAACCCGACTCGAATGCGAAAAGCTCCGCCACTTCGCCCGCTTTCATCGATGCGATCTCGGCAAGCTGTTCATGCGCGATCGTCGCTATTTCTTCGTAGCGTTCCTTGTCGAATGCGCCGTTCGTATAGTGCAGTCCCGTTTGTGCGAGGGCCAACAGGCGTCGCGCTTGTTCGAGTCGTCGATTCGAGGACATGTTCATTCCTGCGTTTCCATGTATGACTGTGTGGTCGTGAGCAGCGGGTGCTCTAAGGTTCGAAAGAGCGGTGAGTTTTGCTTGCGCCTCGTCGCAAAATCGATGCATGCGACGCTTTACCGCAAGCATCTTGCGCCGGACCGTTTTCTGCATTGCGGCGCAGGGAGGCGGCCGCCTGCCGCGGCGAGAGTCAAGCTGGACTGACGGTTTCCTATGGTTTCTCATCGATTCGACGATATCGCTAGCGTTTCATTTTTTCGTCGTCAAGGCGGCAAGATTACTTATACTCGGATCTATGCTCTGGCCCATTACGGTCGGCATAATGTCATCTATCAAAATGACAATCGTAATTCGATCCGTAGCCGCAAAGATATGAGCGAACAACGAACAAAACGAGACCCCGAGGGGACGCGGCGGCGCATTCTGGAGGCCGCCACGGAGCAATTCACGAAGTTCGGCCTCGCGGGCGCGAGAGTCGACGCCATCGCCACGGCCGCGGGCACGAACGAGCGCATGCTCTACTACTACTTCGCGAGCAAGGAAGGGCTCTACGTCGCCGTGCTCGAAGCGATGTACATGCAGTTTTCGCAACGCGAGCAAGGCCTCAATCTGTCCGGCCTGCAACCAGCGGAAGCGGTCCGCGAACTGGCTCATTCGATCTGGACGCATCTTCGGGAAAACCCTCAGTGGCTGAGTCTCATCAACAACGAGAATCTGCACGAAGGCCGTTATCTGGAGCGTTCGAGCCATTTGCGCGAGACCATTTCGCCAGTGGTCGATCTGCTGCGCGCGACGCTCGAACGTGGCGCCGCCGCCGGACACTTTCGTCAGGGCGTCGATCCGCTCGATTTTTACGTGACGCTCGTCGGCATGGGCTATTACATCGTGTCGAACCGCTTCACCATCGACATGTTCACCGGCCGCAATTACGCCGAGCCCGAACGTCAGCACGCGATCGCGGAGATGCATCTCGACATGTTGCTCACCTACCTGCGTCCAACCAACTGACCAACGCGGGTCTGGACGTCATGCAAAAGTTGCATAGCCGTATGCGACAGTAGCATTCACGTTTTTTCTGCCTTCCCTAAGATTCCAACCTGACACAAGAAAGCGGCGCATCGACTTCGATGCGCCTGCCATTCCCGAGCGCGCGCGCCGGTTATGACCGATCGTTCGTGCGTCATCCCAAGTCAGGACGGAAATTCATGCTCGCGCCCATCGAACGTATCGAACACGATCTGCTCGGCGATCTCGCCGTGCCCGCCAACGCGTACTACGGCGTGCACACGCTGCGCGCGCTGCAGAACTTTCCGATCACCGGCATCGCCATTTCCGCTTACCCGAATCTCGTCGATGCACTGGCGAGCGTGAAGGAGGCGGCCGCGCTCGCCAACCACGAACTCGGCGTGCTGAGCGAAGTGAAAATGCAGGCCATCGTGCACGCATGCAGGCAAGTGCGCTCGGGCACGGCGCACGAGCATTTCGTCGTCGATGTGATTCAGGGCGGCGCGGGCACGTCGACGAACATGAACGCGAACGAAGTCATCGCCAATCTCGCGCTCGAACATCTCGGGCATCGACGCGGCGAATACGGCGTGTTGCACCCGAACGAGGACGTGAACCTCGGCCAGAGCACCAACGACGTCTATCCGACCGCACTGAAGATCGCCACGTACGCGGGCATCATGCAACTGATCGAAGCGATGGGCGTGCTGCGCGCATCGTTCGAACGCAAGGCGCTCGAGTTCCGCGACGATCTGAAAATGGGCCGCACGCAGCTTCAGGACGCGGTGCCGATGACGCTCGGCCAGGAGTTCAGCACCTTCGCCGTGATGCTCGGCGAGGACGAAGCGCGCTTGAAGGAAGCGGCGAAACTGATCTGCGAAATCAATCTCGGCGCCACCGCGATCGGCACGGGCATCAACACGCATCCGCGCTACGCGCAGCTCGCGTGCAGGCATTTGAGCGACGTGACCGGCATCGCGCTGACGACATCGCCGAATCTCGTCGAAGCGACGCAGGATGTCGGCGCATTCGTGCAGCTTTCCGGTGTGCTGAAGCGCGTCGCGGTCAAGCTCTCGAAGACCTGCAACGATCTTCGTCTGCTGTCGAGCGGACCGCGCGCGGGACTCGGCGAAATCAACCTGCCGCCGGTGCAGGCCGGGTCGAGCATCATGCCGGGCAAGGTGAATCCGGTGATTCCGGAAGTTGTCAATCAGATCGCGTTCGAAGTCATCGGCAACGATGTGACCGTGAGCTTCGCCGCCGAGGCGGGCCAGCTTCAGCTCAATGCGTTCGAGCCGATCATCGCGCACAGTCTCTTCAAGAGCATCGCGCATTTGCGCGCGGGATGCCTCACGCTCGCGTCGAAATGCGTCGACGGCATCAGCGCGAATCGCGACCGCTTGCGCGCGATCCTCGAAAGCTCGATCGGCATCGTGACGGCGCTCAATCCGTATATCGGCTACACGCATTCGACGGAAGTCGCGAAGGAAGCGCTCGTGTCCGGCAAGAGCGTGGCGCAGATCGTCATCGAAAAAGGGCTGTTGAGCCCGTTGCAACTCGACGAAATCCTGCAGCCCGCGATGCTGACGCAGCCGCGCGGCATCGCGTCGGCGGCTTGAGAAGCCGTTTCGCGCCAGCCGGAGTAGACTGTTTTGGCGGTGTGCCTGCCGCGAAAGGAGGTTGCGATGAGATTCGCCGATATGTTCAAGCGCCCGAAACGCGGCGCGACGGCTGCTCCCGGGGACGCGGAGCCTCACCACGAGGAACACGCGAAATCGGTGCAGAAAGAGGCGCGCAAGCTGTGGGACGTCATTGGCCGAAATCGCCATAAGAGCGCGAAGTGGCACTAGCGAAGTGGCGTAGGAAGCGGGCCCGGGAACGAAAGTCCCGGGCCCGCAACGTTTTCAGGTCGTGATCCAGTTGGTGTGCGCCGGGAAGAGCGTGCCGAGCACGGCGGGCGAGTACGTGTTGGGAACCGGCACCGGCTTGCCCGCCACCATCACGAGGCCCAAACGCTGCGCGACCGACACATGCGCGCCAATGTCCTGCGGAAACGCGAACGGGCCGCGCGGCCCGAATGGACGCAGCGAGAAGGGCGGCTCCGTCCACGGCGAATGCGACTTGCCGAGAAAATCCGGCTGCAGGGACCAGGGCGGCGTCTTCAGACGCATGCCGATGGCCGGATCGGCGAGGCGCTTCAGCATCCATTCGCAGGCGATATCCGAAAGCCCCGATTCGGCATTCGGATAACCGCCGCCGACATCCGCGTGAGCGCCCGCGAACAGCACCTGCGTGATGCCCTCGCGTGAATCCCACAGCGTCGGCGTGAAATCGCCGCGCTGCTCGTCGAGACTGATCGCGTGAATGCCGAACTTGACCTTCGGGCTGAGCGCGGTATCGGCGAAGCGGAACAGATCGACCGTCGAATCCTTGCTGTCGAGATAAATCGGAATGCCGAGCGCGCCGACCGTATCCCAGACGCCGATGGCGCGAATTTCATCGACGGGCAGCGTGTCATCCGGCTGCAGTCTCGCTAACGCGAGCTTCGGATCGAAATTGACGATCTTTTCGAGCAGCCCCCGCAGTCCGCCCGCGTTGCGCGCCGGCGGTCTCGCCTCGCGATACTTGCGCCACGCGAGTATGCCCATGCGATACGCGAGCGCCTTGTCGTTCACGTCGTAACGGCTCGTGTCGAGCACGCCGACGCTCGCGATCATTCCGCCGAGCGCGCGCGCCGTGTACGCGCCGCGGCTGAAGCCCATCAGGATGATGCGGTCGCCCGGCCGGTAGTGACGCGATATGAACGTATAGCCCCGCACGATGCGCGCGATGATGCCATCGCCGAATGCGCCGCCCACGAGTTTCGCGATGACGTTGCGCGAATCGCCGACGCCATGCAGATATTTCGCGACCTGTCCGTCCGGCCCCGGTTCGGCGATTTCCTGTTCGGAGGCGAGCAGCGTGGACGCGGGGTCCGGTTCGCCGGACAGCAGCATGAACGCCTTGAATACGTTCGTGGGATCCGGCGTGCCGTCGTTGTCGTGATCGGTGTCGGGACCGTTCCAGGTTCCATCCGCGCAGAAAATGATGTTCTTGCTCATGATGCACCTTCCTTTCCATCGTGACGCCGCAAGCACTCGCTCAGTATGTCTTAGTGTCTCGGCGATCGATCGGCAAGCCGCACGTCTTCTGCGAACGACGCTTTGGCCGAAAGAGCCTAACCGAGATCGAATGGCGGCTTTACTTTTGCAAAAGGACGGGTTTATAAAGGAGCCATCCTTGAAAAAAACTCAATTATGAAAGTCACGCTCGACGAGCTTCAGACCTTCGCGACGGTCGTCGATACAGGCTCCATCACGGCGGCTGCGGAGCAACTGGATCAGACGGTTTCGGGCGCGAGCCGCACGCTCGGCCGCCTCGAAGAGAAACTGCAGACGACGCTCCTGCGCAGGACCACGCGCCGCCTCGAACTGACGGAAGAGGGCAGGAGCTTCCTGCAGCATGCGCGCGAGATCATCGACGCGGTGGAGAGCGCCGAAGAGCAGGTCGCCGCGCGCCGCGACCGGCCGTCGGGCCTCTTGCGCGTCGATGCCGCGACGCCCTTCATGCTGCATGTCATCGTGCCGCTCGTCGCGGGTTATCGCGAGCGCTATCCGCATGTGGAGCTGGAGCTGAACAGCAACGAAGGCGTGATCGATCTGCTGGAACGCCGCACCGATGTCGCGATCCGCATCGGCAAGCTGAAGGATTCGACGCTGCATAGCCGTCCGATCGGCAGCAGCCGCATTCGCGTGCTGGCGACGCCGCATTATCTGGAAACGCACGGGCATCCGAAGCGCGTCGACGAGCTCGCCAATCACGCGCTGCTCGGCTTCACGCAGCCGGAATCGCTCAACGTCTGGCCGCTCGCGGGGCGCGATGACGAGCCGTATCGCATCAAGCCGAGCATCGCTTCGTCGAGCGGCGAGACGCTGCGGCATCTCGCGCTGGAGAGTGCGGGCATCGTGTGCCTGTCGGACTTCATGACGCTGCGCGACCGGCGCGAAGGGCGGCTCGTGCAGATTCTCGCGCGTCATACGCAGGAAGTGCGGCAGCCGATCAGCGCCGTCTACTATCGCAACACGGCGATCTCCGCGCGCATCGCTTCGTTCGTCGACTATCTCGCGCAAGCCGTGAAGACCACGGAGTTCGCGCTGACCGGCAATCGCTGACACTCAGCCCGCCGACTCGACCGCGAGCAGATTGAGCACGAGCAGAATCGCGGCCTGATTGTCGGCGCTGATCGCGATGCCGAGCGTGCCGCCGATCCATCTGCCGATCTTCGTCGCGGCGAAATCCGCGCTTTGCGCCGACTTCTTGAGCGTCACGCCGAGCCTCACGGCCCGATAGTGGTACGAAGGGATGTGATGCCGCGTCGCGAGCGCGAACAGGCCGCCTTTGTCCTCCGAGCACCATCCGAGCGTGCCCGCGAGAACCAGTTGCTCGTACCGGTCCAGGCCGTCGATGAACGCGCGCGCGAGACGCCGCACGCGCGCTTCGTCGAGGCCGTACTGCATCAGCACCGAGGCGACAGGATCGTCGGGCGCGTGCGCGTGCTCGTCTATCTGCGCGGCGACGCCGTCGAGTTCCATCGACACATCGCGCTGATTGCTCGCGCTGCGCAGACAATCGATCAGAAAGCGCCTGAAATACGTGCATACGGCGTAGCCGCTCGACGGCGCGCTGTGCTCGCTCGCGTGCGATTCGCCGTGGCCCGGTTCGAGCCGCAGCACTTTCGCGTAGATGAACTGCGCGACGAGTTCTTCCTTGTCCTCCTTGAGCGATTGCAGCTCGGGCGGATGATAGCCGCGCAACGCGCCTTTCACGAGGTTGTAGATCGAAACCATTTCGTCCTGCGACAGATGCGTGCGCCGGCGCCAAAGGTCGGTGAGCATCGAGGGCGCACCCGTCTCCTGGACGGGATTCATTGTCAAGGTCTCCACGTTGTCAATCCCCTCAAAACGGTGGCAACGTGATGAGTATGGTTTTCTCCTATTAAACGACCAATATGAAGTTAGTCATATCCGTCGACTAGAACTTTCGGGTAAACCGGGCGGATCAACGCAGCAAGGGGATGACAGATGCAAGGCGATCGTGAGCACGGCGAGACCGACGAGGACGTCGCCAGTGCGCTCTACGCGGCGGACCCCGCATCCTTCATCGCGCATTGCTGCGCGATCGCGCTCTTCTATCCGGCATTGCTGTCACGCCCGCACGCCGGATGGCTCGTCTTCGGCTGCGTGCTCTTCCACGCGGGCGCGAATGGTCTCGCGATCGGTCTTTGGGCCTGGCGGCGTCACGATCCGCTTCGTTTCGGCGCGCGTCGATGGATCGGCCTGCATGCGCTGCGAAACGTGCTGCTTCACGCGGCGCCGGGCATCGCGATCTGTTTCGCGTTCCAGAACGAATCCGCCGGATCGGTCGCCGCGCAGGCCGTTCTGCTCGTCACGCTGGCCGCGCTTGCCTACGGTTCGAACGGATTGAGCGTGCGCAACCTGTCGGGCGCGGTGCTGACGCTGCTTCTGCCCGTCACGATTGCGAGCCTGATGCAGCCCGCCGATGGCCGTTTCGGATTGGGCGTCGTGCTTGCCGTGTTCGTCGTCGCGATCCATCTTTTCGGCTCGCAGTATCGGCGTCTTTTTCGCGGCATCGTGAAGGCGCGCGTCGAGCAGGAGCGGCTCGCGCAAACCATCGCGCTGCAGAAAAGCGTGATCGAGGAAGCGAGCCTTGCGAAGACGCGTTTTTTCGCGGCCGCCAGTCACGATCTGCGCCAGCCGCTTCACGCGATCGGCCTGCTCGCGCAGGCACTCACCGACGGCCGCGCGAGCGCGCAGGAGCGCGATGACTCCGCGCAGCACATCATCGCCAACGTCGACGCGCTGAATCAGCTCTTCAATCAGGTGCTCGACCTCGCACGCATCGAAAGCGGCGTCACGCAGGTGATTCCGCAGCATTTCCTGATGTCGGAGCTGCTCGCGCGCATCGAGCGGCAGTTCCGGCCCGCCGCCGCCGCGAAGGGGCTGGCGTTGCGCATCGCGCCGACGTCGAGCGTCGCCTTCACCGATCCGGTGCTGCTCGAACGCGTGATCGGCAATCTCGTGTCGAACGCCGTGCGCTACACCGAGCGCGGCTCGATATGGATCGGCGTGCGTCACGGCGGCGATCCGGAGCAAGGTCATATCGAAGTGCGCGATTCGGGCATCGGCATCGCGCCCGACGAACACGCGCTCGTCTTCGAGGACTTCTATCAGGCGCCGCTCGCGCATCACGGCGCGCGCGAAGGACACGGCCTCGGTCTCGCGACGGTGCGCCGTCTGACGCGGCTGCTCGGCGGCGAGCCGACGCTGCGCTCGGAGCCGGGACGCGGCACGACGATCCGCGTGCCCGTGCGCTTCGGCGATGCGAATCTCGTTACGTCGAGTCTGTGCGCGCCGCTGCCGGTCATCGGATGCATCGAAGGACGCCATGTGCTGTGCGTCGACGACGATCCCGCGAATCTCGATGCGCTCAGCGCCTTGCTCACGCGCTGGGGATGCAGCGTGCGCGGCTGTCGCGACGAGCTGGCGGCGGTGCGCGCCATTTCCGAGGGCTTCGTGCCGGACGTGCTGCTGTGCGATTACCAGATCGACCGCCACGAGACCGGCGCGGAAGTGCTTCAGGCCGTGCGCGAGGCGTTGCGGCGGCGCGGCCACGGCGAGCCGGCGAGCGTGGTGATTACGGGCGACATGGCGTCGCCCGGCCTCGCGGCGCTCGTCGCCGCCGGTTTGCCGGTCCTGCACAAGCCCGTTACGCCGACGCGCCTGCGCCGCACGCTCGACATGCTGCTTCAGCCGCGCGGACAGGACGAAGCGGCCTGAGCGCGGCGCGCCGCTCAGAGCGTGCGCCCGCCTTGCAGCCAGCCGTTGATGAGCGCGATCGCCGAAGAACGGTTGTGCACGCCGAGCGCACGAAAAATCACGGAGAGATGAACCTTGACCGTGCCTTCGGCGACCTGCAATTCGCGCGCGATCATCTTGTTCGTGCAGCCGCGATGCACGAGCCGCATGATTTCGCGCTGACGCGGCGACAGGTTTTCCATCAGATGCAGATGATGCGGCGCGAGCGCGGGCGCCGCCGTGTTCGTCATCGGGCGCGGACGTTCGGCGGCGCTCTGGCGCGCGAGCCGCGACGGCGACGGATCGATCAGGCTCAGCGCCTCGATCGGCACATACGCGCCGCCGGACAGCACGAGCTCGATCGCCTTGACCATCACGTTGGCGGGCTCGCGCTTGGGCACGAAGCCGAGCGCGCCCGCGGCGAGCACCGCGCGCATCTCGTCGACGGATTCTTCCGCCGACAGCACCACGAGCGGCAGCGCCGGATTCGCCTTCAGCAGCGCCGAGAGCGACGCCGCGCTTTCCATGCCCGACATGTGCAGATCGACGATCGCGAGATCGTGATTCGCTTCCGGACGCGCGGCGGCGGCGAGCGTCTCCCAGTTGTCGGCTTCGTCGAACTGCGCGTCCGGATCGATGCCGCGCAAAAGCGCCTTGACGGCCTGGCGGATCAGTTCGTGGTCATCGGCGACGAGAAACCTCATGCGCTTCCCCGATAGGTTCCGTCATTGCGTATCGTCGACGCACAGGTCGGGATCGCTGACGACGCAATCCGCGCTCGGCATCGCGGGCCCGCCGCGCACGCGCACGCCGGTCTCCTTCGCGGAGATGCGCAAGCCCTTCGGCAGGAGCACCCACATTTGCGTCGGCTGCTTCATGCGGCTCGCCTGCTGCTGGGCCTGCGGTCCGGTGCCGAAGAAATAATCGGCGCGCACGGCCCCGCGAATCGCGCCGCCCGCGTCCTGCGCCATGAGCAGGCGCGTGATGGATGCGCCCGCCGGCCCGCCTTCGCTCGCGTTGACGAAGACGGGCGCGCCGAGCGGCGTCGTGCGCGGATCGATCGCGGCCGAGCGCCCGGCGGAAAGCGGCACGCCCAATGCGCCGATGGGTCCGGCGGGCGAATCGGGGATCGTGCGGAAAAAGACGTAGCTCGGGTCCGATGCCGCGAAGGCATAGCCGATCGGCGCGCTCTTCGCGAGCGATGGCGTCGCGGTCTTGTCCGTGGCGCGGTCGGATGGCGCGTCCGGCGCGCTCACCCGCGCCGGACGCGCGGCGGGAACGGCGGCGCTCTTCGCGAGCGTGAAGCCGCGCAGAAGCGGCGATTGCGGCGGACCGTCGGCGTCGCCATGCACGGCGGGCGATGCGCCGTCCGCGTCCGCATCCTGAGCGCCGCGCAGGAGCGAGGACTGAGGCACATCGTCGGAAGCCGCGCCGCCGACATCGTTTTTTGCGTTCTGCGTGCTCACGCTGCCTTCTTCCAGATCGATCTCCACGCCGCGCACCAGAATCTTGCGACCCTTGCTTCCCGCGCTCGCGACGGGCGGATTGAACGCGAAGCCGTTCTGTTCCGCATAGGCGAGACGGATGACGCTCTTGCCGTCGGGCAGCACGATCTTTCCCGCGCCCTGTAATTGCATAGAGTAGAGCATCGCGGGGTCTTCCACATAGGCGAGCACGGGCGCGCGGCTCATGCCGCGCTCGATATCGGCGCGTGCGTAGTAGGGCACGATATCCGCGCCTTCGCGGCGCAGCCGCAGCTTCTTGTCGCGGATGTCCGGCACGCTGTCGCCGACGCGCAGCGTGTACGTCTTGCCGCTCATCGATACGGTCGACAGCGGAACGACGTTGCGTCCATCGATGCGTGCCGGAACCGGCGTGCCGCGCGCGCCGGGCGGCAGGCGGCGGGCGTCGAGGAACAGCATGTCGGTCGGCACGCCGTAGACCGGATAGACATACGGCGCGCGGCGCTCGCGGCTGCCCTTCAGGATCGGCTCGTAATAGCCGGTCAGGACGCCGCGCGCGCTTCTGTCGACATTGAGGATCTGATAGACCGTGAAGTTGTCCTCGAAGAAGCGGCGCACCGCGGCGGCGTTGCGCGCATCCACGCCGCGAGAGGCCGCGCAGGGCGCCGCCCACGCCGGCTTGCCGCTCAGCACGCCGCAACTGCGCCGGAACGCGTCCCAGGATTCGGCGACGTTGTCGGTCGCCCAGCCGGGCACGCTCGCGAAGGCGACGGGCGTATAGAGTGCGTTCTTCGTCGCGAAAGGCGTGGCGTTCATGCCGACCGACGCCGACGGACTCGCCGGCGACGGATTCGCGATGCCCGGCTCCGCGCCTGTCGCGCTGACCATGCGCGCGTCGTCGCCTGGCGCGGAGGGCGGCGCGGCCTCATCGACGCGCACGGCGGGCGAGGGCGGCGCGCCCGCGCATCCGGCGAGCGTGGCCGCGGTCAACGCAAGGGCGGCGAAGGCGGCGAGCGGATGCGCCGTTCCGGATGAAGCGCCCGGCGCGATGCCCGGCTGCGCGGCGACGCCGCTCGTTCGTGATGCCATGGTGCCCTCGTCTCGCGGCCGAAGCGCTTCGCTTTCGATTCGAATTTCCCTATTTAGACGAACGGACGACATCGATTTTGAAGGTCGCCGCGCCATACGCGACGGGACACGACGGCGCGTTGCCGCCGCACGCCGGCACGCCCGCGAACGGCGATGCGCTGAGCGTCCGCTGCGCAGCCGCCGCGTTCTGCGCCTCGGGCGAGAGACTGGCGAAGACGGCGTCGTGCGCGAGACCGAGCGCCGGGAACTCGCGCGGCGCGGCGGAAACGATCGCGACGAAATGATTCGCGCCGACGGGCTCGCCCGCCTGCATCGGCCAGCTCGGACGCGGCAGCACGAGACGCTTCTTCCTGCCGATGCGATTGTCGCTATCGAGCGCGTTCGGAAACAGTTGCAGATATTGATTCGCCGGATCGACGACGAAAACATACACATAGCCGTCGCGATTGCTCGTGATCGCGAAGCGCAACAAGTCGCGGTCGACGACGGCGCGCGCGACGGGCACGTCCACCTTGACATCGAACGACGGATCGGCGAGCGAAACGATGCGCGCGAATTCGCCATCGGGCGTGAAAGGCGGCAGCGCGGCGGGCGGCGGAGGCGGCGGCGCTTCGGGCGCGACCTCCGGCGCAGGCGCCGAAGCCGGGACGACCGCCGAAGCAGCGACGCGCTCGGCCGAAGGCGCATGATGCGACGTGAAGCGCGGCACGAACCATCCGAGCGTCGCCGCCGCGCCGAGCAGACACGCGGCGCCGGCCGCCCAGCCGATACGCCTGCGCGCCGCGCTTTTCGCCGTGCGCGGCGCGGGCGCGTCGTCGAGCGAAATGCCGAGCTCGGCGGCGAACTGCCGGTCGGTCTGCGGCCGATGCGCGGGCGCAACCGCGAGCGCATGATCGATCGCCTTCAGGAATCGGTCGGAGTAACGGCCCGCCGCCAGTTTCGCGAGCGGCTGATAACTGTCCTTGACCACGCGCCCGACCGAAGGCGGCGGCGTTCGCCCGGTGATCGCGAAATACACGAGCGCGGCGAGCGCGTAGTGATCGGTCCACGGTCCTTGCCGCATCGACGGCACTTCGGCGTACTGTTCGATCGGCGCGTAGCCCGGCTTGAGAATCACCGTGAGCGCCTGCGTCATGTCGCCGATCACGCGCCGCGCCGCGCCGAAATCGAGCAGCACCGGCCGATGGCTTTCCTCCAGCAGGATGATGTTGTCCGGCGCGATATCGCGATGAAAACAGTCGGACGCGTGCAGCACGGCGAGCGCGTCGATGAGCGGCGTGAGCAGCGCGCGCAGCCAGGCTTCGTCGGGCGGCTTTTTCATCGCCCGGAGCGTTTCCTTGAGCGTCACGCCCTTGTAGTAGGGCATCGCCATGTAGGCGGTGCCGTTGGCCTCCCAGAAGCGGTACACCTTCACGAGCGACTGATGATCGAAGCGCGCGAGCAGCCGCGCCTCGTCGTTGATGAAGCTCTTGAGACCGGCGCGGAACATCGGCTGGTAGCGGCCGGACTTGACCTGAACCTGCGTCACGCCGACGCGCGAGGCGAGCGCCGCCGGCATGTATTCCTTCACCGCGACGTAGCGGTCGAGCGAAGTATCGAAGGCCAGATAGACGATGCCGAAGCCGCCCTCGCCGATGAGCCGCACGATCTCGAACTCGCCGAGCCGCGTGCCGGGCGGCAGGATGCTGTGCGCGGGCGGCGCGTCGGACGTCGATGAAGGCGCGCCCGCGCCCGCCACGTCGGATCGACGCACGCGCGCGCCGCTGACGATCACCGTCTTGTCGTCGCCCGCGTCGCCCGGATTGGTTTCGGTCTTGCCGGCGTTGCCGGTCGTGCCGCCGCCTTCTTCCGGTAGCCTGCCCGTCGCATTCATGATCCGCAGTCCCGCAGCAGGGTGATGAAAAGCGCCGTGTCGGGCAGGCCGTACGCCGGCCAGATCGTGATCGGGCGCGGCGCGCGATCGTCGCGATCGTCGCGATCGTCGGGCTCGTCGGAAGCGGGCGCCGTCTGCGCGGCGGTCCACAGGCTCATCCCTTGGATCTCGGTTTGCCAGAGCGGCGCGAGCGTGCGCGCGAGTGAATCGGGCAGCGTCGCGGCCGATTGCGCGATCCACGGTTCGTCGAGCATGGCGGCGCGCGTGCCGGCGTTCGCCGGCTGCGGCACCGGCAGCGCGGCGAGCTGTTCGTCGAGCCGCTCGATGCTGTGATCGAAATCGAGCGCGGCGAGCGCGACATGTTCGATCGCCGAAAGCCATTGCCAGAGCGCGGCGACTTCGCCGCCCGTCGATGGCGCCGCCTGCAGCGACGCCGCGATCGTCAACGGAAAATGCCGCCCGACGCGGTCCACCGACGCCATCACCACGCCCGTCCAGCATGCGCCGAGCGCCGGCGCGATGGCGCCGGGCATCGCGAAAAAGCGCCACACCGGGCACGTCAGATAGATCGAGAGCCACGCGTCGCCGAGCGCGAGCTGCGTTTCGCCGACGCGCTCGGCGAGCCATGCGTCCCACGGCGCGACGAACGCGTCCGACAGCCGCCGCGCCGCGAAATCGCCGAGCGACGGCAGCTTGCCGTACCAGCCTGCGATCGCCGCGCCGTCGTCCGCGAGCGTGCCGCCGAGCGCGTCGTTCATAGCCGCTCCGGACAGGAGAACTTGCGCAGATCGGCGAGCCGGAACGGATTCTCCACGCTGTTCGCCGTCACTTCGAAGCGCGTCTTGCGCCCTTCGACATCGAACGTGACGATGAAGCGCTCCGGCTGATCGGTCGGCTGCACGTCGAGCCGGTCGAACATGCGAAACAGCGCCCACGGCCCCTCGAACACCAGATTGCTCGCGCCGCTCGTCGGCGGCGGCGTGAGTTGCAGGCTCACGCGTCCCGAGCCGCGCGTGCCGGGCCACTGAATCGCGGTCGCGATCTGCGGGCCGTGCGCGTAGGTGAGCACTTGCCCGTCGACGTCGAGCGTGAAGGAGAGGATCGACGGGTCCATGTCGAGCGGCTTGAACTGCAGCGCGAGCGCGGGCGACTTGCCGCCGCCGCGGAAGAACACGCCGCGGATCGTCGCGGCGCGCTCGAACTGCGCCAGACCGGCCGGACTGATCTGCGACGCCGACGAATCCGACTTCTTGAACGCCCACGGCTTCGCGGAAACATCGACGTCGGGCGCGAGGTTCTTCTGGAAGAAATCGTCGAACTTGCCGCCCGGCGCGAACAGCGTGCCGAAGTCTTCAGGCAGCACGTCGCGCGCGGAATTCGGGCTGAACGGATAACGCCCGCCGACCGCGCGAACGCAGAACGCCGAGATCGACTCCTTCAAGTCCGCCGACAGATTCACGCGCCGCGCCTCCTGCGACTGCGCCGCGCCCTGGCTGCCGAGATCGAGCAGCGCGGTGCGGATCGGCTCGGGCATGCGCGCGGCCTGCGTGCGCAGCTTCGCCGGCGCGTCCGATGGCGGCGGCGCGGTCTTCTGCTGCAGGGCTTCGTCGGTGGCGCTGAGATACGTGTAGACATCGTTGATGACGGCGAGCGTCTGCGCGATCGGCGCGGGCTGCCCCGCGCCCGGGCTCGTCACGAGCGCGCGCAGGCCGGTGAACCGGTCATCGACGATGCTTTCCAGTTGAGCGCCCGGCGCGACCGGCGCGATCTGCGTCGGATCGGCCCCGCGAATCACCTTCAGCAGCTTTTCGCGCGCCGCGCCGAGCTTGTCGCCCGCGCGATCGACGACGGTCGTTTCGCTTTCGGGCTTCGCGCCGAGCGTCGTTTCGCGCGACGCCGCCTTCGCGAGCGCGGCGAGCGGCGAATCGGGCGCGGAGAGAATGCGCGCGATCTGCGTCGATTGCGACAGCGTGTCGGCGCGCACGATGCGGACATCGTTCAGGAACTCGGTCCAGATCCGCGCGTAATCCTGAAGATAGAGCAGCCGCACGTCCTCGGTGATGCGCTGCATCGCCGCCGGATCGCCGCGCGGCAGGCCGCCCTGATCGCGGATGCCGAGCACCCACGGCTCTTCGGCGGCGAGCTGGGCGGCGGTTTCATCGACGGCTTTCAGGAACGCCTTGTGATAGCCGTCGAACGAATAAAGCCCCGCCACGCCGCGCGTGAGCGGCGCGCCGCTCGAACGCGTGAACACGAGCGACGCGTTCGGCCCGCCCGCGTGCGCGATCGTGAACTCCGGATAATCCGCGCCGACGCCTTGCTGCTTCACGCGCCCGTACACGCGCTGCGCGAGCGTGTTGGCGGCCAGCATGGCGCGCAGATGCGCGACGAGACGCTCGTCGAACGGCAGATTCGGATGCACGAGGCCGCGCGCCAGCAACGCATCGAGATGCCCGGCGAGCGCCGCGCGCTCCTCGTTGCCGACCTCGCGCGGCAGCGAGCGGTCCCAGTCGGTGAGAATCCACGCCTTGAGCGCATCGGCATCCTGATGATCGGGCTGATTCAGCATCAGATACGCCTTGAGCGCTTCGTACGCGTAGCCGGGATTCGCGGGCGTCGCGCCGCGCGCCTGTTCCTCGATGCGCGCCGCGAGCTTCGGCAGGAACAGATCGGTCAGAAGGCGCTCGTACGCGAGCGTCGCGGCGGCGTCGAGTTTCGCGCCTTGCCAGAGGCCCCATTGCATCGCGATCGGCGGATGCGCGGCATCGACCTGAGGCGTCGATGCGAGGCCGCGCACCGCCGACAGCAACGGCAGCAGCGCGACGAGATTCGTGCCCGCCGCCGATGTCCCCGCCACGGCTTCCTTCGCCGCGCGCGCGGTGTGATCGACGTTCGCGACATAGCTGCGATTGCGCACATAGCTCGTGCCCCAGAGTCCGAGCACGCCAGCCGTTACGGCCGCGATGACCGCATACGCGCCGAGCCGCCACAGATGCCGCTTGCGCGCCCATTGCAGATTCGATCCGGCGAGTCCCTGTTCGGCGAACACGACCTGCGTCAGAAGCCGCTCCAGAAAGAAGCTGCGCCCGCTCGACGGACGCGGCGGCTGCACGCCCCGCTCGATGCCGAACGCGCGCGCGAGCGAGCCGAGCACGCGATCGATCGGCGTGCCTTCCTGCGTGCCGCTCGTGAAATAGACGCCGCGCAAAAGCGGTGCATCGTCGTGTTTCGACTGGACGAAGGTCGCGCGCAGCGCATCGGCGACGAGCGGCTTCAACGCGGCGAACTGCTGCGGAAAACTCATGATCGCGGCGCGTTGCGCGAGTCCGCTTTCCGCGTTCAGGCGCTCCGGCAGACGCGCGACGAGCCGGGCTTCGAGCGCGTCCAGCTCGGCATCGATCCGTTCGCCGAATGCGGCCTGCGTGAGCGTGCGTTTCGGCTCGTAGGCAAACGTGAAGCCGAACACCTGCGCGCGCTCTTCCTTCGACATATCCGCGAAAAACTCCGTGAAGCCCGCGAGCAGATCCGTCTTGGTGACGAGCACGTAGACCGGAAAGCGCGTGCCGAACGCCTGCATCAGTTCGCGCATGCGCGCGCGCAAGGTCGATGCGGTTTCGTCGGTGCTCGCGGGCGTCGCGGCGAGCAGATCGGGGACGGCGAGCGTCAGCAGCACGCCGTTGATCGGCTGGCGCGGGCGCGTCTTTTTCAGGAGCGCGAGGAAGCCTTGCCATGCGGTCTGGTCGGCGTCGCGGTCGCTTTCGTGGGTCGTGTAGCGCCCGGCCGTGTCGATGAGCACGGCGTCGTCGGTGAACCACCAGTCGCAATTGCGCGTGCCGCCGACGCCGCGAATCTTGTCGGTGCCGAAGCGCTCGGCGAGCGGAAAGCGCAGCCCCGAATGCACCAGCGCCGTGGTTTTGCCCGCGCCCGGCGCGCCGATGAACATGTACCACGGCAATTGATACAGATATTGCCGGCCGGAGAGCGTGACCCAGTCGCGCCAGCCGGGTTTTCTGCCGGACGCGGTAACGCGCGCCTCGCGCAGCACGGCGAGCGCTTCGTCGAAACGCTTGCCGAGCGTCGCGACTTCCGCTTCGCCGGCGCTCGGTGCGGCAGCCTCGCGGCGCGGACTTTCGCTCTGCGCGGCGAGTCCCGCCGACAGCGCCGCCTGCGTGCGCCGCGCGCGCCACGCGGCCCAGAGCCGCCGCAGCACGAAGAGCAGCACGACGCAGCCGATCGCGATGTAACGCGACATCGCCGATTCGAGCGGATAGCTGCGCGCGAACGACAGGAGCGGCCCGGCGATCCAGATCGCAGCCGCAACGAGCAGCAGCCCGACGATCAGCAGCAGCACCGGATGAAACAGGATCGAGAGGATTTTTTTCATGTCAGGACCCGGGCTTCGCGAACAGCGTCACTTCGACGCGCCGGTTGCGCGCGCGGCCGGCGGGCGAATCGTTCGGCGCGACGGGATCGGCGTCGCCCTTGCCTTCCGCTTTGAGACGCGAAGGCGCGATTGTCGCCGCGAGCAGGTCGCGCACGTTCGCCGCGCGTTCCTGCGACAGCTCCCAGTTCGAAGGAAAGCGCGCCGAGCGGATCGGCCGGTCGTCGGTGTGGCCCGTCACGAGCACGTTGCCGGGCACCGCCTTCAGCGCCGCCGCGATCCGTTCGATGAGCGGCCGCGTCTGCCCCGACACTTCGGCGCTGCCGGGTTTGAAGACGTTGTCGCCGTGCAGCGTGACGACTGAACGGTCGACGCGGTCATCGACGGCGACGAGGCCATCGCGGATTTCCTGCGCGAGGAATTCCGCGAGACGGGGTTTCGCCGCCTGCGTCACGACGAGAGGACGCTGCGCACCCGCGCGGATCGAGGCGAGCGTGCCGAACGCGGGATCGGAGAGGCGTCCGAGCTGGAAGCTCATCGCGAGCCACGCCAGCGCGAGCACGAGCAGCGCGAACGCGCCGACGACCTGACGACGAAGATCGTCGACGTCGTCAGCAAGCCGTTCAGCCTGCCGGATATCCGCCGGGCCGTCGCCATGGCGCTTGCCGCCTGATCATACGCTGTTTCAGCGAATCCCGAGTAGTCGCTCCAGATAGTCCCGCTCAAGGGCCGGCGAACCGCCGGTGCCGAGGCGGCGGCGGATCTCGTCGAGGATCTCGCGGGCCCGCTGGATGTCGATCTCTTCCGGGACCCTGTTCCCGCCGGCCTCGCTGTTGCCACCCTCGGCGTTGCGCTCGCGGCCGAGGGGATCGCGGCCGTTGCGCCCGGCCTGCGGCATGCCCTGCCCCTGCCCCTGGCCCATCGCCTGCATCTGGTTCATCATGTTCTGCGCGCCCTGGCGCAGCGCCTCGAGCGCACGCCCCTGGCTGCCGACTGCCGCTTCCCCCTCGCCCTCGCCGAGGGCCTTGCCGGCATCCTTCATCTCGCGGCCGGCCTGACCGAAGCCCTCGCCCGGCTCCATGCCCATGCCCTTGAGTGCCTGTTGCAATTCGCCGAGCTGCTTGCCGAGCCCGTCCTGCTGCTCGCGAAGCTTCTTCAGGGCATCGCGAAGCTGGTCGGCCGTCATCTTGTCGGACGGCTGCGGGTTGGCGCCGTCGTCGCCCGGCTGCGCCTCGTCCTCCTCGCCCGGCATCGGATCGCCGCGCTCCATGCGGTCGCGCAGCGCCTG
>Ga0182736_1001439_pt1 | contig 23223 bp, 29 predicted proteins | sample eDN5th30CKraftBY_FD_128882 | JGI IMG/M metagenome (GOLD analysis project Ga0182736, IMG submission 128882) | Enriched backyard soil microbial communities from Emeryville, California, USA - eDNA 5th pass 30_C Kraft BY (version 2) (version 2) | ecosystem: Environmental > Terrestrial > Soil >... | reverse complement strand
CTCGACATGGACGCCATGACCATGGTGTTCCGGGTTCAGGATCCCGCCCTCCTCCAAGGCGTGAAGGAAGGCGACAAGGTGCAGTTTCAGGCAGACCGAGTGAACGGACAGATCTCCGTCGTGAGGATCGAGACCGGACGAACCCAAGCAGCTCCATCCCAGCCGGCGGCCGCTACGAACTTGCCACTGGTGACCGGCACGGTCGAGAAGGTCGATCCAAGCGCTGGGAAGATCACCATCGATCACGGCGCCATCCCGAACCTCGATATGGACCCGATGACGATGGTGTTCCGCACCCAGGATCCGGCGGTCCTCAAGGGCGTGAAGGCCGGTGACAGGATCCGGTTTCAGGCTGACCGCGTGAACGGCCAGATCAGCGTCGTCAGGATCCAGAAGGGCAAGTAGTCGGGACGAGGCGGTCAGACACGGCCGCTTGACCTTCCCATGATGGGAAGCCCCAGATTTACAGCAGTTCATCAAAGCGGACGCGGAGAACCGCCATGACCAACACCCCAGCCGCCAAAGGTCATGAAGGCCATGGGCACCATCATGACGATGGCGCCCACGAGGGACATCACCATCATCACCATGAGCCGGCGGCGGACGCCGGCAAGGTGAAGGATCCGGTCTGCGGGATGATGGTCGACCCGCATGAAACCAGGCACCGGGCGCAGTACGAGGGCAAGCCGTATTACTTCTGCTCAACCGGCTGCCAGTCGAAGTTCATGGCCGAGCCCGTGAAATACCTGCAGCCGGCAGCGGCAGGGAAAGCAGAGGCCGTGCCCGAGGGCACGATCTACACCTGCCCGATGCACCCGCAGATCCGGCAGGTCGGGCCGGGTTCCTGCCCGATCTGCGGCATGGCGCTCGAACCCGTGCTCGTGACCGCCGAGACCGGCCCGAGCCACGAGCTCGCCGACATGACACGCCGCTTCTGGATCGGCCTTTTCCTGTCCTTGCCGGTGGTGGCGCTGGAGATGGGCGGCCACCTGACGGGCTTGGGCCATTATGTGGGGGCGCAGACGTCGAACTGGATCCAGATGCTGCTCGCCACGCCGGTCGTGCTGTGGGCCGGTTGGCCCTTCTTCGTGCGCGGCTGGCAGTCCCTCGTGAACCGCAGCCTGAACATGTTCACCCTGATTGCCATGGGCACGGGTGTGGCATGGGTCTACAGCATGGTCGCGACCCTCGCCCCTGATGTTTTCCCGTCCGCATTCCGGGGTCACGATGGATCAGTCGCCGTGTACTTCGAGGCGGCGGCGGTGATCACGGTGCTCGTCCTGCTCGGACAGGTGCTCGAACTGCGCGCCCGCGAGACGACGAGCGGCGCCATCCGGGCCCTGCTCGACCTCGCGCCCAAGACAGCGCGCAAAATCCTGCCCGACGGCTCGGAGCAGGAGGTCCAGCTCGACACGGTGCTGGCCGGTGACCGCCTGCGTGTTCGCCCGGGCGAGAAGGTTCCGGTGGACGGCGCCGTCCTGGAGGGACGCAGCGCCGTCGACGAGTCGATGGTGACGGGCGAGTCGATGCCTGTCACGAAGGAGGTCGGCGCCAAGGTCATCGGCGGCACCATGAACCAGAGCGGCGGCCTCGTCATCGAGGCGCAGAAGGTCGGACGCGACACCATGCTGTCCCAGATCGTGCAGCTCGTCGCCGAGGCGCAACGCAGCCGCGCCCCGATCCAACGGCTTGCCGATCTGGTCTCCGGCTACTTCGTGCCGGCCGTCATCGGCGTGGCGGTTCTAGCCTTCATCGCTTGGGCCATCTGGGGACCCGAGCCGCAGTTCTCTTACGGCCTCGTGGCCGCCGTGGCGGTTCTGATCATCGCCTGCCCCTGTGCGCTGGGCCTCGCCACGCCGATGTCGATCATGGTCGGCGTCGGCCGCGGCGCCGGGGCTGGCGTGCTGATCAAGAATGCCGAGGCCCTGGAACACATGGAGAAGGTCGACACGCTCGTGGTCGACAAGACCGGCACGCTCACCGAAGGCAAGCCTGCGGTCACCGCCATCGTGCCGGCGTCCGGGCTCACGGAGGCCGAGGTCCTGCGCCTGTCGGCCAGCGTCGAGCGGGCCAGCGAGCATCCGTTAGCGGTGGCCATCGTGGCTGCTGCGGAGAAACAGGGCGTCACTACCGCACCGGTGACGGACTTCGACTCGCCTACCGGCAAAGGAGCCCTCGGCACCGTGGAAGGCCGTCGCGTCGTGCTCGGCAACATGGCCTTCCTGGCCGAGCACGGCATCGACGTGAGCCCGCTGGCGGAACAGGCCGACAGGCTGCGCGAGGACGGCGCGACTGCGATCTTCGCCGGCGTCGACGGGCGCGTGGCGGGCGCCATCGCCATCGCCGATCCGGTCAAGGCATCGACCCCGGAGGCGCTCGCAGGCCTCAAGGAAGAAGGCGTGCACGTGGTGATGCTCACCGGCGACAACTGGACCACCGCCAGGGCGGTCGCGAAGCGGCTCGGGATCGACGAGGTCGAGGCGGAGGTGCTGCCGGACCAGAAGAGCGCCGTCGTGCAACGCTACAAGGCCGCCGGCCGTGTTGTTGCCATGGCGGGTGACGGCGTCAACGACGCGCCGGCTCTCGCCGCGGCTGACGTCGGTATCGCGATGGGCACCGGCACGGACGTGGCCATGGAGAGCGCAGGCGTGACCCTGCTCAAGGGTGATCTGACGGGCATCGTGCGGGCGCGGCGGCTGTCGCGGGCCACGATGGGCAACATCCGCCAAAACCTGTTCTTCACCTTCATCTACAACGCGCTCGGCGTGCCTGTCGCGGCGGGCGTACTCTACCCAGTCTTCGGCATCCTGCTGTCGCCGATCATCGCCGCGGCCGCGATGGCGCTGTCGTCGGTCAGCGTGATCGGCAACGCCATCCGCCTGCGGACGGTCAAACTCTGACTTGCGGCAGGGCGGGCTCCCAATCGGTCCGCTCTGCCAACCCTGCGGGTCAATGCCTGATCAGGCGGTTGTAAATCGGCACGAACAGGAGCGTCGCAATCCACGCGGCGGCCGCGCTGCCGATCACCCCTTCCGCGAACGTGCGAACGAGATTGTCGGGTTGCGTCGCGAAGAGACCGATCCAGCCATGGGCAAGTCCCAGCGAGGGCGCCACCAACGCCACCAGGTAGCAGAGAACGAACAGTCCGACGAGCGTCGTGGTCAGGGCCCACCCCGTGGCCAGGAGGTTCATAGGCGAGGCTCGCTGCGCGTCGACGGCAGGGATGGTGTTGTGAAGCGTTGAAGCCGACATGGTCGCCTCCTCAAAATCCAACCTCTGACCTATTATATACCCCTTCGAGGACCTAAGACGAACCGGGTTTGAGCCACGTCAAAGACCCGTGTCGGAGATGGAGTAAAGTTCCAGGGCTTAGTGAAAGCTCTTGCCATGAACACCACATCCAAAGCTCCAACACCGGGAAACTGGCGGGCGGTTCTGGTTGGTACGCCACTGGGTTGGATCGTCACGCTCGTGCTGGCCGCGCTCGGTGTCTACCTTTTCGCCACCCACACGGGCCACATCAGCACCGCCCTGCCCTATCTGCTGCTGCTGGCCTGTCCTCTGATGCACCTCTTCATGCATGGCGGCCACGGCCACCATCATGGGCAACGTGAGTGACCATCGCCAAGCCTGAACGACTGCGGCTGGCCGAACTCATGTCGGGGTTCGGTGCAGTCGTTCTTGGCATCGGTCTCGGAGCGCTGACTGCCAACCGCCTCGGTCACGTCGGACTCCCGCTCCTTCTGATCGGCGCGGTGGCTCATGCCTGGGGCATGTTCGACAAGCGCCGCTTGGAGCGTCGGGCCGAGGCTCCCGAGGCATGGTGGGAACCTGTGGCCTACTGGGTCTGCTGGGGCCTTCTCGCAATCCTCGCGGTTGTCCTCATGGCCCGCCTAGCCGGTGTGATCTGATCGCCCCCATCGCCGCCCAACAACAAGGAGAGCCTGCCATGAAGACACCCCTGATAGCCGCCGCCCTGATTGCGCTCGCCGGACCCGTCCTGGCCCAGGCACCCGCCGACCACGAGCAGCACCATCCCGGTGGGACCACCACCCAGGTCCAGTCCACGCCCCCTGCCCAGACTCAGACCGCGCCCCCTCAATCCGGGACGCAAATGCCTATGGGGCAGATGATGGGCCAAGGCATGATGCAGGGCCAAGCGATGATGTCACGTGGCATGATGGGCGGTGGAATGATGGGCGGCCCCGGCCGTGGCATGATGGGCCGGCTCTCGCCCGAGGACATGAGCGCTTTCATCGACGCCCACATTGCCGCGATCCGTGCCGGTCTGAAGCTATCCGCCGAGCAGGAGAAGCTGTGGCCCCCCGTCGAGACCGCGATCCGGAACCTTGCCACCCTCCACGCCAGCCACATGCAGGCCATGCGCCAGGCCCGCGGAATGATGGCGACCGATCCGGTCGGCCTGCTCCGCGCCATGGCGGACCGGATGAGCCAGGGCTCGGATGCCATGCGCAGGCTCGCGGATGCTGCCTCGCCGCTCTACGCCACCCTCGACGAGGCCCAGAAGCGACGGTTGCAAGTGCTCGTCCGGATGGGCGGCCGCGGCATGATGGGGCAAGGAATGGGTCCGGGAATGATGGGACCGGGCGGCGCAATGATGCCCGGCGGGTTCGGCGACGATGATGACGACAACGGCGACAGCCGGGATAGTCGCTGACAGTTGAACTCAGGTGGAGGGTTCGCTCGGGACGGGCTCGACCCGCCCCGAGCCGTGCGCCCGTGATCCCGGTGGGGTGGGCAATGGCCCGTCCGCACTGCGACTTCACTTCAGCAGGTATTTCACGAGCGCGGCAATCCCCAGGGCGATCAGGAGGAGGATGAGAAGCCAGATCAGGCGCATCCCACCCATGCCCCAGCTCATGCTGTGCATCATCGGAGTTTCCCTTGGATCGCTCCGCCGACCCGACGCCACTACATGGGTTGTGGCGGCTACGTCTGCGGGGGTGACCCTGTGAGAGCGAGCTTGGCAAGCTCGGTCGCGGTCCTGCGGATCTCGTCGTCCGCGTAATCGGCTGCCTTCACCTGGGCGGGCGACACGGAGAGCTCCGAGAGCCGATCTCCGTCGATTGCGAAGGTGTAGACGCGTCCGTCGGGCGTGAAGGTCAGCATGAGATTGTCGCCGTCGCGCTCCAGGCGGAAGTCGTCAGTTTTCGGTGACTGCATCGCTTCTGTCCTTTGTCTATGAGGCGTCGGCGGACGGCTTCCGGCCGCCGGTTTCCAACTCTTGGATGAGGGTCTTCATCTCGTCGATCTCGCGGCGCTGGGCGCTGATGATGTCGTCGGCGAGCTTCCTCACGCGCGGGTCGGAGATGTTGGCCCGCTCACTCGTCAGGATCGCGATGGAGTGGTGCGGGATCATCGCCTTCATCCAGGCAACGTCGTCGACCGTGTCTTGGCTGCGTACGAGGTAGAGGGCCAGCGCGAAGACGACCACGCTTCCGATCAGGATGCCCAGGTTTGCCTTCGCGTTCGAGTACATGCCGAGCATGAAGCCCAGCATGACGACCGCCATCGCCGAACCCATGATCAAGGCCATGAAGGCCCGCGTCTGGCTCCAGTAGACGTGATCGATGCTGTAGACGTTCAGGTACATCAACCCGAACATCACGACCGTGGACGTGGCGATCATCGCGCCGAAGCGCAGGTACTTGGACATCTGTGGGTCCTTCCAGTCAGCTTACGCGAGCTGTTCCCGGCCGCCGGCCGGGAACGAAGGTGGTGGATCGGGAACGTCAGGCCGCTACTTCGTGGAGCCGGTCGCCTCGTCCTTGTTCTCCTTCTGGGCGTTCTTCTCGACCCAGGCGACGAGCTTCTTGAGCTCGCGCTCGTTGCTCTCGATGGTCTCCTCGGCGAGCTTCTTCGACTCCTCGTTGTCAGCGCCCTTCAGCCCCGCCCGGGCCATGTCGATGGCGCCCTGGTGGTGCGGGATCATGGAGCAGATCCACGCCACGTCGGCATCCTTGGCCATCATGCCCATTATCATGGGCTGGTTCATCTTCATCATGGCCTCCATCAGGCCCTTCTGGGTCTCGTTCATCTGCCCCATCATGCCTTGCATATTGCCCTGCATGGTCGAGGACATGCCGTTCTGCATGTCCTGCATCTTCTGCATCATGTCGCCCTGGGTGCCGGCCTGCGCGGCCGTGCGGCATGCCTCCGGCAGATCGACGGCGGTCTGCTGCGGCGGCCTAGACGTGGAAGCGCCCTGGTTCTGCTGGGCGACGGCGCCGGACGCGGCACCGGTTGCGACGGCAGCCAGGACGAGAAGGATACGGGTGTTCATCACGGTTCTCCTTTGAGGTTCGGTGGGGATCAGGCCGCCATCCTGCGGCAGCTCTCGACGCAGCGGCGGCAGGCGTCGACGCACTCCTGCATGTCGCCGACTTGCTCGCAGGACTTCGCGCACTCCTCGCAGATCTCCGCGCATTCGCGGCAGGTGTGCTTGTGGTGAGGCGTGCCGATCAACATGAAGTGGGCCGAGGTGCGGCAGATCTCGGCACAGGCCATCATGATGCGGAAGTGGCCGGGCTCGACGTGCTTGCCGCCCTGCTCCAGGCAGTGGGTCATCGCCATGCCGAGGCATGTCTGGTAGCAGCGCAGGCATTCGTCGATGCAGGACTGCATCTCCTTGGACATCTGGTGCATAGGGTCTCTCCTGAATTCCAGGCGCAGTGAGGTGTTGGTCCGCAAGGGCACGGCGCCTGACGCGCCAACGGGCCAGATCTCATGGCAGAACGGGAACCCACGCCGAGGCGTGCCTGCCCCGTCCCTGGCTCAGGCGAGTTTCGGCGGTCGGTCGAGGCCCTGCGGTGGAACAGGCACGGACCCCTGATCCCGTGGGATCGCCAAGGTGGTCCAGGGCATTGGGGCGGTCGCCAGGCTGGCGAAGCCCGGCACGACGGCCATGATGCAGCCGGGGTGGCAGCAGGACTGGCCCATCGCGTAGTGCTTGGCAGGGGCCGCGTGGTCATGATCCGGCGTACCCTGTCCGACCTGGGCCATGGGCCCGTGATGGGGCTGTGTGACCGAGGGCGCATCCGCAGCTTGGGCGACCGCATACATCGGCGCGCTCGCGAGGCCGAAGGCCAGCATCGCGACCGTCAGGCAGCGCAGTATGACGCGAATGCAGGCCACGGCACATCCTTGGAGGTCAGGGGCGAAACGGCCGCACTCCGGCATGGTTCCCCAGGGCGGAGAATGCCCCCCTCTGGATCGGACCCGGAGACCGCTTGACCTTGCCATCATGGGAAGGTGCAGGGTGCGTGCATCGACACTTCGAATCGGAGACTACACCATGTGCGGATGCAGCACCCACCAATCCCAGGCGAGCCAAGCCGCGGAGCGCCACCCGGACGCCCTGACCGTGAGGGTCGAGGACATGACCTGCGGCCACTGCGCCGGCACGATCAAGAAGGCCATCGAGACGGGAATGCCCGGCACGAGCGTCGAGGCCGATCCCGCCTCCAAGCTTGTTTCGGTCCGCGGCAGCACCGATTTGAGCTCCATCAAGGCCCTCGTGACCGAGGCCGGCTACACTCCGACCACCGCCTAAGGAGACCCTCATGCTCGACCGCCGCCGCTTCCTGACCGTTCTCGGAGCCTCTGGCGCCGCCCTCTTGGCCGGACAGACCTTCGCGCAGACTGCCCTGCCGAAAGTTGTCGTGACCAAGGACCCGAACTGCGGCTGCTGCGGGGGTTGGGTCGAGCACATGAAGGCCGCCGGCTTCTCGGTCGAGGTCGTCACCACGCCTCAGGTGAACCGGGTGAAGGCGCGTCTGGGCGTACCGGACGCCCTCGCCTCCTGCCACACGGCGGAGGTCGGCGGCTACGTCATTGAGGGCCACGTGCCGGCGGACGCGGTCAAGCGCCTGCTGGCCGAGAAGCCCCAGGCCAAGGGCCTCGCCGTTCCCGGCATGCCGGTCGGCTCACCGGGCATGGAGGTGGCCGGGGTCGAGAACGACACCTACGAGGTGGTTCTGTTCGGCCCGTCGGGCCAGACCACGTTCGCGCGCTATCAAGGCACGCGACAGGTCTAAGAGCGGGCGCATTAAAGGGCAGCAAGGGCTGTGGGATTTGTTGTGATGGTGCGCATCGCAGCGTCTTCTGTTTCTCCGTGCTCCATCGGCACCGGATCGTCATGGAGAATGGCGCACAGTCCCTAACCTGCGGCTGATGTCTGGTCTCTGCGTCCCGTCAGCTTCGTTCTCCATAAGAACCAGCAGTACGGCATTGAGTTGTCGGGGTAACCCCTTCACCAGGAGAACCGCCATGCCCGCTTCCAAAGTGCTCGTCGTCGCCACCTCGCACGATCAAATGGGCTCCACCGGCCACCGCACCGGTGTCTGGCTGGAGGAACTCGCCACGCCCTACTACGCCCTGCTCGACGGCGGTGCGGAGGTCACGCTCGTGTCGATCAAGGGCGGCGCCATTCCCTGGGACCCCCGTAGCCTGTCGGCAGAGGCGGGCGAAGGTCCGGGTGAGAAGCCGGAGGAGCAGCAGGAGGTCCCGGCCTCGGTTCACCGCTTCCTCGCCGATGAGAAGGCTATGGCAACGGCCCGGAACTCCCCTGCCCTTGGCAGCGTGGATCCAGGCTCCTTCGACGCGGTGTTCCTGCCGGGCGGGCACGGGCCGATGTGGGATGCGGCCAACGACGAGACACTGGCCCGCATCCTTGGATCGATGTTTGATCAGGGCAAGGTCGTCGCTGCGGTCTGCCATGGCCCGGCCGGGCTGGTGAAGGCCAAGCGGCAGGACCGGCGTCCCATCGTCGATGGCCGCCGGGTCAGCGGCTTCACCAACACCGAGGAGGAGGCGGTCGGGCTGACGAAGGTGGTGCCCTTCCTGCTGGAGGACCGGCTCAAGGAACTGGGCGGCCAGTTCGAACGCGGGCCCGACTGGCAGCCCTTCGCCGTTCAGGACGGCAACCTGATCACCGGCCAGAACCCGCAATCCTCCGAACTCGTCGCCCGGCACGTGCTGACCTCTCTCCGCCGGGCGGCCTGAATGACGACACTGATGCTCGTCGGAGCCACAGGCCTGGTCGGTAGTGCAGTCCTGCGGCAGGCACAGGCGGATGCCCGCGTCACCCGGATCGTCGCCCCCACGCGGCGCAAGCTGCCGTCCCATCCGAAGCTTGAAAACCCGCTGGTCGACTTCGAGAGCTTGCCGGCCGATCCCGCATGGTGGGCTGTTGATGGAGTGATCTGCACCTTGGGCACGACGATCCGCAAGGCAAGCTCGCAGGAGGCCTTCCGCCAGGTTGACCACGACTACCCGCTGGCCGTTGCGAAACTCGCCCGGCAGTATGGCGCCCGTGCCTTTGCGCTGAACTCCGCGACGGGCGCCGACCCGCGCTCACGCTTCTTCTACAACCGGGTCAAAGGCGAGGTGGAGGCGGCAATCCGGCGTGTCGGTTTCCCGTCCCTCACCATCGTTCGCCCTGCCCTGATCGGCGGCCACCGGGAGGAGTCCCGGCCCGCGGAGTTCGTGGCCATGCGGCTCCTGCGGCTAGCCGAACCGCTTTTGCCGCGCCGCTACCGGGTCGTGCCTCATGAGAGGATCGCCACGGCACTGTTGGAGGCGGCTATCACCGCCCCGTCCGGGGAGCACCTCATCGAGTCCGAGGCCGTTAACACGTTGAGAGGGTGACTTCTGTGCTCAGATCCTGCTGCCGGGTCCAATGCCGTCGGAACCGGGTGAACATGAACCGCTGCCGTCCGCCGGATGGCGTTTGGTGGTCCTCCTCGAACGCGTCCAAGAGGTCGAATCCAGGCCCGAGGAGGGTCGCAATCGCGCCCCGGTCCGCCCGCAGGACCGGCAGGCCGCTGCACCGCTCGGGTCCGCTGGGCGCGAAGCCCGAGATCACCACGAAACCGCCGGGCTTCACCGCCCGGCGGAGCGCCTCCGCGTAGGCTGTCCGGTCCCGGGGCTCGGTCAGGAAATGCAGCACCGCCCGGTCATGCCAAAGGTCGACGGTCACGTCGGGCTGCCATGCCGCGAGGTCGGCGATGATAAAGCGGACCGAATGCCCCCGGTCGCCGAGGCGCTCTCGGGTTCGCTCCAAGGCGGCAGCCGAGACGTCCAGCACCACGATGTTGGGATAGCCCTCGTCAAGCAGGACATCCGGCAGATGGGAGGTTCCAGCCCCGGCATCAAGGATCACAGCGTCCTTGGGAAGATGACACGCCCGGATCAGGCGCAAAGAGGTCTCAGGTTTGGCCTGGAACCAGCTGACCGCCTCATCGGCCTTGGTCGTGAAGACCTCGTCCCAATGCTCCTGCCGTGTGCCTGACATCATCACCCCCATCCCAGGATGGCCGTGGCGGTGGCCGGCCCGAACCCGGCCACCACTATCAGAAGGGCGCGTTGGCTAGCGTGCGCCCTTGTTGATCTCCGAGGCAAGGGCCGCCTGCGCCTCATGCGATCCCGGCCGGTGCGGCAGAAGTTCCGGCCTGGCCAGCCACTCGTGCCCCTTGAGCATCAGGTCCCAATAGATCGCCGGCAGCATCTTCTCCTTGAGGAGCCAGGCCAGCCGGCTCGGCTTGCGCCCGTCGAGGAAGGAGAACGTTGGCAGGAGCTTGCCGCCGTAGCCGAACTCGGCCAGCACGATCTTGCCGCGCTCCACCGTCAATGGGCACGAGCCGTAGCCGTCGTACACGGCCCGCGGGGCCCGGCCATCGAGAACGCACAGGACGTTCTCGGCCACCACCGGCGCCTGCTTTCGCGCAGCCGCGGCCGTCTTTGCGTTCGGCGCCGAGCAGGCGTCGCCGACCCCGAACACGTTGCCGAAGCGCGTGTGCTGCAGCGTGGCCGGTTCGACCTCGATCCAGCCCGCCGTATCGGCCAGCGGGCTCTCACGCACGAAGCCGGGGGCACGCTGCGGCGGGCAGACATGCAGCATGTCAAACTCGCGCTCGACCGTCTCCACCGAGCCATCCGCCCTCTTGGTCTCGAAGAACGCCTTCCTGGCCGGGCCGTCAACCGCCTTGAGGGTCGAGCCGAAGTTGAGCCCGGCCCCGTACTTCTCGACGTACCGCATCAGGGATGGGACGTAGTGCTCGACCCCGAACAGCACCGGCCCGGCGGTATGGAACTCGACCTCGATGTTCTTGAGCGTGCCGGCGCGAAGCCAGTGGTCGCACGACAGGTACATCGCCTTCTGCGGCGCGCCGGCGCATTTGATCGGCATCGGCGGCTGCGTGAACAGCGCCCGCCCGCCGCGCAGAGACCGAACGAGCTCGTAGGTGTAGGGCGCCATCTCGAACATGTAGTTCGAGGTAACGCCGTTCTTGCCAAGGGTCTCGCGGAGCCCCTCGATGGCATCCCAGTTCAGCTCGATGCCGGGCGCAGCGACCAGCACACGGTAGGCGACGCGCTCGCCATCCTCCAGCACCACCTGGTTGCGCTCGGGTTCGAAGCCCGCCGCCGCGGCCCGGATCCACCGCACCTGGCGCGGCATCACCTGCGCCATCGAGCGCTCCGTCTGGCCGCGGTTGAAGACCCCGCCGCCGACCAGGGTCCAGCCCGGCTGATAGTAGTGGCTCTCCCGCGGCTCAATGACCGCGATGGACAGCCCGGGCCGGCGCCTGAGCAGGCTTGCGGCCGTCGAGAGGCCAGCCGCGCCTCCGCCGACGATCACGACGTCGTAGGTCGCCCCGGGGCGCAGGGGCACGACGTTGCTGGTCTTCGGCAGGTTGCCGGACCGAACAGGAGCCGCGGTGTGGCTGCGCGCCTCCAGCCGCGGCCGCAAGCCCTCCAGATTGTAGCCCGCCTCGGCCGAGACCTTGAGGATGGCCTCGGGATCGAGGTGCCAGGCTTCCGACAGAGCCCACAGGGTCGTCGAGCGGGTGCCGGTCCGGCAGAAGGCCAGCACGGGCCCCCTCACCTCACCCAGCGCCTGGCCAAAGGCTGCGGCATCCTCGTCCGTGACCCTGCCGGATACCACGGGAATATGCCGATAGGCCAGCCCCAGACGCTCGGCCGCCGCCGCAAGGGCCTCGCTCCGCGGCTGGTCCTCGGCCTCGCCGTCCGGGCGGTTGTTGATGATGGACTTGAATCCCAGGGCCGCCGCAATCCCGAGATCCTGCTCGGTGAGCTGGTCAGAGACAGACAAAAAGGGAGTGATCTTCGAGAGCTTCATGGAACGATGCCTCGTCGGTTGGGAAAGGTGCGCCGGCTTGGCCGGCGCCATGGATGGGTCAGACGACGTCCTCGGCCCCGCCCTTCAGCTTCACCGGGATCATCAGGTAGCGCACGCCGTTCGCCTCGGCGGGCGGGAACTTGCCGGCCCGGATGTTGGTCTGGATTGAGGGCAGCAACAGCCGGGGCGCCGCGAGCTTGGCGTCGCGGGCGGTCCGCATGGCGACGAACTCCTCCTCGGTGACGCCCTCCTTCACATGCACGTTCTTCTGGTACTGCTCCGCGACCGTGGTCTCCCAGGCGTACTCATCGCGCCCGGGGGCCTTGTAGTCATGGCACATGAACAACCGCGTCTCGGGCGGGAGTGCAGTCAGGCGCCGGATCGAGCGGTAGAGCTGATGGGCGTCGCCGCCGGGGAAGTCGGCGCGGGCCGTGCCGTAGTCCGGCATGAACATCGTGTCGCCGACGAACACCGCATCCTCAACCTTGTAGGAGATGTCCGCCGGCGTGTGCCCGGGCGTATGCAGCACTTCAACGTCGAGCTCGCCAATCCTGAAGCGCTCGCCATCCTTGAACAGGTGGTCGAAGTCTCGGCCGCTGGTGTCCAGGTCGGTGGCGTTGAAGATCGGGCGGAAGATGCGCTGCACTTCCGTAATGTGCTCGCCAATGCCGATCTTCGCCCCGGTCTTGGCCTTGATGTAGGGCGCACCGGAGAGGTGATCGGCATGGGCATGGGTCTCCAGCGCCCACTCGACCGTGTAGCCCGCCTCCTCCGCCGCCGTCAGCATCGCCTCGACCGAGCGGGTGTCGACCGTGCCCGAGTTGTGGTCGTAGTCGAACACCGGATCGATGATCGCCGCCCTCTTGGTCGCCGGATCCGCCACCAGGTAGCTGACGGTGTTGGTTGGCTCGTCGAAGAACGCCCGGATTATGGGTTGGCCTGACATGGTCTGTACCTCCTCGGTGGTTCGCCTCGCGATCTCTGTTGACAATATATAAGCTATAACTAAATAAGCAATCTCTAATCAAATACGAGTTGGCTCGACAGGTTGTCACAGTCCGCCGGCTTGCCAGTGAGCCTCGTGAAGCTGCGGGCTCAGGAGAACACAATGACCCTATCGCTTATCCAGAGCGCGCTCGGACTGGCCTCCGGCTCGCTCGTTGGCTTCACGCTCGGCCTCGTCGGCGGCGGCGGCTCAATCCTGGCCGTGCCGCTGCTGGTCTATCTGGTCGGTGTCACCAATCCGCATGTGGCCATTGGCACGAGCGCGGTGGCCGTGGCAGCCAATGCGGCGGTCAACCTTGGCAATCACGCCCGCGCGAGAAACGTGAAGTGGCGCTGTGCCCTGGTGTTCACGGTCGCCGGCATCCTCGGTGCCTTCGGCGGTTCGACTGTCGGCAAGATGGTCGACGGCCAGCAGCTTCTCGCCCTATTCGCCGTACTGATGATGATCGTCGGCGCCCTGATGCTGCGCAAGCGGTCAGGCGAGGGCAATCACGATGTCAGGCTTGGGCGGGACAATTTCCCAAAGCTGGTCGGCATCGGCCTGGCGACAGGGGCGCTCTCCGGCTTCTTCGGCATCGGAGGCGGCTTCCTCATCGTGCCGGGGCTGATCCTGGCGACGGGCATGCCGATCCTCTATGCGGTCGGCTCTTCGCTGGTGGCGGTGACCGGCTTCGGGCTGACCACCGCGGCGAACTACGCTCTTTCCGGTTTGGTCGATTGGACCCTGGCGGCGTTGTTCATTGGCGGCGGCGTCTTTGGCGGCCTGCTCGGCACCCGCTCCGCCAAGCTGCTCGCGGGCAGGAAGGGTGCGCTGAACACGGTGTTCGCCGGCCTGATCTTCGTCGTGGCGATCTACATGCTGGTGCGCAGCCTCAACCTGCTGTGAGGCCAATAGAGAGGAGGTGTCCATGGCGAAGTCGCTTCATGTGGTCTGTCCCCGCTGCGACGCCGTCAATCGCGTTCCGCAGGATCGACCTGCGTCGCAGGCGGTCTGCGGCGGCTGCAAGGCGAAGCTCTTCGAGGGCCATCCCATCGAGCTTGATGGCACCCGTTTCCAGCGCCACGCCGAGCGCAGCGACATTCCGGTGATCGCCGACTTCTGGGCACCCTGGTGCGGCCCCTGCAGGACCATGGCGCCGATCTTCGATCAGGCGGCGAGGGAGCTCGAACCCAAGGCCCGCTTCGTCAAGGTCAACGTGGACAACGAGCCGGAACTGGCCGGGCGGCTTGGCGTTCAGGGCATTCCAGCCTTGTTCGTTCTCAAGAATGGTGCCGTCGTCGCTCGGCAGGCCGGGCTGGCCAATCTGTCCACCCTGCAGAATTGGGTCCGCCAGTTCTCAACCCCATGAAAGGAGACGTCGTGTGAAGGTCACCAAGCTGACGCCCAACATCTCGGTCGCCCACCAACTGACCGAGCAGGACCTTGAACAGGCCGCCGCGGCGGGTTTCAAGACCATCATCAACAACCGTCCCGACGGCGAGGCGCCGGACCAGCCCGCAAGCGAGGAGCTCGCGGCCGCCGCGAAACGCCTGGGTCTGGCGTACCATCACATCCCGGCCGTCTCCGGCCAGATTTCCAACGAGCAGGTCGAGGCGTTCCGGACGGCTCTCGGCGGGGCCGCGAAGCCGGCGCTGGCCTTCTGCCGCACGGGGACCCGCTCAACCACCCTGTGGGCGCTGGCGGCCAGCGACCGCCTTTCAGCCAACGAGATCCTGCAGACGACATCGGAGGCGGGTTACAACCTGGATGCCTTGCGGCCGCAGCTGGAGGCTGCCTCCGAAAAGCGGCCCTCCGCCTCCTGATCAATCTGAGCCAGCATGGTCGAAGTGTTCTGCCGGAGAGGCGCAACTGTTTTTGCCTCTCCAAGGCCTCCTGGCTCCAGAAAAGAGGAGCGGTGCCGACGGCGGTCGCGAGCGCGCCGCAAAGGTCGAGCCTTTCAGCATCAGCGGACACCGTCGGCGATGGCTTGCGTCTCCCGACTGGAACACCGGGACGAGCCACCGTCGTCTCAACGGCCGGAGAACTCGTTCTTTCCCGGTGGACAGACGATTACTGATCGCTCAGACCTGCTCCTGAACCCCGACCCGACTCAAAAGCGGGAACGGTGTTCGCCCTCGACACTGCTCCTGCCCGGCTGAACAGATATCCGTCGGCTCGTCGGAACCGCACAATGTTCTTTCGTCCTCAACTCCCCCCGCTTTCGCGCGTCCGCAAGCCCACAGGCTCATTTCGGATGCTGGGGCTCTGCATGGGGATCGGGATTGCCGTTGGGCTGATGGTTGCAGTCATTCAGCAGTTCGTGGTCTTTGCCCAGCGCGCCACGCTCGGGTTCGCCGCCGAGCGCCGGATTGCGCTTCCCGAGCATGCTTCCTTTTTCAGGATCGCCGTGGCGCTGGCCTGCAGCGCCATTCTCGTCACCCTCCTCTCTCGCCTGATCTCCCGCTGGAAGACAAAGGAGCCCATCGACGCGGTCGAGGCGAACGCGCTGAGCGGCGGGAGGATGAGCTGGTACGATGCCACAGGCGTCGTCATCCCGATCCTGGCGTCAGTATGCTTCGGAGCCTCCGTCGGCATCGAGGCCGCTGTGACCCAGTTGGGCGCCGTGCTTGCGAGCCGGCTCGGGCGAAGGTTGAACAGGCCCCGCTCTGATCTCAGGCTCCTGGTCGGAGTGGGGGCAGCCGCAGCGATTTCCGCAGCCTATCGGGCTCCAATTGCCGGCATGCTGTATGCCTATGAGTTGGTGCTCGGCACCTATTCCAAGCGCACTTTGGCCCCCATCGGCCTCGGCGCGATCTCCGCTGTCCTGACGATCTGGCTGCTCCTGGGGCAAGCACGGCCGTTCAGCTTGGAAGTGGGCAACACCACCCAGTGGTCCGATTACCCGCTGGCCCTGCTGGTCGGGGTGGTATCGGCGTTTGTAGGCATCATGGTCATGCTCTTGGTGTCGATGACCGAGCGCCTCCTCAAACATTTCCTGAAAGACGAAACCCTGCGGCGTCTTTCCGCGGCGCTTCTGCTCACGTTGTTGGCCACCCGCTTCCCCGCCGTCTTGGGCAGCGGCCACGCCGCCATAGAGCATGCCGTCACCGGGGACATTACCGGACGCCATGCCATTGGCCTTCTCGCAGCCAAGGGGCTCGCTTCCGCCGCCAGCCTCGGAGCCGGCTTCCGCGGGGGCCTCTTCGGCGCTTCCCTGATGATCGGAGCTCTCCTGGGCCAGGTGTTGGCCTGGATCCTGGCGTACGTGCCAGGTGCCCCCGACTGGAGCCCTGCACTCTGTGCGGTGATCGGCATGGCCTCAGTCGGAGCGAGCGTGATCGGCAGCCCTCTGGCGATGATCTTCCTGGTCCTGGAGACCACTGGCGATTTCGAGGCGACGACGGTGGTCGCCATTGGCGCGCTCACGGCGTCGTTTCTGACGGATCGTTTGTTCGGCTACTCGTTTGCGACTTGGCGCTTTCAGCAGCGCGGATTGGCCATTGATGGAGGGCATGACGTCTCTCGCCTGGAAGCCACGGCGATCACGGACATCGTTAAACCGCCCAAGCGTGCGGTCATGGCCAATGCCAGCCTGGAGGAGGTCCGGCGTGCTATCTCGACCGCAGGCGCGAGAGGCACTGCGGTGTACGCTCTGGACGGAAATTTTCTCGGATTGATCGATCCTCGGCTTGTCGAGGTGATTGACGCAGAGGGTGAGGACCCGCCGGTGGTCGCGGCGGAGCTCGTGTATGAAACGACCTCCACGGTTACCAGCGCCACGACCTTGGCGGAAGTTGTGGACATTTTCCGGCTCGATGACCGCGCGACGTTGGCAGTCGTCGGATCGGAGGACCGCAACAAGCTGATGGGCTGCATCCGGGCGAGAGATGCCTTTGCGCTCGCGTCGACCCTCCTCGACACCCAGCGCCGGGAGGATCTCGGCATTGGAACTTGGAAGTAACGATGCTCCGGCTCACAACCGAGATGTGTGTCCCGCTCCTGAACCGGACCTGATGCCACCGGCACTCCATTGGTTCAAGACGTCGGCAAGGAGGTCGTCCTAACGCCAGAACAGGACGGCGGTGCCGAGAACCGTCACGAACGCGCCGCACCAGGCCTGCCATGGGAGCTTGGTGCCTATGCGCGGCCACAGCATCGGCAGAATGGCGACCGGGGCCATCGAGGAGAGAGTCGAAGCGACCGCCACACTGGTGCCGGTCAGGGCGATCATCAGCATCGACATCCCAACCACGTATCCGATGAAGACGCCGAGCGAGACCCGGGCCAGGGTTTTCCGGTCCGGCACGGCGATGCCGGTCTTCCACGTTCCTGGCGACGCCAGATGCCAGGCCCACAGGACAACGACGGCCACGAGCCCGCGGGCCGCCATCACCGCAAACGGATCCGGGTTGTCGAGCATCACCGGCCGCATGGAGAGAATGCCCACCGCTTGGCCGAAGGCGGCGAGCACGGCCAGCAGTACACCGGCGGCTGACAAGCGGACTTCAGCATGGACAGAAGCGTTCCGGTTCGCCCTGGGGCCCGCAGTCGCCGGCCTGCGGCCGAAGCCGACAGCGAAGGCTATCCCTCCCGCCACCAGGGCGCAGCCGACCAGCTGGCTTGGGCCCAGCGTCTCCCCGAGAACCAGAAATCCCAACCCCGCGGCGAAGGGCGCACTCATTGAAAAGATCAGTCCCGTGCGCCGTGCTCCGATGAGGGCGATGCCCGCGTTCAGCGCCGGGTCCGCCACGACGATGGCCACGAGGCTCGATAGTACGATCAGCGGGAGATGGCCGGCCGTCAGGCTGCCCCACCCTCCAACGGCGGTTGCGATGACGGCCAGCATGAGGAAGCCAATGAGCATGCGCCAGCGCGACAGCGCCATGGGGCCGCCGACCGCCTTCACCACTTCGGCGGAGATGAGCGTTGCCAGCGCGATGCAGAACGATGTGCCGAGGGCGAAGAAGGCCAAGGGAATGTCCTCGCCGGGGTTGGTCTCCCCGGTTCTTGGATGGGGGCGGATCCTCCCTCTAGCAGATGCCGGTGAAACGGCCACAGGGATCGATAGGGATCAGCCGCTCAGGTTCCGTCGCTTCGGCCGGTGCCGGAGGCCCATACGGGGACGGGGCCCGCTGGCGCCACCTTCGGCTCGGCCAGGGCGGTTTCCGGACGGCTGACCTCCACCGGCCCCGAAGTCAGGGCCTGCAGCCGTGCCGGTCCCGAATGGCGCAGGATCTCCCGGAACGAAGGGTGCATCGACCCGTCGACATAGGTGTACGAAACGGCCGTCCGCCCCGAGGCGACGATCTCCCTCACCTTCGCCTCATCCCTTGCCTGCTTCGCCGCCACCATCATGGCGGTCCCTGCCTCGACCGTGTACGCGGGGCAGGCCACCCCGGCATCGAACCGCGCCCCGGGATCGTTCGGGCTGGCGTTGAACACATAGCGTCGGCCGCAGCTGGCGACCTTCGGAGGCCGGTGGGTTGCCTCGAAGTGGTCCGAGCCCTCCTTGAGGTTGCGCCAGAACGCGATGTGCGGGCTCGCCCGGTGCTCGGCCAAGTTCTCCGGCGTCATGCGGAAGGGAAAGGACTGGACCTGGAAGCCCTCCTGTCCGCCCCTGATGGCCTCCAGCGCCAGGGCGAAGAGCTCGGCGGCTCCGCCGTCGGTCATGGCGAAGCAGCCCGAGGACGAGCAGGCGCCGTGGATCATCAACGCGGACCCCGTCCGGCCGAGCGCCCGGTCCAACGCGTTCGGGAAGCCGAGATCGAACGACAGGTAGTAGGCGGAGTTCGGGTTCATCTGGTCCGCCCGCACCGTGTAGAACCCCTCCGGCGTCTGCCGGTCGCCCTCCTGCAACTTCGGCCCGAGCTGCCCCGACCAGCGGCAGATCGGGTAGGTCTTGAGAAGCGCGTACTGGCCGGACGCGTTGCGCTTCCACACCTCCAGCTCGGCCTCCTTCTTGAACACCCGGATAAGGATGGGGTCGGAGACCGTCATCCCCTTCGCCTGCATGCTGGCCACCAGCTTCGGCGGCACCGGCTTCAGGTGCCTCTGGTCGCCAACCGTCACGCAGCCCGCCAGGGCCGCGATAAGGATCACTCCGCTCAGAACGCCACGCGCCGAGTTCATCCGCATATCTTGGGTCTTTCGTTTGGTGCACCTGGGTTGTCGCGCCCGGGTTCAGTTCGTGTCCGACGCCGCCTTGCCTGCCTCGGACTGCCGGACTTCCTTCAACTTCTCCCGGATTGGTTGGAAGGGGCCAAGCTTGTGCTGTTCCTGGAGGAAACCCGCAGCGAAGGGCGGATAGCTTGCATCCGGCGGCTTCTGCCAGCGCACCGGGAAGTCATTCTCCAGGCCGGGCTTCTCAGGACGGGACTGGGACTGGATGTAGGCGGCGACATCCCAGGCATCCTCCGGCGACAGCACGGGCTGGTCCCGGCTCGCGCCCAGCGGCATGTTGCTGTGGATGAAGTTCGCCGCGGCGATCAGCCGGTTCATGCCGGCACCATTGTTGAAGCTGTCGGGACCCCACAGTGGTGGGAACTCGTAGCCCTTGGCGTCGCCGGCGACGCCTTTCCGGACGCCCTGTCCGTCGGCCTGGTGGCAGGCCGCGCAGTTCTCGGCATAGACGGTCTTGCCGCGCTCCACATCGGCCGCCCGCGTGAGCTCCGGAATGCTGCCGGATCCACGGCCCTCGGTCTTGGCGCCGACAGGGCGGCCGGTCGAGACGAACTTGATGTAGGCGACGAACGCCTTCATCTCGGCGGAGTCCAATGGCAGCGGCTTGCCATTCATGCTGCGGGCCATGCAACCGTTGACGCGCCCCTCGATGGTGCCGACAGCGCCCTCGCGCGGACGGTACTGCGGGAAGTCGCCGAACACGCCGACGAAGGGAAGGCCGAACTGCTTGGTGCCGGCGTCGAGGTGGCAGCTCTGGCACGATAGATTGTTGCCGGCATAGCGCTTGGCCGGATCGGCGACTTCCGGCCCGATGTGGGCGTAGGTCGCGACCGTCAGGTCCCGCCCCAGGCGAACCGCCCTGCCCCAGGCATCGTCGGGCAGGGCGTCGGCATTCGGAACCGTCCATGCATCTCCGGTCGATCCGGCGTTGGCCGAGGCTTCTTTGGTGGCGGCGGCCGGCGCCGGCGCCGCCATGCTGGCTGCGCTTCGGGATGGCTGGCCACTCGACGCGGGCGCACTCGCCCGAGGTTCAGGGCCACTCGTCAATCCGGCATAGGTCAACGCCGCAACGCCGGCCATGCTGAAGCCAAACAGAGCCTTCCAGTCCATCCTGTTCCTCCGCAAATGTGCCGGCGCCGCTTCTGTCCGGTCGAGGCGGGATCAGTTGACTAATGACGTCGCCTGATTGGCCTCCAATCGAGCACCCTCATCGCCAACCTTAAGGCAGCCTTAAGAGAGGCCGCTGGCCGGAACGCCAGGCGAATTATCACGAGGAGCAGGCGATCTCCCCGCACTTGTCGAGCGACGTGACGATCCCGCCGATGGTCCTGGGGCCGGGATAGCCGAGCACACCAATGCCACCGGCGACGAAGGATGGCGTCGCCGCAAGCCCGAGGTTGGCCGCCAGCGAGATCTGCTCACGGAGCATCCCGCCAACCTTCTCGCTGTCGGCGGCTGGCTCGATCTGGCGTCTCGGGACACCGAGATCCTCGGCGACCTTGAGCGCCCGCTGGCCGTCGTTGGTGCCTGGCATGGCGAACAGGCGCTGGTGGAATTCGTAGGCCACCGCCGGTCCCTTCAGCAGGAGCAGTGCGAGCTCCACCTTGGCCGCCTGCATCGATCCGAGGGACAGGATCGCGTTGTTGACCAGCCCCATGCGGAGTTCCGGCTTCTTCTTTACAAGCTCGTGCAAGTCCTTCGCCGCCACCCGGCAGTACGGGCAGTTGTAGTCGTAGAACTCGTAGAGCGTGATGGCGGAACTCTTCGAGCCCACCCAGATCACTCCTGGCAGGAAGTCGATCTCGCCTGTCAGCTCGACGGGCAGCCGGGCATTGGGAACGGGCTTGCCGTCGTCCCCTTTGAGCGGGTGCCACCCTTCCCCGCTTTGGGCCTGAGCGGCCGTGAGGGACGAGGGAGCAAGAAGCATCAGGGCGGCGCCCTGGATGATGCGGCGTCGGTCGAGAGTCATAGGGCGCTGAACTCCATCTTCATGCAGTTGGGATAGCTGGTCGCCATCACAGGACGACGACCTTGGCGCCGGACGGGACGCGGCTGTAGAGGTCGATCACGTCCTGGTTCATCATGCGGATGCAGCCGGACGATACAGCCTCGCCGATGGTCTCCGGCTCGTTGGTGCCGTGGATGCGGTAGAGCGTGTCCTTGCCGTCCTTGAACAGGTACAGGGCACGGGCGCCGAGCGGGTTGTCGGTACCGCCCTGCATGCCGCCAGCCCATTTCCGGTAGCGCTCCGGCTCGCGCTTGATCATGTCGGGCGTCGGCGTCCAGCGCGGCCACTGCGCCTTATGGTTCACCGTCGCCGACCCTTTGAACTCCAGTCCCTCCTTGCCGACCCCGACGCCGTAGCGCAGGGCCTTGCCGCCCTCCTGCACGAGGTAGATGAAGCGGGCGTTCGTATCGACGACGATGGTCCCGGGCTTCTCGGTGGTCGCGTAGTCCACGAGCTGGCGCACGTTGCGCGGCTTGAGCGTAGTAGGATCGACACCCGGCACCGGATGCTTGTCGGTGGTCACCGCAGCGTAGCGCTCGGCCGTGACGGGATCGACAGCCGGCGCCGCGGCCACCGGTGGAGGCGGCGCGCTTGCCGTCGTGTTGCAGGCGGCCAGGGCGGCCGGCAGGATGAGGGCGAGAAGACGGATCAGGCCTGCCGGCCTTGCGAGCTTGAACATGGATGTCCTGTGAGAGAGTGGGATCGGTATCGGAGGTGAAGCGGGCCGCGAATTACTGCTTGCCCTGGGCGCGGGCCTGGGTGACCGCTTGCTGGAACTGCTCGTAGGTGAGCGCCCCCGAGGCCTTGAACGGACCGATCAGATAGACCGGCGTTCCCGACAGCCCGAGCGCGTCGGCCTGGTCGAGGTTGCGCTGGATCAGCGCCTGGATCTCAGCGCCGCGCTGCTTCAGGTCCGCGTTCAGGCGCTCCATGTCGACGCCTGAGCCGGCGACGACCTCGGTCATCTTCTCCTTGCTAATCTTCATGCCCGGAATGCCCATCAGGGCGTGGTGCACCTGCTCGTACTTGCCCTGGTGCTTGGCGGCCAGCGCCAGCTGCGCACCATGGATGGAGGCCGGCGTGAGGATGGGCCAGTCCTTGTAGACCAGGCGGATCTTGCCGTCAGTCTTGACGAGCTTCTCCAGGTCCGGCGCCGACTTCTTGCAGAAGGGACAATTGTAATCGAGGAACGCCACGATGGTAACATCGCCCTTCGGGTTGCCGCCGACGGGCGCCTGCGGATCGTTGAGGATCGCATCGACTGAGATTGCACCGTCCTGGGCTTGGGCCGGAGCGGACAGGGGAGCGAGAGCCAGGGAGAGCCCGAGGGCCAGGGCGGACAGAATCGACTTGTTGAGCAGGTTCATGGAGCAACTCCGACGTGGTTGAAGGGAGGGGCGGCTAGAAGCCGGTGAGGTTGAGGGTGTCGAGGAACAGGTTGGCGTTGACGCTTCCGGTCAGGCGGGTGCGCGGGATCTCCCCGCCGCCCTTCGGGCCCATGAAGAACATCGTCGGCGGACCGGCCACCTGGAGCCGCTGCATGAGGGCCCGGTTGCCGTCGCTGACCATGGTGACGTCGGCCCGGATCAGGGCGATGGGGTAGAGACGGATCATGATGACGGGGTTGCCGAAGACCTGGCGGTCGACGCTCGCGCAGACCGGGCACCAGCCCGCGGTGACATAGACGAGGATCGGCTTGTGCTGCTCCCTCGCCCTGGCGACGGCCGCATCGAACTCATTTGGCGTGGTGACGCGGGCGAACGCCATTTCGGCGGCTCCCGCATCGGCTTGGTCCGGCAGGAGCGCCCAGCCTGAAAGGCCGGCCGCGAGGGTCAGGAATGTCCGGCGTTGCATCCGTCAGCTCCAATCGAAGTGGGAAAACCCGGAGCT
>Ga0182736_1001438_pt1 | contig 23239 bp, 20 predicted proteins | sample eDN5th30CKraftBY_FD_128882 | JGI IMG/M metagenome (GOLD analysis project Ga0182736, IMG submission 128882) | Enriched backyard soil microbial communities from Emeryville, California, USA - eDNA 5th pass 30_C Kraft BY (version 2) (version 2) | ecosystem: Environmental > Terrestrial > Soil >... | reverse complement strand
GTCGCCGAACCACGCCGGTCCGCCGGACGACGGGCGCGGTTCGACGGGGCCGGCGCGGTCGAGGAAATTGCCCGCCGCCGGATCGGCGCCGCCGGCGGCGGCTTCCCACTCCGCCTCGGTCGGCAGCCGCGCGCCGGCCCAGCTCGCATAGGCATCGGCCTCGTAGAAGCTGACATGCGTCACCGGCGCGGCGGGATCGATCGGTCGGCGGCCGTCGAGCCCGAAACGCGTCCACGCCCCCTCTTGCCGCTGCCAGTAGAGCGGCGCGGCGACACCCTCCGACTGCACCCACGCCCAGCCGTCGGACAGCCAGTGGCGCGGATCGGCATAGCCGCCGTCGGCGATGAACGCCGCCCATTCGCCGTTGGTGACGGTGCGATCGGCGATCGCGTGCGGGGACAGCAGCGTGGCATGGCGCGGCGTCTCGCAATCGAAGGCGAAGTCCTCACCCTCTGCCAGACCGCCATGGCCGATCTCGACGATGCCCCCGTCGCGCTCGATCCAGCCGATCGGACCGGGCATCCGCACCGGCACCTTGCGCGCGCCCGGCCACAGCGCCGGCTCGAGCGGGTTGGAGGAAAACAGGTGGAGGATATCGGTCAACAGCAGCTCCTGGTGCTGCTCCTCATGATGACAGCCGAGCGCGACCAGATCGCGCGCCGCCGCCGGCAGATCGGGCAACGCGTCGGCCAGCGCCGCGTCGACCGCGTCGCGCCAGGCCAGCACCTCCGCCAGCGCCGGACGCGCCAGCAACCCACGCGCGGCGCGGGCGTGGCGCGCGCCCTCCGCCTCGTAGTAACTGTTGAACAGGAACGGAAAACGATCGTCGTGCAGCCGATAGCCCGGGACGAAATCGCGCAGCACGAACGTTTCGAAGAACCAGGTCGTATGCGCCAGATGCCATTTGGCCGGCGAGGCATCGGGCATCGACTGCACCGTCGCATCGGCGTCCGACAGCGGGGCGGCCAGCGCCCGGCTGAGCGCGCGCACCGCGCCGAACCGGGCCGAGAGCGGGGATGCGGGTGCGGGGCGGCCGGGCATCGTTCTCATAATGTTCTCACATTGCGGACGTGGACCGGGGCTGTCAACCGTGCGGATCGCCGCCTTGCGGCGCTAGCGTGACCCTCCCGGAACCCACAGAACGTCTCCGGCGCCGCCTTTGTTCACATGGCGCGCGGCGACGAACAGATAATCCGACAGCCGGTTGAGGTAGGCGAGCGCAGGACCGCCGGCGCCGGCCGCCACCGCCGACCGTTCGGCACGGCGGGTGATCGCGCGGGCGAGGTGCAACGCGGCGGCCCCGGCCGCACCTGCGGGCAGCACGAAGCTGGTCAGCGGCGCCAGATCGGCGTTGAGCCGGTCGATCTCCGCCTCGACCCGCGCGACCTGCGGCGGGGTGATGCGCAGCGCGCCGTCGATCCCGTCGGGCGTGGCCAGATCGGCGCCCAGATCGAACAGGTCGTTCTGGAACCGGGTCAGCGCCGCGCCGACCGCGCCGGCCGGCACCAGCGTCAGCGCGACGCCGATCGCCGAATTAGCCTCATCGACGTCGCCGATCGCGGCCATGATCGCGTCGGCCTTCGACACGCGGCTGCCGTCGACCAGCCCGGTCGTCCCGCCATCGCCGGTGCGGGTATAGATCTTGGTGAGCTTGACCATCTGAATTCCCGCCGGCGCCGCAGCGCCGAAATCAGGCGCGGCCGAAAGCGAACAGCAGCAGCGCCGCGATCAGCACCGCCAGCGTCTGAAACAGGATGCGGTATTGCATCATCTTGTTCTGCTTCAGCGCCGATGCGCTGGGGCCGGGGCCTTCGCCGCGCACGTCCTCGGTGCTGGTCTTGAGGAAGACGACGATGCCGCGCACCAGCGCGGCCACCGTGGCGATCATCGCCGCGATCAGCAGGATGGCGAGGAAAATGTTCATGGGCTGAATCTACGCCCGTGCGGCGCGGAATCCAAGCGGAACCGCCCCCGCGCGCAGCATCGCCGCCAGCGCGGCGCCGTCCATCCCGCCGTCGCGCAGGTCCGCCAGCGACGGCGCGCCGTCACGCTTGGCCAGCCGCCGCCCCGCCGCATCGGCCAGCAGCGGGTGGTGATGATAGGCGGGGGTCGGCAGGCCGAGCAGCGCCTGGAGCAGCCGGTGGACGTGGGTGGCGGCGAACAGGTCGGCGCCGCGCACCACGTCGGTCACGCCCTGCGCGGCGTCGTCGACGGTCACCGCAAGATGATAGCTCGCCGGCGCGTCCTTGCGCGCCAGCACGACATCGCCATGCGCGAGCGGATCGGCGGCGACGATGCCGGCGCCCGCGTCATGCCACGTCAGCGGGCCGGTGCGATCGACCGCCCGCGCTATGTCGATCCGCCAGCAGTGTGGCCGGTCCATCCGCGCGGCGTTGTCCGCGCCCCGACAGGTGCCGGGATAGACCGCCCCGGCCGGCCCGTGCGGCGCGGTCAGGCTGGCGGCGATATCGGCACGCGTGCAGAAACAGCGATAGAGCAGCCCCATCGTGCGCAACCGCTCCAGCGCCGCGTCGTACAGCGCCAGCCGCCGCGACTGGCGCACCACCGGCCCGTCCCACGCCAGCCCGAGCCACGCCAGGTCCTCGACGATGCCGGCGACATGCTCCTCGCGGCTGCGGGTGCCGTCGATATCCTCGATCCTGAGCAGGAACGCGCCGCCGCGCGCCCGCGCGAAATCATGCGCGCGGATCGCCGACGCGGCGTGGCCCAGGTGCAGGCGCCCGGTCGGGCTGGGGGCGAATCGGGTGGTGATCACAAAGGTTAACGCCGGCCTTGACCGCGAGTCGCGGCCTGTGCTGTCATAACGCCGTCATCCTTTGCGGCGAAAGACGCGGGGGACAGGGCGGGGAAAGGGGGCGTATGTATCATCCCGATCTGATCCGGCATCCGGACAGCTGCCCCGCGCTCGTGCTCAACGCCGATTATACCCCGCTGTCCTATTATCCGCTGAGCGTGTGGCCGTGGCAGACCGCGGTCAAGGCGGTGTTCCTCGACCGGGTCGACATCGTCTCGCATTACGAGCGCGAGGTGCGCAGCCCGACCGCGCGGCTGAAACTGCCGTCGGTGATTGCGCTCAAGCAATATGTGAAGCCGTCGCAATTCCCCGCCTTCACCCGATTCAACCTGTTCCTGCGCGACCGGTTCGCCTGCCAATATTGCGGTTCGCACAGCGACCTGACCTTTGACCATGTCGTGCCCCGCGCGCAGGGCGGCCGCACGACGTGGGAGAATGTCGCGACCGCGTGCGCGCCATGCAATTTGCGCAAGGGCGGGCGCACACCGGCGCAGGCACGGATGCCGCTCCACGTCCAGCCGATCCGCCCGACCAACTGGTTCCTCCAGGAACACGGCCGCCGCTTTCCGCCGAACTATCTGCACGAAACCTGGCATGACTGGCTGTATTGGGATGTCGAGCTCGAAGCGTGACCGATAGGATAGTGATGCCGGGCTTGCGATTGGCGTCTTAGTTGCGTAATACAGTGGAGTGGTGCGGCTGGCATCTCTTTTCGGCAAGGGCAACGCCGTCCCCGATATGCACGATCCGCTCGCGCTGACCGGGCAATCGCGCCCGACCGGGGCGCAGCCCTATTTCCCGCCCGATCCGTCGGCACCATTGCCGCCGCCGGTCACACCGCCGCCGCCACGCAGGCGCACCGGCATCTGGCGCTGGATCCTGCGTGGCATCGGTGCGCTGATCGTGCTGCTGGTGATCGCGATCGTCTGGCTGGCGATCACCGCCCCCTTGTCCAAATCGCTGAAGCCGATCGCGCCGCCGCAGATCACGCTGCTCGCCGCCGACGGCACCCCGATCGCGCGGCGCGGCGCGATCATCGGCCGGCCGGTCGACGTCACGACGCTCCCCAGGCACGTGCCGCAGGCATTCACCGCGATCGAGGACCGGCGTTTCTATCGCCACTGGGGCATTGATCCTTGGGGGATCACTCGCGCGATGATCCACAACACGATGGCCGGGCGGATGCGGGAGGGCGGCAGCACGATCACGCAGCAGCTCGCCAAGAACGCCTTCCTCGATTCGGACCGCACCGCCGGGCGCAAGCTTCGCGAGGCGATGATCGCGCTGTGGCTGGAAGCGTGGCTGACCAAGGACGAGATCCTGTCGCGCTACCTGTCCAACGTCTATTTCGGCGACAACGTCTATGGCATCGACGCCGCCGCGCGCCATTATTTCAGCCATCCGGCCACGGACCTGACGGTCGCGCAGGCGGCGATGCTGGCCGGGCTGGTCAAGGCGCCGTCGCGGCTGGCGCCGACCGTCAACCTGTCGGGCGCGCGGGCGCGGCAGAAGCTGGTGGTCGGCGCGATGGAGCGCGCCGGCTTCCTCACCGCTGCTGAGGCCGATGCGGTGCAGCCCGCCCGACTCAAGGTCGAGCGCATCAAGGACGTGCCCAACGGCACCTATTTCGCCGACTGGGTGCTTCCGCAGGCGCGCGACCGGTCGGGCGAGATCGCAAACGAGGTGACCGTCACCACCACGCTGGAGACTCGAGTCCAGCGCGCCGCCGAACGTGCGGTGCGCCGCGCTGGCCTGAGGACCGCGCAGGTGGCGCTGGTGGCGATGCATCCCGACGGCCGCGTCGTCGCGATGGTCGGCGGCAAGAGCTACGCCGACAGCCCGTTCAACCGCGCGGTGCAGGCGCGGCGCCAGCCCGGATCGACGTTCAAGCTGTTCGTGTATCTGGCGGCGCTGCGTTCGGGCATGAATCCCGATTCGACCGTTCTCGACGAGCCGGTGACGATCGGTGAATGGAGCCCGAAGAACAGCGACGGTCGCTATGAAGGGGAGATCACCCTCGCCCGCGCCTTCGCCAAATCGTCCAACGTCGCCTCGGCGCGCCTCATCAAGCAGGTCGGCGTCGCCAACGTCGTCCGCGCCGCGCGCGACCTGGGCGTCACCAGCCCGATCGCCAACGACGCCTCGATCGCGCTTGGCACCTCGACCATGTCGCTGCTCGAACTGACCACCGCCTATGCCGCGATCGCCGACGGCGCCTGGCCGGTGCGCGCGCGCGGGCTGGAGAAGGAGGACGAGCCGACGTGGATCGAGCGCCTGAGCGGTCGCACCACCCCGATCGGCCGGCGTGAGCTGGACGGGATGCGCGAGCTGCTGGCCGGATCGATCGCGTCGGGCACCGGGCGGCAGGCGGCGCTCAGCGTACAGGCGTTCGGCAAGACCGGCACCACCCAGGACAATCGCGACGCGCTGTTCGTCGGCTATGCCGGCGGACTGATCGCCGGGGTGTGGGTGGGAAATGACGACAACACCCCCAACCCGGGCCTGTCCGGCGGCGGCGTGCCAGCGCGGATCTGGCGCGACTTCATGGTCGAGGCGCTGGGCGTCGCCCCGCCGCGCGCGCCGGCGGCGGCGGTCGAGGACAATCCGGTCGGCAATCTGCTCGACAGCATCGCCAACGTCGGCGATCCGACCGGCCCGGTGGTGTTCGAGGGCCAGTTCGACCAGCTGGGCGTCGGCCTGCGCGTCGATCGCGACGGCAATGTCGACGTCCGTCCGCTCGATCGATCCCCGGTCCAGATCCCGGTCCCGCCGCGTGATGAACGCCGCCCGCCCGACGACGCCGTGGAAAGCCGGCCGCCGAATTAGGGTTCGATAATGTCGACCCAAGCCGTCATTGCGACCCCGGCGAAAGCCGGGGGAAGCAATCCAGAGCCGCACGCGATGCGCTGGATTGCCGCGGGGCTTCGCCCCTCGCAATGACGATCCAGGATCAAGATCGTCCCGCGCACCCCAACGGATTTTAGGGCTTCCCCTTCCCGGCATTTGGTGAAAAGCCCCCCGCCATGCGCTTTTTCTCCGATAATGCCGCCCCGGTGTGCCAGCCGGTCCTCGACGCGATGATCGCCGCCAACACGCTCGATACCGCCTATGACGGCGACGCGCGCAGCCGGGCGCTCGACGCGCGCTTCTCCGAGCTGTTCGGGGCCGAGGTGCGCGCGCTGTGGGTGCCGTCGGGCACCTCGGCCAATTGCCTCGCGCTCGCCGCGCTGTGCCCGCCGCACGGCGCGGTGGTGTGTCACCGGGAAGCGCACATCCACAACGACGAGGCCGGCGCCCCCGGTTTCTATACCCACGGCGCCAAGCTGCTGCTCGCCGACGGCCCCGGCGCCAAGCTCGACGTCGCGGCGATCGAAGGGGTGCTCGCCGGGATCCGCGACGATGTCCACCAGGTGCAGGCGCACGCGATCTCGATCACCAACGCCACCGAATATGGTCTGACCTATACGCCTGAGGAAACCGCCGCGATCGGTGCGCTGGCCAAGGCGCGCGGGCTGGGGCTGCATGTCGACGGCGCGCGCTTTGCCAACGCCGTCGCGCACCTGGGCTGCGCGCCGGCCGACCTGACGTGGAAGGCGGGGGTCGACGCGCTCAGCTTCGGCTTCGTCAAGAACGGCGGAATGAGCGCGGAGGCGCTGATCTTCTTCAAGCCGGAGCTGGCCGACGCGACGCTCTATCGCCGTAAGCGCGCCGGTCTGCTGCTGTCGAAGGGACGGTATCTGGCCGCGCAGATCCACGCGATGCTCGACGACGACTTGTGGCTCGCCAACGGCCGTGCCGCCAATGCCGGCGCGGCGTTGCTGGCACGCGCGGCGGGCGACCGGCTGGTCTATCCGGTCGAGGCGAACGAGGTGTTCGTGCGGCTGACCCCGGACGAGGCGGCGGGCCTGCGCGCGCTGGGCTTCGATTTCTACGACTGGGCGCCGGGCGAGGCGCGGCTGGTCATCTCGTGGAACCAGAGCGAGGCGGAGATCGCCCCGCTGGCGGACGCGATCGCGGCGCTGTGATCCATCAGCGCCGCTTGTGACCGGATAAGGAAAACCACTTTCGCCGACCCGCCGGCGCAGCGCATAGAACGCTATCCCGCCCCCGCTCTCGCCGACGGAACGTCATGCCCACAACCGCCGAAGCCCCGCCGCGTTCGACCCAATTGGCGGTACTGATCCCGTTCGCCATCGTCACGCTGATCTGGGGATCGACGTGGATCGTCATCACCGCGCAGATCGGGTCGGTTCCGGCGAGCTGGTCGGTCTGTTATCGCTTCCTGGTCGCCGGGCTGGCGATGGTCGCGATGGCGGCTTGGCAGCGCGAGCGGCTGTGGTTCGACGCGCGCGGATGGACGTTCGCGGCGGTGCTGGGGCTCAGTCAGTTCTGCCTCAACTTCAACTTCGTCTACCGCGCAGAGGCGCACATCACCTCGGGGCTGGTCGCGGTGGTGTTCGCGCTTCTGCTGGTGCCCAACGCGGTGTTCGGCCGCGTCTTTCTCGGCCAGCGCATGGGCAGGCAGCTTATGGTCGGATCGGTGATCGCGATCGCCGGCGTGTGCCTGTTGTTCGTGAACGAAGCGCGCGGCGGCAACGGCACCGCCGCCTTGCTCGCCGGCATCGGCTTCACGCTGGCGGCGGTGCTCTCCGCCTCGGTCGCCAATGTGATGCAGGCGACCGACACCGCCAAATCCTATCCGATGTTCGCGATGCTGGGCGTGGCGATGCTGATCGGCGCGGCGGTCAACGCCGCCTTTGCCTGGGCCACCACCGGTCCGCCGGCGTTCGACACGCGTTTCGCCTATTGGGGCGGCGTGCTCTACCTCGGGCTGGCGGCGTCGGCGGTGGCGTTCCCGCTCTATTTCGGCGTGATCCGCACGATCGGCCCGGCCAAGGCGGCCTATTCGGGCGTGCTCGTCCCGGTCATCGCGATGATCATCTCGACGCTGTTCGAGGGCTATCGCTGGTCGATGCTGGCCATCGCCGGCGCGGTGCTGGCGATGGTCGGGCTGGTGATCGCACTGCGCGCGCGGCGGCCGAATCGGTAGCGGCTATTTCGCCCCGTAACCGTTGTAGAGCGTCCCGAAGAAATCACCCCTGTTCCAGCGCGGACGATCGTCACCGTCGGCGATCGCGCGGGCGATGGCATAGTTGAGATCGACGAAACGCACCCCCTGCGCCCAGTCGAGCGAGGGGTGCCACACCTCGTCCGACGGCTTGTGATAGCGGTGGGTCAGGAAATCGTCATAGGCGGCCTTCCCCGGTCCGACCTGCCCCGGCCACAGGAACACGCTCGGCACGCCCTGCTGGACGAAGCGATAATGGTCGGATCGGACGAAGAATCCCTCCTCCGGCATCGGATCGGGCGCGAAGCCGACCCCCATCGACGCCGCCGCCGCGCGCACGATCGGCCCCAGCGTCGAGCGGTCGGCGCCGAACGCGATCACGTCCTGGAACGGATAGGTGATGATCGGCATGTCGAGGTTGACGTCGGCGACCAGCCGGTCCTTCTCAACGGTCGGATAATGCGCGAAATAGTCGGCGCCGACGAGGCCCTTCTCCTCCGCCGTCACTGCCAGAAACAGGATCGATCGGCGCGGCGGCTTGCCCGATGCCTTGAACCTTTTCGCCTCCTCGATCAGCGCGGCGATGCCGACCGCATTGTCCTCCGCGCCGTTGTAGATGCTGTCGCCGTCGATCTCGCGCCCCACGCCGACGTGGTCGAGGTGGGCGGAGAACACCACCACCTCGTCCTTCAGCGCCGGGTCGCCGCCCGGCAGGATGCCGGCGACGTTGGCGCTGGGCAGCGGGGTGGCGACGCTGTTGATCGCCACCTTCAGCCGGCCCGGCAGCACCATCGGCCGGAACCGGGTCGCGTCCGATTCGGCGCCCTTGGCGATCCTGGTCCAGGGCGTCGCCGCGCCGGCGAAAAGCCGTGCCGCGAACGCCTGGCTGATCGTGCCGAGCGCGGGCGCGTTGGGCGCGGCGTTGAAGCCACTGCCGTCCGGGTGCGCCCAGGTCACGCGCGGGCGATCATAGAAGGCGACGGTGCGGCTGAAGCTGTTGGTCCTGGCCGCCGCGGTCCCCTCGATCAGCAGGACGCCGGCCGCGCCCTTGGCCTCGGCGATCGCCGCCTTGGTCGCCATGCTGCCGAAATGCGCGCGCAGCTCCGGGTGCATCGCCGACGGCGCGCCGCCGAACAGCGCGACGATCTTGCCGGTGACGTCGATGCCGGCATAGTCGTCGCGACCGGCGGAGGGATCGACGATGCCGTAGCCGACGAACGCCACCGGCGCGTCGACCAGCGTCGCCGGGCGCGCGGCGTTGACGCTGGGGATATAATCCTTGCCGAATTCGAGCGTGACCGGCGCGCCCGCCGTCGGGGTCCAGACGAAACTGCCCTTGTCGGCCGCCTTGACGCTGATCAGCGGCACGCGCTGGAGATAGCTGCCGTTGTCGCCCGCCGGACGCAGCCCCGCTGCATAGAATTGCGCGGCGACATATTGCGCGGCGATGTCATATTCGGCGCTGCCGGCGTCGCGGCCGCGCATCTCGTCGGAGGCGAGGAACATCACATGCGCCTTCATCGCCGCCTGATCGGGCGGCAGATCGGCGTTGAGGATCGCGTTGCGCTTCACCTGATCCTCGGCCGACAGCACGCGCGGCTGCGGCAACAGCGGGGCGGGGGAGGGGGCGGGGACGGGCGCCGTTGCCGTCTGGGCCAACGCGCCGGTGCTGGCGCCGAGCGCGATCAGGAGGAGGGACAGGTGGCGCAAATCGAACAATCCTTGGAAAAAGAACCGGATGGGCTGACCTAGCAGCCCGCCCGGCGCGCGCGCAATTCGCCAGTCGATCCGGCCGGCGCGGGGTGATAGGGATCGGATCATGGATGCCAGACCCGCCGCCGCGCCCGCCGCCAAGACGATCCGCCGCGAGGCGTATCGCCCCCCCGCATGGCTGGTGCCGACGATCGCGCTCGATTTCGACCTCGATCCGGCCGCGACGCGGGTGCGCGCCGTGCTCGACGTCACGCGCAACGGCGATCATGGCGCGCCGCTGCGGCTCGACGGCGACGGGCTGAACCCGGTGACGGTGCGGGTCGACGGCGCCGAAGCGGCGTGGGAGCTGGTCGACGGCGAGCTGGTGATCGCGCTTCCCGGCGCCGCGCACCGGATCGAGACCGAGGTGGTGATCGCGCCGGAAACCAACACCCAGCTGATGGGCCTCTACGCCTCGTCCGGCCTGCTGTGCACCCAGTGCGAGGCCGAGGGCTTTCGCCGCATCACCTTCTTCCCTGACCGACCCGACGTGCTCACCCGCTACACGGTGCGGATGAGCGCGGACAAGGCGCGCTTCCCGATCCTGCTCGCCAATGGCGATCCGGTCGCTCAGGGTGAGCTCGGCGACGGGCGGCACTGGGCGGAGTGGAACGATCCCTTTCCCAAGCCGAGCTATCTGTTCGCGCTGGTCGCGGGCGATCTGGTCGCCAACCGCGCCATCTTCACCACCGCGTCGGGGCGTGACGTCGCGCTGGGCATCTGGGTGCGCGCCGCCGATCTGGCAAAGACCGACCACGCGCTCCACGCGCTCAAGACCGCGATGAAGTGGGATGAGGACGTCTATGGCCGCGAATATGATCTCGACGTGTTCAACATCGTCGCGGTCGACGATTTCAACTTCGGCGCGATGGAGAACAAGGGGCTGAACATCTTCAACAGCCGCTACATCCTGGCCGACCCCGATACCGCCACCGACTATGACTATGACGCGATCGCCGCGGTGGTGGCGCACGAATATTTCCACAACTGGTCGGGCGACCGCGTCACCTGCCGCGACTGGTTCCAGCTGAGCCTGAAGGAAGGCTTCACCGTCTATCGCGACCAGAGCTTTTCCGCCGACCTGGGATCGGCGGCGGTCAAGCGGATCGAGGACGTCCGCGCGCTGCGCGCCGCGCAATTCCCGGAGGATGCCGGCCCGCTGGCGCACCCGGTGCGCCCCGACGAATATATCGAGATCTCCAACTTCTATACCGCGACGATCTACAACAAGGGCGCGGAGGTGATCCGCATGATGGCGACGCTGCTCGGCCCGGAGAAGTTCCGCGCGGCGACCGACCTCTATTTCGATCGGTTCGACGGCACCGCCGCCACCGTCGAGGATTTCGCCACGTGCATGGAGGAGGCGGGCGGCATCGACCTGCGCCAGTTCCGCCGCTGGTATTCGCAGGCGGGCACCCCGCGCGTCACCGCCAGCCTGCATCATGAGGCGGACAGCGGACGCGCGCTGCTCAAGCTGGTGCAGGCGACCCCGCCGACGCCGGGCCAGCCCGACAAGGCGCCGATGGTGCTGCCCCTCAAGCTGCGGCTGTTCGGTGCCGACAGCGGGACGCCACTGATCGAAGAGCGGCTGGAACTTCTTGCCGACGCCCATACCGAAATCGCGTTCGAGGGCATCGGCGAACGCCCGGTGCTGTCGATCAACCGCGGTTTCTCCGCCCCGGTGATCGTCGACACCAACCGCACCGCCGCCGATCTCGCCTTTCTGTCCGCGCATGACGACGATCCGTTCGCGCGCTATGAGGCGATGCAGCAGCTGATGCTCGACACGTTGGTGTCCGCCGTCACCATTGGCCGCGCCAGCCACGCGGCGGTGATCGACGCGGTGCGCAACACACTGAACGATCCGGCGCTCGACCCGGCGTTCGTCGCCGAGGCGGTGCTGCTGCCATCGGAGAGCTTCATCGGCGACCAGATGGCGATCGTCGACCCCGACGCGATCTATGCCGCGCGTGAGGCGTTGCGGCGGGAGATCGGCCGGACGTTCGACCGGGCGTGGCGCGCCGCCTATGACGCCACCAGCGCCAACCGCTTCGAATATTCGCCGGCGGCGAAGGGCGCGCGGCGGCTGCGCACCGTGGCGCTCGGCTATATCGCAGCCGGCGGCGCGAGCGATGCCGCGAAGCTGGCGTTCGGCCAGTTCGAGGCGGCCGACAACATGACCGACCGCCAGGGCGCGCTCGGCACGCTCGCCAACGGCACCGCCGACGAGCGGGTCGCGGCGCTCGACATCTTCTACCATCGCTACCGCGACAATCCGCTGGTGCTCGACAAGTGGTTCTCGACCCAGGCCCTGTCGACGCGCGACGATACCGCGCACGCGGTCGAGGCGTTGGCGCGGCACCCGGATTTCACCCTCGCCAACCCTAACCGCGCGCGCGCGCTGGTCGGGGCGTTCGGAGTCAACCAGCGCGCGTTCCATGACGCGTCGGGCCGGGGCTATCGCTTCGTCGCCGACCAGCTGATCGCGCTCGACCGCCTCAATCCGCAGACCGCCGCCAAGCTGCTGTCGCCGCTGGCGCGCTGGCGCCGCTTCGCGCCCGAGCGCGCCGCGCTGATGCGCGCCCAACTGGAGCGCATCCTGGCCGCGCCGGGGCTGAGCAAGGACATGTTCGAACAGGCCAGCAAGAGCGTCGAGGGATAGCCGCTCGCGAGGCGGGATTGGTGACAGGATGATCGGGGCACGGTAGCACCATCGCGGATGCCCGCTTCGCCTCGTCCCCTGCGCTCCCCGCGCCTGATGCTGGCAGCGCTGGCGATCATGATGGTCGCGCTCGCGTGGATGCGGCCGATCGACCATGACGAAAGCCAATATGTCGCCGCCGCCGTCCTGAGCGCGCACGGGCTGCTGCCGTACCGCGACTATGCCTATCTCCAGACCCCGCTCCAGCCGCTGCTGTTCGCGCCGATCGCGTGGGCGGCGGGCGACTGGGCCTATCCGGCGCTGCGGATCGTCAATGCGCTGCTCGGCGCGGCGGCGGTGGCGGGGGTCTATGCCGCCGCGCGTGTAGCCGGCGCGCTCACCACGATCGCGCTGGCGGCGGCGGGGCTGTTCGCGGCGTGCGACATCCTGCTGTTTTCCGCCGGCACCGCGCGCAACGATGCGCTGCCCGCCGCGATGCTGGCCCTGTCGCTGCCGCTGATGCTGAAGGCGGAGCGCGGCGACGGCAGCCGGGCGGGCGCGGCGATAATCGGCCTGCTGCTGGCCGGCGCGGCGGCCGCGAAAATATCCTATGCTGTGCCGGCGCTCGCTTACGGCATCTACGCGCTGGCGCGGTGGCGGCACCGGCCCTTGTGGCTCGTGGCGGGGACGTTGCCTGCGGTCGTCCTGGTCGGCTGGACCGTCGCGGCCAGCCCATCGGGCTTTCTGTTCGGCACGCTGGTGTTTCCCTCGGCCGCGCCCGCCGAATATTATCGCGCCGCCGACAAAGCGTGGAAGCTGGGTCAGGCGGCGAAGCTGCTCGACACGCTCAAGTTCCTCGCGCTCGGTCCGGCGCTGGTGTCGCTGGGGATCGTGGCAATGGCCCGTCGCCAGCGCTGGCCGAGCCTGCTCGACTGGCTGATCCTGGCCGGGCTGGTCAGCGCGCTGCTGCCGACGCCGACCTGGCGGCAATATCTGCTGCCGGTGCTGCCGCCGCTGTTCGTCCGGCTCGCCCAGCTATGGGAGGGGCGCTCGCTCGGCCGCTGGCGAATCGTGCTGGCGGTGTTCGCGGCCGCCGGACTGGCGCCGTCGGTCGCGGCGGTGGCGACCGGAGGGGGACTGATCGCCGCCGGGCGGGAAGGCGGCGCGATCCGTCGCGCCCTCGATTCCGCCGGAGTCATCGGCGGGGTGGCGACGCTCAGCCCCGAATTCCTGCCGGCGACCGGCCGCCAGGTCGATCCGCGCTTCGCCACCGGCCCCTTCTATTTCCGCAGCCACGGCCTGTTGCCGGCGACCGACGAATCGCGGCTCCACCTGATCGCCCGCGACCGCTTGCCCGAGGCGTTTGCCAGCGAGCCGCCCGCCGCGATCCTGGTCGGCGGCGAGGGCAGGTGGACCAGTGGCGACGACGTTCTCGATCGCGTGCTCGAGGATTGGGCGGTCCGCCACGGCTGGCGCGGGGTGACGGTGGAGAGCCGGCACTTCCGCCTCTACCTGCCGCCTCAGGCGGCGGCGCGGCGCTTCCCGTCGAGCAGTTCGGAATAATAGTCGACCAGCGCCGCCGCGTGATCGCGGTCGGTGCGCACTTTGGCCGCTGCATGGAGACAGGCAGCACGCAGGATCGCAGGCTCACGCGCGAACAGCCGCCGAATCGCCGCCGCGCCGCTGCGCGCGTCGCGGGCACGATAGAGTTCGGCGAACGGCGGCTCGGCGATGTCGGCGGCGCCGCCCTCGTCCGGTACGATCAGCGGCAGGCCCGATGCCACCGCCTCCAGCGCGACCAGCCCGAATGGCTCGGCGTCGGATCCGTGGATCAGCGCGTCGGCGCTGGCCATGATCTGGGCGAAGCGCAGCCGGTCATAGACCGGCTGGAACAGGCGGATATGCGGACTTTCGGCCACCCGCCGCGACAGCTTCTCGCGATCGACGCCGTTGCCGAGCAGGATCAGGCCGACCGGCATCCGGTCCCCCGCAGCCTCGACCGCGTCGATCACCGTCGGCCAGCGTTTTTCGGGATGGTGACGCCCAACCCCCAGCAGCAAATGCGCGTCGGCGGGCAGGCCGCACTGCGCGAGCAGCGACGCGCGCAGCTTCTCATCGCGCAATGCGGGCGAGAAGAATCCGCGATCGATCCCCAGCGGCATCGCCGCATGGACGGTCAGGCCGCGCCCGGCGTGACGCCTGGCCAGCGTGGTGCCGTTGGTGACGAACGCGTCGTAATGCTGAAGGAACGACGCCTGATAGCGCGTGTACCAGCCGAACCAGCGTTCGACCGTCGGCATGTCCGCCACGCCTTCCAGCCAGCGCCCGGCATAGGCGGCCATATTGTCGTTATGGGCGAAATAGACCTTGAGCGCGCGGCCCTGCCAGCGCGCGACGATCCACGCGATCCACCAGGGAGAGCTGGTCTCGACCACGTCGGGGTCGAGCCGGTCGAGCAGCGCGGTCACCGCATCGCCGCTGCGGAACAGTCCGTAATTGCGATCGAACGGCAGGCGCGGAGCCTTGACCCAGTGGATCACCCCGCCGCCGGGCCGTTCCTCCACCGCATCCTCGCGGCCGGGGGCGATCACGATCAGTTCGTGCCCCATGTCGGCCAATATGCCCATCTTGCGGTCAAGATAGGTGCGCACGCCGCCGCCGGTGGGCGTGTAATATTCGTTGACGTCGACGATGCGCATGGCCGGATATCCTCGTCAGGGCTCGATCGGGCCGAACCCGGCCAGCCCGCGCAGATATTGCGCGCGGACGGCGACGGTGGTCACCCCCGGCCCGACGGTGATCAGCGCCTGCGACAGCTGCGGCCGGCTGCGACCCAGCCTGGCGTTGCTGGGAAAGCCGGCGCCGTCCTTCCAGAAATTGAACTTGTTCTTGTCGTCGCGATCGTGGGTGAACAGCAGGGCGTAGCGGCCGGGCGCGGGCGCGCGGATGCACAGCGCGATGTCGCCGCGCGCCGGGGTGGCGGCCCAGATGCGGCGAAAGAACTTGCCCTCCTTCACCAGATCGCGGTCATCCTTCAGGAAATCCTCGTCGGTCGCCGGATAGAGTTCGAGCTTGAGCCGGCCGAGCCGGTCCTTCAGCCCGGTGACGTTGACCCGGATCGCCGGACCGCGATTGGCGATGCAGGCGTCGGCATCGCTGCCGATCGGCGTCGCCTGCGCGGCCGCGCCGTCGCTCGCCAGAAATGCCAGCGCGACCAGAGCCGCCGCGGCGACGCGATTCATGCCTTCCTCCTCACCAGCGCCTGCACGCCGAACAACGCGATGAAGCCCACGTGCGCGAGCAGGGTGAGCGCGGCGGTGAACGCGACCAGTTCCGACAGCGCCTCCCCTTGTCCGATCAGGATAATCGCGAAGTTGGCGAAAAGAAGGTCCTTGTTCGGGACCAGCGGCAGGCGCGACACCAGCAGCCGCGCGGCGGCAAGGAACAGCCACATGCCCAGCGACACGTCGGGCATCGCGAAATGCCACGCGGTCGCGATCATGATCGATCCGAAGCACAGCCGCAGGCAGTGCATCCCGAACACCCACCACAAGGTGGCGCGCGGCAGCGAGAACACCCGCCGCGAGAAGATCAGGAACGGCAGCGACATGGCAAAGGTGATCGCCGCCGATCCGGCAACGGTGTTGAATTGCGTCGCGGTCAGCAAATTCGCCGCGAACGGCAGCGCCAGCACCAGCATCGCCAGTGTGATCGCGTTGCCGGCGATCGCCGACAGGATCGACACGTCCTTGACCGCCCCGAACGGCGCGGCGACCATCTTCATCCGATCGCGCGCCCAGGCGTAGAAATAGGCCTCGCCCGAATAGCCGAACACCACTTCGTTGGCGACGCGCTTCTTGATAAGCGCGCCCAGCCCCGACAGCGGGATCCGCCACAGCTTGCGAAAGATGATCCAGTCGAACGTCGGCGGCGACATGTAAAGCAGCGCGAACGCGATATAATAGCCCGGCGACCGGGGGATATCGCGCGACAGCACCGCCAGCCCGTCGCCGAACAGTTCATGCGCCAGCCCGGCCACCATCAACAGCGTCAGTGCGCCGGCCAGCACCATCGGCCAGCGGCGCCGGATCCGTTCGATCGGCTCCAGCCCGGCGATGTCGTCGGCAGCGGACATCGGCGGCAGGATTTCGGCCGCCGGCATGCCTGTCGAAGCGCTCATGTCAGGTGAGGTCAAAAGCAAAATCCGAACGATGCGGCGAACCGGGCGTGCCCTGATCGCTGCGTTACAAGCCCGCAAACCCCGGCCCCGCTTCGTCGCTATCCAGCCCGATTGCGGTTCCTTCGGCGCGCGATTTGGGCTTTGGTGTGGCGGCCTGCAAGATATGAACGCTGCCCGACACATCATTCTACCTGTCCAGACGCTGAACGGAGGCGGCGTGGAGAAGGTGTCGCTGCGCCTCGCCGAGGCGTGGATCGCCGCCGGTCGCCGCGTCACGCTGGCGATCGGATCGCGCGAGGGGCCGCTGGTCGCGGAGATTCCGGCGGGCGCCGAATCGGTGGTGATCGGCGATTCGCGCTATGGGGCGCTGGTCCGCGCGATGCCGCGAATCGTGCGCGATGCCGCGCCCGACATCCTGTTCTGTCCCGGCAATCACTATACCGCGGTCGCCGCGTGGAGCCGCTGGCGGCTGGGGCGGCGCTGCCCGCCGGTGGTGGCCAAGGTGTCCAACGCGCTGGTGCGCGGCGACATGGGCGCGGTGGAGGCGTGGGGCTATCGCGCCTGGCTGCGGCTGCACCCGCGCTTCATCGACGCGCTGGTGGCGATGACGCCGGGCATGGCCCGCGAGGCGGCGGAAGCGATGGCGATGCCGCCGGCGCGAATCCACGTCATCGCCAACCCGGCGCCGCGCCCCGGCACCGGCGCGGCGCCGGCCGGGCGCTATCTTCTCGGCGTCGGCCGGCTCGCGCCGCAGAAACGCTGGGACCGCGCGATCGCCGCGCTGGCGCGGATCGCCGATCCGGCAGTGACGCTGGTGATCTTTGGCGAAGGCCCTGAACGCGACTCGCTGGTCGAGCGGGCGGCGGCGCTGGGACTGGAGGCGCGCGTCCGCCTGCCGGGCTACGTCGCCGATCCCTCCGCCGCGATTCGCGATGCGGCGGCGGTTGTGCTGACGTCGGACTTCGAGGGCGTGCCGGGCGTGCTGCGCGAGGCGCTGGCCGCCGGCACGCCGGTGGTCACCACCGATTCGAGCATCGCGGTGCGCGAGATCGTCGCCTCACCCGCGCAGGGCAGCGTCGTGGCGGTGGGAGACGAGGTGGCGCTGGTCGCTGCGCTCGACCATTGGCTCGCGCCGGGCCGGGCGCGGCCCGATCCGGTGGTCGCGACCGGCGATCCTGCCGCGACCTATGCGGCGCTGTTCGATTCGCTGGTGTCGCCGATATCCTGAGCCGCCTGTTCGGAGCGACGCTCCAGCGCGACCTTGATCATCGCGACGATCGGATCGGCCAGCGCCAGCCCGAGCACGCCGAACAAGGTGCTCGCCAGGATCTGCGCCGAAAGCGTCAGCGCTGGCGGAAGATCGACGGTGCGCCGCGCGATCATCGGGATGACGACATAGCCGTCGATATTCTGGACCAGGAAATAGATCACGATAGCGGCGATGCCGGTATAGGTGCCGGCGCTGAACCCGACCGCGACCATCAGCACGCCGCTGGTGATCGCGCCGATGTTGGGGATGAACGCCAGCATTCCGGTGATGATCCCCAGCAGCAGCGCCATCGGCACCCCGGCGATCCACAGGCAGATCCAGGTGAACACCCCTTCAAACGCCATCCCGAGCAGCCGCCCGGCGAGCAGCCGGCGCATCGTCACCGACATGCGTTCGATGGTGATCGCGAAATCGGGGCGGCTGTGCAGCGGGACCATCCATTCGAGGCCACGGCCATAGATGCGCGGCTCCATCGCCACGAACAGGCCGATGATGACGATCATCAACAGGCTGCCGATCGCGCCCACCGCGCTGCCCACAGCGGAGGTCAGCCGTCCGACCGATCCCAGCGCCTGCTGCGCCATCCCCGCCAGATCGGACCGCGCCGGCATCACCCCGAGTTCGGCCAGCCAGCCGGCGACATGGTTGGCCTGCACCTCCAGCGTGGTGCGCAGCTGTTCGGCCTGCGCGGCGATCTGCATGCCGGTCAGGTAGAAGACGACGCAGACGAACGCGATCGCCAGAACCATCACGATCGTCAGCCGCAACCCGCGCGGGATCGGCAGAACCTTGCCCAGCAAGCGCACCCCGCCATCGAGCAGCGAGGCGAACACCAGCCCGCCGAAGATGATCAGCAGCGGCTGGATCAGCAGCACCACCAGCGCCATCGCCGCCGCCAGCCCCAGCCACACGCTCGCCTTCTTCAGCTCGGCATAGGTGCGTGCGTCGTGGCCGTCGTTGGGGCCGGGCGCGGTGACCAGATCGGGTTTGCTCATGGCGCGGTCCTCTGCGGATGGAGCGACGTCCCGGCCCGGCCCGGCCGGAACGACGATGCCCAGGTCAGCGGATTCCACGTCGCGCTGCCGTCGAGCGAGAAGGTGATGAATTCGGCGCGCCCGCCGATATTCTCCCACGGCACCGGGCCGCCCAGTCCCAGCTCGCTGACCGGGAAGCGGCTGTCGGCCGAATTGTCGCGATTGTCGCCCATCACGAAGACGTGGTTCGCCGGCACCGTGATCGGCCCGTAATTGTCGCCCTGCGAATAACCGCGATCGATCGTGTCGTAGCTGCGCCCGTTCGGCAGCGTCTCGCGATAGATCGGCATCCGGCACCACGTCTTGCCATCCGTGCCCGCCACCTGCGCGTCGCCATAGCTGTCGGTGCACTTGTTGTTGGGATCGACCGGGATCAGCCGGTCGCCCATCGCCTTACGCGGCACCGCGCGGCCGTTGAGGTAGACGATGCCGCCGCGCACCTGCAGCCGGTCGCCGGGCAGGCCGATCACGCGCTTGATATAGTCGGTCGCGGCCCCGGGCGGCGTCACGATCACCACGTCGCCCCGTTCGGGCATCCGGCCAAGCAGCCGGCCGTGGATGAACGGCAAGACGTGGAAGGTCGGGCTGGCATAGCTGAAGCCGTAGGGAAATTTGGTCACCACCAGCCGGTCGCCGACCAGCAGGCCGGGCATCATCGATTCGGACGGGATGTAGAAGGGCTTGGCGATCAGGCTGTGGAAGCCGAGCACCGCCAGCACCAGCCACACCAGCCCGCGCGCCTCCGCCCACCAGTCGGTGCGGGGCTTGGCGGCGGCGTCCTCGGTCGGAATTTCGTCGGGTCGGTCGATCACCAGTTCGTCAGCCATGGTCGGGAACAGCCTCAATAACGACAAAGGCTTGCGCCCAGGGATGGTCGTCGGTGAGCGTCAGATGCACCCGCGCGAGGTGGCCCGCCGGGATGATGGCGTCAAGCCTCGCCTGGGCGCCGCCGGTCAGCGCCAGCGTCGGCGCGCCGCTGGGCGCGTTGACCACGCCGATGTCACGCATGAACACCCCGCGTTTGAAGCCGGTGCCGACCGCCTTGGAGAACGCTTCCTTGGCGGCGAAGCGTTTCGCCAGGGTCGCGGCATAGTTGAGCGGTCGCCGCTTTGCCTTCGCCACTTCGACATCGGTGAACACCCGCGCCTCGAACCGCGTTCCGAACCTGTCGAGCGAGGACTGGATCCGCTCGATGCTGCACAGGTCGGAACCGAGGCCGATGATCACCGCGCCGCGTCCATCAGCGCGCGCATCCGCCGCACCACCGGCGCCAGCCCGTCAAAGATCGCCTCTCCGATTAGGAAATGGCCGATATTGAGTTCCCGGATCTGCGGAATCGCCGCCACGGCAACGACATTGTCGAAGGTCAGGCCGTGGCCCGCGTGGACCTCGATCCCGTTCTTCGCCGCCAGCGCCGCCGCGTCGGCGATCCGGCGCAGCTCCGCCGCGCCGGCGTCGCCGTCGAGTTCGGCGTAGCGGCCGGTGTGCAGCTCGACCACCGGCGCGCCGAGTCGCATCGCGGCCTCGATCTGGCGCGGGTCCGGTTCGATGAACAGCGACACCCGCACCCGCGCCGCGCCCAGCGCGCGCACCATCGGCGCGAGGTGATTGTGCTGGCCGGCGGCGTCCAGCCCGCCCTCGGTGGTGCGCTCCTCGCGCTTTTCGGGGACGATGCAGGCGGCGTGCGGTCGATGGCGCAGCGCGATGCCCAGCATCTCGTCGGTCGCCGCCATCTCCAGGTTGAGCGGGACGGTCAGCTCGGCGGACAGCCGGGCGATATCGTCATCGGTGATGTGGCGCCGGTCCTCACGCAAATGCGCGGTGATGCCATCCGCCCCGGCTTCGGCCGCCAGCAGCGCCGCGCGCACCGGGTCGGGATAGCCGGCACCGCGCGCGTTGCGCACCGTCGCGACATGATCGATGTTGACGCCCAGGCGCAGAGGGTGGGTCAAGCGGCCGCGCGGCTCCCCGGCTTGATCGCCGGAATCGCCGCCAGTTCGGGCGGCAGCGAATCGGCGTCGTACGACGGCACCTCCAGCCGGATCAGCGGAAAGAACGGCACGTCGAAGCTGGCCGCGCCGTTCGACCGGTCGACCAGCGCCGCCGCCGCGATCACATCGCCGCCCGCCGCGCGAATCGCCGCCATCGCCTCTCGCGAGCTGAGTCCGGTGGTGACGACGTCCTCCATCATCAGCACCGGGGTGCCCGGTTCCAGCCGGAAGCCGCGGCGCAGCTCGAACGTGCCGGTCGGCCGCTCGACGAACATCGCCGGCACGCCCAGCGCGCGGGCCATCTCATGCCCCGCGATCACCCCGCCCATCGCCGGCGAGACCACCGCGCCGATGCGATCGCGCAGCGCCGCGGGCAGCCGCGCGGCCAGCGCCTCGGCCAGCCGGCTCCCGCGCTTCGGGTCCATCAGCACCCGCGCGCATTGCAGGTAGCGCGAGCTGCGCAGGCCCGAGGACAGGATGAAATGCCCCTCCAGCAGGGCGTCCGCGTCGCGGAATTCGGCCAGGATCTCTTCGTCGGTCATCGTGGAGCCTGTGTAGGTTCGCCGTCCCGCGACGGCAATGGGAGCGAAGCTTTTCCCAACCTGCTTGAGACAGGTGCTTGAGACAGGCGGAACCCTTGCGTATAGGCCGGCCTGACCGAGTAATCGGCCCAATTTCGCGCGCCCGGCTTTTTCGCTTGCCGGCAAGACCAACAGGGACGTTCCGCCACGATGCGCATGTTTGCCCTCAAGACGATGATCGCAGCCGTGGGGCTTGCGCTCGCCGGCACCGGTGCCGCTTATGCGACGCCGGCCGTTACCGCCGCACCGACGGCCGCGGCGACGGAGGCACCCGCCGCCGATGCCGCCGCCACGACCACGGCGAACGCCGCCACCCCCGCCGATCCGGCGCTGGCCCAGGACGGCGCGCCGCTGCTCCTGCCGGTCGAGCACGTCGGCCAGCCCAGTGACCGCTGGATCGATATCCAGACCCAGGTCACCCCCAATGGGCGGGAGGCGAAGTGGTTCCACAACGCCATCCTGGTCCCGCTGATCTCGGTCATCTGCATCGTCGTGCTGGCGCTGCTGTTGTGGGTGATGTTCCGCTATCGGGCGGCGGCCAATCCCGTTCCGTCCAAGACCAGCCACAACACCTTCATCGAGATCATCTGGACGCTGGTGCCGGTGCTGATCCTGGTGGCGATCGCGGTGCCGTCGATCCGGCTGCTCGCCGCGCAGTTCAAGCCCGCCCCCAAGGGCGCCATCACGCTCAAGGCGACCGGCAACCAGTGGTACTGGACCTATGAATATCCCGACCATGGCGACATTCAGCTGACGTCCAACATGCTGAAGGAGCAGAGCGAGGTTCCCGCGGGCACCCGTTACCGCACCGACGCCGACGGCCCGCGCCTGCTGGCAGTCGATCAGCGTGTGGTGCTGCCGGTCGGCGTGCCGATCCGCCTGCTGACCACCGCCGCCGACGTGATCCACAGCTGGGCGATCCCGGCGTTCTGGATCAAGCTCGACGCCGTTCCCGGCCGCATCAACGAAACCAGCTTCACCATCGAGAAGCCCGGCGTCTATTTCGGCCAGTGTTCGGAACTGTGCGGCGCGCGTCACGGCTATATGCCGATCGCGGTCGAGGCCGTGCCGCTGCCGCAGTTCGAGGCGTGGGTGAAGGCCAAGGGCGGCAAGATGCCCGGCGCCGCCGCCCCTGCGGAAGCTGCTCCGGCCCCGGCTCCGGCCCCGGCGCCCGCCGCCGCGACCGCCGCCAACGACTCGGCCCCGGTCGAGAATGTCACCGTCCCCGCCGCAACCACCAATCAGGCCGCGACGGCCAACCCCGGAAACTGATCCGATGACCGATACCACCATCGATGCGCTCGACGCGCACGGCCACCACGATCACGCGCATGACCATCATGACGCCGATCACAAGCCGGGCTTCTTCGCCCGCTGGTTCCTGTCGACCAACCACAAGGACATCGGCACGCTCTACCTGATCTTTGCCATCTGCGCGGGGATCATCGGCGGCGGCATCTCGGGCCTGATGCGCGCCGAGCTGATGCACCCAGGCATCCAGTACCTCCAGGGCTGGGCGTCGATGCTCCACGGCGGTGAGCAGTCGTTCGACGAGGCGCTGCACTTCTGGAACGTGCTGGTCACCGCGCACGGCCTGATCATGGTGTTCTTCATGGTGATGCCGGCGATGATCGGCGGGTTCGGCAACTGGTTCGTGCCGATCATGATCGGCGCGCCGGACATGGCGTTCCCGCGCATGAACAACATCTCGTTCTGGCTGCTGATCCCCGCCTTCACCCTGCTGCTCGCCTCGCCGTTCTTCGGCGGCGCCGGCAACGGCTGGACGCTGTACGCGCCGCTCTCCACCTATGGCGAGCCGGGGCCGTCGACCGACATGGCGATCCTGTCGGTCCACCTGGCCGGTGCCAGCTCGATCCTCGGCGCGATCAACTTCATCACCACCATCT
>Ga0182736_1001437_pt1 | contig 23254 bp, 19 predicted proteins | sample eDN5th30CKraftBY_FD_128882 | JGI IMG/M metagenome (GOLD analysis project Ga0182736, IMG submission 128882) | Enriched backyard soil microbial communities from Emeryville, California, USA - eDNA 5th pass 30_C Kraft BY (version 2) (version 2) | ecosystem: Environmental > Terrestrial > Soil >... | reverse complement strand
GGCGCTCGCGGCCGGCTGCCGGCAGATCGTCGTGGCCATCGGCGGCAGTGCCGGAACCGACGGCGGCGCCGGGCTGCTCACCGCGCTGGGCGCCGTGGTGCGCGACGCGACGGGCCGCCCGGTGCCACTCGGCGGGGCCGCGCTCGCCGGGGCCACGTCGCTCGACCTGACCGGGCTCGACCCCCGGCTCGCCGTGACGGACCTCGTGGTGGCCTGCGACGTCGACAACCCGCTGTGCGGGCCTCGCGGTGCCGCGGCGGTGTACGGACCGCAGAAGGGCGCGACCCCCGCCGACGTCGCGACGCTCGACGCCGCACTGGGCCACTGGGCCGGCCTGGTCGCCGACGCGACGGGCACCGACCACCGCGACGACCCGGGCGCCGGAGCGGCGGGCGGGGTGGCCTTCGCGGCACGGGCGGTGCTCGGGGCGGCGCTGCGCCCGGGCATCGACCTCGTGCTCGACCTGCTGCGGTTCGACGAGCACCTCGCCGGGGCCGATCTCGTCGTCACCGGGGAGGGCGCGCTCGACGAGCAGACGCTCGCCGGGAAGGCCCCGGCCGGCGTGGCCGCCGTGGCCCGTGCCGCCGGGGTGCCCGTCGTCGCCGTGACCGGGCACAGCGCGCTGACCGCGGCCCGGCTGCGCGCGGCCGGGATCGAGCAGGCCTACGCGCTCACCGACCTCGAACCCGACGTCGCGCGGTGCATCGCCGACGCGGGCCCGCTGCTGGAGGAGCTCGCACGGGGCCTTGCGAGGGACCGGCTCCGCGGCGCGGTGGTCACCTGAGTCGTGGACGACGTTGCCGGCCGTGGCACCGACCATGGCCGGTGACGCCGCTCACGAACCGTCGGCCGGGCCGAACCGGTAGCCGCTGCGCGCGGAGAACTGGGCCGTCACGGCGAACCGGTCGCCGCGCACGAGGGTGTGGCGCCACTCGACGCCGCGCAGCCCCACCTTGCCGAGGCGCTCGATCGAGAACGCGGCGATGCCCGTGGGGATGCCGAGCAGCTCGCGTTCGGACTCCACCGGCACCACCGCCCGGATGTGCTCCTCGCCGCCCGAGAGGCGCACCCCGCAGCGCTCGGCGTACTCGTCGTAGAGCGCGGTGTGGGTGAAGTCGACGTCGAGCAGCGGGGCGGCCAGCGACTCGGGCAGCCACACCCGGTCGACGGCCAGTGGCGACGAGCCCGCGAGCCGCAGCCGCTCCAGGTAGACCAGCGGCGTCGACTCCTCCAGCCCGAGCCGGGTGGCGACGACGCCGTCGGCCCGCACGTCGAGGGTCCGCACGACGCTGCGCTGCCGCAGGCCGGTGGCCTCGACAGAGGCGAAGAGGCTGTAGAGCGCGCCGAGGGGCTGCTCGATCTCGACGGGATCGGCCAGCCGCGGCGCACGGCCCCGCGCCGCGACGACGGTGCCCTCGTCGCGCAGCCTGCGCAGCGCCTCCCGGACGGTGTGCCTGCTGACCCCGTACTCGGCGACCAGCGCGAGCTCGCCGGGGAACGCGTCGGCGAACGCGCCGCCCCGCAACCGGCGCCGCAGGTCACCCAGCAGCTGCGACCACAGCGGCTCGGCGAGCGTACGGTCGAGCGGGGCCGCCCCCAGCTCGCTTGTCACGCCGCTCATCGTCCCCTCGCCGGTCGCTCGTCGCCCGCCCGCGCACTCCCGCGACCGGCCCGTCCGTCACGAAACTACCCGTGCGGGCGAACCCGGACCGTCGGCGCCACCCCGTGCCCACCCGGGCGCGCTGCGTCGACACCGGGCTCGTCCGCGGCGAGGGCCTCGCCCAGCGCGACGACGAGCGGGTCCGGTCGCTCCCAGCGCGCCCCCGTCCCCGCCACGGACCGGACCCACTGCACGCCGCGCAGCGCGTTGCAGACGAGCATGCCGTCGGCGGCCGCGAGCTCGTCGATCCCGACGGGCACCAGGTCGTAGGGCAGCCGCATCCCGTCGAGGGCGTCGAGCAGCGCCTGCCGGGCGGTGCCGGGGAGCAACCGGCCGTCGAGCGGCGGGGTGACGAGCCGGCCGCCGCGGACGACGGCCACGCACGCGCGCGTCGTCTCCAGGACGGCGCCGTCGGTCCCGACGAGCAGCGGCGACGTCCCCGCGGGCACGTCGGCCTCCAGCGCGTCGAACCGGTCCCGGTCCGCGAGCTTGTGCGGGCGGCCCGCGGAGTCCCGGACGGGCACGAGCGTCACCCCGGGCTGGTCGGCGGGCGGCACGGGCGCAGGCCACGGCGTGACGACGACGTCGACCCGGCCCGGGTCGTCGGGCCGCGCGTCGACCCGGACCCGCAGGTGGCCGGGGGTGTCGGCGACCGCGGCGCGGACGGCGGCGGGCACGTCGGCGCGCAGCGCGACGCCGTAGAGCTCCCAGTAGGAGCGCTGCAGCCTGCGGAGATGGTCGGCGAGCCGGCGCGGCCGGCCGTCGACGACCAGGAACGTCTCGAAGACCCCACGCGCCGGGTCGGCGTCCGGCGCGGCGCCCGCCGACGGAACGCCGGGGCCCGACGGGAGCCGCCCGCCGAGGACCGCGAGCAGCGGTGCGGCCTTGGTCAGGCACTCCCGCCACTCCTCGATCGGGCTCGAGTCCACCGTGACCCCGCCGCCGACGCCGAGGTGCGCGGTGCCGTCGGCGAAGACCTCGAGCGTGCGGATCGTGACGGCCAGCTCCAGGCCGGCGAGCGGGCCGCTGTAGCCCATTGCGCCGGTGAACAGCCCGCGCGACACCGGCTCCAGCGCCTCGATCACCTCGACCGCGCGGATCTTCGGCGCGCCGGTGACCGAACCGGGCGGGAACGTGGCGGCCAGCAGCGCGGCGTCGTCGGAACCCGGGGCGAGGGCGCCGCGGACCTCCGAGACCAGGTGCCAGACCCCCGGGTGCGGCTCGACCGCGAGCAGCCGCGGCACCGTGACCGTGCCCGTCGCGCACACGCGCGAGAGGTCGTTGCGCATCAGGTCGACGATCATGACGTTCTCGGCGGCGTCCTTTGCCGACGCGGCGAGGACGGCACGCTCCCGCTCGTCGGAGCCGGTCCCGGTCCGCGGCCGGGTGCCCTTGATCGGCTCCGTGCGCACGGTCGGACCCGCACGGTGCAGGAAGACCTCGGGGCTCGCACCGACGGCCGCGCAGTGCGGATCGGCGACGAAGCCGGCCCGCGCCGGCCGGAGCGCCTCGCCGAGGCGCGCCCACGCCTCGGCGGGTGACCCGTGCAGCCGCAGGTCGAGGCGGGTCGCGATGTTGGCCTGGTAGATCTCGCCGCGGCGGATGGCCTGCACGCAGTGCTCGACGGCGGCGACGTGCTCGGCCGGGTCGGGGATTGCGGTGACGTCGAGCCGCACGTCGGTGCGTCCGGGGTCCACGGCGAGGTCGGCGGCGAGCGCGTCGCGCCGGGCCCGGGCGGCGGCCTCGTCGAAGTCGCCGGCGACGTCCAGCAGCGCCTCGTACCACCAGCGGGAGCCGTCGTGGCGCAGCACGTCGCGGTACCAGGCGAGGGACGCGGCGAGCCGGGACCGGCTCGCCGGGAACGGCAGGTGACCGAACCAGCCGCCGCCCACCGCACCGGGCGGCCCGGCCGGCCCCACGACCTCGGGCACGTCGGCGAGCACCGCGAACGGGTCGCCCTCGCCCGTCCGCACCGGGTCGCAGGTCACCAGCGCGCCGCGCGACCACGCACCCGACCACGCCGTGACGCGCTCGCGCCGGGCGAGTCGGCGCACGACGTCGAAGACGCTCAGCCGGGCGAGGTGGGCCGGCAGCGGCAGTGTGCAGAGCCGGACCGCCGAGGCCCGGACGCGCTCGCCCACGGCGACCTCCCGTCCCGGCCGGCGTCGCGGGTCCGAACGGTCGCCGGCTGCCGGGCCCGGCCGTCCGGCGGCGCGCGTCCGGGATGGACACGCCCGCGGCGCCCATCATGACGGCCGTACCGGTGACACGGAACCGTCCGGGGCCGGTGTCACACAACCCGTTCGGAGCACCACAGGCCCCGGACGAGTGATCACCGAACCCGGCGGTAACGCCGCTTCGGGCACGTATCGATACGACCATCGGAGTGATCTCCGCAGCGCTACCGAAACGCAACCTGAACTGGGCGTTCCGGCGGCTGCGGCCTGGGATCATGACCGGCGGACCGCCCTGTCGGCGGCGCGCGGCGGGGTGAGGCGCCGCGCCCCGACCGGGCGAGCACGGATGTGACGAGGGGGATCGGCCGTGGCCGAGCGTGTGGGGAATGCGGTGGGACCGGCGGCGCGGCCGCGGGACCGAGCGACGCAGGCGCGGGGCGGGCGCCTGCGTCGGACGGCGCCACGGGTGACGGCCCTGCTGGCCGCGGTGCTCGCGACGGCGCTCGTCGGCGGCTGCGCGACCGCCGCCGCGCGGGCCACGCACGCCCAGCAGCAGGCACAGCAGAACGCGCCGGTCGTCGCCGCCTCGGTGTCGCCGACCGCGGGCGCCACCGACGTCAACCCGACCGCGGAGATCAAGGCCGACGGCGGCTCCGGGACCCTGCGCGACGTGGCACTGACCAACGCGAAGGGTGTCGCCGTCGCCGGCACGCTCTCCCCCGACGGCAAGCAGTGGACGGCGAGCGCCCCGCTCGGCTACGGCGGGACCTACACGTGGTCGGGCACCGCCGTCGCCCCCGACGGCACCGCGACCGCGTTGGGCGGCAGCTTCACCACTGTCACCCCGAAGCGCACGGTGAAGGCCACGACCAACATCGGCGACGGGCAGACCGTCGGCGTCGGTGCGCCCATCGAGGTGCACTTCAACCGCGACCTCGACGCGGCCGCGAAGGCCGCCGTCGAGAAGAACCTGAAGGTCACCACGTCGGTGCCCGTCGAGGGCGCCTGGGCCTGGCTGCCCGACGACCAGCTGGGCTCCCGGGTGCACTGGCGGCCCAAGGAGTACTGGCCCGCGGGCACCCAGGTGCAGATGACCGCGTCGGTCTACGGGGTCGACATGGGCAGCGCGGGCTACGGCGCGGCCGACCTGTCCAGCTCGTTCACCATCGGGCGCAGCCAGATCGTCAAGGCCGACGTCAACAGCCACCGGATGATCGTCGTCCGGGACGGGCAGCAGGTGATGGACCTGCCCGCGTCCTACGGGCTGAGCAGCGACCCGAACCGCAACACCCGCAGCGGCGTCCACATCGTCATGACGAAGTCGCCCCAGGTGCTGATGACGAACCTGGCCTACGGCTACCAGAACGTCCCGGAGAAGTGGGCCGTCCGGATCTCCAACAACGGCGAGTTCATCCACGCCAACCCGGCGTCGGTCGGCGCCCAGGGCAGCCGCAACGTCACGCACGGCTGTATCAACCTCTCCACGGCCAACGCCAAGACCTACTACGACACGGCGATGTACGGCGACCCGGTCGAGGTCACGGGCAGCGGCGTCGACCTGTCGGCCGCCGACGGCGACGTCTACGACTGGGCCATCGACTGGAACACGTGGAAGTCGATGTCGGCGCTCGCGAGCTGACCAAACGCGCGAACCGCCCGATCCGGCCCGGTGACGGCCCGGTTGCGGCGCCGTGACATGTTCTCCCGGTGCTCACGCTCGATGCCTCGGCGGTGCGTCTCACGTCGCCGTGGTTCGTCGTCGGTACGGGGGTCCTCGCCGTCGTGGCGTGGGTGCTGGTCGTCGTCCGGTGGCGGCGCCACCTCCGGGTCGGCCGGACGATCTCCGTGCTGGCCGCGACGGTGCTGATCGTGCTGGCCGGCGCGGCCGTCGCCAACAGCAGCGGCAGCTTCTACCCCACCCTCGGCGCGCTGACCGGCTCCTCCGGGCCGCCGGCTCCCGGTCCCGGCGCGGCGCGGACCGAGGTCCTGACCCCTGGCGCGGTACGCACCGTCGCGGGCCCCGGCGGCACCCCGCTGACGGTCTACCTGCCCTCGGCCGCGACCTCCCCCGGGTCGGCGGGGATGCGTTTCCCCGTCGTCGAGTGGCTCGGGCCGCTCGCCGCGGGCGACCCGCTCGTCACCGAGGTCGACCGGGCGATCGCGCAGCACCGCATCGCGCCGGTCGTCGTGCTCGCCACCGGTGTCGCCGACGCGGCCGACCTGCGCGCGTGGGCCACCCGGTCCGGGTCCGGGCTCGCCGTCCGCGACGACCGGGCGGGCTGGGCGCTGGCCGCGCCGGTCGGCTCCCCCGCCTGCCCGCTCGCGATGGCACTTGCCCGGCCGGGCGCCTACGCGGCGGCCGCCGGCCCGGCCTGCGACATCGGCCCGCTGCGCACGACGGACGCCCCGCCCGCGCTCCTCGCCGTCACGACCGCCGCCGGGGACACCGGGGGCATCGACCGGGTCGCGTCGCCGGCCCCTGCGGCACAGGTCACGGACTACGTTCTGCGTGACGCGGCGGACGGTCCCGGCGCCGTCGTCGGCTGGCTCGGGGAGCATCTCCCCGGACCCCTTGTGGACCGGGCAGGAGCCGACGATGTCCCGTTCTGACGGCCTCGCGGGAGCCACCCGGACCCACGGCGGGCCGGGCGGGCGTGGGCCGGTCCGGCCCGACCCCGCGGCAAGGCGGTTGCGGCTCACCGAGGCCGCCGCCGTCAGGGCCGTCGTGTGGGCGGCGCGCGTCGTCGCGCTGGTGACGGTCGTCGCCTCGGTGTTCCCGGCGCCGCGGCGCGCCATCATGGCCTCGCTGCGCGCCTCGCTCGGCCTCCCGCCCGCCGTCGGGCTGGCCGGGACGGTCATCTCGCTGGTCGCGGCCGTCGGGCTCTGGCTGCTGGCCGCGGGGCTGCGCCGGCGCAAGCGGCGGGCCTGGGCGCTCGCGATCGCCGTCAGCGCGGTGCTGACCGTCGTCAACGTGCTGCACGGGCTGTCCACCGGACACGGCTACGTCGCCGCCGGGCTGACCCTCGCCCTGCTGGTCGCCCTCGTGGCCACCCGCCACCGGTTCGTCGCCCGGCCCGACCCGGGTGGGCTCACCCGGGGTGCGCTGGTCCTCGTGCAGCTCCCGGTCGCCGGGTTCGTGCTCGTGTGGGTGCTGCTGGCGCTCAACCCCAGGCGCCTCGACGGGGCGCCGCCGTGGTGGCAGCTGGCAGGCCACGCGGCCCTGTCGCTGGTCGGGGTGTCGGGGCCGGTGCAGTTCCGGGCCGGCTGGCTCGACGACCTGACCAGCGCCGTGGGACTGTCGTTCGGCGTGGCCGCGGTGCTCGTCGCGGGCTACCACCTGCTGCGCTCCCCCGAGCCCGAGCCGCAGCTGTCCGACGACGACCAGGCCCGGCTGCGGGCACTGCTCGACAAGCAGGGCGGCCGCGACTCGCTCGGCTACTTCGCGCTGCGCGAGGACAAGACCGTCGTCTTCTCCCCGACGGGAAAATCGGCGGTCTCCTACCGGGTGCTGGCCGGGGTGGCGCTGGCCTCGGGTGACCCCGTCGGCGACCACGAGGCCTGGCCCGGAGCCATCGAGATGTTCCTCGGCGAGTGCACCTCCTACGGCTGGGTGCCCGCGGTGCTGGGCTGCTCCGAGCTGGGCGCGACGGCGTGGGCCCGCGTCGGCCTCGACGTCCTCGAGTTCGGCGACGAGGCCGTCCTCGACGTCGCCGGCTTCACGTTGGAGGGCCGCGCGATGCGGGGCATCCGGCAGGCGGCCGCCCGGCTCACCCGCGCCGGGTACACCGTCCGGGTCCGCCGGCTCGACGAGCTCGACGACGACGAGCGCACCGCGCTGCGGACCCACGCGTCGCGGTGGCGCGGCGACGCGGTCGAGCGCGGCTACTCGATGGCGCTGTCCCGGGTCGCGGACGTCCGCGATCCCCGCGGCGTGCTGGTCGTCGCCGAGCTCGACGGACGGACCCGCGGGCTGCTGCAGTTCGTCCCCTGGGGCTCCGACGGCTTGTCGCTCGACCTCATGCGCCGCGACCCGACCTCGGAGAACGGGCTCAACGAGCTGATGATCGCCGAGCTGATGGCCGCGGCCGAGGGCCTGGGCGTGCGGCGGGTGTCGTTGAACTTCGCGGTGTTCCGGGCCGCGCTGGAGCGCGGCGAGCGGATCGGCGCGGGTCCGATCGCGCGGACATGGGCGAAGCTGCTGCGGCTCGCGTCGCGGTGGTGGCAGATCGACAGCCTCTACCGGTTCAACGACAAGTTCCGCCCGCGCTGGGTGCCGCGCTACGTCGCGTTCCCCGCCGTCCGGGACCTGCCGCGGATCCTGGTCGCCGCGCTGGAGGCCGAGGGCTTCGGCGGCCGCCCGCCCGCCGTGCTGCGGCTGCTGCGTCGTTGATCGGTGAGTGGCGGGGGTCGCCGGAGCGACCATCGCCACTCGCGACCTCACGTCGTGCCGGTGACGACCGCCAGCATCTGCACGACGTCGGCCCGCAGGGTGTCGGGAGCCTGCGGGTCGCCCGCGAGGTGGCGCCACAGCGCCTGCTGGAACAGTCCGTCGAACATCGCGTAGGCCGCCCCGGTGCCGCAGACGGGCGGCCGGCCGGACAGCTGCGCGTACCGCGCGACGATCCGCTCGATCATCCGCTCGAGGCTCGCGTCGATGGCGGCGACGTCGTCGCGGAACGACGCCTCGAACAGCGACTGCGACCGCAGGTCGTACCAGAGGCGGTGCATGAGCCCGTCGGCCACGAGCGTCGCGGCCATCGCGGCGGCGAACTCGTCGGCCAGCGCGGGCGCGGTCGTGGCGGTGGCGACGACGTCGTCGTAGCGCTGCACGCACACCGCCTTGTAGCGGCGCACGCAGTAGGTGATGAGGTCCACCTTGTCGCGGAAGTAGTAGTGCAGGACGCCGTGGGAGAACTCGGAGTTCTGCGCGATCTCGCGCAGGCTCGTCCTGGCGTAGCCGAGCTCGGACAGGGTCAGCAGAGCGGCGTCGGCAAGCTCCCGACGCCGCTCCTCGACCTTGTCGGCCCTCCGCCGCGAGATGCGCGCGGGCCGCTCGACCGCCTCGGTCACGTGCTGCATCCACCCTGGTCGGGACCGTTCCTCCGCCCCGACGATACCGGTAGGGCGACGGTCTCCCACGAATCTTGACAGTCGTCCAAGGATCTTCCAGGGTTGTGCTCCGCATCACCTTTGCCGCGTGGGACCCGACCGGCGCGGCCGGACGAGGAGGTTCGATGGGTGGGATCGACCTGACGGGTCGCCGGGCACTGGTGACGGGCGGGGCCCGCGGCCTCGGTGAGGGCATGGCCCGGGCGCTGGCGGCCGCGGGGGCGACGGTGATGCTCGCCGACGTGCTCGCCGACGTCGGCCAGAAGACCGCGGCCGACATCGACGGAGCGCACTTCGTCGAGCTCGACGTCACCGACGACGCCGGGTGGGAGTCCGCGATCGCGCACACCGTCGCCGAGCTCGGCGGCCTCGACGTGCTGGTCAACAACGCCGGCGTGGAGGTCACGCAGCTGATCGTCGACACCGAGCCCGCCGACGTCCGCCGCATGCTCGACGTCAACATCCTGGGCACCATGCTCGGCCTCAAGCACGGCCTGCGCGCGATGCGCCCCGGCGGCGCGGCCGGCAACGGCGGGGCCATCGTCAACGTCGCCTCGGTCGCGGCGACGATCGCCTTCCCCGGCATCGCCGGCTACTCGGCGACGAAGTCCGCGGTCGACCGGCTCACCCGCGTCGCGGCGATGGAGTCGGGCAAGCTCGGCTACGGCGTGCGGGTCAACTGCGTCTACCCCGGCCTCGTCCCGACGGAGATGGGCATGAAGCTCGCCGTCGAGACCTCCGAGCTCGGCCTGTTCCCCGACCCGAACGCCGCCGTCGCCGCCGTGGTCGAGCTGACCCCGTCGGGGCGGCTCGGCGAGGTCGCCGACATGGCCGACGCCGTCGTGTTCCTCGCCTCCGACCAGTCACGGTTCGTCAACGGCGCCGGCCTCCCGGTCGACGGCGGCATGGGGATGTGAGTCACCGCCGATGTCGCTGACCGCCTACCTCGACAAGGGGGCGTCGCTCGGCCGGAACGCGCCCTGCCTGACCATGGGCGACCGCGTCCTGACCTACGGCGACGTGCAGGACCTGAGCCACTCCGTCGCCCGGGCGCTGCGGCGCTCGGGCGTCCGGCCGGGCGACAAGGTCGGCATCCTGTCCGGCAACGACCCGACGGCGTTCGCCTGCGTCTTCGGCATCGCCCGCGCCGGCGCGGTCTGGTGCCCGATCAACCCGCGCAACGAGGGAGCCGAGAACCGCGAGCTGCTCGACCTGTTCGAGTGCCGGGCGCTGCTGTTCACCAAGGCGTTCGCGCCGCTGGTGGAGAGCGTCGCCGGCTCGCTGCCCGCGCTCGACGTGCTCGTCTGTCTCGACGACGAGGTGCCCGGCGCCTCGGCGCTGCAGGACTGGCTCGATCGGGCCGGCACCGTCGAGGGCCCGGTCGAGACACCGCCACCCGACGACGTCGTCATGCTCGTCGGCACCGGCGGGACCACCGGCCGACCCAAGGGCGTCGTGCTCACCGGCCGCTCGCTGGAGACGATGTCGGCGATCACGCTGATGAGCTACCCGTTCGACGGGCGCCCGGTCTACCTGGCGCTCGCGCCGCTCACCCACGCCGCCGGGGTGCTGTGCTTCCCCGTGATGGCGCTGGGGGGCCGGATCGTCGTCATGCCGCGCCCGGATCTCGGCGAGTTCATCGGCCTGGTCGAGCGCGAGCACGTCACGCACACGTTCCTGCCGCCGACGCTGATCTACATGCTGCTCGACCATCCCGCGCTCGACACCGCGGACACGTCGTCGCTGCAGTGCCTCTGGTACGGCGCCGCGCCGATGTCGGCCGCCCGGCTGGAGGAGGCGATCGGACGGCTCGGGCCCGTGCTCGGGCAGCTGTTCGGCCAGTCCGAGGCACCCATGATGGTCTCGACGATGGCGCCCGCCGACCATCTGCGTCCGGACGGGAGCCTCGCCCGCGAGCGGTTCTCCTCGGCGGGGCGACCGACGCCGCTGGTCACCGTCGCGATCATGGACGACGCCGGCCGGCTGCTGGCCGCGGGTGATCGGGGCGAGATCGTCGTGCGCAGCTCGCTGGTGATGGCCGGCTACCACCGCGACCCGGAGGCCACTGCGGAGGCCTCGCGGTTCGGTTGGCACCACACCGGCGACATCGGCTACCTCGACGAGGACAACTGGCTCTACATCGTCGACCGGGCCAAGGACATGATCATCACCGGCGGGTTCAACGTCTACAGCGCCGAGGTCGAGCAGGCCGTCATGGCCCATCCGGCCGTGCGCGACTGCGCGGTGGTCGGCCTGCCCGACGACAAGTGGGGCGAACGCGTCGTGGCCGTCGTCGAGCTGCACCCGGACGCCGCCGCCCAGGAGGCCGAGCTCATCGCGTTCGCGAAGGGCCGGGTCGGCAGCGTGAAGGCACCCAAGCAGGTCCTCGTGTGGCCGGACCTGCCGCGTTCCAAGGTCGGCAAGATCGTGAAGACCGAGATCCGGGACAAGCTCACCCCCTGACCCAGCCCGACGCCCCGGGATGGCCGTCGGGGTGGCCGCCGGGGGCCGCCGGGGCAGGTGGCCCAGCCGCCCGCCCCACCCCCGAGCGCAACCTCAGCGCGCCCGATCGGCTGCGGACCGACCGTGAGGTTGCGCCCGGGGTGGCGCGCGGGCCGGGCCGCGCCGGCCGATCGCCCAGTGGCGCGGGCCGGGCCACGCCGGCCGATGCCCCCGCGGGCGGGCCCCCACCACCGAGCGCAACCTCACTGCTCCTGCACGAACGATTCCCGACTGTCAGGTTGCGGCCGACACCCCGCGCGCAACCCCACTGCTCTGCGGGCGCCGCGACACGACGCCGGGTGTGCGGCGAGGTCGTCGGTGCGGGGTTTCGCACGTGCGCACGACTCGGGCGATCCGCCGACAGCCGACCTCGCGATCGCGACCATCGCGAGGTGCAGAACCAACCCTTCCGAGGAAGCGCCGCCGTGGTGGCGGGGCGCGTGAGCCCGGGACGGCTGCGCGGGCGCGGCTTCGTCCGGCTGGCACCCGACGTCTACGCCGTCTCCCCCACCGACCTCGATCTCACGACGCGGTCGATCGCCGCCTACCGCCGCGTCGAGGACATCGGCGGGGTCGTCGGCGGATGGTCGGCGGCCGAACTGCTCGGCGCCGGCTGCGCGCCCCGCGACGCCGACGCACAGATCGTCGTACCGCGCTATGTCAAGCCGACCCCCGGCGTCCAGGTGGGCCGCTGGCGCCTGCTCCCCGAGGAGATCACGCTCGTCGACGGCTGCCGGGTCACGACGCCGCTGCGGACCGCGTGGGACATCGCCCGCCGGGAGCGCCGGACCGACGCCGTCGTCGCCCACGATGCCCTCGCCCGGGTCGGCGGCTTCCCACTGGAGGCATTGGCGGACATGGCTTCCCGCCTCCGGCGAACCCGAGGCTCCGCGTTGGTGCGGGCCGCGTCGAGCCGAGCCGACGCACGGGCGGAGTCGCCGATGGAGACCCGGATGCGTCTCCTTCTCGTCGACGCCGGGCTGCCCACGCCCGTGCCCCAGTACGAGCTGGTCGTCGACGGCCGGGTCGTCGCGCGGTTCGATCTCGCCTACCCGGACGCGCGGCTGGCGATCGAGTACGACGGCGCGGGGCACGACGACCGCCTCGACCGGCGTCGTGACATCCGGACCGGCGCGCTCGGCTGGCAGACCGTTCGCCTCGTGTCGGCCGACATCCTGCAGACACCCGAGGAGACCGCCGCCTCGGTCCGGGCCGTCCTGCGCCGACGCCTCCTGCTCCTCGGCCGCCCCGGACGCCGGACGCACCTGCGCCGATCCCGATCCGACGGGCCGGTCGGGTAGCGCTCGGGAGATCGCACGCCCCGCGCTGCCGATCAGCCCGGACACGACCGTGAGGTTGCGCGCGATCGGACCCGGCGCAACCTCACTGCTCTCGCGCGGCCGCGGAACGACCGTCAGGTTGCGCTCAACGGGCGGCGCGCAACCCCAGCGCTCCCGATCAGCTGCCGCACGACCGTGAGGTTGCGCCCGGGGTGCGCGAGCGGCGGCCGACCCCGGATCGGTCGGGGGCCGGGCTTCGGCGCGGCACTCACGCCCGACCCGGGGCCGGGGCTCAGCCGGGGCGGACGTCGACCAGCTCGCCGTCGACGACGCCGGTGCGCGTGCGCACGGTGGGCGCGTCCGGGCCGGACTCCCGCTCCCAGCGCAGGAAGCGATCGGCCTCGGCCAGTACGGCGCCGCCCAGCCACAGCGCGACCACGGCGTCGTCGACGAGTCCGAACACGCTGAGCAGCAGCTCCGGGACGATGTCGACCGGCGACAGCAGGTACCCCGCCGCGAGCACGAACAGCAGCAGCCTGCTCGCCGGCAACCCGGGATAGCGGCCGGTCACCGCGGCACCCGCCATCCGCGGGACCGCGGTCAGCATCTCCCCCACGCCTGCCCCGCCGGGCCGCCGGGCCTGGCGCACGAGCGTCCACAGCGCGCGGAACGCCGCGATGCGCCGGGGCCCGAACCGGGCGGCCGCCCCTGCCGTCGTTCCGGCGCCCGCCGCCGTCCGCGCCTTCGACCTCGCCACCGTCATCGCCTCCTCGCGGCGCTCCGGACGGAGCGCAACATCGGGATACGAACCGGACACCCCTCGGTGTTCCCGAACCTCGTCTCCTGTGGCTCAGCGCACACTCCGTGAGGCTTATGTTTGCATCGCGAGCCGTCGCGATATATCGTGATGGCACGCGATCCGATCGACTAACGGACCGCATCCACCCTCACGACTGTCAGGAGACATCAGATGAACGCCATGAACCCCCCGTGGGACCCCCGTTTCGGTGCCGGCTTCGGCGGCGGATTCCGCGGCGGCCATCGCGCCGCGTTCCGCGCGGCGATGGCCGCCGAGCACGGAGCCGGTCGCGGCGGCCCGCACGAGCATCCGGACGAGGACGACGGAGGCCGGCGCGGCGGCCCGGGCCGGCGTGGTCGCCGGCACAGCGGCCCGCGCTTCGGCCCGCCCGGCGCCCCGTTCGGCCCCGGCGGTTTCGGTCCGGGCGGCCCCGGCTTCGGTCCCGGCCCGCGCGGATTCGGCCGCCGCGGCCGGCGGACCAACCGCGGCGACGTCCGCGCCGCCGTCCTCGCGCTGGTCGCGGAGCAGCCGCGGCACGGCTACGAGATCATCCAGGAGATCGCGGCGCGCACCGACGGGGCCTGGAAGCCCAGCCCCGGCTCGGTCTACCCGACGCTCTCGCAGCTCGAGGACGAGGGCCTGGTCCGCGTCGAGCAGACCGACGGCCGCCGCGTCGTCCAGCTCACCGACGCCGGCACGACCTACGTCGCCGAGCACCGCGAGGAGCTCGACAAGGTCTGGGAGTCCGCGGTGCGCGACCCCGACGACGACACCGCCGAGCTCTGGACCCAGCTGGGTCAGCTGCATGCGGCGGCACAGCAGGTGATGGCCACCGGCACGCCCGAGCAGATGCACACGGCGACCGAGGCGATCACCGAGGCGCGGAAGGCGATCTACCGCCTGCTCGCCGAGTGACGCACCCCTGAGACGACGCACCCTGAGACGACGAGGGCCCCGACCGCGGTCGGGGCCCTCGTCGGCGTGCGTCAGCAGTCGCGCAGCTCCGGGCTCTGGTTGAGCACCTGGCCGCGCGGCGAGACGAACTCCCGGTACACCGTCGAGTCGACGGCGGCCGGGGCGAACGCGGCGACGCGATGGCAGTTCTGGAACGCCAGGGTGACGCCGAAGTGCCGTTCCATGGCGCCGCGGATGGCGTTGCTGGCCAGGGCCCGCAGCAGCTGGCCGCGCTCGGCCTCCGACGGCGGGGGCACCTCGTGCTCGCCGAACGGGGCCTCGGGACGCGCCTGCCCGTCGGCGACGGCCGCGGACACGACCTCCCAGGCATAGGGCAGGGAGCCGCGGACCACCGCGAGGAACGCGGCGTCGTCGAGCTCGCCGCGTTCGGCGCTCTCGAGGACGGCGGTGGGGACGTCGAGCGACATGGGGATCTCCTCGTTGTTGTCGGCGTTGCGTGTCGGCGTTGCGTGTCGGACGTCAGGCGGGGACCGGGGCACCCGGCACGAAACCGGGCGCGACCTGGGCGGCCAGGTCGACACCCGTGGCGCGGTCGCCCCAGGCCCTGGCGTTGCGCAGGTGGAACTCGACGGTGTCGCGGTGGTAGGCCGCCCAGTCCCGGGAGCGGGCGTCGAGGGCGGCGAGGACGTCGGCGAGCACCGCGGCGTTGGCGGGTTCGAGTGCGGCCACCGGGTGCGGCTCCCCGCGCTCGGCGGCGCGCACCCAGGGCGAGCGGGTCAGCCAGCCCAGCAGCGCGTCGCCCGCGTGCTCGCGCAGGTAGGCGACGTCGGCATCGTCGTCGACCTTGTTGCCCAGCACCGCGAGGGCGACACCGCGACCGGCGGCGTGCGCGGCGTACTGGTGGTAGACCCCGACGCCGCGCCGCGTCGGCTCGCTGACGAGCACGGTCAGGTCGAAGCGGGTGAACAGGCCGGAGGCGAACGCGTCGGCGCCCGCGGTCATGTCGACGACGACGTACTCCCCCGGGCCGTCGAGCAGGTGGTTGAGCCACAGCTCCACCGCACCGGTCTTGGAGTGGTAGCAGGACACGCCGATGTCCGCCTCGTCGAACTCGCCGGTGACGAGGTAGCGCACGCCGTCGGGCGTCGTCGCCGCACAGCGGGCGAGCACCTCGTCGTGGGCGTCGAGGCCGACCATCCGGGAGCCGGGTCCGGGCGGCGTCGTCTTGATCATCGCGTCGGCGGACGCGACCAGCGGGTTGTCGCCGCGCAGATGGTCCTTGAGCCAGGTCAGGTCGGCGCCGAGCGGGCACGGCTGTGGTCCCCGCGCGCCGAGGGCCTCGCCCAGGTTCTGGTTGATGTCGGCGTCGACGGCGAGCACGGGATGCCCCCGATGGGCCAGCAGCCGGCTGAACATCGCCGCGGCCGTCGTCTTCCCGCTACCGCCCTTGCCCACGAACGCGATCCGCACCTGTGTCCTCCCGGTCCTTCGACTGAACACGGTAACGGTATCGGTTTTCACTTACGGGTGATCATTCCGGGGTCCCCGGGGTCGGCGCAGGATTCACCACGGATCGTTGTGAATCGACGACAACTCGGTGTTTCCCCTCACATCCCGCGGGGCCATAGCGTCGGGGTCCGCCGAGGACGAGGAGGTCCCGTTTGCGACTGGTCACCTATCGCCGGGCAGCGGCCGCCCCGCGCGTCGGGGTGCTGACGGAGGACCGGGTCGTCGACCTGCCCGGGTTCGCCTCCATGCAGGAACTGCTCGAGCGCGGCCCCACCGGCATCGACGAGGCGCGCGCCGCCGCGCAGGCCGCCACGACCACGCACCCGCTCGCCGAGGTCACGCTGCTCGCGCCGCTCCCCCGGCCGCGCACCATGCGCGACTTCATGCTCGTCGAGGAACACGTGCGCAACAGCTTCGGCGACGTCCCGGAGGAGTGGTTCCGCATCCCGGTGCACTGGAAGTGCAACCCCGACACCGTGATCGGCCCCGACGTCGAGGCGCCGTGGCCCTACTACACCGACAAGCTCGACTACGAGCTCGAGGTGGCCGCGGTCATCGGCGCCCCGCTCTTCCGGGCGAGCGTGGAGGAGGCCGCGGCGGCCATCGCCGGCTACACGATCTTCAACGACTGGAGCGCGCGCGACATCCAGTTCCGCGAGATGTCCGTCGGCATCGGCCCGGCGTTCGGCAAGGACTTCGCGACGACGCTGGGACCCTGCCTCACCACCGCCGACGCGTTCGACGCCACCGGCGCCCGGATGCGCGCGCGGGTCAACGGCGAGACGTGGTCGGAGGGCTCGATCGGCGCGATGCGCTTCTCGTTCCCCGAGGTCATCGCGACGCTGTCGGAGTACCAGCCGCTGCACCCCGGCGACGTGCTCGGCGGTGGCACCGCCGGGCGCGGCTGCGGCCTGGAGCTCGACCGTTGGATCCGCCCCGGGGACGTCGTCGAGCTGGAGGTCGACGGCATCGGGGTGCTGCGCAACACCGTCGGGCAGCCGGACGCGCCCGGCGCCCGCACCGTCGATCTGAGAAGGCCGACCGAGGAACAGGAGGAGGTCCCGTGACCGAGGTGATCCTGCAGGTGTACCCGTCGCTCGGCGACGAGGCGGCGATGGCCGCCCAGCGGCCGATCGGCCGCAACAACGACGCGTACCAGAAGATGCTGGCCGGGCTGATCGAGGTCTGCCAGGCCGCCGACGACCTGGGCTACTGGGGCATCACCCACGTCGAGCACCACATGCACACCGAGGGCATGGAGATCTCCCCCGCCCCGCTCATGCTCAACGTGCACCTCGGGCACTACACGAAGCGGCTGCGGCACGGCCAGCTCGGCCTCGTGCTGCCCGCGCACGACCCGATCCGCCTCGCCGAGGAGATCGCGATCGCCGACCACATGCTGCAGGGCAGGCTGTTCGTCGGCATGGCGCGCGGCTACCAGGCGCGCTGGCAGAACATCCTCGGGCAGCGCTTCAACGTCACCAGCACCGCGTCGGACCAGAGCGAGGCCGACCAGCGCAACCGGCTGCTGTTCAGCGAGAACTTCGCGATCATGAAGAAGGCCTGGACCGAGGACCTGCTCACCTACGACGGCCCGACCTACAAGATCCCCTACCCGGTCGAGGGCATCCCCAACTGGCCGCCGGCCGCGACGATCACCGGCAAGTACGGCGTCCCCGGCGAGGTCGACGAGAACGGCACGGTCAAGGGCGTCGGCATCGTCCCGAAGCCGTACACGAGCCCGCACCCGCAGTTGTTCCAGGCGTTCGGCGCGAGCCCCGGGACGCTGCGCTGGTGCGGCGAGGAGGACGTCACCCCGACGATCCTCATGGGCTCGATGACCAAGCTGCGCGCGCTGATGGAGATCTACCAGGAGGGCGCCGCCTCACGCGGCCGCCATCCCCGCTTCGGCGAGGGCATCGGCGTGTGCCGCACGTTCTACGTCTTCCCCAACGGGACGCCGCAGGACGAGGTCGACGCGAAGATCCGGCGCAGCGTCGAGCTCTACGAGGAGCCGGTGTGGCGCGGCTGGTACGAGCAGTTCGGGTTCATGGAGGGCAGCCGCCTCGACGACGAGGAGGGCCCCGTGCCGAAGCCGGGCGAGCACCTCGCCGACCGGCTGATCAACAGCGGGCTGCTCATCGGCGGGACCGTCGACCAGGTCAAGCGGCGCATCGAGGAGTTCCTCACGGACCTGCCGATCGACTACTTCGTGTGGCTCTTCCACTGGGGGATGATCCCCCGCGACGAGGGCCTGCGGATGCTCGAGCTGTTCGGCGAGCAGATCATGCCGGAGTTCGGGATCACGGGGGCGCCGGCGACGGTCGCCGGGGGCGGCGCATGACCGGGCGACCCCGAGCGGACCAACGGCACGGCGCCCGCGCGCAGTGCCGACCGGGCTCCGGTGAGGGGGCGCGATGAGTACTCCGCGCTCCCGCGCGGCGGGGATGCCGGACCCGAGCGTGCAGGACCTCGGCAAGGGCTTCCACGTGTTCGTCCAGCTCGACGGCAGCTGGGGGCTCAACAACGTCGGCATCTTCGCGGGCCGCGACGGGGTGATCCTCGTCGACACCACGTTCACCGAAGGGCGGGCCCGCGCGCTGCGGGCCGCGGTGACCGAGCTGTCGCCGCACCCGATCCGCACTGTCCTCAACACCCATCACCACGGCGACCACACGTACGGGAACTACCTGTTCCCCGAGGCGACGATCATCGGCCACGAGCTGTGCCGCTCGGCGACCATCGCGACGGGGTTCGAGACGAAGAAGTGGTTCCCCGACGTGGACTGGGGCGACATCCGGATCGTCCCGCCCGCGGTGACCTTCCGCGACGAGCTCACGCTCTGGTGCGACGACGTCCCCGCGACGGTGAGGTTCGTCGGGCCGGCGCACACGACGAACGACGTCTACATGTGGGTGCCGGAGCACTCGCTGCTGTTCGCGGGCGACCTGGTGTTCAACGGCGGGACCCCGTTCGTCGTCATGGGGTCGATCTCGGGGCTGCTGCGCGCGCTCGACGAGCTCGACGGGCTCGGCGCGCACACGGTCGTGCCCGGGCACGGGGCCGTCGGCGGGCCGGAGGTGGTCGGCCACCAGCGCGACTACCTGCTGTGGCTGCAGGACGTCGCGCAGCGGGGGTTCGACGCGGGCACGGAGCCGCTGGACCTCGCCCGCAGCGTCGACCTGGGCACGTTCGCGCGGCTCACCGACTCCGAACGGCTGGTGGGCAACCTCCACCGCGCCTACTCCGAGCTGCGCGGCGAGCCGCTCGGCGGGCCGCTGGACTACGACCGGATCGTCGACGAGATGGTCGCGTTCAACGACGGGCAGCCCCTGCACTGCGTCGCCTGAGGGCTCGTGGGTGGCGTCACCGGTCGTGTCCGGTGACGCCACCCACGAGCCGCGACGCGGCCCAGCCCTCGCGCTCGGCGACGTCGAGCGCGAGGGCCCGGAAGTTCTGCACCGCGGGGCCGGCGACACTGCGCCAGAACAGGTGCACGGGAACGGCGGGGGCCGGCTCGACCGGCCGCCACACGAACCCGTCGGGCACCGGGTGGAACTGGGTCTCGAACGCCACCGAGAAGGCCCGGCCGCAGGCCACCTCGGTGCGCGCGGCCGGGTCGGTGTGGAACACCCCTGAGGACAGGTACTCGAACTCCAGGATCGGGCCGTCGAACCCGTTGAACCGGTAGAAGCCGACGACCTCGTCGAAGAAGCCCGGTGACAGCGTCCGCGGCCAGATCGTCAGCGTCATCGACGCGAGCGCCGCCAACGGCACCGGCGACTCGTCGGCCAGCGCGTGGTCGGCGGCGAGGATGACGCCGATCTTCTCGTGGCGCAGCGTCGCGCACTCCAGGTCGCCCGAGAGCGTCGGGCAGCGGGCGAGTCCGACGTCGAACCGGCCGGCCTTGACCGCCGCGACCCCCTCGGCCTGCCACATCTCGCACATCTGCAACGTCACGTCCGGATGCCGGCGGTGCAGCTCGGCCACCAGCAGCGGCAGCGTCTCGTCGGCGAGGGTCGGGGTGAAGGAGATCGCGAGCAGCCCGGCCTCGCCGGCCGCGGTCCGCCGGGTCCGCTCGAACGCCGTCGAGACCGCGTCGAGGATGCCGCGGGCGTGGTCGAGCAGCTCGCGGCCGGCCTCGGTGAGCTCGACGTTGCGGGTGGTGCGCCGCAGCAGCTGCACGCCGAGCTCGTCCTCGAGCTGGCGGATCTGGGTCGACAGCGCCTGCTGGACGACGTTGAGCCGCTTCGCGGCGCGCGAGAAGTGCAGCTCCTCCGCGACGGCGACGAAGGCGCGCAGATGCCGGAGCTCGGCGTGCCCGCTCACATGTCCGATTCTGACCGTCGCGACCGGTCCCTGGCCAGGCCTGCCGGACCTCGCCGCCCGACCGATCCTCGTGAGCGGGGCGTGCGGGGCCTGGCCGTGCGGGCTTCGTCCGTCGTTCGTCGGCGAACCCCTGGGCGAGATCCCCCGCCGGGCGCCAAGATGGTTCGGACACGCATCCGCGGAAGACCACACAGGACGCACGGGGAGTCGAGCATGAAGATCGGGATGGTCGGGCTGGGCCGCATGGGCGCCAACATGGTGCGGCGGCTGCTGCGCGACGGGCACGAGTGCGTCGTCCACGACGTCTCACCGGACGCGGTGAAGCAGCTGGAGTCCGAGGGCGCCATCGGCGCGGGGTCGCTGGCCGAGCTCGTCGCCAAGCTCGAGGCACCGCGCACGGTGTGGCTCATGCTGCCCGCCGCGATCACCGGCCAGATCGTCGACCAGGTGCTGGAGCTCGTCGAGCCAGGGGACGCGATCGTCGACGGCGGCAACTCCTCCTACCGCGACGACATCGACCGGGCCGAGCTCACCGCGACCCGCGGCGTCGACTACGTCGACTGCGGCACCAGCGGCGGGGTCTGGGGCCTCGACCGCGGCTACTGCCTGATGATCGGCGGGCCCGACCGGGCCGTCGACCGGCTCGACCCGATCTTCGCGTCGCTGGCCCCGGGGGTCGGCGACGTCGCGCGCACCCCCGGCCGCACCGGCGAGCCGTCGCCGTCCGAGCACGGCTACCTGCACTGCGGGCCGTCGGGCGCCGGGCACTTCGTCAAGATGGTGCACAACGGCATCGAGTACGCGCTGATGGCCGCCTACGCCGAGGGCCTCAACATCATCAAGAACGCGGGGATCGGCAAGCACCCCCAGGAGATCGACGCGGAGACCGCGCCGCTGGCCGCACCGAAGTACTACCCGTTCGACCAGATCGACCTCGGCGAGGTCGCCGAGGTGTGGCGGCGCGGCTCGGTCGTCAGCTCGTGGCTGCTGGACCTGACGGCGGAGGCGCTGCACGCCGACCCGGAGCTCGAGCAGTTCTCCGGCCGCGTGTCCGACTCCGGCGAGGGCCGCTGGACCTCGATCGCCGCCATCGAGGAGGGTGTCTCCGCACCCCTGCTGACCACGGCGCTCTACGCCCGGTTCGGCTCCCGCGGCAGCGAGGTCTTCGCGGACAAGATCCAGTCGGCGCAGCGGAAGGGCTTCGGCGGGCACATCGAGAAGAAGGCATGAGCGCGCCCGTCCCCGGTGACGTCCTCGTCCTGTTCGGGATCAGCGGCGACCTGGCGCACAAGAAGATCCTGCCCGCGCTCTACCGGCTGACCGAGCGCGGCGAGCTGACCGTGCCGGTCGTCGGCGTCGCGTTGACCGACTGGGACACCGAGGTCCTGCGCAGCCACGCCGCCGACGCCGTGCGGGAGGCGATCGAGAAGGTCGACGACGATGTGCTGCAACGGTTCCTGGGCCTGCTGACGCTCGTCGCCGGTGACTACGCCGACGGGTCGACGTTCTCCCGGCTCGCCGACGAGGTCCGCACGCGGGCCGAGCCCGACGACCCGTTCGTCGTGCACTACCTCGCGGTGCCCCCGAGCCTGTTCGGGACGGTCGCCGACGCGCTCGCGACGGTCGGCCTGCACCGGCGGGCGCGGCTCGTCGTCGAGAAGCCGTTCGGGCACGATCTCGCCTCGGCCCGCGCGCTCAACGCCGCGCTGGCCCGGCACTACACCGAGGACCAGGTCTTCCGCGTGGACCACTACCTCGGCAAGGAGTCCGTCGAGGACCTGCTGGTGCTGCGGTTCGCGAACACGGTCCTCGAGCCGCTGTGGAGCCGCACCTGGGTGGACCGCATCGAGATCACGATGGCGGAGAGCTTCGACGTCGCCGACCGGGGCTCGTTCTACGACGCCGTCGGCACGGTGCGCGACGTCGTGCAGAACCACCTGCTGCAGGTGCTGGCGTACCTGACGATGGAGGCGCCGCGCAGCGACGCCGCCGACGACCAGCGCGACGCCAAGCACGCGCTGCTCGCCTCGGTGCGGGCGATCGACCCGGCCGAGACCGTCCGCGGCCAGTACACGGGCTACCTCGATGTGCCCGGTGTCGCGCCGGGCTCGACGACGGAGACGTTCGTGTCGGTCGTCCTGCACATCGACGACTGGCGCTGGACCGGCGTGCCCGTGCACATCCGGGCGGGCAAGGCGCTGCCGGAGACGCTGCTGGAGATCGACGTCGTCCTGCAGGCCCCGCCACGGCCGCTGTTCACCGGCGTCGACACCGGGACCCCGCCCGCCAACCGGATCCGGATCCGGCTGCAGCCCGACTCCGGCGTGACGTTCTTCGTGCTCGCCAAGCAGCCCGGCCAGGGCGACGTGGCCGTCGAGGTGCCGGTGTCGGTCGACCTGCGGCAGGTCCTCGGCCTCGCGCACGAGCCCTACGAGCGGATCTTCGGCGACGCGCTGGTGGGCGACCCCGCCCACTTCGCACGGTTCGACACGCTCGAGGAGGCCTGGCGCATCGTCGCGCCGATCCTGGATCCCGGCACGACGCCGCAGCCCTACGCCCCCGGCACCTGGGGGCCGGAGGGCGGGCCGGTCACGGCCGGAACCACAACGTCCAACGCGTGACGGGCAGGTAGCCGAGCTCCCGGTAGACCCCGGCGCCGGCGTCGCTGGCGATGAGGATCGCCGGGTCCGCCGGCGCGGCGGTCGTCGCCGCCCACGTGACCGCCGCGCCGACGCCGCGTCGCCGGAACCGCGGCAGCGTCGCGACCGCCTCGACGTCGACGACGCCGTGGCCGACGTGGGACAGCGCGCAGCCGGCGGGCTCGCCGTCGACCCGGGCCAGCCAGAACCTGCTCGTCCCGCCGAGCAGGCCGGCGGGCGCAGGTGAGGCGGGCGTCGGGTACCCGTCGGCGAGCACCCGGTCCCACACCTGCAGCAGGCCCGGGTCGGTCACCTCCTCGACGGTGACGTCCGGC
>Ga0182736_1001436_pt1 | contig 23302 bp, 15 predicted proteins | sample eDN5th30CKraftBY_FD_128882 | JGI IMG/M metagenome (GOLD analysis project Ga0182736, IMG submission 128882) | Enriched backyard soil microbial communities from Emeryville, California, USA - eDNA 5th pass 30_C Kraft BY (version 2) (version 2) | ecosystem: Environmental > Terrestrial > Soil >... | reverse complement strand
TTTGAAAATCAGGGGTTCTTGGGGACAAACGGGAAACGACCGTATAGAAACCTACCAGTATTTATCGAGTTATGGATTTTTGACGGGTACCAATCAAATTTATGTGTTTAACGAGAATGTAGAAAATAAAGCACTTAACGAACTTCGTATTCCAAACCCTATGGTAACCTGGGAAGTGGCCAATCAGTCGAATATTGGTTTCGATGCGGGGCTGCTCGGCAACAAGCTTACGTTTTCTGCGGAGTACTTCTATAATCACCGATCAAATATTTTATGGCAGCGGAATGCTTCAGTGCCTTCTACAAGCGGACTTACATTGCCGAAAGAAAATATTGGAGAGGTTATTAATCGTGGGGGTGAATTTCAGTTGGGATACCATAATCAAAGCGGCGATTTCCAATATAATATAACAGCAAATATTGGTTTTAATAAGAATAAAATCAAATTTTGGGATGAAACACCAGGAGTGCCAGATTATCAAAAATCAACAGGATATCCGATGAATACTGCACTATATTACAATGCCATAGGCGTTTTTAGGGATGAAGTGGCTGTAGAGGCTTATCCGCATTGGACAGGTGCACGACCCGGAGATATTATTTTTGAGGATGTGAATCAAGATGGAGAAATCAACGGCTTGGATAGAATAAGGGTTTACAAAACGGACCTACCAACACAAACAGGAGGGCTCAATATTGATTTGTCTTATAAAGGTTTTTATACGTCAGTTTTTTTCCAATGGGCTAGAGGCGCAGTTAGAAATAATTATTACGAAATGCAGGGAGAAACGGGTAATTTCCTGTTGCAGGATGTAGAAGGACGGTGGACGCCAGATAATCCAGATGCTACGAAGCCAAGAATATGGAATCGGTATAGCGAATATTGGCGGAATAATCAGAATACCTATTGGCTGCAAAATTCAGATTATATCCGTCTGAAGAACTTTGAGTTTGGCTATAGCCTGCCGGCGGATATTTGCAAGAAAATGTTGATGAGTAGTGTACAGGTCTATTTTACAGGGTTAAACCTGCTCACTTTTACGAAAGTAAAGGATTTTGATCCAGAGACTACTTCGGCAACAGCTTACCCACTGAACAAAGTGTATAATCTTGGAATAACACTAACCTTTTAACGATAATGAAGATGAAAAAAATATTCAAGAATATAAGTATATGGGCAATATTAATCGTGGTGGCCTCTTGTAAACAGGACTTTCTGGAAACAGAACCGTCTACCGAGTTTTCAGAATCGGCTGTTTGGGGAGATCCCGCTTTAGTGGAAACATTTATCAATCAAATTTATTTCCGTTTGGATGAGCCACTATCCGATGGCCGGATGAAATCAAATTTGGTTGATGAATCACATTACCGCGGTAATGCTGCTTCTTTGGATTTTAATAACTGTGTGATTACACAGGATAACCTTCCAGCTTGGAGCAGCGCCTCCAGATACAGGGGATGGGCCGATTTATATAAATCTATTCGTTATTGCAATATCTTTTTTAAGATGGTAGATGAGGTGCCTTTTGGTAATGACTTGATTGACGGGAAATCGCAGAAAGATAGAATGACGGGTGAGGTACATTTTCTTCGTGCTTATCTGTATCATTTATTAACCAGTGTATATGGTGGAGTACCGCTAATTACAGAAGTCTACGGCTTGGATGACGATTTTTCCATTGAGCGCGACTCTTATGCCGCATGTGTGGATTTTATGATAGATGAATGTAATAAAGCTGCCGAATTATTGCCAGAAGTAAACACTGGTGCAAATTTGGGAAGAGCTACAAAGGGAGCTGCCTTGGCTTTAAAATCGAGAATCCTCCTATATGCTGCGAGTGACCTCTTTAATACACCTGTCTTCTCCGGATATAGTCACCCAGAATTAGTTGGATATACCAGCGGTAATCGGACAGAACGTTGGCAGGCAGCTAAGGATGCTGCAAAGGCTGTCATCGATCTTAACCTTTATGGCTTGTACAAAGCTGAACCCGGTCCTTCAGATTCAGTGGCACAGAACATAACAGAGGTTTTCCTGTCGAAGACGACCGAAGAAGATATTTTTATTAAATATTTTACCACGCCAATGGCACAGAATTTTGGTTTATATTCGTCTCCCAACGGTTATCATGGCTGGGGAACGAATGCCCCTATTGCCGAGTTGGTGGATGCGTTTGAAATGGCGGATGGTACCAAGTTTAATTGGAACAATGCAACAGAGGCAGCAACACCTTATAACAATAGAGAACCCAGGTTTTATGCGACTATTTTATATAACGAAGCTCCATGGCGGGAACGCCCCAACGATGTGAAAGGCATAGATCCGAATAACAAGGTACAAACCGGTAAATGGCAAAAGTGGGACAGTAAGACAAACAGTATGGTAGAGGTATTTGGTGTAGATACGAGAAAAAGTACCATAGAAGATTGGAATGGCTCGTATACGGGTTACTATGTCAGAAAATATATTGATCCAGCTGTTGATGCACAATATATCAAGCAGAGTTTAACTTGGCGATTTATACGGTATGCAGAAGTCTTACTTAATTACGCGGAGGCTTGTATCGAGCTCGGACAAGATGGAGAGGCAAGAACCTACATTAATAAAATTAGAACACGGGCAGGTCTTCCAGCGGTAACAGAAAGTGGGATAGCTTTACGCGAGCGGTACCGTAACGAAAGGCGTGTTGAGTTGGCCTTCGAAGATCATCGTTTTTATGATGTAAGGAGATGGGTTATCGGACCTGAAGCATATAAACCCATTCATATTGCTGACGTGGTATATAAGCTTAATCCGGATCATACAACAGCTACAGTACCTACGGTAAGGCATGTGAATTTTGAAAATCATTCATGGAATGATAAGGCATATTTTTTGCCTTTCATGCGAGATGAGCTCAATAAAAATAATAAGCTGATTCAGAATCCAGGCTATTAGATAGGTATTGACACAAGCTAGGTATAGAATTAGAAATAAATAGATACAAAAAACAAATATTCAAATGAAAAAAAATGCTTTATTTTTCTTGCTATTAGGATTAACACCACTTTTCTGTTTTTGTCAAGAGACCTTTGAAATCACTCACGGGCCCTATTTACAGGCGTTGGGCGAAACAGGTGTAAATATTGTTTGGACAACCAATAAAAAGGCTATAAGTTGGGTAGAGCTGGCACCTGATGATAGCAGTCATTTCTACGCGCAACAACGTCAGAAATATTTTGGAGCCACTAATGGCATAAAGAAGGAATCAACAGTGCATAATGTTCGGATTAGTGGGTTGAGTCCAGCAACAAAATATAGATATCGTGTATATGCGCAGGAAGTCTTAAGTCATGAAGCTTATGTGGTTAAATATGGAGATATTGTTGCAGCAAAGGCTTTTCAGGCAAAACTGCCCACATTTACAACAAATAATAAGCAGGCTGAGCAGGTAAGTTTTGCGGTAATTAATGATATGCACCAACGGAACGAGGTGATTAAAACTTTATTGAACCAAGTTGATTGGAATAACAATGAGCTGGTTTTCTTTAACGGGGATATGCAGAATAACTCCCTGAATGAAGAGCAGATTTTTAGTTCTTTTATGGATACTGCCGACAGTATTTTTGCCGATCATATTCCGATGTATTATGCCCGAGGGAATCACGAAACACGTGGGCAATTTGCCGGCGAGTTTCCACGGTATTTTCCCACCGAAACCGGGCAGTTGTATTATTTATTACGGGTTGGACCAGTCTGCTTTGTGGTGCTAGACACCGGGGAAGATAAACCTGATTCAGATATTGAATACATGGGTATAGCGGATTTTGATGAATACCGAACACAGCAAGCCGCTTGGTTAAAGGAAGCGCTAAAAAGTCCGGATTATGTAAATGCCCCTTATAAGGTAGTCATAGGACATATTCCCCCTTTTGGAGGCTGGCATGGAGAAAAGGATATAGCAGATAAATTTGTTCCCTTATTGAATGGGGCTGGGGCACAACTTATGCTGGCAGCCCATTTGCACCGACATGTTAAAAAAGCTCCTGATGCGAATAGCTTTCATTTTCCTATTCTAGTTAATTCCAATGCATCTATCCTGAAAGCAAAAGCTGACGCTTCGCAATTGCAGATTGAGATGTTTGATATGCAAGGCAAGAAGATCGACTCTGTCACGCTTAAACCAAGTAGATAGAACGGTAAAATGACCTTATCTCTACAGATCAACCACGTCATCTCGACCGTAGTGCCTACTTGCCGGTAGGTAAGGAGAGATTTATTACTTGTAATTGATTAATTAACAACTATCTCCCTGCCTACTTACCCGCCGATAAGTAGGCAGGGAGATAGTTCACTACACTCGAAATGAACGATAAAAGTAATCGTAAATGTTATTTACTACCAGCCCGGGTTCTGTACTAAATTCGGATTCTTATCAATTTCACTTTGAGGAACCGGGAACCAGTAGTTCTTTTCGGTGAAAATACGCTTTTGATAAACACTCCTCTTAAAGAATGCCTTCGGATTATTGTCATCATCATCTTTTTCTGTTCCAGAAAAATTCATACCCCAGAAATTCCCGTTTAAGGTTTCTTCCCCAATTTTCCATCTTCGAATATCGCGGTACCGGATGCCTTCGTTATTTAATTCAACCCTACGCTCGCGGCGTATAGCCTCGCGCATGGCATCCTGACCTGCCGGGGTAGGGATAGCATTTGGGCCTGATCCATATTGAGGGATTCCAGCACGCTCGCGGATGAGATTAATATATTTCACAATGTCTGCATTACCAGGGTCAACTTCATTCAGCGCTTCTGCATAGTTGAGATAGGCCTCGCCTAAACGGTAAACAATACCCGGGCGGTAGGGATGAATACCATTACGAGGATCAAAGTCGGGATGCACTTTTTTTCTTAGCAAATAACCATTTTGTGGCGCATCATGTGTGGGGCCGCCATCTGGCGCCCCATAGTAAAATTGTGTGGTACGGTTTTCTCGGCGATACCATTCGTTATTAAATAGTACAGATACATAAAAACGAGGTTCTCTATGTGTATACATGTTGTAGGTACCAGGGAGTGTAACTTTACCTCCACCTTGCACTTCGATCCATTTGGTATTCCTAACCTCTGCGGCTGTAGAAAAACCTTTTTCCACATAGTTAGAATTTGGATCATCAATGGGTAAGCCATTTTCCATGAAGAAGGCGTCTACCAAAGATTGCGTAACCCCCAGTCCCCCGTTGCCTGCTGTTCCACGAGGGGTTGAATGTCCGTCATAGGAAGTGAAATCGCAATCTGGCCGGGCAAATAGTATTTCTGAATTGCCTTCGTTGATACGTTTAAAAAACAGGTTCTGACAAGAAAGAAAAGGATCGATCGAGCCGTCGTCATTATATTCCTTATAGAGTTTATGGCCATTTGCCTCAGCGGCATTAATGACATCTTTACAGGCTTCCATAGCTTTTGTCCACTTGCCAGGATTATAAGTGCCATTATAAAGTGCTTCGCCCTTGTTGTTTACAAATCCATTATAGTCTGCATTTCCATTGACGAGCGGACTGGCAGCGAAAAGCAACATCCGGGCTCTTACCGCAAGACACATAATGGATGTTGCCCTACCATATTTCCGAGTATCGGTATAGGAGGGGGGAAGTAAGGTCGACAATTCTTTTAATTCATTGTCAATCCAATCGACGATTTGATCGAATGGCGTTTGGCCAATCATCAATTCATCTTCCGGAGCATCTGCCGCAGTTAGTCCAAGTTGAAAAGGAACGGCACCGTAGGCATCGATAAGTAGAGAATAATAATAGGCAATCAGAAAGCGTGCTTCATATTTCATGAGCTGTACTTCTTCTTCTGTAACCAATTGTGCGGGATTAGCTTTTACGTTATCTATAAAAATGTAAGATGAGCGGATGCGTTTAGGCAATTCAACCCAATAGTTGGCATCCCATCCCGTGGAGGGATTCCAGTTTCCCGTTTGCTTTGCGATGACATTCCAGCCAAACTGTTCCCATCCCGTAGAAGGGGCCATATCGTCTGAAAGGGGGTCGTAACCAATGGTTCGAGTATAACCCCAATAAGGATCTGGAATGCTTTGGTACATCCCCGCAAGCCAATCTTCTGTTCTGGTTTTGTCGCGGAATACCATGTCTAGCGTAAGCTGGTCATCGGGCATTTTGTCTAAATATTTAGAGCAAGATCCTAAACTGAACATGAACAAAACCACCATACCAATTCTCTTATAAGTTGTATTCATTAATATCATGTCTATTGTTTTTATTGGTTTAAAAATTTATATCGAAACCGAAAGAATAGGATTTCATAATAGGATATCGGAGGCCATTATTCACGTCAAGCTCAGGATCCCATAGCTTGAATTTGGAAAACGTCATGAGGTTGTTTCCTCGGATAAAAATGCGCCCGCCACCCAGTTTTATTTTTTGCATCAATTCTTTTGAAAAATTGTATCCCAATTCTACGTCACGTAGGCGGAGCATGCTCATGTCACGTAACCACCAAGTGGAATTTTGTGTGTTATTCGCATTTTGTCCATCAGACAATCTTGGGTAGAACACGTCCTGCCGCGGATTATCCAGAGTCCAACGATCATCTGCATTCGAATAAATGTTTCCAAGGGCACCCCTTCCACTACCGGGAATGAAGTTAGATCCTCCTATAATCCTGTAGGTCTTTCCGTTTCCCTGAAAGAAAAAGCCAAAGTCTATATTTTTATATCGGATGTTAGCTCCAAATCCATAAATAATCTGCGGATCGAAAGTACCTCCAATGGCCGTCTCGTCCAGCGCATTAACTATATTGTCGTTATTAAGATCTGCATAGCGGATATCGCCAGGCCTAACGGAGCTGAAATCTGGTTTAGGAATGCCCTCTTTTAATTCCCCGGAAGGAAGAAAATCGTCCGCTGTAAACAATCCTTCGGCAATCAAACCAAATAGCTGTCCGACAGGTCTGCCCGTACTGGATCGGTAAGTTCCCTTAATGGCACTTGGTTCATCCTGTTCAATGATCTTGTTCTTGGCATAAGTAAAGGTTCCTCTAACGGATAAGAAGAGGTTATCATTAAGCTGATGGCTAACATCGAGGGATAGGTCTATCCCTTGATTATCGACTTTCCCAAAATTGGCCCAAGGAGCATTGGTAAATCCGCTTGATCCTGGAATACTGCGTCGCTGCATAAAAATGTCTCGACGTTGTTCTTTAAAGTAGTCAATCTGCAGATTGATACTATTCCATAATCCCAGTTCCAGTCCAATGTCACTTTTGGCTACCGTTTCCCAAGTCAAATCGGGCTGGCCATAGTCGCCTTCCTGTCGACCGTCGCGGTGAAAATCATTATTGATCCCCCAATTATAGCCTCCAGTATCCCCAATGGTGGTAATATAGGGGAATCGTCTTCCATCCAGCTGGTCATTACCCACTAAACCATAAGATGCCCTAAATTTGATCATTGAAAACGTGTTTTTTAGAGAAGCCATGAAAGGCTCTTCAGAAAGTAGCCATCCGATAGCCCCCGAGGGAAAGAAACCGAATCGTTTACCTCTGGCAAAGTTCTCCGAACCATTGTATCCAAAGTTAAATTCGGCGACATACCTACGGTCGTAGTTATAAGAAAAGCGTCCTGCAATCCCCTGATTTCTAAAGGGAAGTCTGTCGCCATTATCGCGATTGCGCATGTTATACAAAAACATCGACTCAATGCCGTGCTTTCCAAAGTCCCGGTTGTAGTAAAGTGTACCTTCCAAATAAGTGCTTTTTTCGCCAAAATCAGACCCGGTCTCATAGCCGAGAAATTCCTGACCATAAGTGTTGATGGCTAAGATAAGATTGCCGTCGGCATCGCGACCGGTAGCAGGATTATAGTAATCAGGGCTTTTGCTGCGCGTAACTCTGGTGTTGGAATATCGGTCGAAGGAAAAGATACCTTTTGCCTTCAACCCTTTTAGGATAAATCCTAAATCCTGTTCTAATGAAAAAAGAGATTCAATTTGGCTTGCGCTGTAACGCTCGTAGCCCTTCTGTGTAGCTAAAGCCCATGGGTTTTCCCGTTGTGGGGTTCGTGGAATTTCTCCACTACTATATATTGTCGGGTGTACGAATGGAGGTATGGTAAATGCTTGCTGGAATAATTCATCAACGGAGTACGGTGCTCGGTTGCGGTCTTGTAAATAGCCTCCGATATTTAAGCGAAATAAGGTGGTAGGTGTAATGTCCAGATCTACATTAGACCGAACATTATAACGTTTTAATTTAGACGATGAATCCCATGTTTGTTTAGGGTCGCGTGCAATGATACCATTTTCTCCATAATATGAAGAAACCAAGGAATACCGTAACATATTGCTCCCGCCCGAAACACTGAAATTAGCCCGTGTATTGCTTGCATTATCCTTTGAGATGGCATCTAACCAATTAACGTCGGGATAGAGATCGGGATCCAGATGATTACGTGTGCTATCAATCCGCCCCTGGCTATAAAGCAAATCAGTACCATTTTCCCTACTGATGCTATTCAGAACCTCTAGGTAATCAGCGGCGTTGATAAATTCAGGCAATTGCACTGGTTGGGTTATTCCTTGCTCAAAGCGCACAGATACCCTTGGCTTTCCAATTTTACCGCGTTTGGTGTTAATCAAGATAACACCATTGGCACCCCGAACACCATAAACTGCGCTGGCAGCAGCATCTTTTAAAACCGAAAAAGATTCGATTTCTTCAGGATCCATATTGTTGAGCGAACGTTCTACGCCATCGACTAATATCAACGGATTTCTATTGCCACCAAAAGTACTGATACCACGGATCCAGAAATTGGAATTATCATATCCAGGCTCTCCAGAACGTTGAACAGCAATAACACCGGCTAACTGCCCGGCTAAGTTATTACTTAAGGATCTGGTAGTTCCCAATTGCAATCTCTCGGGTTCAATCGTGGTGATGGACCCTACAATGGAGGCTTTCTTTTGTGTGCCAAAGCCTACCACTACTACTTCATCCAAATCATCCACCTTTCGTCGTAAGGTAATGTTTACAAGGTCAACGGTTAATACTGATCGTTCTTCTTCTACGTATCCTATCATAGAAAAAATAAGAGCCGATTTGTTTTTGGGAAGAATAAGTTCATAGTTCCCGTTACCATCGGTATTGGTAGCTGTTTGCGAATTTTTCACACTGATTGTTACCCCGGGTATGGGATCTCCATTCTCGTCGATCACCTTACCCTTGATAATCCGCTGTTGCGTTTTTTCGATTTGTGTTCGCTGTTTAATGACAACCGTTTCTTTTTCATTGAAGATAAGATCAAAAGGTTGATTGCGGAAACATTCATTTAATACATCTTTTAAAGGCTTGTTCTTTGCTTCTATTGTTATAGGAGGCAACTTTTCCAAAAGAGCGGCATCGGCTATAAAATTATAGCCCGTTTGTTTGGTAAGTTGGTACAACACATCCTTTACAGCTGCATTTTTCATTTTTACACTAACCTGCTGTGCAAAACTTTTAGCACTTACCTGTATGAAAGTAAGTGTAATTAATAGAACTGTAAGTTTCATGAGGATAAAATACTTCAAGGGACAAGAAAGCCGCCCCTTGCAGATTAATGCCGGATATTTTTTATACATTTGAAATAGATTAATATAACTGATTCGCTTATAATTAGTGTATTATCTTTTGCTTTTAAAGCAATCATTCAGGAGTGCGGTCAACACTCCTGAATATTTTTGATAATTTTTTTTGTTTTTAGTTAGCTACAATAAGTATCCTCCTTTCTTTGCTTATATCATCACTTTGTTCAATTTTAAAATGAACTTTGCCCGTTGTTTCAATGTTTTCTAAGAGATTGAGTAAGCCCTTAGCTCTCGAATAATTTCCCACGAAGCGTACGTTCTTTAAATCACCCTGATATTTTACATCAATGGGATACCATCGAGCAAGGCTTTTCATGATATCTTCAATAGATTCATTGTTAAATACAAATAGTCCTTCTTTCCAGGCCATTGCCTGTATGGTATCGGCGTTAGTTTCAAGTTTACTTTTGTATTGATTGTCTGTAACGACCTGCTGTCCCGGTTGTAGTAACATACCCTTCTCAAAATTCGAATTTTTGCCTTCGGGAGGCATGCTTTTTACATTAACAGCACCTTTTAATAGGGTAGTAGCTGCGTGGACATCGCCATTGTAAGCAGAAACATTAAACTGGGTGCCTAATACAGCGATTTCTTGTTTGTCCGTTCGAACAAAGAATGGTTTTTCCTTATTTTTTTTGATCTCAAAATAAGCTTCACCTGATAGATAAACTTCACGGTTATCTCCAAATTCTTCCGGAAACTTCAAGATACTAGCCGAATTGAGCCATACTTTGGATCCATCGGGTATAATCACCATATATTGGCTTCCGATGGGGGTAATAATAGTATTGAGTTTTGAAGAAGAGGGATGGTTTGTAGTTATATCGGATGATTTATTTAAAATTGTGGTACCGTCCTCGTATATATATTCTTTGTCTTGAACAATAATACCTTCTTTGTCCGTATTTAGCGCTATCTTTTTACCGTCAGCTAAAATAAGCGTTGGCTTGTCTGCTCTCGGCGTAATATCTGTTAATTCACCTGTCTGCAAGCTAACAAGTAATGGAGTGTTTTTGGATAGTTTGTAAAATAGCCCCATGCCACAGAGGCAGAGGAATATAGTGGCTGCAATGGAAAGCCACGCTGTCTTATGACGCTTTTGGGAAATGATATGCTGATAGATTTCCACATCTTTTGACTGAGAAATATAATGGGTTTCATCTTTTTTTAAATCATCCCATGTTTTATCAAACAGTGACTTAAGAATTTCTTCTTGAGTTGGGTCATCCAATACCAGTTGCAGTTCTTTTAATTCTGCTGCTGTTAACTTGTTGGAAAGATAACGGTTGTATAAATAATATGTTCGGTTTATTTCCATTTGGTTTTTAAACGTAGGATTTCATAAGAAACAGAACCCCCTTTATTATAAAGACCCCCGAACGTAAGGATAGGAGTAATGAACAATAATTATTTTTTATGCCATAGCTGGAATAATAAGATGAGAATAGTAATATCAGTGTGTGAATGCAAATAAGATCTTAAAAAACGTAGGGCATGCTGCATATGCGTTTTTACCGTGAGACGTGATAACGATAATCGCTCGGCGACCTCTGCATATTTTAATCCTTCTTCTTTACAGAGTAAGAATACCGATTTTTGTTGGGGGGGAAGTTTTTCTACAGCTTCTAATAATATTTTTTCAGTATCTTTAAAAAAGATGGCTTCTTCTGTTTCGTGTTGAATTTCAGTCCAATTATTAGAACAGGCAAGGTTAAATTTTAGTTGGTTTTTTTGTTTCCGTAAAATTTTTAAGGCTTGATTGGTGGTCGCAATCCGTAAATAGCTGTCGATATTATTTATTTGATCAATGTTATCGCTGTATTTCCAAACTTTAAGGAAAACTTCATGAAGGGCATCTTCCGCCAAGTCATCCGATTTTAGAATTTTTAACGCTACGGAATAAACCTTTTTCTTATAGATATCGTATATGATTTTAAATGCACCCTCATCTCTTTTTGAAATTTTTTTCAATAATTCTTTTTCATCAATTAAAGGAGGAGATTCTTTGGTATACATTTAATACAATGAATAAATCATTTTAGCTATTTCTTAATACAAATCTATGTAGGGATTAGATCAACAATTATGGCTAACTTCGAAAATTTATTTGATATAAGCAAATAATAGTGGCGTTATGGCTTGTATAGGAATTCTATGTATCGGCTATAGCAATTAAGCTTGGTTCCGTAGGGAATTTTTATCAAATGGGAAACTTGACTATGATAAATTATAATAATTCCAGTGTGTATTTTTAAGTAACAACCTTATTTTACGAATCGTTTCTGAAGTTCCTAAATCTTTCATATTTTCGGTAGAATAGACACGGTTATTTTATTGTTGATTAAATGTGAACGTCTTCCAGCAACTCTTTTTTCAAATTACCCAAACTTCATTTTTGGAGTGGTTTGCCGTAGTTACGGCCTTTGCGTGTATCTATTTGGCGACCAAACAGCATATTCTTAATTGGCCAATTAGCATATTCAGTGTATTAGCCTACGCTTTTCTTTTTTATGAGGGTAAGCTGTATGGCGAGATGACGCTACAGGGCTATTATTTGTTTACCGCCATCTATGGTTGGCATTATTGGACAAAGCGGAAACAGGAACATCAGAAGCCTGTAGTCCGATTTAATGCGAGAGAAATTGGAATTACTATTCTGGTGATGCTCGTGTTTTCTGTTTTATTGGGCTTGTTCTTGCACCATTTTACTGATACTGATGTGGCTTATATAGACGGTACTTTGGCCTCCATTAGTTTCGTGGCACAATTTTTAATGACTAGAAAAGTATTGCAGAACTGGTTAATGTGGGTAATCGTGGATATTTTATATATTCCCCTTTTTATTTATAAAGAATTTATGCTTACCGCGGTATTATATGCTGTTTTGGCATTTATTGCCTGGAGAGGCTACATCGATTGGAAGAAATCATGGATAACAAATCAATAGTTAAGCTTGCTGTAGTAGGGCCCGAATCAACCGGAAAATCGTGGATTTCGGAACGGTTGGCACGCACTTATAATACCATTTGCGTTCCTGAATATTCAAGAGAGTACTGCCGCAATCTAAACCGCGATTATACCTTACAAGATGAGCTTAATATCTATTATGGACAGCGGGCGCTCGAACGGACCTTGGAACCGCTGGCTGTAAATAATCTCCTCATTTGTGACACTACTTTTTTAACGGTAAAGGTTTGGTGCGATTATCTTTTTGGGGATACACCCAACGAGGTAAAAGAGGGTTTAAAGGAACATAGATACGATTTTTATTTACTAATGGATATCGATTTGCCATGGGAAGATGATCCGTTGAGAGACTTTCCTGCACCCAAACAGCGCCAATACTTTCTTCAAACCTGGAAAAATGAGCTGGAAAATCTAAATGCCGATTATCAATTAATATCCGGTTTGGGAGAAGAACGTTTTTTAAATGCCGAGCAAGCTGTGGCGGAATGGATTAAAAAGTTATAAGTTATACGTGGTACGTTATAAGTAGCTTTTAGGTACTCATAATCCCATAATGCACAACGGATATAAACGGCACTTTAAAACGTATAACTTATTACTTACCACTTACAACTTTTTGCGGAAAAAGCAATGATGCTATCACACTTATAGCTAAAATCCCCACGATTACGTATAAGGAATGGGCTGTTGTGAAGCCCCAGGCCTCTAACCAATGGTGTGCAAGCATTTTGATGCCTATAAAGAGCAGTAAAAAGGCCAAGCCTACTTTGAGATAATGGAATTTATGAATAACGTTTACCAATAAGAAAAACATAGAGCGTAGACCCAATATGGCGAATATGTTAGAGAAAAATACGAGATAAGGGTCTTTTGTAACCGCAAAAATTGCGGGGATGGAATCTACTGCGAAAATCAGATCTGTAAATTCAATAACCAATAATACCAGCAGCAATGGAGTGATAAATTTTTTCCCGTTTTCTCTGTGGAAGAAATTATTACCTACAAATTCAGGATAAACCGAGAAGTATCTGGATGCGAATCGAACTACCTTATGATGTTTCGGATCGATCGATTCCTCTTCATTTCTATTAAAATACATGTTAATTCCAGTATATATCAGGAACACACCAAATAGATAAAGAATCCATTCAAACCTATTGATGAGCGATGCGCCAAGGAAAATGAAAAGGAAACGCATGATTACTGCCCCGATAATGCCCCAGACAAGCACTTTATGATAGAATTTGGATGGCACGCCGAAAGAGCTAAATATGAGTACCATCACAAAGATATTATCAACCGAGAGTGCATATTCGATTACATAGCCGGTAAGGTACTCTAATGCTAAGTTCTTTTTATATATCTCGAGGCTGGCGGCAAAATCGGTTGGAATAAGTTTAATGTTGTGTAAATGCCGACTGGTAATTTCCTGGAGTTGATTAAAATCTTGGATATCGTGCAATTTATCTCCCCAAAAACGGAGCAATAGATAAAATGCTAGGGCGAAAGCTACCCATATGCTACTCATAATAGTAGCTTCCTTCAAAGAAACTTCGTGATCTTTCTTGTTAAAAAGGCCAAGATCAAGAGCAAGCATGAGCAAGATAAAGACCAAAAAACCAAAAAAGAATATCAATTCGTTTGTCATGTTTATTTGTTTCTCTCCGTGGTAAAGCGTACTAATTGCTCCAGTCCGGTCTTATACTGGCTTTGAGGAAATGTTTGTAAAATTTGAAATGCCTCATTCTGATAGCTGAGCATCTGTTTCTGGGCATATTCAAGGCCTCCACTGGCTCTTACGAAATCGATTACCTCCATCACCTTTTTTTGGTCTTCATTATGGTTTTTAACCAAATTGATGATGTACCGTTTATTCTTTTTATCGGTATTATTTAATGCATAAATGAGTGGCAATGTTAGCTTTTTTTCTTTTATATCAATTCCTAAGGGTTTACCAACATCATCAAAACCAAAATCGAAAAGATCATCTTTAATTTGAAAAGCTATGCCTACTTTTTCGCCAAAAGCGTGCATCTTATTTATAGTTTCTTCAGACGCTTTAGTAGAGGCAGCGCCGCATGCGCAACATGAAGCAATTAAGGAGGCCGTTTTTTGCCTAATTACTTCAAAATATACCGCCTCGTCAATATCCAACCTACGCGCTTTCTCCATTTGCAGTAACTCGCCCTCACTCATTTCGGTAACAGCTTCATTTAGAATTCTAAGAAACTCAAAATCCTGATTTTTAACAGAAAGAGACAGGCCTTTGCTCAGCAGAAAATCACCAACTAATACAGCAATTTTATTTTTCCATAACGCGTTGACAGAAAAAAAACCTCTTCGTTGATAAGAATTGTCTACCACATCATCATGTACTAACGTTGCAGTGTGTACGAGCTCTACAAGTGCGGCGCCTCGATGGGTTGATTCGTTAATGTCACCACAGGTGCCTGCTGCAAAAAATACAAACATTGGCCGCATTTGCTTGCCTTTCCGCTTAACAATATAATGCGTGATCCTGTCGAGTAGAGGAACGGAACTGCGCATAGACTCCTTGAATTTTGATTCAAAAGCATCTAGTTCTGTATCGATTGGTTTCTTAATCTCCTCAAGTTTTAACATGCAGGCATTTCTGATTTACGGACTATCGAATGTTTATTGAGGAAAACGCGTCATTGCGAGGAAGAATGACAGCTTGTCCGACCACTGGCGGAAAGCAATCTGCGTTTTTGACATCGTCAGCCTGCTTCACTCTTGTTCCTCCAGTTCACAATGACGACGATGTTTCCCTTTTTACATCCTCGTCACAAACATAAGAAAAATCGGGATAATATAAACCTGAGTTCGATTATTCTTTATTAGCTCAGAAATTCAATAGTAATCTTAGGCAAGGCACCTTTGCGCAGCTTTAGTTTTCGGCTAGGTTCTGGTGTTTACGCCAAATCTTAATATCTAACCGTACTTGCTTGTAGCGATTGGCCATCGCAGAAAACAGCAGGGTTTCTTTTGTTCCGAGAGCTAAATATCCTAGTCGCGCTAAGCTGCTATCAAATAGATCAAAAACTTTATTTTGGAGAGGCGCATTAAAATAGATTAAAACGTTACGGCAGGTTATCAGCTGAAACTCATTAAACGAACCATCGGATACCAAGTTATGCTGACTAAAAATAATCCGTTTAGCAAGCTCCTTATTTAATTTTGCATGATGGTAATGAGCTGTATAATAAGACGAAAACTCACCCGTTCCTCCTGTTTGTATATAATTTTCGGAGTAACGTTTCATGTTTTTTAAATTAAAAATCCCTTGCCTTGCCTGTTCTAATACCGCAGGATTAATATCAGTGGCATAGATTAACGTTTTATGTAGCAAATTAGCCTCTTTCAAAAGAATGGCTATCGAATAGGCTTCCTCACCCGATGAACAACCCGCAACCCATATCCGGATAAATGGATAAGTGCCTAACGTAGGGATAATATACTCCCGTAGATAGCGATAGTAATCCGCGTCCCTAAACATCTCGGTGACATTTACGGTAATGCCCTCTACAAAATGTTTTAAATAAGTTTTATCTGTTTTTAAACGATAACGCATTTCAGCAAAACTTGGAAACTTACCTGTTGTAAACAACCGATTTACCTGGCGTTTCAAAGAAGCCTTACTATAATCTCTAAAGTCATAACCATGTATTTCCTGTAAATCGTTAATTATGATATCGAGTTCAGCATCTTCAATTGCAGGTGTTTGCCACATATATTATTGCAGATGTTTAGTTATAACAGTAGTTAAGGCATCAATGTCGATAGGTTTAGAAACATAGTCATCAACCCCAGCTGCCAGACATTTATCTTTATCGTGAGACATGGCCTGTGCTGTAACGGCAATTATTGGAATATGCCGCGTGAGTTCATTGTTTCTAATTAGACTGGTAGCTTCGTAACCATCTATATCTGGCATCATCATATCCATAAGCACGATTTTTATCGTATCGTCTGTTGAGATCTTGTTTATACCTTCCTTTGCACTGCTGGCTGTTACAGTAACAAAACCTCTTGACTTTAAAACAGCGCAGAGGGCTAAAATGTTTAAGGGTTCATCGTCAATTATCAATACCTTATATTGGTAATCGTTATTTACTGGTAAAGCCATACTCTTAACAAAGAAATTAATTGGTCAATATCTACTGGTTTTGAAATATAATCAGATGCCCCTGCCGCTATACATTTTTCCCGATCGCCCATCATTGCCTTGGCGGTAACGGCTAAAATAGGCAAGTTCTTAAATCTTTTATCCTGCCTAATGCGCGTTGTGGTTTCATATCCGTCCATCTGCGGCATCATCATATCCATGAGTACAACATCTACCTTGTCTGCGTTACTTTGCAATAGATTTAATGCTTCAAGCCCATTATCTGCCGAAATTACGTTGATTTTGTGGCGTTCCAGCGCCTTGGTTAACGAAAATATATTCCGAATATCATCATCTGCTATTAACACGGTTTTACCATACAAAATCTCCGTTAAGCTGCTGTTAAGTTGCGATTTCTCTTTTTTATGCGTTGGCGCTTTTGATTCTTCTACTAAATGTAAAAAAAGTGCAACTTCGTCTAGTATGCGTTCATAAGAATGCGCCGTTTTCACAACGATCGAATCGGCATATTGCTTAATTTTTACTTCTTCTGCTGGCGATAGGTGTTTACCCGTGAAGATAATCACTGGAAGATTTTCCATCCCAGCATTCGACTTGATGGTTTCTAGTGTTTTATAAGCCTTTGCATCGGGTATCCCCATGTCAAGAATTACGCAATCCGCTTCATGGCTTTTTAATCGATCGATAGCCGATTGAATGTCCTTACTGATATCGGTTTTTACTTCAAAACTTTCCAGGTAATGGGCAAGTGCCTGCGCATGTTTTAGGTTATCTTCAATGATCAGTACTTTTCTCGGCCCTGCAGACAAGGCTTGTTCAACACGGCTGAAGACCTGACTAATCTGTTCTAATGCCATTGGTTTTCTAATAAAGTCGATAGCACCTTTGGTTATGCTCTCGCGTTTTACCTCATGCGAAGACATAATGTGAACAGGAATATGGCGGGTTGCTGGATTGTTTTTGATTTCGTCCATCACCTGCCAACCATTTTTCACGGGGAGTTCTATGTCTAATAAGATAGCATGTGGCAAATACTTCTCTGCCAATTGGATGCCAAGATCACCTCGTACGGTTGTAATGACTTTATATTCATGCTTATGGGAAAAATCAATCAAAGCGCGTGCAAACTTGGTGTCATCTTCGATAATGAGCAGCAATTTGTCTCCCTCCACTATGTCGTCCCGATCATCGTCGAGTTCGTTTGGTATTGTAGGGCTAATGAATTGTGTTTTGGTAACCCTTTGCTCTTTAGTTACTTTCTCTTCTGCTGTTGCTTTTTCTGTCGTTCCGCTTGTAGGAGAGGGAGCGTCTATCTGTTCTTCTTTAATTGGGGGAATAATAGGTACCGTTGCAATAAATTCAGCACCTTTAGTTGTCTCGCTATTAATATGAAGAGATCCGCCTAATAATTTGGCAAGCTCTTTACTGATAGATAATCCTAAACCTGTACCACCAAACTTTCGCCGGGTAGAACCGTCGGCTTGTTGAAATGCCTCAAAAACCAGCTGATGCTTCTCTATTGGGATACCGATACCTGTATCTTTAACCGAGAAGTCCAGAAATCCTTCTTTTTCTTTATTCGGACGAATATTAAGGGTTACTGAGCCCTTAGCAGTAAATTTAAGTGCATTGGAGATGAGGTTTCGTAAAATCTGCTGTAAACGGAGATTATCTGTTTTCATAATGTCGCTGACAGTTTTGTCTTTCACGATTTTTAACTGTAAGCCCTTTTCGCTTGCCATTGGCCCAAACAGATTCTGCAAATCGTTTGTAATGTCGCTTAAACTAACATCCTCATAGGATAAAGACATTTTGCCGGCTTCAATTTTTGATAAATCAAGAATTTCATCAATCAAAGTTAATAAACCATTCCCAGACGCCTGTATAACCTGTGCATACTCTACCTGATCGTCTAATAAATTGCCTTCGTTGTTTTCACTCAATAGTCTAGAGAGTAGCAGTATAGAGTTTAGTGGTGTGCGAAGCTCGTGCGACATATTGGCAAGGAACTCTGATTTATATTTGGTACTGATGGCCAGGTCTTCTGCCTTTTTCTGTATATCTAGATTACGTTCTAAAATCACCTGGTTTTTTTCTTCCAATGCCTGCGATTTTATTTCGAGCTCTTGGTTAGCTTCCAATAATTCCTCTTGCTGTACACGTAGTTCTTCTTCAGATGCCTGTAGTTTATTGGCCTGCGCTTCCAATTCGACATTAAGGTTTTCCAGTTCCGTTTGTTGTGCTTGTAATTCTTCTGTCTGGGCTTGGGTTTCTTCCAATAGTTCTTTAAGACGAATACGGCTTTTAATAGCGTGAATAGCCGTTCCTACATTGGTTGAGATGCTGTTGGCAAAAATAATCGCAGCTTCATGCATAGGTTGTATAGAGGCTATTTCTATAACACCTTCCACTTCATCCTCATGAATTAATGGAATTAGCAATACCCATTGAGGTTGGCTTATTCCTAAGCTGGTTCTGATGTTCAAATAGTCGCTCGGTAGATCCGTTAGTAAGATACTTTTCTTTTCTTGCGCCGCCTTTCCTACCAGCGTTTCGCCAAGTGCTATGCGCTGCGGTAATTGAGCGCGATCTGCAACGCCTATACTACTGAGTAATTCAAATGTTTTTCCATTATTGCCAATATAATAGGTCCCAAGGGCGGCATCGAGGTATTCAACAAGTGCTTTGAGTACATCCAAGCTAAATTCATTCAGCTCGTTTCTGCCTATTATTAAATTGTTTATGATACTCTCGCCAGATTGGATCCACAATTGCCTTTTATCTTTTAGAGAATGCGACTCCAGCGAGTTTTTCATATTCAATAACGCATGGCCCAATATATCGTGGTTTCCTTTCGGCTCAATTTGTATTTCGTAGTTTTCTTTACCGATCTCATTGGCTGCGTTAGCCAGTTCCTGGTAGCTCTTGTCTATTTTATGAACAGCATTGGCCACCATGCCTAAATCATCTTTGGCAAAGGTGGGAAGGAGGATATTGGAGTGACCAAGTGCTAACTTAGTGGATACCTCCTGTAGCTCAAACAAATGAGTAGCTATATTTTTAATTACCACATATAGTAAACCTATGATCAATAAAACGCAAAAAACCAATACCCCTCTTGTGAAGTTTCGGTCGTATACTTCATGTTGATAAACATTGGACGCGTTATCGCTAATCTCCTGAATAGTAATTGCCAGTCTGGATTTTAAAAAGTCTGTTGCATTGGCCGAGATATTCCACCACTCCTCTGGAGTAAATCTTTCGGGTAGCGTCTTTGTATCGTGTACAGTTTTATAAAAATCTAAAGTTTTACTGATGGCTTGATTACTGGTTAGATTTTTCAGATTATGTTCTCCGTGCTGTTTATCCAAGCTTTCCAGTTCTTTCATATAGGATTGTAGCAGCTCGTAATTCATATTGAATTTGGGAAGATCAATCCTATCAAGTGAGCCATCAGCATACACAAAATAAACGTTAAGCCGTAAAACTGTAAAATAGTTTACCATGTTTGATAAAATTTCACGAAGTGCTATCCGGGTGCCTAATGATTGATTAATGTTTGTATAATCGGTCGATACTTCAGATAGGGCAGCTAAACGTTCGGTAATCTTTTGGTAGTTATTGAAGGTTTCTTCATATCCCATAGTACCTTTATTGATACTGGAACGCCAAATAGGCAAGTCGTTAATAAATGTATAATCGGCATAATCGGTGCTTAAGCCGCTGTCGGTATAGAGATTAAGCTGTTGTACGGCCTCGTCAGTTTTTAACTGCTGAACACTTAAGGCGCCTTCGTCATTATTGTCGAAAATCTTCCGTAGACTTAGGCGTCTTTCTTGTTGCAACTGCTCGATGAGATTGTCGGTGGTTAATGCCAAATTAATGCGACTAATAAAATTGTTTGCACCATCAATGCGTTCTTTTTTTTCTTTTTCTATGAGGTAGAAAAAGAAAATAAGTGCTACCAAAGGCACAAAGCCTAATAGCGCGAGTTTGTAGTTGAGGGGTATAAGGTTAAATCGATTTTTCATCAATATATCATTATTTATAAGTGTAAATTCTCAACGGCATAAATGGGCTCGTTGCACTCGGTTTTGTTTTTTATCGGCGATGAAGCTATCATGTACTACAAGAATTTATTCGTTTTGGTTTGCGTACTGCTGCACATGATGGTTTCATTATGCTTAATATCTTTAGATTACACAACGGAGGGCTGAAGCATGATTAATAGTATTCGGGCATCAATTTAATTTATTTATCGGCAATACGAAATAGAAAAATGAGCCTTTATTCAGTTCGCTTTCCGCTCCATACTCTCCTTTATGGCGAGCAAGAATTTCTCTACAAATATAGAGCCCCATGCCAAAGCCCTGAAATTTATAGGAGGATTCTTCCACTCTATAGAACTTCTCGAAAAGATTATGGAGTTTGTCAGCTGGGATGCCTATACCAAAATCGCGTACTCCGATCTTTACTTTATTATTCTTTATAATTTCGCTTGCTATATGGATCTCTTTCGAATTAGGCGCGTATTTGATCGCATTGGTTAGATAGTTTATCAGTACCTGTTCTAAACGCATCTCGTCTCCGTAAATTATGATGTCGGTGTGCCCCAACTTTTTAAAAGTATGCTGCGGATGCATCTGACTAATGTTTTCAATGGTATTCGTTAATATTTTTTCAAGCGAGATATATTGAAAGTTGAATTTCATTTTACCACTTTCAATTTTGGAAATGTCTAATAAATCATCTATCAAATCGCGTAATTTATCTAATTGTGCGCTTGTTTTTGATAGATAGTTTTTGAGCTTCTCGCTATCTTGGGTTTCTGGTAGACGTTCTAGTAGTTGCAAATACCCCCTCACACTGGTAAGCGGCGTCTTCAACTCGTGGCTAGCTATACTGATAAATTCGTCTTTCTTATTTTCCAGTATTTTCCGATGTTCAATTTCTTGCTTAAGTTTCTCCTGCATGTCGTGCATGGCTTGCGTTTGCTCGAATAACCTGTAAAAGGTTTTAACTTTAAGCAGTAGAATGTCGGGATCAAAAGGTTTAGTTAAATAATCAATAGCTCCAGTTTCGTAACCTCTGGTAATAAACTTTTTTTCTGTGTTTACGGCAGATAAAAAAATTATCGGCGTATCCACTGTTTTACTATAGCCTGAAATGAGTTCGGCCACTTCAAATCCGTCCATGCCCGGCATCTGCACATCCAATATAATTAGTGCATATGTGGTCTTTAAGACTTTCTTTAAGGCCTCTTCACCCGATGACGCTATGTCTACCTTGAAGTTGTTGGTTTCTAAAAACTTTCGTAAAGAAATAAGGTTCTCTTGTTTATCATCAACAATTAGTATCATGTCTGGGGTGTTACTCTTTTAATTTTTTGCAGGCTGATGAACAAATCTCAATAAAGTGTTGTTTTACAAGTTTAGTAAATTTTTTATGATAAGCAAAGGTTGAAATGTTTTAAGTAATGGATGATGCGTGTTAACATACAGAAGCTAGGATGTACACGCACTTTTATCTTTCAATTGCTTTGACTGTACACCCTAGCTGAGTACTATTTCCTAATAGCACCTTAATAATACTGCTTTATAGAACCAGTATTAAGACCAATATGATAATGATAATAGCTCCAACGGATAAGTAAACACCACCGCTTCCCATAGCCCGGGCTTTTTTATTCATCTCCCGTAACTCTTTTCTTAAAGCTTTCCGTTCGGTTTTGCTTAAAGTAGACCTATCCATTGTTTTAATCTCTTCAACACGCCTTTTCATTTGGCTGATTTGCCGGGCAACTTCTTCTTCTGAGAGTTCCGTTTTTTTAGCAGTTTCATGCTTTGTTGCCGACGCAATGGGCATATTAAAAGTAAACGCCAGCATAAAAACTGTTAGTAATGCATAGATTTTCGATTTCATATTATTAATATTTAGGGGTTTACAAGACCGTGTTATTTGTATATACCTATCGAACAACTAATGAGTATAGGATTTTGTTTGTTTTTCTTTGAAAAGAACTTTTTTAAGTTGTGAGTTGCCAGTTGCGTGTTACGAGTATGCTCAAATCCGCCACATTAGCTAATCGGCTAATCATCCTATTGGCTAATTTCCTACTATCTCTACTCAACAATTCAACAATTTAACTTCTATTACTACTCGCTATTAGATCTCCTTTACTAGCTTACCGGTTATCACAAATTGCCGGCTACTGCCCTTTGGTAATAGGTACGTTCCGGTTAAGCTACCAAAGGCAGGCAGTAGAAAGTATGGTTTTTCAAAGTGAAAGCAGGGTAGCTTCAGCGATTGTTTTCCTAAACCTTTTAAACTTGTTGCGGGATGAATATGCCCTGCAATATTAATTGTTCCTTTCGGAACAGCTGTTAATGGGGCATGGGAAAAAATAAAATCATCTTCTACCAGCTGTTTTTCATAAAGCAATAAATTAGCTTCGGTGTACCGGAGGGCTGGTAGAATGTCATGATTACCCTGAATCAGTAAAAGCCTAAGCCATGGGAAATTTTGGGTAAAATCGAGAAAATACTGCCAAGCAGCAT
>Ga0182736_1001435_pt1 | contig 23305 bp, 21 predicted proteins | sample eDN5th30CKraftBY_FD_128882 | JGI IMG/M metagenome (GOLD analysis project Ga0182736, IMG submission 128882) | Enriched backyard soil microbial communities from Emeryville, California, USA - eDNA 5th pass 30_C Kraft BY (version 2) (version 2) | ecosystem: Environmental > Terrestrial > Soil >... | reverse complement strand
AGGGTAGCTCAATTAATAAACCACCCTAAGCAGGCTGGTAAACAACCGCCTTAAAGTACAAACTTATGAAAAATATTCTTGGATTATAACACAGAATCTTTTCTTTCAAAGAGAAAAGAAGTTGAATAAATCCCCCTCTTGTTTTCGTCGACGGAAGGCATATTTGGCTAAAAATAACCTCTTTATTGGAGGACTTAATAATAATTGGAATTTCTGAGGAAAATTTTAGGTGTATTAAGAGTATTTACAATCGTTTTTGTTTTTTGAAAACAAATTTTTACTCCATATTGTTATCTTTTCACTAGCATAGCTAATGCTAGATTCTGACACACTGCCATATAAGGAACTTACCTAATTTTCACAGGAATTTTTTATATATGAATAAATTGCTTAAATTTAAATCATCTGAAAAGATAGTCTATATTTTTAAAATCTTGAATTATGGATAATTTGAAAGTTGACCCCATCATCTTGCAAAAGCTGACCATTGAAGATGCCGTTGTATTTGACAACACCTATGCAAGACCTGAGTTGTTTTGGAAGATTAATATCAATGATGTAATAGACAACGAAAGTGCTGAAGATTTTACTAAGCGGATGCTCTGGCTGTGTAAGTACGTATATACTATCCGGTTAAGAAGCGACCCCACCAAGGTTATCGGTTCCTGTGTATTATATAATTGGAACAAGAAGAAAAAAGAAATTTTCTTTGGCGGTTCCCTCCTGCCAGAGTTTTGGGGTAAGGGGATAATGCCCAGTGCTTTTAACCAAATGGTGGAAATGGCAAAATATTGTTTGGGGGCATCATTTATAAAAATCTGTATTCAAATTAACAACCAACCCGCAACCCGTATGGTAGAAAAATTAGGCTTCTTTAATGCGTCAAAGGAAGATGATCTGATTACTTACACAAGACCTGTAGATCTTCCACCGTCTACTGCTAAACTTATTCAGAAAGATAAAGGATTTCAACAAGCTATTTAGTAGTTGGTGGGTATCAGTTGTTAGTTATTCGCTGTAAATCGTGAACTCAATATGCGGTTTTTTGCTCCTTTTTTGTGGTTAAAAACGAGATGATTTATTTGGCAATCAGCGATACAATAAAGCCAATTACGTTATGGGTATCTCCCCAGAAATTTCCTTGATTCTTAAATAAGCACCTAGCGCATTAGGCCTTTAACCATCATCATGCGACATGAAAATCTTTTGCACTTTCAAAATAAAGTGTATATTTGCGGCATACATTTAAAATGTATTGATCAATTCCTCTTTAAAAGAGTCTTGATTTATAAAGAAGTGGCGAGAGACCGGCTCTAAGACCCACTGGCAACCATCCATAATTTTTTGGAAAAGGTGCCAAATCCTGTCCCGAATAAATGGGAGCATATAAATGAGAAAGACAATGAAATCGCATCTTACTAACAGTTTTTTAGTTTCAGCGTCGAGAGTTCTTACAACTTCGACCGAACAATCATTCAACACAAATGACAACGTTTTATGTAATACACGTAATTACTGTTGTTATATGTGTATGTGCTGCTAAATAAGAGAACCCCTCTTTATAGATTCCCCAGCTTATTTTTACTTGTTTATGCAGTACTGCTGCATCTCTATAGAAAATTAAAACTAAAAACTAAAATAATAAACTAATGTCAACAGAAAATCTAAAATTTGAAACCTTACAAATTCACGCTGGCCAGGAAGTAGATGCTGCAACAAATTCAAGGGCAGTGCCTATTTATCAAACAACCTCATTTGTATTCAATAATTCGGAACATGGAGCAAATCTATTTGCCTTAAAAGAGTTCGGAAATATTTATACACGTATTATGAATCCAACTACAGACGTGTTTGAAAAACGCGTAGCAGCTTTGGAAGGTGGTGTTGCGGCAGTTGCAGTGGCTTCTGGCCAAGCAGCGCAGTTTATTGCTTTAAACAATATTTTAGAAAGTGGAGATAATTTTGTTTCGGGCGCCAGCTTATATGGAGGTACCTACAATCAGTTCAAAGTTTCGTTTAAAAGATTAGGTATAGAAGCTCGGTTTGCAGAAAGCGATAGCGCTCAAAATATCGAGGCATTGATTGATGATAACACGAAGGCCATTTATTTGGAAACCATAGGTAATCCAAGCTTTAGTGTACCGGATTTTGAAGCTGTTGCCAATGTGGCGAAAAAATACGATTTACCCTTTATTGTTGATAATACTTTTGGTGCTGCTGGTTATTTATTTAAACCATTTGAACATGGTGCGCACGTGGTGGTTGCGTCGGCAACTAAATGGATAGGCGGACATGGCACAAGCATAGGTGGTGTAGTTGTAGATGGAGGAAATTACAATTGGGGTAATGGTAAGTTCAAGCAGTTTAGTGAACCGTCCGAAGGCTACCATGGCTTAGTGTTTAAAGATGTGTTTGGTATCGGTGGTCCATTTGGCAATATTCAGTTTGCAATCCGTGCTCGTGTAGAAGGCTTGCGGGATTTTGGCCCGGCTTTATCGCCTTTTAACTCTTTCTTATTATTGCAAGGTTTAGAAACTTTATCGTTAAGGGTACAGAGACACGTAGATAATGCTTTGGAGCTTGCGCAATGGCTTAAGGCTCATCCGCAGGTAGTGTCTGTTAATTATCCAGGATTAAAAGACAGCCCTACTTATGCAAATGCCACAAAATATTTAAAAAATGGCTTTGGTGCCGTTTTATCCTTCGAGATCAAAGGAGAAAAAGAGAATGCCACTAAATTTGTTGATAGTTTAGAATTAATTAGCCACTTAGCTAATATGGGCGATACCAAAACATTGATTATTCAGCCTTCTGCAACTACACATCAACAATTATCCGATGAGGCTCAATTAGCGGCCGGAGTTACACCTACCCTACTCCGGATTTCAGTTGGTTTAGAGCATATAGATGATATTAAAGCAGATTTGCAACGGGCTTTTGATAAGGTGAAATAATAAATTCGGGTTTTTTAAACTCGCTAAATATATATATGAGTATCCATAAATTTAACTATAATAAAACCTTCAAGCTGGAGAACGGAAAGCGACTGAAGAGCGTACAGATTACCTATCACACGTATGGCAGGTTAAATACCCGGAAAGACAATGTAATATGGGTATGTCACGCTTTAACAGCTAATTCGGACGTGTTTGATTGGTGGCCCGGTTTATTTGGAGAAAAAGACCTGTTTAATCCGCAGGAGCACTTTATAGTTTGTGCCAATATTATAGGATCTCATTATGGCACAACAAACCCGTTAAGCATTAATCCGTTAACGGGTTTGCCTTACTATTTGGCCTTTCCTCAATTTTCTATCCGCGATTTAGCTGCGGCGCATGAGTTGTTAGCACAGCATCTTGGTATTGAAAAAATTAAGGTATTGATTGGTGGCTCATTGGGGGGGCAACAGGCCATGGAATGGGCCATTATCCATCCAGAGCGAGTAGAAAATCTAATTCTATTGGCCACTAATGCGCAGCATTCACCATGGGGAATTGCATTCAATGAGAGCCAGCGTTTGGCCATTAGCGCTGATAGAACCTTCTACGCCAATAAGCCTAATGGCGGTGCAAAAGGATTAAAAGTTGCACGCAGTATCGCGCTATTATCCTATCGAACTTATGAGACCTACGGCGCGACACAATTGGAAACCGAAGAAGACAAAATCGATAATTTTAAGGCTTCTTCTTATCAGAATTATCAAGGTGAAAAGTTAGTAAAACGCTTTAATGCCTATAGCTACTGGTTTCTAAGCAAAGCTATGGATGCCCATCACGTTGGTCGCGGAAGAAATGGCATTGAAAATGCACTTAAGGCCATTAAGGCGAAAACATTAGTTATTGGAATAACAAGCGACATGCTATTTCCGTTGGAGGAACAGAAATTTCTGGCTAAGTATATCCCTTCTTCCACATTTATTTCGATCAGTTCATTTTATGGTCACGACGGTTTTCTGATAGAAACAAAACAAATTGGTAAGGAAATAGCTGCTTTTTTAAAGCATTCGCACCCAAATAGACTAGAAAGAACTTATCAACCACTAGGTTGAATTTTATAGCGGTGTTTTAGGATAATAAGGCTTTCGATTAGCATGAAGAGAAAATAATGCTTTACGGCAAATTAAAAAATATAGAGAAGATTTAACATAACAATGAGTAAGAAACTTACATTAGGATTGTTTGGCTTTGGCGTAGTAGGCCAAGGCTTATATGACATCATTAAAACGAAAAATCTCAACCTGGAGATTAAACGTTTTGCGATTAAGAATCCGGAAAAAAAACGCACGTTGCCACAAGAGTTATTCACTACCAAGGCCAATGATTTGTTGCATGACGGCGAAATTAACACCATTGTAGAGCTTATCGATGATGCTGATGCAGCATTTGATATTGTATCAAAAGCATTGCGTTCTGGTAAAAATGTAGTTTCGGCTAACAAAAAGATGATTGCAGCGCATTTAGAGGAGTTAATAGCGATTCAGCAGGAATATAATACGAGTTTATTATACGAAGGAGCAGTTTGCGGGAGTATTCCCATCATCCGCAATTTAGAGGAGTATTATAATAATGAGCTCCTGCATGCTGTTACAGGTATATTTAACGGATCATCCAATTATATTTTATCTAAAATATTCAATGAACATCTTGATTACGATACGGCACTGAAGCAAGCGCAGCATTTAGGTTTTGCCGAAACAGATCCTACGCTGGATGTTGGTGGCTTTGATGCAAAATATAAACTGGCCATTATAGCCTCACATGCCTACGGACTATATGTAAAGCCAGCGGATATTTTAAATATTGGTATTGATAAACTTTCGGATTACGATGTTCGTTTTGCCAAGGAGAAAAACTATAAGATTAAGTTGGTTCCAACCGCTAGAGAAATTGGAAATGAGCGGGTTATTCTTTACGTTATTCCAAAATTCGTAACGGAGAAAAATATCCTACATACGGTGGAAAATGAGTATAACGGTGTAGTGGTACAAGCCGCATTTGCTGATCAGCAATTTTTCTATGGTAAAGGCGCTGGCGGACACCCAACTGGCTCGGCCGTATTATCTGACATTACTGCGCTCCGTTACGATTATCGGTATGAGTATAAAAAGCATTTGGACGCTACGCAGCTTGTACACAGCAATAACCATAAGATAACGGTTTACTTACGCTATAATGATGAAACCATCATAGAGAAACTTAATTTTATAAGAGTATCTGAACGGTATTATGCCCGCGATCTTAAATATATTATAGGGGATATCAACTTGGAGTCCTTAATTACTTATAAGGATTTATTGATGGCAGATAATAGTTTTGTAGTAGAGCTGCCTTAATCGTTGTTGGTTGTTGGTTGGAACGATTAACGAGCAACTAATAACCAACAACTAAATATGTTGTGCAATAACAAAGCCGCTTGCCCAGGCCCATTGAAAGTTGTAGCCGCCGAGCCATCCGGTTACATCTACACATTCGCCGCCAAAGAATAAGCCTTGACACTTTTTTGCTTCTAGCGTTTTAGACGAAAGTTCTTCCGTATCCACTCCTCCCCGCATTACCTCGGCTTTTTCATAACCCTTGTCGCCCGCTGGTTTCACTTGGAAGTTATGAATGGTATCGTGTACCAGTTTAGCCTCTGCTTTACTCATCGATGCGATCTTTTTATCATTGGGCAGGTATTTTCCTAATGCTTCGGCAAATTTTCTGGTAAAATGTTCTTGAAGGAGATTAATCAGTAATCGCTTTCCTCCTTGCTGTCTTTCCGCTTGAATAATCATTGCTATGTCATGATGTGGCAGCAAATTTAAGGTGATGCTTTCCCCAGGTTGCCAATAAGAGGAGATTTGTAAAATTGCTGGTCCGCTTAAACCCCAATGTGTAAATAAGATGTTTTCCTCAAAGCTTATTTTTTCATTGAAAACCCTGCAAAAGACCGTGTTGCCTGCTAAATCGCTGAACCAATCTGCATCTTTACCCGTGATGGTTAACGGAACCAATGCCGGAGCTGTTGGGTTTACCCTTAAACCGAATTGACGGGCTATTCTTAAGGAGAAGTCGCTCGCTCCCATTTTAGCTATTGGAAGGCCTCCGCTGGCCATCACTACTGTTCTTGCTTGGATAGTCGCAGGGTGTAGATGCTGCCCATAGGTGATGGTAAATACTCCATCATCGTCTTTCGCGATAGCTAACACTTCACTATTCAAGGTTAGTTCCTGCCCCAATTCTTTCATTAAACGGGTAAATACGCTTACAATATCCTTTGCCTTATTGCTTGTGGGGAATAATTGACCCAAAGTTTTTTCGTGGCCTACAATGCCATTTCTTTCAAAAAAGTCGACCGTATCCTCTACCGTCCATTGGGCCAAGGTAGAAGTGCAGAAATGTTCATTTTGAGAGATAAAGTTAGCCGGGCCGGTATGTAAATTGGTATAATTGCAGCGCCCACCACCAGATATCAGAATTTTGGCACCTGCTTTATCATTCTTTTCCAGTACGAACACCTTTTTTCCAAGATACCCCGCCTGTACGGCACACATGAGGCCACAGGCTCCCCCTCCTACTATGACGGCATCGTATATCATGAAAGCGCTATTACTCTTTTTTCTTGTCCGCTTTTCTCTCCCAATTGTAGAATCCGGATAACCTCTCTTGCTTGTTCCGGTTTCACGATAAGCTCTACCTTTCCACGAATGGTATCCCTTATATTTTCATAAAAAGCAGGGTAATTACCGCGTTCACTCGGGATTGTTCTTCTCAAATCAGCCTCTTCGCCAGTTGTGTTCAATATGCCCCAGATATTCTCTGGTTCCTGCCCCCAATTGGGTGTATTTATCGGTGTTTTTCCTGCCTTAAGTGCTTCTTCCTGTGGGTCTACCCCTGGCTTTACAAAAGCACCTTCTGTGCCGTATAGTGCAAAGCGTGGAGTGGGTTCTTTTACTAACATACTCCCTTTTAGGGAAACTTTTAGATCAGGATAATACAGCAGCGCTTCGAAGTCGTCCACTGCTCCTACCCCTTCCCGCATTTTTCGAAGATCGGCAAAGATAGCCTGTGGTTTTCCAAATAGTTGTAAGCTTTGATCGATTAAATGAGCTCCAAGATCGAAAAAAATACCAGAACCGGGAAGATTATCTTCGCGCCAGGCATTTGGCCTCAGGTAATTCCGGAAACGATCGTATCGTACTTCATAAGTAACCAGTCTTCCCAAGGCCCCACTCTTCAACACTTCTTTCACGGTAAGGTAATCGCTATGCCAACGCGCACTATGGAAAACAGATAATACTTTTTGTTGCCGTTTTGCTAAGTCAATGAGCTCGTCAGCCTCTTCGGTTGTGTTGGTAAATGGCTTTTCTACTACAACATGTTTGCCCGCTAAAAGCGCTCCTTTTGTGAGGCTGAAATGGACACTATTAGCGGTAGCGATAACAACCAGGTCTATCTTTGGATCGTTCAGGATATCTTCTACTGTAGTACTTATGGTCGTATCAGGATACTTCGATTGAAGAATAGCCTGCTGCTCTGCCCTACGGGCATAGACTTTATATAAGTTAAGTCCGTCGGCGGAGCTAATGAGCGGTGCATGAAAAACTTGTCCGGCCATACCAAAGCCTATCAAGCCTACATTTAGGGGGTGTTGCATGGGAGACGAAGATATTAAAAAATAAAAAGAGAAAAATTAAAAAGGAAAAAGTTTTTACAAATAAAAAAACCTGACTATTTATCCAGTCAAGTTTTTCCGAAAATAACTTAAAATTAGAACAATTATTCCTCCCCAGATTGTTAATGGCTAACAGCAAAGGCTTAATCTAAAAGACTAAGCCTTTGCTGTTTCCTGTATGACGAACATTTAGCTGAGCTACTAGGGTATAATATCTCTAATCTTTCTCAAATCTGCTAAAAAGTAAATACAGTTTTTTTCGGTGCTACGCCCACCTCAACTGGATTGGCAAGCTGCTGACCTGATGAATAATCATAAAAATTAATCGTTCCTTTAGCTGAATAATCTTTTGCATCGCCAATAACGAGGACAGGAAGTTCGGGAATCATGTCGATGCTATAGGGGGCAGTTAAGCCGGTAGCAAATGTTTGTGTCTGTTGATTATCCAGACTCATCATCACACAGGATTGCTTACCATCGGTATAATTACTGCTGATAAAATAACCTATTCTAACAGTACTACCTGCGGTGGTCGTTGTGGCAAGTATACAGATCTTTTCAGCACCAAAAGTCAATGGTTTAACTTCGTCGTTACTAATATTTACTGTATACAGCTTAGATTCGCTGGTAATTTCGTTATCCGCATTATAAATGGCAGCAGCATTCACGTAAAGCATATTTTTTATGGTGTCGGCTGCAATGGTATTGATGTTTTCTGCAACGGTTATGTTTTTTTCTACCGAAAAACTATTAGGATTTACCACCGAAATTCTATTGTCATAGCCACTGTTTGCAGCATCTTTCCAGCCAGAATTGGTTACGTAAATCTTGCCATTGGTGGCGGCTAATTGTTCTGGTGAACGGCCTACTTCAATGGAAGATTTAGCATAAGTAGCGGTATCAATTTTTGTAAGTTGATTATCGCCATTGGTTACATATATATCACCCTTGTAAGGTAAAAGAAAACGTGGTCCATCAAGTTGAATGGTTTCTAATTCCTTCTTGGTTCGTGCTTCAACAACGATAACCTTATTGGCATCAGTTGCCGTGATATACAATTTGCTTCCATAGCTCACTAAATCATTTCCACCCGCACCCACATTAACTACATTGTCGCTATAGCTAAAGTCTCCATATTTAATGAAACCAAGACCTGAATTCAGACCACTACCTTCATTTAAAATATTGAACCCTACATAATCAGGAAGCGTTGGCATTGGCGTAACATCGTCATTCTTATCATTACATGCACCTAAAGTAAATAAAGCCCCTGCTACTAGGCTTAGGTAAAAAAAGTTGATTTTCTTCATCTGTTGTTTATAAAAGTAAATTGTTTGTTGTTTATTACCATGCTAACGGTTTTAAAATTGTTTACGCTACTGTGTGCTGTAAATTTTTATCCCAATCACCACAATTTAGTGTTATTAGTGTTAATAAGTATTGGTAAATAATACAAATGTACTGATATTGCCTTGTTGAAACAATATTATTATAGCCTCTCGTTAACAGGATTTGTTATTATTTATTAACTTAGATTCATAAATCTTCCGGTTATGCGCAAGCTATCCCTTTTCTTATTGGTATGGTTAACTTCTATAAGTATAAATGCCCAAAAAATGGATACCCTTTTCCTTAAACAGCTCATCGAAAACCACCCAGATCTCTTCCAGTCAATTTTAGAAGATCCGCAAAAGAAGCAGGTACAGATTTTATATACCCAAATAGATCGGGATGAACATCAGATTCCACATTTTACCTCTTTTGCCTACCGTTTAGATCCTACTTGGTACTTTTATCCCGCCAGCACGGTGAAGTTACCAACGGCTATTTTTTCCCTAGAGAAAATTAATGAACTGGGAATAAGTGGCTTAACGAAGGATACGCCATTACGTATTGATAGCGCTTGGGAGAAACAAAGCTCAGTAAGCGTAGATTCTTCTTCGCCAACCGGTTTGCCTAGCCTCGGCCATTATATTAAAAAGATTTTACTCACTAGCGATAATGATGCGTTTAACCGTTTATTCGAATTTGTAGGACGGGCGGAGATTAATAAAAAGTTGAAACATTATGGTGCTAAACATAGCCGGATCGTAAACCGCTTAGCCATTGGCGATAAAGACGAATGGGCGAAACATACTAATCCGGTTACTTTTTATAATGGGGATAAGCTAGTCTATCAACAGAAAGCACAATATGATCCAAAGAACTATGACATGAAGCTACAAAATGTAATTCGTGGTAAGGCTTATATGGATGCGAAGGACAGCCTTATTCACGAACCTTATAGCTTCGAAGGCCTTAACGTATATCCCCTGGCCGATCAGCAGTTGATTATGAAAAAGCTGCTGTTTCCAGAAGCCTTTCCCAAAAAAGAGCGTTTCCAGTTAACGGCAGATGATTATCAATTCATATATTATTACATGTCCCGTTTTCCGCAAGAAGTAGATTATCCTCAGTATGATAGCACAGAATTTTGGCCTACTTATAGTAAATTCCTGTTTTTTGGAAGAGAAAAAGAACCTAAACCGGATAGAAGTATTCGTAGTTTTAATAAGTATGGCGATTCCTACGGATTTAATATCGACAATGCTTATATCGTTGATTTCAAAAACGGTGTAGAATTTTTATTAGCCGTAGTAGTGCAATCCAATAATAATGAAATTTATAACGACGGCGTATATGAATACGAAGAGATAACCTATCCGTTTTTAAAGAACTTAGGTCGGCTTATTTATGACCACGAATTGAAACGAACTAAAAAAGTGAAACCTGATTTGAGGAAGTTTGATTTTAGTGGAGTTGTTAAGTAGTTAAGTAGTGATAGTCGCTAAGTAGTTGAATAAGTAAGTCTTGATAAAGTGATGAACGATGAACTATAAGTGATGAGTGAGTTATAAACTATATAGGTGCTCACAACTCATAACACACAACCCGCAACTCGTAACTAATAACCACAAACCTCACAAGGCATAATAGTATTATCGCAATTTAGCACATTAAAATCAACAAACTCCGAAATACCGGCTACTCTTCCCCTTTCGCTATGTTGCCAGATGTCCCATTTCCGACTGATATAGTCGGGTTTATCCTGGCGTTCGTAGTGTGCTATCCATAAAGGGTAGCCGTCAAACGATGCACCAATAAAATCGCGATAAAAAGTGGTGTATGTGTAGATAACGGGTTTGATGCCGTAATAGTTATGCAAGGTATTTAAACAGGCTTGGAGTCGCTTTTTTAATAAGTCATTAGCTGTTCGATGTGTTTTTTCGATATCAACTACCGGCGGTAGGCAGTTGCTTAAGCTTCCTACTCTTTTTATAAATAACTCGGCTTGTTTTGCGCCATCTTTATTGGGATGAAAATAAAGATAGGCTCCCCTTTTTAATTGATGTTTGGCTGCCGCCTGCCAATTGCTTTTAAAATTTTTATCGGTTCGCATGCCCATGGTTGCCCGCATGTACACAAAAGAAATATGGATGTCACTGTCTTGCGGACTGCATAGCTGGTCCCAATCAATTTTTCCCTGGTATTGTGAAATATCGATGCCATGCGTATGGTAGTTGGCAGGCATTACAATGCCATAATGGGTTCTGTTAAAAAGCAGATGGTTAAAAATCGCAATAGATAGCAGTACGATTATACAAGTAATTAACCCAATCCATTTCCAGGGGGAATTCGTATTACTCTTCTTTTTTTTCTTCTTGCTCTTTTTGGTAGTCACGTAATTTATAAACTTGCTTTAATCATCCGATCTGCTCCTTGCATATCTTGAAGAAGTACGACATTGCTGAAACCCTTTTTGGTTAATAAACTCTTTACCTCCTGTCCATAATTTCTATTTATTTCAAAATAAAGCAAGCCTTCGGGCTGAAGATGTTTTAAGGCGAAGGACGCAATGGTTTCGTAAAATAAAAGCGGAGCTTTGTCTTCTACAAATAAAGCTAAGTGTGGCTCAAATTGCAAGACATTGGGATGCATGAAGGGCTTCTCACTTGAGGTGATGTAAGGTGGATTGCTCACGATAATATCAAAAGTCAACTCGTCGGCGAAAACAAGTTCCCACTCCAAGATATCGGTCAGCATAAAATTTATAGATACTTTGTTCTGTAGTGCATTATGCTTAGCAATTTCAAGCGCTTCTTTAGAAACATCCACAGCAAAAACGGTTGCTTGTGGTAATTGCTTTTTTAAGGCGATGGGAATACAGCCCGTTCCGGTACCGATATCAATTATTCGAGCTTCGTGTATCGGATGTGCCTGTTGGTCCCGCAGGATGAGGTCAACCAACTCCTCCGTTTCGGGTCTCGGAATAAGCACATCGCTGCTTACCTTTAACGATATACCCATAAACCAAGCGCTCCCCATTAGTTGCTGAATTGGTTCTCCATTAAGCAGACGAAGCAGCATCCCGTTTATTTTATCCTGATCAGCTAAGTTGAATGTTATTGGATTGCGTAAGAGATAGTCCTTTCGCTTATAATGAAACAGGTCTTCTAACAACACAAAAAATATACTATCCGCCTCCGATTCATCGTATAGCGGAGCAAGTTTATCAAGGAACTGTTTCCGGATCTGTTCGAGTTGCTGCATCATTTATGGATGCAAACATACTAAAATTAGCTATTAGATGTTAGATACTAGATACTAGATACTAGATACTAGATACTAGATACTAGATACTAGATACTAGATATGAGATATTAGATGTTAGTTGTTGAGATTTGTCATTATCACACATTACAGATGTCTTGATACCAATAAGGGATGACCGATGGGTAGCAAACTATATAGGCACTCATAACTTATCACTTATCACTTTAAAACAGGCACTCATCACTCATAACTTAAAATGTCTTGATACTAATAAGTAGTAATAATTGTAATAGTAGTTGAGTCGTTGATACTAACCATTTACCTGTCGGTTAATCTTAACAACTTAACTATTCAACGACTTAACCACCAAACCATTTACCAATTGTAAAAAAAATGCACCATTTACGTAGGCATAAGAAAATTGTTTAGGTTTGTACATGCCTAATCACGAAATCTACATGCGCCGATGCCTGGAGCTGGCCCAGTTGGGACAGGGGGCGGTTAGCCCAAACCCAATGGTAGGAGCTTTGGTAGTACACCAAGATCAGATTATTGGTGAAGGTTGGCATAAAAAGTATGGAGGGCCGCATGCAGAGCCTAATGCTATTCAAGATGTGCTTTATAACTATAGCGATGCAGCTGATCGGCTGAAGGAATCAACCGTTTACGTAACATTAGAACCTTGCTCGCATCAGGGGAAGACACCTCCTTGTGCAGATCTTCTAATTAAGCATCAGGTAAAAAAGGTAGTAATTGCTTGTAGAGACCCCTTTGCCAAGGTAAATGGAAGTGGGATTGCGAAACTAAAAAATGCAGGCATTACAGTAGTAGAAGGTATACTGGAAACCGAAGCTATCTTTTTAAATAGGCGTTTTTTTACTCGTGTTAAAAAAGAAAGACCTTATGTCATTTTGAAATGGGCACAAACGGCAAATGGATATTTTGCGCCTACAGGACAAAAACAACAGTGGATTACCGGCTTTTCAGCCCAGGTATTAAGTCATCAATGGCGGAGCCAGGAAGATGCAATTTTGGTTGGAGCGAATACCGTAATGGTAGATAATCCACAACTGAATGTTCGCTATTGGCATGGAAAGCATCCAAAGCGTATTGTTATTGATAAAGACCTTTCTTTGCCTGCTGCTAAACATGTGTTCGATCAGCAAACTGAAACCCTGGTCTTTAACGCCCATAAGACAGATTGGCAAGAGAACCTCAAATATATCGCGTTAGAAAATTTCGACTGGTATTTACCACAGCAAATTTTATATCAACTACATTTAATGGATATACAATCAATTATCATTGAAGGAGGTGTAAAAACACTCCAACTTTTTATCGCGGCCGGTTTGTGGGATGAGGCCCGTATATTCCAGGGAAGCCAATACTGGAAGGATGGCTTACGCGCACCTGTGTTACAGGCAATTCCTCAAGCAGAGGAGATGATAGGAAAAGATATACTCACCACTTATTTTAACGACTGATGCATCTTGTCCTCCTAAGTGTTATATGTAGTGTAACCGTATCCGTCATTATAAAATTAGCGAGACGGTATTCGGTGAATGTTTTACAGATGATTGCGTGGAACTATCCTGTGGCGGTATTGTTGAGTTATCATTACCTTCAACCGGATATGAGTACGCTTTCACTGTCCGAAGCACCGGTACTGAGCTATCTTACTTTAGGTATTTTGTTGCCTGCACTATTTATCATAATTGCAACTTCCATTCGCTATACAGGCATTGTTCGGACAGAAGTTGCGCAACGATTATCACTCTTTATTCCATTATTAGCGGCATTTTTTATTTTTGACGAGCAGCCTCATCCCTTGAAGCTATTCGGTGTAGCAATAGGGTTTGTAGCCATTATATGTTCCATCAATTGGCAAAGGGATAGTCATCACGCACATACTAGTCGAAATACCTGGCTTTACCCCATAATGGTGTTTTTAGGAATGGGGATTATTGACATTCTTTTTAAGCATCTCGCACAGTATCAGCAGGTATCGTATAAGACATCTATTTTTATAGTTTTCGTGCTTTGTACGCTTATCTCTTTTTTATATTTAGCCTATTTGGCCATCACAAAAAAGGCCCGATTTTCACTTTCCGGAACCCTTTGGGGCTTAGCGCTCGGACTGTTTAATTTTGGGAATATCATTTTCTATATGAAAGCACATCAGGCACTTCCAAATAATCCGTCTATGGTTTTTTCAGCTATGAATATCGGCGTAATTTTGGTTGGTGCTTTTGTTGGGGTATTATTATTTAAAGAAAAACTTACCGTGTTAAATAAAGTGGGACTGCTACTTGCTATCGCAGCAGTTTTAATGATAGGTCTTTTATAATGGCCTAAGTTTAGCCTTTTGTTACATGAATTTATTTGAAGATACATATAAGACTATTGATGTACCCAGCGAGGGTTTGTTTAAAGATAAAGGGAGCAAGTTTATTGCTTATGCCTATCCTTTTGAGCAAATGGAAGAATTAAAGAATAGATTGGCTGAAGCGAAAACCATTCATCCAAAAGCCAGACACCATTGCTGGGCCTATCGCTTAAGCACAGATCGTGCTATATTTCGTTTAAATGATGATGGAGAACCTTCTGGCACTGCTGGAAGACCGATATTAAATACGCTCCTATCGCATGATTTAACTAATATATTGGTCATTGTTGTGCGTTATTTCGGAGGCACGCTTCTAGGAGTTCCAGGTTTGATTAACGCTTATAAAAGTGCTACGCAAGATGCCCTTGATCAAGCTATAATTGTTGAGAAAACAGTTAATGATGTTTACAGCATAAACTTTGATTATTTACAGATGAATGCGATCATGCGAATAATGAAAGAAGATCAATTAAACGTTTTAACACAAGATTTTAGCACGGATTGCTCCTTAACCTTTGAGATTAGGCAAAGTCAGGCCAATCTTACATTAAACAAGATCCAAAGTTTAGATGGCGTTAAAGTGAAGTATCTTAGAAAGGTATAATTGCAATGGCGTGCCATTCTGCACACTATTGCAATTAGTATAATTTTATTAAGCCTGTTTAGCTAATTGGATATTACTTGTCAATTTAATATCCTCTCCAAGAGCTAAACCGCCGGTTTCGGTCAACGCATTGTATGTTAATCCAAACTCTTTTCGGTTAATTTTGCCTGTAATTTCGAAACCTGCTTTGGTATTACCGTAAGCATCTTTTTCAATTCCGCCAAATTCGGCTTTTAATGTAATTGGTTTCGTTACACCTTTCATGGTTAGGTCTCCCGCCAGCTCAAATTCATCATCATCTATTTTTTTCCAAGAGGAAGAGGAAAAGGTAATTTCTGGATATGCCTCAGCATCGAAAAAATCGCCATTTCGTAGATGATCATCACGATCGGTATTTTTTGTATCGATACTTTTTACATCAATTTTAAAGTTTGCTTTTACATCTTCAAAGCCATCAGTTGCTGTAGCTGTTCCTTCAAACTGATTAAAAGCTCCTGTAACTGTTGAAATTACCAGGTGTTTGATTTTAAATTGTACATCCGAATGTATGGGATCTACTGTCCATGTTGTTTCCATAATATTGCTTTTTTATTTTACTTATTGCGTTTTATAATTTTTGTACGAAACCCTTTGATTTACCGAACAAATATAAATACTTATAAAACAAATAAGTGTTGCAACATTTAAAATGAAATTTCCATGACTTTTATGCATAATTCCCATTGTTTAGAATTATTTTTAATAAGAATTGTAATTTTGCCGTTAACTTCTTTTATTTGCAGAAATTTAAAAGAAAAATCTCTCATTAACGAGAATCTCTTTATATCCGACTTTTATGAAGAAAAAAAAGCCAAAGGTGAAAAAAAGAGGAATGCTAAGAAAGGTAATTGGTTTCTCGCACCTGTGGTTAGGTTTAATTTCGGGTATTATTGTTTTTATCGTAGCGGTAACCGGATGTCTTTTTGTATTTCAGGTAGAAATTAATGATTGGATACATCACGATAAATTTTACGTTGTTGCTCCCAGAGACTCTCCTACTTTACCCTTAAGTGTTTTAAAAGAGCGTGCAGACAAAGCCTTGGGTAAAAAGGCAACGTTCATTACCAGTTATAAAGATCCGGATAAAGCTTGGGAATTTATGTGTTATGAAGCTGGGAACCAGCAGGCACTCACTTACTTTGGTACCATTAAGCATTATGAATCGGTATTTATTAACCCCTATTCCGGAGCGGTTACCGGCTATATCGATTATACGCGAAACTTTTTCGTTATCGTACAATACATCCATTGGAGTTTACTTTTAAACGAAACTTATGGACAGCCCATTGTGGGCTATGCTACCTTAATATTTGTCATTTTATTGCTAACGGGCTTAGTGCTGTGGTGGCCAAAGAACTCGAAAAAGTCTAATATAAATAAAAGTTTCAAGGTAAAATGGGGAGCAAGTTTTAAGCGGATGAATTATGATTTACATAATGTTCTGGGTTTTTACGCCATGCTTATTACCTTAGTTTTGGCACTTACCGGTATGGTATGGGCCATGAAATGGTTTCAGGATGCCGTATATGTGGCCGCTACGTTATCTACTCAACCACCTGAATTTGTCAACAAGCAATCCGATACAACTGCTCGCGCGGTAACTGCTCCACTGGATATTGCTTATGCTAATGCCCAAAAAGAATTTGCTCATGGTTATCAACGTATAGGTATTTCTCCTGCAAGCAGTAAGGATGGCGTAATCTACGCTTATGGCTACCGTGGGAAAGAGACCTTTTATGATGCGGATGAGTTACAATTGGATCAATATACAGGCCAGAAGCGCTATCGAGCAAACTATATTGATAAAAACAATGGAGAAAAAATACTCAATATGAATTATGATATCCATGTAGGAGCCATTTTGGGTCTGCCAGGAAAAATCTTAGCCTTTTTTGCCAGTTTAGTTGCGGCAAGCCTGCCCATAACGGGGTTTATGATTTGGTATGGCCGCAGGAAAAAAAGTAAAAGCAGCCATACCAAAGCGGAAAAAAGGCTTAAAGTACCAGTTGTAAGCCTCCCGTAAAACCTACGTTGAATGCTTGATAATCGTCTGTGCGTTGTTTGTCCCAGATTTTCAATTTTACCAACTTCTTGCCGTCCGCATTATCGGTATTTATATAATTTATGGACGGACCTCCGTAGAGGTAGATGTTTTTAGCAATCTTGATTGACGGAAGTATCCGTAAACCATTTTTGTTAAAATAGTTGCCATCAAAATCAGTTAATGTTATGGAGCTTATTTCGGCTGCGAGCCTAAAATTCTCGTTAGTAATTAACTTGGCACCAATTCCTCCTTCAGCGCCATAACGAATACGCCCATACTGCGGATTAAAACCTGTACCTAAAATGCCGTACAATACACGCCCTCCCGAGCGGAACGTTACGAAGGTGGATAAATCCTCATCCGTTCCCGCTCCTATGCTCATCTCTCCATTTTTCACCAGGTTTACCAGTCCAATGGGGTAATCACTACTGTCGGCAATATTTAAAACTGCCAATTGTATCCCTTTTACTTTTTTTGCTTTATTGACCACACCACTTAATTGTGCTCCCTGAACATCATTTGCTGTGTTAAGGACACCAGCTAATTGTATCCCTTTTACTTCCTGGCTTATATTGCTCAGGCCTGCTGCCTGCATACCATTTGTATAAGCTGCACTATTTATTGCGCCAGCCAACTGCGCGCGCGTCGTTCCCTTGCTTTGGTTAAGAATACCCGCGAATTGCAGGCCATTGGTAGAAGTTCCGGTTAAATTCAAAGCGCCGGCAAGTTGTATGCCATTTAGATTACCTGTAACCCGATTAACAATACCGGCTGCCTGGAAACCGGTGACATTGCCTTTAACAATTCCTGCAGCACCATAGAGTGCAAAAGCTTTTTCTCCTCCTGATAGACCTGCCAATGTATGTAAACTTATGGTATTGGCATAATGAGCTGCTTTCGTTCCATGGGTACTTAAGGGGTATACAATTCCGACATGCGCCGGACTATCCTCTTGCGCAAATAAAGCTGAAGAGCTGCTTGTTAATAAGGCACCGGCCAATATAAACTGTTTGTAGATGCATGCTTTTCTTTTCATAAATCTCATCATTATCCTGTGTTTTTAATAATGACAAGCTCACTGCACTATACCCCTATTTTTAAAAAAAAGAAATGCCTATTTCCAAACCAGCCCATAATTTACCCCGTTCTTTGTTGACGATATAGGGATAATCTGTCGGAAGGAGTTCTTTTTCGTTTTCAACTACCTGCTTATTTTTAACCAATAGATTTATACTTGGTGCTATGAATACTTTGGTGTTTCTATTGATTGAGAAGTTATACAGGAGACTTAATTTTGGCCAGGTAGCTATGTTCTCATATTTCGATCCATGAAGTTGATGCATTACAAGTTCAGTAGCAAAATAGTTGCTTCTTTCATTCCGGTTAAATTCATGTCCTACACCGAAACCCGATGCTTGTGCTTTTGTGCCATTCCAGGTACCTAAACCAGCAGTTATTATACTGTATAATGCTGAATTTCCACTCTTAAAGCTAATATTTGCATAAAGCACTTCGTTAGTAGAGAAGCTTAGTCGTTTAAAGCCATTTCCAATGATATTTACCACACCAATACTAACTCCGGAAGTAGTATCTGCAATATTGATAAGGCCGAATTGTACACCTTGGTTGTTTTTTGTTCTATTAATCACCCCGGCAATTTGCATACCCTTTAATGTGGTCGTATAATTTGCAATGCCAGCTAGTTGCAGTCCGCTGGTATGTTTTTTTGCAAGATTAAGTACTCCCGCCGCCTGTACTCCTTTGAGGCTATCCATTACGGCATTATAAATACCGGATAATTGGACGCCAGATAAATTGCCGCCAACCATGTTAACAGCACCGGCAGCTTGTACATATTTAACATGAAACCGATCTATGTTAAAGACTCCGGCGAATTCTACACCATTAACACCTGCTGTATAGCCACCAATAAGATTATAAGAAAATTTATTGACAACTTGTCCACTCATCACGCCGTGCGAACTGAGGCCTGGCGTTAAAGATACCTGTACAGGCGTATAGGCAAAGAAGCTGCCAAGATTAAGCGCATTAAGTTTCTGTTTTGAGCTTAGGAATAATCTGGCAAGTGCTGTATTGGAAACTTTTTCTTCATTATCACCCATATAGTTATCGTGACTATCGCTTATGTTTTGCCCTACATTAGCTGTTGGTAGAAAAACTGTGGTAGTATCCTTATAGAGTTCTTTGCTAACCGTCAATACCAAGGGGCCAATATCTTTCGTTCTGAGCTTCAGTTTAAAATGCCCTTTCTTATTCGTCATTGTACCTACCAATAAACGCTTTTCGTATACGCTGGCATTACGAATACCCATGCCCGTTTTTTCATCTACTACATATCCCTTTATGGTGTATACCTTCCCCCCTTCGCCTATTTCCTCTGGCATCAGTGTTAATTTAAAGGGAGCCGGACGAATAATTAAATGATTAGGGCTTTGCTGGTATTCGTAGGCATCGCCAATTAACATGACTAAGGCTGTTTTAATATCGCCATTAAAATTTTGTAAGCTCACCAAACTATCCGTGCGGATAATGCCGCTACTGTAAGCGAAATGGAAACCTCCTTGCTGTTCAATTTGATGTAATACGTCGCCAAGCTTTTGTTGCTTTATATTTAGGTTAACGGGCTGGTAAAGGTACTGCTGACTAAAAGCAGTTAAACCTGCTATCAACAATATTAAGGTCAATAGCAGGTTTCTGAGAAATTGAACAGATCGGTTATTCAAAATTTTATCTTTTTATCGTTATAGTTTTTCCGTGTTTTTCCGTGCGTACCTGTAACATATCGCATACCGTATGCAAAATGTTTGTCAAAGATTCATTTTCAAAGGTAGTATTTAATGGTAAACTCGCTATTCCGGAATCTTCAATTACTATTCTGTTTGGATACACCTCATTTAACACCTCTACAAAGCGCCATAAAGGTGTGTTATCCAATTTAAATACCTTGCTCCGGTAATAATCATATAAGCGATCCGATTGCTGTTTTTGTATAATACCAGTTTCTTCCGCTCGGGCAATAGCTTTCTCGTCTGGTTTTAATTTAATTACAATATCCTTTCTACTAACCTGGACGGCACCAGTTTCTAGAATTACTTCAGTTTCATTCTTGTTGCTTTTAATATTAAATGATGTGCCCAGAACCTTCACCTCGATATCATTAGCAGTTACTTCAAACGGTCTGGTGGCATCCTTACTTACATCAAAAAAGACTTCCCCGCTCATTTTTACCTTACGTTTTTTGCTAAAAAACTCCTCCCTATAGGCTATTTTAGCATATTTGTTCAACGTAATTACCGTACCGTCTGGTAGTGTATCGGTAAGAGGTATGTTCTTAGATACTACTTCTATAGTTCCGAAATAGGTATGTTTCGGAGAAATAGCAAGCAGGTAAATGGCACCCAGTATTCCGATACTGATGACTACCGTGGCAGCTACTTTTAGCCAGTTCAAGTTGGATCGTTTCGTTCTTCCGCTATCTATGTGTCTTACTCCCTTTTGTTCCCGTAATAATTCAAATCGTTTCCAAGCCAAATCTTCGTCTATAGGATTTTCTATGGATAATTGTTTGCTTGTATCCCAGATTGTTCTAAACTGTTCAAACTTCTTCCTATTAGCTTGGTCTTCTTCAAGCCACTTATTTACGTATTGATCTTCCTCAGGAGATGCTTCTCTTAGAAGGAATTTTATTAATAATTCATCACTCATTGCCCGAGAAATATTTTAAGTAAACAATAAACTAATAACGGGAGGTAATCTGCGAGGGCCACCCGTAATATCCGAAGTGCTTTTCCCATCTGATTCTCTACCGTTTTTATTGAAATTTTCAGCTCATCAGCAATTTCCTGATATTTCAATTCTTCAAACCTACTTAGCTGAAAGACAGTCCTACATTTTTCGGGCAGTAAGTTAAGCGCCTTTTGCAGTTCCCTTTTTAGTTCATTTTCATGTAACTGATTGGCTGTGTGTTCATAGGTAGAATCATTGGTATAAGCCATATGAGCCTGATGTTTTTGCTTTACCTGCCCGTGTTTGATAATATTCATGCAGTCATTATAAGTAGCCCGATACAAGTATGATTTTAAAGAGGTCCGAATAGCTAAATGCGCTCGTTTTTCCCAAAGCTTTAAAAAAAGGGACTGTACTACCTCTTCGGCAGTAACGGCATCTTTTAAGATCGTGCATGCATAAGCATGTAGACTGTTGAAATGTTGTTTGAAAACAGTTTCGAACACCCCCTCATCACCTTGCTGCAATAAAATAAGCGTATCTGTGTCGCTTCGCATTATTAATTGTGTTAGCATGTAAGCTGTGTCATTTCAAACTTAGATAAAATGCCATTGAAAAACGGATTTTATCGGTGAAAAATAATCGAGTTAATTCCTCCTTTGTTGATAAGACAACTGAACAAGAGCTTACCCCTATGGAGTTATGAGTTATAAGTTGTGAGTTGTGAGTGCGCAAAGGTCTACTTGAGCGAAAAGCTGAAAGCGAAAAGCACAAAGCATCCTGTATAACCAGTTAACTAATAACTATTTATCTACTATACTACTATGACTATTTTATCCCACATCTAGCATCTAATGTCTCACATCTAGAAACCTACAATTGCTTAGCCAACAATACGGGGACATGTGAAACATAGGCCATTTCTTCGGTAATATCAGTTGAAAAAAGATTTTCAAAGAAGTTTCGTTTCTTCTCGATATGAATGATCAGTGATACCTGATAGGAACTGCAAAAATCTAACACTTCTTTAACGATATCTACCTCACCTATGATGAAAAATTTAGGATGATAAGGCGCTATTTGTTCTCTTAATGACGTACGGTTATGGTTATGCAAACTGTTTTGTGGGTGCGGCTCATTTTCATGGTGTAATACAAATAGCTCAAAATTATTATGATGCAGCAAAGGGTTTAATAGATGATGGATGGTTTGCGCTTGTTTCAAATCGAATAAACTTAAAAGGGAAACTATTTTGGAAATCGGTACCAGTTTGGAAGATTCGGGTACAATTAAGAGCGGTATCGTAATAGACTTGGCAATTTTTATCGTATTACTTCCTATCAACGTTTGCTCCAGCTTGCTCTTTCCCGTTAACCCCATAACCACATAGTCTACTTGGTATTTTGTAATCAATTCATTGGTTAACTCCTCCAGTGAACCTTCTTTAACCAGGTAGGATAGCTCGGTATAGGTATGCTTTAGAAACTTTAAATCGTTTACGAGACGCTTAAGGTGTTGTAACGATTCTTCCCGACTTTTATAAGCCCTATCAACAAGTAACGGAGTATTTGGAACGGCATCAATTTTTTGGAGTTTGTGAAACAGGATAATCCTCGTGGCCATCAATTGCTTAGCAAAAATTGTGGCATATTTTGCCGCATGTGTGGCCGCTTCTGAAAAATCTGTTAATACTAAAAGCGTTTTCATTTTTTAAATAAACTTTAAATGTATAAAAACTGTATTTTCGCTTGATATCCTGTTTCGTATGATGGACCGTATTATTAAGTTTATTTTCTTCGGAAACATATTTGTTGGTCTCCTAGCTGTTGCCATGTCATTGGAAACAGCCGTGCAACTGAATGTTTCTTTTAATAATACAGCATATTACTTACTTTTGTTTTTCGCAACTATGGCTTATTATACCTACGCCTATGTAAACGTAACCGTTAGCGCCAAGCATAGTAATCCACGAACATATTGGTATAATAGCCATAGCAAATTTGTTAAATGGAACCTTAGACTCTCGATTCTCGTCAGTTTGATGTTAACGGCTTATCTACTCCTTGTTGATTTTGACCATTTGTTGCATCTACATTGGATTTATTGGCTAATCATTATATTGGTGATATTGGCAGGGCTTCTATATTACGGCTTATTGCCAAAATCATTTATCCAATTAAATATTAGGGATACTGGGCTGCTTAAATCATTCGTAATTGGTTTTGTTTGGGCAAGCTGT
>Ga0182736_1001434_pt1 | contig 23327 bp, 21 predicted proteins | sample eDN5th30CKraftBY_FD_128882 | JGI IMG/M metagenome (GOLD analysis project Ga0182736, IMG submission 128882) | Enriched backyard soil microbial communities from Emeryville, California, USA - eDNA 5th pass 30_C Kraft BY (version 2) (version 2) | ecosystem: Environmental > Terrestrial > Soil >... | reverse complement strand
CGGTGGTCGATCTGGATGTTGACGGTGCGGTTGCAGGCGCTGTTCGAGCAGGCGGTGCCGGTGGCTTGGAGGGCGGTGCGCTGGTGGGCGTTGGGTCCGCGACCGAGGTGGGCGACGTTGGCCACGTCGCGGCCCTTCACGATCACGGCGGCGAGGAAGGCATCGGCCATGAGGTCCTTGGCCGCGGCGACCGAGGGTGGTGCAGCTCAGCGGCTCGGTGTCGACGTCGAGGACGGCGGCGAGCGGACGACGTGCAATCAACGGGTTGCGAACGATCACCGATCGGCTACATTCGCAACTCAACAGTTGCGTTTGAGGAGAACCCCATGAGCCTGCTCGTGCCGACCGTCATCGAACAGACCGCGAAGGGCGAGCGTGCCTTCGACATCTGGTCCCGGCTGCTGAACCAGCGGCTGATCTTCTTCGGGACCCAGCTCGATGACACCGTCGCCAACCTGATCATCGCCCAGATGCTCCACCTCGAGGCCGAGGACCCGGGCAAGGACATCCGGCTCTACATCAACTCGCCGGGCGGCGACATGACCGCCTTGTTCGCCATCTACGACACCATGCAGCTCCTGCGGTGCGACGTGGCGACGTTCTGCATCGGCCAGGCCGCGTCGGCCGCCGCGGTGATCCTGGCGGGCGGCACGCGCGGCAAGCGCTTCGCGCTCCCGAACTCGCGGGTCCTGATCCACCAGCCGCACGGCGGCGCCCAGGGCCAGACCAAGGACATGGAGCTGGCGGTGAAGGAGATGGTGCTGATGCGGGAGCGCATGACCCTCGCCCTCGCGGAGGACACCGGCCAGCCCCTGGAGCGCATCGCCGAGGACATCGACCGGGACTTCATCCTGCGCGGCGAGGACGCGGTGGCCTACGGCCTGGTGGACGAGATCCTCACCAAGCCGGATGCACTGCCGGTCGAGGCGCTGCGCTGACCCGGTTCCCGGGAGCGGTCAGCCCTCGTCGAGGCGCGCTTCGAGCGCGGTGATGCGCGGCAGCCAGCGGACCGCGCCGATGCGCTCGGCCAGCTCGTGGGCCGACGCGGCCGAACGGCGGGAGGCCGCGAGGTCGCCGAGCGCTTCGTAGGCGAGGGCGAGGGCCAGGTCGACCGGCCCGAAGCACGGGCCGCCGTTGCCGATCACGGCCAGCTTCCCGGCGAGGGGCTCGATCGCAGGGAGGTGGCGCCGGAGGAAGGCGACGTCGCCGACGGTCGCCGCGGCCAGCGTGCCGGAGGTGGCCGCGGCGATCGTCAACCAGTCATCGGGGATCGGTCCGTCCCAGCGGCCGAGGGCGGCGGCAGCCTCCTCGAGCCGGCCGTCGCTCGCCAGGTACCAGGCGAGGAGCCACTGCGACGACTGGTCGTAGGGCGGGTGGTTGAGGGGCTCGAAGGCTCGGAGCGCCTCGTCGATGCGACCGGTCTCGGCGAGCACGGCGGAGCGCATCGCGGCGCGTGAGAACTCCGCGGTGAACCGCCGGACGCGCCAGGCCGCCGTGCCGAGCTGGTCGGCGAGCCCGAGCGCCCGGTCGAGATCGCCGTGCAGGAGGGCGAGCGACGCATCGGCCCACAGCAGGTGCATCCACGCCACCGGGGTCCGACCCGGATCCACGACGGACCGGGCCGCGGCGAGGGCCGACTCGGCCTCGTCGACACGGCCTTCGGGCAACGAGGCCGACACGCCGGCCAGGTGGGCGAGCGGCGCGAACGACGCGGGCAGCGCGCCGGTCCCGACCAGCTCGACGAGGCGGGCCCCGATCGCCTCGCGCTCCTCCCACGCCGAAGGCGACGAGATCGCCCAGTACCGCATCAGGAGGACCCGCTGCAGGAGCTGCGGGTCGCCGTGGACCTCGGCCTCCAGCACGGCCTGGCCGGACAGCTCGGCGGCGCGGACCGGATCGCTGTAGACGATCTCGGCAGACAGCGCGGCCCGGAGCGCGGTGCCCACGGGCGTCGGGTCGCTCGGCTCGTCGGCGAGCATCCGCTCGATCAGGGCGACGGCACGGGCATCGGAGAGCGACCAGTCGATCGCGGCCCACAGGTCGATCGGGCTGAGCAGGAGCAGGGCCTCGGCCACGGCGTCACGGTCGCCGAGCGCCTCCGCGGCGTACGCGGCGTCGACCAGGGCGTTGCGCCCGGCGAGGATGTCGCCGGTGTCGCGGAGCGCGAGCCCGGCGCGGACGAGCAGCCGCACCCGCTCGGCGGCTCGATCGTCCCCGTGCGGTGGCTGCACGGCGAGGGCGCGGCGGACGTGGTCGGCCTCGTCGCCCGAGGCGCCGGCAGCGTGGGCGGCGTCGGCCGCGGCCAGCGAGTAGGCGAACGCCTGCGGCGCCGTCCCCGCCGACGCGCCCTGGCAGGCGTGGAAGGCCAGGTCCTCGAGCGGGCCGTCGAGCCCCGAGGGGCGCAGCTCCTCCAGCGCCCAGGTGACCTGGGCGTGCAGCTGGGCCAGCCGCGTCGGGTTCTGCTCGGCCGCCAGCGTCTCGGCCACCAGGGCGTGGGAGAAGGCGTACCGACCGCCGACCGCGTCGTCGACCTCGAGGAGACCGGCGTCGAGCGCGGGGCTGAGCGCGTCGAGCACCTGGCCCTGGTCCAGGCCGGCCACGAGCGCCAGCACGTCCAGGTCGAACCGCCGACCGACGACCGCGGCCACGGCCATGAGGTGCTGCGTCCCAGCAGGCTGGCGGGACGTGCGCCGGCGGATCACGTCCTGCACGGCCGCGGGGATCGCGCCGGTCCGCGGCGTCCAGCCGTCGGCGCCGAGCCGGCCCTCGGTGGCGAGCAGCGCGATGAGCTCGCGCACGTAGAAGGGGTTGCCGTCGGTGGTGCCGGCCAGGAGCTCCTCGAGCCCCGTCGGCGGCTCCTGCTCCAGCTCGCTCGTCAACCAGTCGCGGAGGTCGGCACCGGTCAGGCCCTCGAGCCCGAGCTGCACGGCACCGTCGACCCGCGCCAGCTCCGCCAGGCAGTCCGCCACCGGCTGCGGGAGCGGGCTCGTGCCCGTCCGGCGGACCGAGACCGCGAGCACGACGGGCAGCGACTCGATCTCCGCGGCGAGGAACTCGAGCAGGGCGAGGGTGGCATCGTCGGCCCACTGGAGGTCGTCGATCACCAGGACGAGCGGCGCGGCGTCGGCGAGGAGGTCGGCGACCGCGAGGTGCGTGACGAGCCGGGCTGCGGTCGGGTCGTCGGCGAGCTCGCCGTCGGGGCGGTCGACGATCGCGACCAGCCCGCCCGGACCGCCTTGGGCCGCGGCCTGGCGGGCTGCGGTCCGCCACGACCGGTAGGGCGCGTCCGAGGCCGATTCGGCGCAGCGGCCCCAGCCCACGGCGATGCCGGCCGCGCTCGCTTCATCGACGACGGCGCGGAGCAGCGCCGTCTTGCCGATGCCGGCTTCGCCGCTCACCACCAGCGCGCCGCCGAGCGGGAGCCGCCGGACGGGATCGGCGGCGAGCGCGAGCTCGCGTTCCCGGCCGAACAGGTCGGGGCGGCGGGTCGCTCGATCGGGACCAGGCGGCTCGCCGCCCGCCGCGGGCGCCGGAGACGGGGCGGCCGCCGCTCCCGCCGCTGGCGCCGACCAGGCCAGGGACGGGTCGTGGGCGAGGATCGCGGCCTCCACCGCCCGGAGCTCGGGACCCGGGTCCACGCCCACGTCGTCGACCAGCATCCGGCGGGCGTCGTCGATCGAGCGGAGCGCCTGCACCTGGTCGCCCGAGCGGTACAGCGCCGTCGCCAGCTGGACCCGCAGGCCCTCGCGGTACGGGTAACGGGCCACCAGCGCCAGCAGGTCCGGGCCGATCGTGTCGTGCTCGCCCAGTTCGAGGCGGACCTGCGTGAGCGCCTCGGCCGCCTCGGCCCGCCGCTGCTCGATGCGGGCGATGACCTCATCGAGGTGGAGCTCGTCGGCGAGGGCGCCGAACGGCCGGTCTGCCGAGAGGTCGAGCGCCCCGGCGAGGACGTCACGGGCCTGGTCGAGCTGCCCCGACCGCAGCAGGTCCCGGCCGTGGGCGACGGCCTGCTCGAACCGGTGCAGGTCGATCGAGTCGGGGTCGACGAGCAGCACGTAGCCCCGGTCGCGGAAGTCGATGGCCGCCCCGTCGGCCGCCACCGCCACCGCCTTGCGCAGGTTGGAGACGTAGCCGCGCACGGAGACCTCGGCCCGGGCCGGCGCCTCGTCGCCCCAGATCGTGTCGATGATCCGGTCCACCGAGACCACGACGCGCGGCTCGACGAGGAGCAGGGCGAGGACGGCGCGCTGCTTCGGCCCGCCGAGGTCCACCTCGCCCGCGGCGCCCATCGCTGCGACACCGCCGAACACCCGCAGCGCCGGCCCCCCTGCCGTCATCGGCCCATGCTCGCACGCTGGTGGCCAGCGGGTGGACGGGCGCTCCCACCGGGCTCCGACGCCGTTCCAATCGCGTCGTCGGACGATGCACCCATGGACACCACCAACACCCCCACCACCACCCCCGACATCAGCTTCTACCTGGCCACCCACCGCCACCTGCGGTCCGATCTGGCCCGCTACGTGGAGACGATCGCCGCGCTCACGCCTGACGACCGGGCGACCCGGCTCCCCGCCCTCGTGCGGTGGGTCAAGGGCTTCATCTGCGAGCTCGAGGAGCACCACTGGTCCGAGGACTCGACCTTCTTCCCGGAGATGCGGGACCGGATCCCCTCGGTCGCGACCGTGCTCGACTCCCTCGACGACGACCACAAGCGCCTCGACGAGCTGATGGCCCGGTGGCCGGCCCGGATCGCGGCGGTGGCCGACCCCGAGCAGCCGTTCGAGCCCGCGAAGGCCGCCGCGCTCGCCATGGGCCAGGAGCTGGCCGACCTGATGGAGACCCACCTCGAGGTCGAGGACAGCGACATCCTCCCGATGTACTGGCGGCACTACACCGCCGAGGAGTACGACGCCCTCCAGCAGGCGGCCATCAAGAAGAGCAAGAAGAAGGGCTTCGCCTTCATCGCTCCGTGGTGCGTCGACTCGGTCGAGGGTGCCGAGCGTGAGGCGTTCCTCGCCCAGGTCCCGTGGGTCATGCGGGCCTTCCACCGGCTGGTCCGCCCCCGCTACGACCGGCTGATCGCCGCGGCCTACGGCCCCCGGGTCCCGACCCGGGTCTGAGGCAGGCGGTCCTCCCACCACGCCACGAGGCCCGCATCGTCGCCGAGCCCGAACGCGGCGGTCATGGCCGCCGCGCTCCGGCGGAGCAGCGCGCCGCGCTCCTCGGGGTCGGTGGCGCTGCTCGCCGCAGCGAACGCGGCGGCAGCACCGTCCCAGGCCTCGAGGTCGGCCGGCAGCGGCAGGGCCATCAGGTCCGAGGCCGACAGCCGGAGCGCGGTGGCGTTGCGCCCGGCACCCAGGTGCCGGTGCGCGGCGACGAGGGCGACCGGCGGCGAGCACAGGAGCGCGCCGATCCGCCACCGCTCCTCGGGTCGGTCGTGGCGAGCCGTGACCGTCACGACCGGCACCGACGGCAGCAGCGCCCCGGTGTCGTCGACGATGGCCTCCAGCACCCGGGTCTGCGTGGCCACCAGCACCTTGGGCACGAGCCGCCGGGCAGCCCACCCCTGCAGCGCGGGTTCGAGCCCGTCGAGCGCCACCCGCGGGTGCTCGTACGTGACCTTGTTGAACCGGCAGGACCGCTCGCCCCAGAGGAGCGCGGCCGGGTCGATGAGGCCGCTGGTCACGAGGCGCGGCGCGGTCCCCTCCGGCTCGTCGACCACGGAGCCCGCGAGCCCGTAGTACTGGTCCCGGAAGTCGGCCGTGGCCTCGGCGACGTCGCCGAGGACGCCGCTGGTGCGGAGCTCGCGGACCGGGAGGTCCTGGAGGGCCGCGAGCAGCGACGACCACGACGCCGCAGCTGGCTCGGGCGCTGGGGCGACCACCCCCCGCTCGAAGCGGCGGCCCCGCACCACCTCGGTGGCGCCGCGATCGACGCCGCGCACCAGGACCGGCGCGCAGACCTCGACGTCGGCGTCGAAGACCGGCGACTCCGCCACCCACAGCGCCGTCAACGACGCATCCTCCAGCGAGGTGGTGCGGACACCCCGGGCGTCGCGGGCGGAGAGCACCGCGACCGGTTCGACGAGCGCCACCGTCCCGCCGCTGGGGCGAGCGGCGCGCAGGGCCGCGAGCAGGAACACCGCAGCCGGGTCGGTGTAGGGCCCGACGGCCGGGCCGAAGCGGGAGCGCAGGCGCTCGGCGTCGCCGCGGGACCGGGCCGTCGAGGCGGCCAGCTGGCTCAGGAAGGGCGGGTTGCCGATCACCAGGTCGAACGACCCGCGGGGGACCGCATCGCCCAGCAGGGCATCGGCGCGCACCACCGTCCGCCCACCGCCGTCGGGGTGGACGGCCCGGAGCGCGGCACGGCAGAGCCGGGCGGTGCCGTCATCGATCTCGACGCCGCGCACGGCGCGCACCGCGAGCCGCCGGGCTTCGTCGTCCGCCACCCCCAGCGCGACGAGGACGCGGGCGATGCGCTCCGCCGCCGCCACCAGGAAGTTGCCGGTGCCGCACGCCGGGTCGAGCACCCGCACGCCGGCCACCGCCTCGACGCCGTGGCCGGCACGAGCGGCGAGGATCGGGTCGAGCACCAGGTCGAGCAGGCCCGCCACCACGTCGGGGGGTGTGTAGTACGCGCCCAGCCCCTTGCGCACCCCGCGGGCAGCGAGCGCCTGCTCGTGACCCCCCGCGCGCTCCGGCATCCGGTCAGCCTGGCACCTCGTCCGGGCCGCGGATGACGGGCGACCGGTGCCAGGGCTGGGGAACCGGCAGCCTCACGGCGTAGCCTGGACGGTCCACCGTTCGAGTCACCCCGACGACCACCGCCCCGCGACCGGGCCATGCACGTCGAACCGGCTCACCACTGGGAGCCACCATGACCGACCTGACCGACGACGCGTCCGCGTCCACCCCCGAAGCGCCCGCCGAGGAGACCACCGGCTTCGCCGACCTCGGCCTGCGCGTCGAGATCCTCGATGCCCTCAACACCCTCGGGTACGAGGAGCCCACGCCGATCCAGCGCGAGACGATCCCCACGATCATCAGCGGCAAGGACCTGCTCGGGCAGGCGGCCACCGGCACCGGCAAGACCGCGGCGTTCGCGCTGCCGATCCTCGAGCGGCTCGTCCCCGAGGCGGCCGTGGAGCCCCTGGCCCTCGTGCTGGTGCCCACCCGCGAGCTGGCCGTCCAGGTGTCCGAGGCGGTCTACAAGTACGGCCGCGAGCTCGACGCGCAGGTGCTGCCGATCTACGGCGGCCAGCCCATCGTCCACCAGCTGAAGGTCATCAAGCGCGGCGTGCACGTCGTGGTGGCCACGCCCGGTCGCGCCGTCGACCACATCAACCGGGGCACCCTCCCGCTCGAGGCGGTCGAGCTCGTCGTGCTCGACGAGGCCGACGAGATGCTCGACATGGGCTTCGCCGAGGACATCGACGCCATCCTCGACGCCTGCCCGCCCGACCGCCAGACCGTGCTCTTCTCGGCCACGATGCCGCCCCGCATCGCGGCCATCGCCAAGCGCCACCTGAAGGACCCGGTCCGCATCCAGGTCGACCGCGAGGCCGTGGCGGCCGGCGAGGCGCCCCGCGTCCGCCAGAGCGCCTACCTCGTGGCCCGGGCCCACAAGGCCGCCGCGCTCGGCCGCATCCTCGACGTCGAGTCGCCCGGCTCGGCCATCGTGTTCTGCAAGACCCGAGGCGAGGTCGACGAGCTCACCGAGACGCTCAACGGACGCGGCTACCGCGCCGAGGCGCTCCACGGCGGCATGAACCAGGAGCAGCGCGACCGGGTGATGGGCCGCCTGCGCTCCCAGACCGCTGACCTGCTCGTGGCCACCGACGTCGCCGCCCGCGGCCTCGACGTCGACCACCTCACCCACGTCGTGAACTACGACGTGCCCAGCGCACCGGAGTCCTACGTGCACCGCATCGGCCGCGTCGGCCGCGCCGGCCGCGAAGGCGTCGCCATCACCCTGGCCGAGCCCCGGCAGCGCCGGCTGCTCGACAACATCGAGCGGCTCACGAAGCAGACGATCTCCATCGAGAAGATCCCGACCGTCGCCGACCTCCGGGCCCGCCAGATGGAGCTCACCCTCGACCAGGTGCGCGAGGCCCTGGAGTCGGGCGACGACCTCGACCGCTTCCGGGCCGTCGTCGACGCCCTGGCCGACGAGTTCGAGCTGGTCGACGTGGCGCTCGCCGCGGTGAAGCTCGTGCACGAGGCGAGCGGTGCCACCGAGGACCTCGAGGAGATCCCGGCCATCGCCGCCCGCGAGAAGCCCAAGCACAAGGGCGACAAGTGGGACAAGGGCGGCAAGGGCAAGCACAGCTCCTGGGACCGCGACGACAAGGGCGGCAAGGGCAAGGGCAAGCACGGCAAGGGCAAGCCCTGGGAGAAGGGCGACCGCGGCCCGCAGGGCCCGACCTCGCGCCTCTACGTCGGCGCCGGCCGGGGCGACGGGGTCCGTCCGCAGGACCTCGTGGGCGCGATCGCCGGCGAGACCCACCTGCGCGGCAACGACATCGGCGCCATCCGCATCTTCGACCGCTTCGCGCTGGTCGAGGTGCCCACCGACTCGGTCGACCGGGTCATCGACGCCATGAAGGCCACCACCATCCGAGGGAAGAAGGCGGCGGTCCGCAAGGACCGCGGCGACCACGACTGATCGACGCGAGACTGTCGCGATGGCAGCGAACGTCGGCCGCTGGTGGAAGTACGCCCAGGCCAAGCTCAACAGCGTCGTGAACTCGAGCAACGCCGAGCTCGACGAGCTCGAGGCTGAACAGGCGGCGCGAGCCGACGGCAAGCCGTGGCTCTCCAGCGACAGCGAAGCGCCCTCGCTCGACGAGGCGCGCGCCCGCATCGAGTGGGAGACCGAGGAGCAGCGCCGGCGCGCCGATGCCGCTCAGGGCGGCGATGCCGTGACGGTCGAAGCCACGCCGAAGGCGCACGGCGACGAACCCGCCGACCCGGAGGTCGTACGGGCGCAGCTGGCGCTCGACCGCCAGGCGCGCGAGTCCAAGGAGCGCCTCGAGCAGATCCGCAAGGAGCTGGGCGTCGATCCGCCCGGGTGACCGCCGTCCGCCGCCGGGCCGTCGGTCAGACGGCTTGGATCATCAGGCTCTTGCGCTCGGCTTCGTTGAGCCCGCCCCAGATGCCGTGCGGCTCACGGATCGAGATCGCGTAGTCGAGGCAAGGACGCTTGGAGGGACAGGTGCGACAGATCTCCTTCGCCCTGCTCTCCCGCGCCAGCTTCTCGTCCTTGCGCTCGAAGGTCCCAGGCGGGAAGAACACCGTCGCCTGCGGACCCCGGCACGCAGCTCGGAGCTGCCACTCATCGCCAGATCGTTGTGCACTCACCAGAAAGCCCCCTTTCGGTGAAACGGGACCGTAGAACCACCCTCGGACCGGCACAACCCCCAACTATCGCGAGCGCGACGGACAACTCCTGCGAGCGCGGCACCGATGCCGCACCCGCGAACCCGCAGGTCAGCTGGGGTCGAGCGGCTTCCCGTCGATGAGCACGCGACCGTCGTCGGCGACCTCGTCGGGCGCTTTGCCACCGTCGTCGCCGCCGCGGCGCTTCTCGCGGTAGTCGACCGCACCGCCCTCGAGCGGCTCGACCTCGAGCAGGAGGCCGTCGACCTCCACCACGCGGATCCCGGCGTGCAGGTCGATCGGGGTGGCCCGGTTGGTCCGGGCCCGCCAGAGGGCGCCGCGCACGCGCACCACGCCGTCGGGCGAGACGTTGGTGACGGCCTCGCCCTCCTCGCCGATCATCCACCCCCGGCCGATGGTCGGGGTCGAGAACCGGGTGCGGACCATGGCCGGCATGCCGGCGATCATCGCCAGCGACACCCCGACGATGCCGACGAGCAGCGTGATCCACGACAGGTCGAACCCGTCGAAGAGGAAGACCGATCCGACCATCAAGCTGATCACGCCGATGACGGACCACGCCCGGGGCACGCCCGTCTGGACGTCCACCGCGAAGCCGAACATGGCCAGGACCAGCAGGCCGAGCGCCCACGGCCGCACGGGCAGGTTCGCCAGGCCGTAGCAGGACAGGACGAAGCAGCCCGCCCCCACCAGGCCGGCGACGCCGACGCCGGCGGTGAAGAACTCGAAGATGATGAGAGACAGCCCGATGACCAGCAGCAGGTAGGCGGCAGCCGGGCTGGAGACCGTGTGGAAGAGCTGCTCCTGGACGGGCAGCGACGAGAACACCGGCGTGGTCACCGGCTGGCTCACCGTCCGGTTGCCCTCCTTGACCTCCTTGACCTCGAAGCCCGGGATGTCGATGAGGAACTCGCCGATGACCGGCGCCTGCTCGTCGGCGGTGACCTTCAGCGCGAAGGCCTCCTTGCTGTTGATCGTGCCGTTCTGGAGCCGGTCCGACGCGGCCACGAACTCGGGCGACAGGTACTCCTCCGGGATCACCAGGGGCCCGGTCTTGCCCAGGCGCGAGCCGGGGGCGATGCCGATCCGCTCGGCCGCGCCCGCCAGCTGGGCGGCGCCGCCCAGGGCGCTCGACCCGCTGGGTCCGACCCAGACCGCGACCGGGACCGAGGACTCGTGGATGTGCTTCGCCAGGTCGACCAGGACGTCGTCGTCGACGACGGCCCCGGAGCTGTCCATCTGCAGCACGACCGCGACCACGCCGGCCGCCTCGCCCTCGCTGATGGACCGGTCGATGAACGAGGCCATCACCGGGTCGATGAGGCCCTCGACCTTGATGATGCTGACCCGCCCGGCGTCGTCACCGGACTCCTGCACGACCGACCCGGGCCGGGCCGCGGCGGGGCCCGCCAGGGCCGAGAAGCCGCCCATGACCACGGCCAACGTGATCAGAGCGGCAGCGAGGGTGGGTAGTCTGCGCAACGCGAGTGCCTCCGGACGAAGCCCGACGATGGAAGGAACTGGAGTGGATCCAGCACCGTTCTTCACGGCTTCTCGTCTGCTCATCGTGGCGGGCAAGGGCGGTGTGGGCAAAACCACGGTGTCGGCCACCCTGGCCCTCGCTGCCGCCCGCTCGGGCCTCTCGTCGCTCATCATCGAGGTCGAGGGCAAGTCCGGACTCTCGTCCATGTTCGGCGTCCCGGCCTTCTCCTACGACGAGGTCGAGCTCACCGAGGGGGTCCGGGCCCGGACCCTCACGCCCGACGAGGCGCTCGTCGAGTACCTCGAGGACTCCGACATGGGCCGCATCTCCAAGCGCCTCATGACCAGCGGGGCGCTCGACATGGTCTCCACGGCCATCCCGGGCATCCGCGACATCCTCGTGCTGGGGAAGATCAAGCAGATGGAGCGGGCCGGCCTGGCCGACCTCCTGATCCTCGACGCCCCCGCCGCCGGCCACGCCATCTCGTTCCTCCAGTCGGCGAGCGGGCTCGCCGACGCCGTGCCGATCGGCCCGATCAACAACCAGGCCAAGGACGTGCTCGCCCTCCTCGGCGACCCGGCCCGCTGCCAGGTGGTGCTGGTCACGCTGCCCGAGGAGACGCCGGTGAACGAGCTGGTCGAGACCGCCTACCAGCTCGAGGACCGGGTCGGGATCAGCCTCGGGCCGGTCGTGGTGAACGGGGTCTACCCGGCGCTCCCGGGCCTCGAGGCCGACCCCGTCGCCGCGGCCGAGGCGGCAGGAGCCAGCCTCCGCGAGGGCGAGGCCGACTCGTTGACGGCGGCGGCCACGTTCCGCCGGGAGCGCATGGAGCTGCAGGCCGACCAGATCGGGCGCCTGGCCGAGGCCCTCCCGCTCCCCCAGCTCTCGCTGCCGTACCTGTTCGACGCCGAGCTGGGCCCCGAGCAGCTCGACCAGCTGGCCTCGTCGATCCTCGCCGGCATCGGGGACCTGCCGTGACCGAGCCGGGGGGCCTGACCGACCTGGTCAGCACGAGCCGCATCATCATCTGCTCCGGTTCGGGTGGCGTGGGCAAGACCACCACCGCCGCCGTGGTCGCCATGGAGGCGGCTGCCGTGGGCCGCCGGGCCGTCGTGGTCACGATCGACCCGGCCAAGCGCCTCGCCGATGCGCTGGGCCTCGACGGCATCGGCAACACCCCGAAGCAGATCGACGGCCCCTGGTCCGGCGAGCTGTGGGCGGTGATGCTCGACACCAAGAGCACGTTCGACGAGCTGGTCACCACCTACTCCACCGAGCCCGACCAGGCCGAGCGGATCCTCGCCAACCGCTTCTACAAGAACATCTCCGGCGCCCTGTCCGGCACGCAGGAGTACATGGCGATGGAGAAGCTGTACGAGCTGCACAACAGCACCGACTTCGACCTGGTCGTGGTGGACACGCCCCCGAGCCGCAACGCCCTCGACTTCCTCGACGCCCCCAAGCGCCTGACCCGCTTCCTCGACCACCGCCTGTACCGGGTGATCATGGCGCCGACCCGCGGCGTCATGAAGGCGGTCAACGTGGCGGCGCAGGCGTTCGTGCGCCAGGTGTCGAAGGTCGTCGGCGCCTCCGTGTTCGAGGACGCCGTCACCTTCTTCCAGGCGTTCGACGGGATGGAGGCCGGGTTCAAGGACCGGGCCGAGCACGTGCTCCAGCTGCTCACCAGCCCGGCCACGTCCTACGTCCTGGTCGCCTCGCCCAAGCGCGACACCGTCGCCGAGGCCCGCTTCTTCGCCGAGAAGCTGGGCGAGGCCGACATCCCGATCGCCGCCCTCATCGTCAACCGGATGCACCCGCACTTCACCGACGAGATGCCCGAGGCGCTGCGCGAGCGGGCCGAGACCTTCGCCGGCTCGGACCTCGGCGGCCTCTACCGGAACCTGGCCGACTTCTCGCTGGTGGCGCACCGCGAGGAGGAGCACCTGTCGGGCCTGGCCCAGATGGTGGAGCCGGCGCCGGTGATCCGGGTGCCGTTCCTGCGGTCCGACGTCCACGACCTCACCGGGCTCGCGCTCGTGGGCGACCACCTCTTCGGCCGCTCGTGACCACCACCGTGCCGGTGCTGCCGGTGGCCGACCTGGTCCGCGCCGTCGCCTGGTACGAGCGGGTCGGGTTCCGGGTCCGAGCGTTCTTCGACGGCTACGCGATCCTCGGCCTCGACGGCGCCGAGCTGCACCTGAACGAGGTGCCCGGCCTGCCCCCGGCGAGCGAGTCGGTGTCCGGGGCGTACCTGCGGGTGACCGACGCCGACGCCGTCCACGCCGTGTGGTCCGCCATGGGCGCACCCACCATCGCCCCGCCCGAGGACCAGCCCTACGGCATCCGGGAGTTCGCCACCGAGGACCTCGACGGCAACCTGTGGCGCATCGGCTCGGTCATCGCCGGCGGGCCGGCCGACGGGTACCTCCCGCCCGACGCGCCCCCCGCACCGGTCCACGCGGTCGAGCCGGCCCGTCCGGTCGCCGAGCCAGGGCCGTCGGGTGCCGGCAGCGTGGGCGGCCCCGGACCCGAGCCGGTCGCGTCCGACGAGCCCCGCACCGACGGGAGCGCCGGCACCGGCCTGGCCAGCTGGCACGGGATCGTGGCCGACGGGCAGCGCTGCGCCGGGTGCGGCCTCGTCAACGGCGAGCTGGCCGCCCGGGCCATCGGCGCGCAGGTCCGCGACGAGGTGCACGCCTTCGGCGAGCTGCTCGCCACCGCCGACGACGATGCCGTGCGGCGGCGGCCGTCCCCCACCACGTGGTCGGCGCTCGAGTACGGCGTGCACGTGCGGGACACGCTGACCGTCTTCGCCGAACGGATCATCCGCACCCTCGCCGAGCACGACCCGGAGCTCGGGTGGTGGGACCACGAGGCCGCCATCGAGGACGGCATGGCCAACGAGTCCGACGTGAGCGCCGTGGTCGACGACCTCGGCCGCAACGCCGCCAAGCTCTCCGAGGCGCTCCGCCTGGTCGCGGATGAGGATTGGGACCGACCCGCCACCCGGCGGGCCGGCGAGCGCATGATCATCGAGGTGCAGGCGCGCTTCGCCCTGCACGAGGTCGTGCACCACCGGGCGGACGCCGAGGCGTCCCTGGCTGCGGCCGGGCGCTAGCTGACCGGCGACGCGACGGCCGCGACCGCGGCGTCGAGCGTCTCGGTGACCGGGACGATCCGGTCGAAGCCCGTGGTGTGCAGCAGGCGGGTGAGCGTGGGACGGCTGCACGCCACCGCCACCTCGCCACCGTGCTCACGGGCCCGGCGGATGCCCCCGATGAGGGCGCCGAGGCCGGCGGAGTCCATGAACGGCACCTCGGACAGGTCGATGACCACACGGGGCTGCTGGGCCAGCTCGGTGAGGGCATCGCGGAAGCTCGCCACCGTGTAGGCGTCGAGCTCGCCGACCGGGCGGCAGAGCGTGTGGCTGTCGGAGTGGTCGACTTCGATCTCGAGCACGCAGGCGCGTCCATTCGTGAGACGGGGTGGACCCCGATGGTACCCACGCCCTCCGACGACGTAACCCCGGTATCGGGCCGCGACCACCTGACCTGGCGGTTCCCGTCGATGGAGCCGTCCCCGACCCGGGCGCTAGCGTGACGGCGTGCCACGCGTGCTGCTCGCAACCGATGCCGACTGGATCCACGAGGAGGTCGATGCCGCCCTCGCGGGCGACGACATCGAGGTCCTCCGGGTCCGTGAGGGCCTCGACGTGCTGCCCGCGGTGCACGAGCTGTCGCCGGACCTGGTCGTGCTCGACCTCCAGATCGGCAACATGGGCGGCATGGCGGCGTGCATGAACATCCGCCTCGACGAGTCCGTCGACCGCCTCCCGCACGTCACCGTCCTCATGCTCCTCGACCGCGACGTCGACGCGTTCTTGTCGAACCGGGCCGGGGCGGACGGCTGGATCGTGAAGCCGCTCGATGCCTTCCGCCTCCGCAAGGCGGCCACGGCGCTCCTGGCGGGCGACCGCTACGAGGAGGGCATGGCGACGTCGGCCGACGTGGGCACCGTCAGCTGAACGGGATAGGAGGTCCACCGGCCCACGGGCTACGGTGACCCTCCGCACAACTCCGGGGTGTGGCTCAGCTTGGTAGAGCGCTGCGTTCGGGACGCAGAGGTCGTGGGTTCAAATCCCGCCACCCCGACCAATCCGAAGAAGGACGTCAGGACACCGCCCAGACCGGGCGGTGTTCTTCGTCTCCGGGCAGGGCCACCGCCGCACGGCGGCGCCCTCAGGCACGCCCTCAGGCACGCCCTCCGGCACGACACCGCACCGGCAGCGACACGGGTGGCCGTGCGTCAGGCCTCGGGCTGGCGGAGGCGCCCACGGCCAGGATCGGAGCCGCGCTTCGGGGTCCCCGGCGCTTCGCGGCCCGTGAGCGTCAGCTTCGCCGCGCTGGCCATCTGGCGGATGGTGGGCCGGCAGGCGCGCAGGGCGAGGACCCAGAGGACGCCGGCGATCGCGGCACCGGCGGCGCCCGCCAGGGCGCCGGCGGTGCCCCCGGCTTCGGCGCCCGATGCGACGAGGGCCATCCCCGCCGCGCCGAGCCCCACGAGGGTCCCGAGGAGGACGGCCGACTCGAACTGGGTGGTCAGCTGGTCGGCGTAGACGTCTCGATGGGCTCCGACGCCAGGGGTGTGGCGGTGGACCCACCGCAACGGGGCGGTGACGCTGCGCGCCGCGACGGGCGCCCAGAGGGCGAACACGAGGGCGACGGCGAACCGGGCCCGGGCGGGGAACCCGGCGGCGAACCGGCCTCCGGTCGGATCGACGGCGATGGCGTGGTCGATGATGCCGGCGGCGAGCAGGGTGGCGACCGTGGTGGCGATCACCATCAGCAGGGCCTTCGTGTACCGGAGCACGACGATCCTGATGCTCAGGACGTGCTTCGCGAGCAGCGCCTCGGTACGGGCGACGTCGTGGGCGAGGGTCCGGTCCCGGTTGAGACCCGCCATCCGGTACCGCTGCCGGATCCGGTCGTCGTCGCCGGCCGGTCCGCCCGGGACCGACAGGCCCCACATCTCGCTCATCCTGACGTCGAACCGCTCGCGCCATCCGTCGTCGTCGGCGGTGCGCGGCACGAGCAGCGACTTGGTCCACTCGTCCCCTCGGCCCTCCTCGAGCAGGACCTCGGTGCCGGCGCTCAGCTCGTCGTTCGGGAGCCCGAGGCCCGGCAGCACGAACCGCGGGTTGAACCGGACTCGTCCGTGGGTCCCCGCGACCGGCGATCCGAACGTGTTGCTCGTGAAGTAGAAGCCGAGCAGGTCGCCGATCAACAGGTACACCGCAGCGACGGGGAGGAGCACGCAGAGCGCGGCGGCGACGCCCAGGCCCGCCGCCGCCCACCTCCCGGCCGGCGTCCCCAGGGACCCGGCGAGCAGGGTCGTCACCTTCGGGAAGGCGTCTCGCAGGAAGAGCGGGAGCAGCAGCACCAGCGCCGACCCGCCGAGGAGGGCCTGCGCCACCCGGTGGATGGTGGAGAGCCGGACCTCGCTGCGCTGCAGGAAGCTCCGCATCGCCGCGCGCGACTCCTCGTCGGTCAGGCCTCCCGCCGGACCCTCAGCCGCTGTCGCCCCGTCGGTCACACGTCGGGTCGGGCATCACGGAGGTGGAGCTGGACCATGGTGACCAGACCACCGATGAACGGACCGCCGAACACGGCGGGCACGGCCGCGATCGCCACCGCCTCGCCGAGCGAGGTGCCGGCCAGCAGGGCGATGCCGGCGGTGGCGACGAGCATGACGACGACCCCGATTCCCACGTTGCGGCGGATCGCGCCGGCGAGGTCGAGCGTCGATCGATCCTGCACGGTGTCCATGTCCACCCGCCGACCTTATCTGATGAATTTATCAATTGCGCAAGTTTGCGATTGACAATCTGCGCATCTGTGCAGGAGCATGCACCAGGGGATCAGGGGTCGGCATGGTGTGGCGGGTTCCTTCCAAGCGCCCGCCACACCATGCACCGACCGGTCCGCCGTGCCGCCGCCGCCACGCACCGGGCCTAGGATCTCGGTCCACCCAACCCGCAGACCGGGGTCCGAGGAGCAGTCCGAGCGTGAGTCGGCCGATCTACCAGGTGAAAGCCGAGTTCTTCAAGACCCTCGGCCACCCCGCCCGGATCCGGGTCCTCGAGGTGCTCCGGGAGGGCGAGCGCTCGGTGGGCGAACTGATCCCCGAGGTGGGCATCGAGGCGTCGCACCTCTCGCAGCAGCTCGCGATCCTCCGGCGCTCGAACATCGTGCAGTCCCGCAAGCAGGGATCGACCGTGATCTACTCCGTCGTCGACGAGCGGATCTTCGCCCTGCTCGAGACCGCGAAGGCCATCCTGACGTCGACGCTCAGCGAGAGCCAGGAGCTCCTCGCCGAGCTGGAGAGCATCGAGTTCGGCGAACCGCGGCAGAAGTAGCCCCCGGCCGGGCCGGACAGGACGCCTCCCGTGCCCGGCGGCGTCCTCCGTCTCCGGAGGGTGCGGAGCAGGGTGCGCCGAAGGCGGTCCGGCCCGCGGCAGGTGCGAGACTGCCGGCGATGACCAGCGCGGCGGACCTCGACTCGGACGACGACGACGGCGTCGCCGCAGCACCGGACGCGCCTCGGCCCACCCCACCCACCTGGTCGCGCCGCGACCGGCTCATCGGGTTCGCGGTGGTCGGCGCCATCATGGCGGCGACGTGCATCGAGCTGATCCGGGCGGGGGTCTCGATGACCCGGGTGGACCTCGGGTCGAGCTGGCAGCTCATCGACGTCCCCGTCCTCGAGCACGACCCCCTCGGCAGCGTCTGGTACCTCCACACCCAACCGCCGCTCTACAACCTGGTCACCGGCAGCATCCTCCGGTGGTCGCCGGCGCCCATGGGGGTCTTCTTCGCCCTGTACCTGGCCGCGCTCTGCGGTGCGGCGCTGCTGTTCACCGACGTCCTCGCCCGGTGGCGGGTCCGGCCGTGGATCGCCGGGCTCATCGCCGGGGTGGCCTTCGCCAACCCGAGCCTGCTGACCACCATCACCATCGCCAGCTACGAGGTCCCGGTCACGTTCCTGCTGATGCTGGTCCTCTGGTGCTTCCAGCGGTACCTCCAGCGTCCGGGCTGGGTGCCGCTCATCGCACTCAGCGCCTCGATCACCGCGCTGATCATGATGCGGAGCCTGTTCCACCCGGCGTTCGCGCTCATCGTGATCGGCCTGGCCGTCGTCGCCCGGCGGGCCACCTGGCGCCAGGCCGCCGCGGCGCTCGCCATCCCGGTCGTGCTGGCGGGTGGCTGGATGCTCAAGAACCAGGTCCTGTTCGGCACGCCCACGATGTCGAGCTGGCTCGGGTTCAACCTGCAGCGGGGCGTCGTGGCCACCCTCCCCCGCGCCGACGTCGAACGGGCCGTCGAGGAGGGCGACGTCACCGAGCTGGCCCTCCAGTACCCGTGGCTGGAGCTCGACGAGTACCCCGGGGCCGCCGGGTGCACCCCCGAGCACGACCACCCGGCCACGTCCACGCCCCACAAGCGGCGCGTCGGCCTGTTCGGCTACCCGAACCTGAACGACGAGTGCTTCCTCCCGCTCTACGAGGAGAGCCAGGCCAACGCCACCACCCTGATCCGCCGTGACCCCGCGGCCTACCTGCGCACGCGGCGCCAGGTCCTGATCTCGTCGTTCACGGTGGAGGCGGTCGGCAGCGGCAACGAGACGATGATGGGCACCGGCAAGCAGGCCCCGAGCCGCACCTGGATGGACGAGACGATCGGCCGGGCGATGCTCCCGGTGCACGTGGAGCTCGACATCTCGGACTGGAACCTCCCCATCGTGCCCGGACTCGACGCGATCGAGATCCGCGTCTCACCGCTCCTCGCCGTGCTGGCGCTGGGGATCGCCGTCCGGGCCGGGGTGGCGTGCATCCGGCTCGTCCGCCGGGGCTGGCGGCGGCGGGACACCGACTGGGACACCGACGAGCTCCTGTGGGTGCTCGTCGGCGGCTACCTGGTGGCGATCCTCGTCGTGGGCGACCTGCTCGAGTTCGGCGAGAACGGCCGCTTCCGCACCCCGCTCGATCCCCTGCTCATCGGCCTCCCCCTGGCCGCCGCGGTCCGCTGGTGGTCCGCCCGCCAGGAGCGGACCGAACCGGCCGCATCCTGAGGGCGGGGCCCGGGGGCGGTCCCGGTACGGTCGGCGGGATGCTCGATGCGGTGCTGTTCGACCTCGACGGGACGTTGACCGATCCGGCGGAGGGGATCACCGGCGCGTTCCGCCATGCGGTGGCGTCGGTCGGCCACCCCGCCGACGACGACGTGGACCTCACCTGGATCATCGGGCCGTCGGTGCGCGACAACCTGAGCCGCTACGGCCTGCCCGCCGAGCACCACGACCTCGTGGTCACCACGTTCCGGAACCACATGACCGAGGTCGGCCTGTTCCAGGCCACGGTCATCGCCGGGGTCACCGATGTGCTCGCGTCGCTCCACGAGGCCGGCATCCCCCTCGCCCTCGCCACCGCCAAGCCCACCAACCAGGCCGAGATCAGCCTCGACCACTTCGGGCTCACCGACCTCTTCACCGTCATCGCCGGCAACACGCTCGGCGCGCCCATCTCGAAGGGGCAGATCATGGCCCACGCCCTCGAGCAGCTCGGCGGCCCCGATCCGGCGCGGGTGGCGATGGTCGGCGACCGGCACCACGACATCGACGGCGCCCACGCCAACGGCTGCATCGCCGTGGCCGTGACCTGGGGCTACGCCGAAGCCGGCGAGATGGACGTGGCCGCGCCCCACCACGTCGTGGACACCCCGGCCGAGCTGGGCGCGCTGCTCCTCCGCCTCCCCTGAGCCACCCCGTCGGGTGACGATGTCACCGATCTGTGTTTCATTTCCGTTACAGGGGGGAAGTGACGCCCACCACAGGGGGGAGGCACCGGTGACGGGAGGCCCGAGCCCTGCGGCTGGACATCCCTTCCCCCCAAGGAGCACACCCCATGAAGCGCCCCGTCCTTGCCCTCGCGGCCGGCGTCGCCCTCGCCCTGGCGATCGCCGCCGGCCCGAGCACCGCCGGAGCGGCCCCGGCCTACGCGCCCGCCGACACCGCCACCATCCACCCCGGCGTGCAGACGTTCACCAACGGCGGTCAGTGCACCGCCAACTTCGTCTTCACCGACGGCACCAACACCTACCTCGGCCAGGCCGCCCACTGCTCGAGCACCGGCGCCGCCACCGACACCAACGGCTGCACCGCCGGCGTGCTGCCGCTGGGCACCGAGGTCGAGGTCGGCGGCGCCGACCACCCCGGCACGCTCGTCTACAACTCGTGGAACACGATGCAGGCCGTCGGCGAGACCGACCCCGACGCGTGTGCGTACAACGACCTCGCCCTGATCCAGCTCGATCCGGCCGACGTCGCCAAGGTCAACCCGTCCGTCCCGCACTGGGGCGGCCCCACCGGCCTGAACACCACCGGCACCACGGGCACCGTGTACTCGTACGGCAACTCCAGCCTCCGCCAGGGCATCACGCTCCTGTCGCCCAAGCTCGGCCTCACCAGCAGCACCGAGGGCAACGGCTGGACCCACGTCGTCAACACCGTCACCCCCGGCATCCCCGGTGACTCCGGCAGCGCCTTCCTCGACAGCGAAGGCCGGGCGCTCGGCGTCCTCTCCACCCTCGGGATCGGCCTGCCCGGCGGCGTCGTCAACAACGTCAGCGACCTGAACAAGGCGCTCGACTACCTGCACGCCCACGGCACCGGTTCCGTCGCCAGCGCCCAGCTGGTGCTCGGCACCGAGGCGTTCAACGGCTCGCAGCTGCCGCTCGACCCGGCCCACCCGGTCGACGACCCGGTCGGTTCGCTCCGGGGCCTCCTCGGCCTCTGACCTGATCTGCTCCCCCCGAGCACGTCGGTGCCGCCCGGCTCCCCACGGGAGCCGGGCGGTGTCGCGTCCGGGGTCAGTCCTCGGCGGCGGCCCAGGCGATGGCGGCGTCGCGCTCGGCGAGCGGGAACGCCTTGAAGTCGCCCGGCACCATGAACCCGAGCGTGCTGGCGATGTGGCTGATCCAGCCGACGTCGCTGACCAGCGCGGTGCGGTGCCAGTGCATGTGGTGGCGCATGCCGAGCTTCGTGTCCTGCCACGCCGCGCCGGCGGAGTACCCGTCGTAGCGGTCGCCGAGCACGAACACGAGGTTGACCTCGCCGGTCTCGGCCGCCGCCTCCAGCGCGGGGATGAGGGTGCCGGTGTAGTCGTCGGCGTGGACCTCGCCCACCACTTCGAACCCGATCACCCCCTCGGGCAGGTCGGACAGCGGTTCGATCATCGGGTGGTCGCCTCCCAGGGTTCGCCCTGCGCTCGCAGGAGCTGGACGGCCGTCGCGGTCGCGGGGCCGAAGGTCTTGTTCTTGCGGCCGAAGCGGTAGCGCACCTCTTCGAGCTCGCCCTTGTCGAAGGTGCACGCCCCGGCCTTCGGGTCGAGCCCGTGGAGCTTCGCGGCGTTGAGGCCGAAGATCTTGGCCTTCACCTCCGGCGTCAGCGCGGGGTAGCCGTAGCGCTCCTGGAGCTCGTCGGAGATCTGGAACGCCCGGAACGACTCGATCTGGTCCTGCGGGGAGCCGTACCAGATCGAGTCCGTGCCCCACAGCACGTTGTCGGGCCCGACGTACTTGAGCAGCTTGCCGATCACGTGGGCCGCTTCGGTCGGTTTGCTCATCACGAAGCGCCAGGTCGAGCCGAGCTCGCCGTAGACGTTGCCCCCGGCCTCGATGCCGTTCGCCCGCATCGAGGTGATGAGGCGGTCGACGCCGTGGTCGTTGGCCTCGTCGTAGGGGCCTTCGGCGGGTCCGACGTCGAAGCCCGAGTGGTACACGACGATGTCGACGTCGGGGTGGGCCCTGGCCGCCGGGCCGATGTCGACCGGGTCCGAGTACTTGGCTGCGTCGGGTCCGACGCCGCCGATCATGGTGAAGCCCTTGTGGATCGCCACCCGCTTGATGCCCAGGGCCTCGGCCTGCGACAGGAAGGCCTCGCCGCACTGCGGCGCCGTCGGGTCGTGGTCGTCGAGGAACCAGCCGGGGCCGCCGGCGTGGCAGTACGCCTTCCAGGCGGTGATCGGGAAGTCGGCCGCCACCTGGGCCATCGACTCCTTGAGCTGAGCGACCGGGGCCGCCGACGGGTTGGTCTGCGCCTGCATGAACACGCGGCCGTCGCCGCACAGCTCCTCGCCGATGCGGATCGTCTCGGCCATCACCTCGGGGCTCAGCAGGTCGCCGGGGAACGGGATGGCCGAGAGCACGATGGCGCTCGTGTCGCTCTCGAGGAACATGAGGTCGAGGAACGCCGGCCGCCGGTAGCAGTCGTGCCAGTCCTCCTCGCCGCAGTCGGACTGGGGGAAGCCGAGGGGCGCGCCCGATGCCATCGCCGCCGGGAAGTCGAGCAGGTGGGTCTGCACGTCGAACACCAGCTCATCGCCGCCGATCGCCTCGGCGGCCGCCTCGGGCTCGGTCGTCGCCTCGTCGGGGATGGTGAACGTGCCGCCGGGCTCCTTGCCCTCGCTGCGCGCCTCGTCGCTCGAGCACGCGGACAGCACGGCGAGCATGGTCGCCGAGCCCATGGCCGACAGCAGGAACTGGCGACGGCTCACCCCGATGCGCCGCGCGTTGGCCTCCAGCGCGACCAGGCTCTGCCGGGTGGCCTCCCGCACCAGGCGGGTGGCCGGAGGCGGCACGAACTCCCCGTTCGACACCGGGTGCCACTTGATCGGGAGCCCGGGTTCGTCGTCGTTGCGACGCGCCATGGGGCGACACCCTAGGGAGCGTTCCGGCCTCGTGCCCGGACCATCCACCACTCGCCGTTCACGACGCGTTAGTGGAAACCGACATGGTTCGGTCGTAAGGTTGTGACGCGTCCGTCATCCGGTCTGGGATCTGGAGCGGTCGTCGCAGGTGTCATCAGGTATCGCGATCGATCGCGAGTGTGGGTGCTGCTCTCCCGGGCAGCGATGGGGGAACGATGTCGTATCGACCGAACCGGCTCCGCAGGCCGGCGTCGCCGAAGAAGATCCAAGCGCTGCGACTGGCCGGTTGGCGGTACTCGAGCAAGCGATCGGCGTGGGTCCACCGTGCGTTCAACGGGCGCGTCGGACCCGTCTACGTCGACCCGGCCGATGACCACCCCCGCATCGACGAGGCGATCGTGATCGACCACCAGGGCCCGCGCCGCGGTTCCGAGGAGCCGACGGCCGACGACCACATCACCCTGCCTCCGGTCGTCACGTACCAGCCGTCCGCGGTGCTGGCCGCACTGCCCCCGACGCCGCCCGCGCCGCCGCTCACCGCGGCGACCGCCGAGCGGATCGTCCGCGAGGAGCTCCCCCGCCGTCCGCTCGACCGGCACCGCCCGGAGCTGGCCAGCCTGCCGTACGCGCCCCGTCCGCTCGACCTGAGCGCGATGAGCGAGCAGATCCACGTGCAGGTCCAGCT
>Ga0182736_1001433_pt1 | contig 23349 bp, 22 predicted proteins | sample eDN5th30CKraftBY_FD_128882 | JGI IMG/M metagenome (GOLD analysis project Ga0182736, IMG submission 128882) | Enriched backyard soil microbial communities from Emeryville, California, USA - eDNA 5th pass 30_C Kraft BY (version 2) (version 2) | ecosystem: Environmental > Terrestrial > Soil >... | reverse complement strand
CCCTTCGTCCTTCATCCGCTGAATCATCTTCGTTTGCGTGGGGGACGCTTTGCGACGTCCCGGCCGGGAGCCTCCCCAATGTTTTCCGTTCCGTCTGGCGACTTCCTGTCCTGCGGCCACACGTTCCCCCCGGACTTCCGTTTCATATTGAGCGACAGACGCCAAGACATTGGCCATCAGCCTGCCTGCTGGAGTTGATAAATCGAGACCATCACGTAATGAAACGAGATTCACTTTCCGTTCCCGCATCTCCTCGAATAACGCAGTTAATCCTTTCGCTGTTCGCCCCAATCGATCCAGTCTCCACACAACGACAGTGGAGACTTTCCCCGTCCTCATCGCGGATTCGAGCTTATTCCATCCGGGACGTTCCATCGTCTTTCCTGTGAACTTATCACGATAGAAGATGACTGGCTGATCCGCATGGGATTCGATCCAGTGCTTCAGGTCCGGCTCCTGAGACTTCGTTTCCTGACGACGGGAGGAGACTCGAAGATAAATCGCGACGTGTTTGGACATGATTCGATTCCAGCAAAGGGGATCAATTGGAATGCTGCCAGCAGCCCCGTATCGCTCCGCTACGGAGTCCAAATGCCTCAAACGTCCGGAATGTCGTCCGGGACGTTCAGCATCAGTGGCGGGGCAGGACGGATTCGCATCCATTCCGGGGATAATCGCGGGGAATCTCCCCTGCAACTCCCCGATTGTGACCCTGCAATAGAGCCAGCGCAACAACTGTCGACTGCGAATGTCAAATTTCGTTCAAAATCGAAACCTGACAAATTCGCGGGAACTGGAGACTGAGGATTCCCGGGACGGAAAGACTCTTTGTTTGCGAAGGTTCATTTTTGACAGACGTGGACAGTTCCGGACCATCCCCGTATTCACGTCGCTTTGTGCGGGGGAGAGGTTGGGGTACACTGCGTGTGGAAATGAAATAGGATGAGATCGTGCAGTGCTATTCAGTTACTATCCAGTTCTTCCACACTTCTTGGATGTACTCAAAAAATCCATCAACTGGTTTGCATCCGCTCAACAGGAATAGTTCCCTTCCCGAGTTCGTGAAATCAATTTTTCCGAGTGGAAATCGTTCTTGCACGTCCTTTATGACCACTTTCAGAATCCGTTCATGATACTGCCCTGTAAGCCATCCATGAACTCCATGTATGACCAATCCAACACCTGACGTGTGCGATTCAATTAAACCGGTTGATTCCAGTAACTGAACCTCTTTGAACCCGAGTCCGTTCCCCTTGTAAACATCATCTGTCACACTAAATATGAGAGGTTGATGCCCATACCCTGAAATATCGAATACGTAACCACAAAGCTTAGTGAACAGTTCTGCTTCAGAATGTGACAACTTTGACACTAGATCAAGTGTTCTTTTGGAAAAGGCTCCAGGTTTATTCACTTCTCCCGCAAGTATTTTTGCCCAGATGAGTTGCATTTCCTCATTGGACACAAGGCGAGCATGGCTGAAAAATGCCTCCAGCCAATCGTTATCCACATCTTCTGGACGGCTTTTGTCTTCTAGTAAAGGTGTAGATTTTTGAACAATCTCCTCCATCGATCTTTGATGGCGTACTTGCTCAGCCTCAATCCGATGTGCTGCACGAACCTTTATTTCTGAAATGTAGGTTTCATTCTGTGCATCAATAATTGCCGCTTCTGCATTCGCTTTTGCAATTCGCTTGATTTGGTGGGGGGCGAACGCACCTCCGATGAAATCTGAGACGCGATTTATTAACGAATCGATCGGTTTCGCCAGATCGCCAATGTTCATCAAACTGTGAGGCACATTTTCACTCATGGCCCAACCTTAGAAATGGAAGAGAAGGGGATTGAACGACTCCGAGGAAAAATTCTCCGAAATACTACACAACTGAACCCCATTTGCGGAATGGTCGGGGATATTCGGGCAAGTGTTCCTGAAGTCTCTGGAAGTAGAACAAGTTCGCTTTGTGGCGTTCGTCTCTGTCGTTTGAGACTCCTTTTTCATTTTCGTTCCCAAACGGCAATCCGATCAGATTCAACCATTCAAGCAGTGCCGGTTCCCTGATTTTCAGCAACAAGTGGTTCTGATCTGGGCGTATCGGCTGTTTTGCCTTGGTGGCGACAACGACACGATGAGGCGTTTCCTTGTACTTGAACATCCCATGACGGAATTTGGGAACGAGGATCAGTCCTGCTCGTTCGGCACCGTATCGCCAAGTCGTCGAATCAACAGAATACCACGGATATCTCAGCATCAGGCGAATTGAAGTCATGCCAAATCCATGAACCTTGACTCGCGGGGTGCGATCCGGCGTGTCGCAGATGAGGGAAAAGCATTCGTCCAGCCAACTCATGCACTCTTCCGATTGTCTTCTCTGGGTAAGGCCGCCAATTCCGATGTACTCATATCCCTTGTCAAGCATTCGCTTCAGCCACTTGAAATCATCTGGGCAATGGAAGACCGGAACAGGGGACAGCCCTTGCTTCTCCATGTGTTCCAGATTTCTCCATGAGATTTCTGCGTTCCCGATGGCATCCAGATTGGCATACGAGTTCATCTGAATTGACGGATTGCGGAGAAACTCAATGTACTTCTCCATGTGATTCCAGAATTCCGGAGTGTCATAGAACGCCGACGGATCGCCTCCGTGTTCTTGAGCATATTTCTCTGCTGTTTTGGAGAGTGTGAACGCTCCCGAATCTACGAATGAACTGCGAACGCCAGATAATGGTTCCATTGACTTTGAAGGATCGAAAGTCGGCATGATGGCAAGCTGTTTCTTCAATAACTCTGGAGTCGATGGACCGTTTCTGTCTTCAGGTTCAATGTCCGTTCCCCTTCCGACCATCTGATCAAGCAGAGGTTCGAGGGTTGAAGCACCACTATAGTAGATAATCGTTCCTTTCGGTTCCCGACACTGGCGAAGACCGTAATCACGATTCCAACTCAATTGAGCAATGTGATACGGATTGGCATAAAACTTTGTTGGCTGAAGGAGTTGACGCTGGGTCTCGGTCAGTCCTGCCGCATTCAGATTTTTGAGAGTCTCTCTTCTCCAACGCCTGATGTGCTGCGACTTCAATTTCGCAGCACTCTGTTCATTGGGTTGTTGTGAAATCGCGTTCCGATAATCCAATTCGGCAGGAACGACTGACATGGCAACGGGGCTGACCTCTTGAATCAGCTTGTCCAATGCCTTGTGTAGAAAGGGTTGGCCGAGACCTTCGGAGGCAAGGAACAACAACTCTTCCTCATCGCATGAGGCAACAAACTGCTTGAAGGTCAACAGAACTTCTTTCCGGGCATCCGAGGACAACGATTTCAGTGATGGTGCCTTTTTCTTTTTGTTGAATTCGGCAATAAGAGTCCGTGCATCACCAACCCCCATGTTGGGATTTTCCTTCAATGCTGGGGCAATGACGGAATTCCAGTTCTCCGCAATCTGCATGTGTGAACTCAACGTAGATGGCTTGCGTGGAGCAAAATTTGCTCGGCTCCATTTCGTCCAGACAGGACCAAGATTTTGTTTGACTTGCTCTTTCAATTGAAGCAACTTTCTTCCTGCTTGCCTCGCTTCTGCCAACGACTTTCGCTCAAACTCTTCGCACCGGTTCATGTGCTCTTTGATTTCCTGTACCAGTTCTTCGATGGTCTTCATGATTCAAAAATTTCTATTGATAGAAAAAAACAGGCCATAGAGGAGAGCCAGTTGCTTTTGGCGTGGGAAAATGGGTAATTTGAAGGGCACTCATCAATGGGCACCTAGATCATGAAACAGCGGGAACTCAACTTTATGCCAAACGAAGAAGCTTTGCCTGACTTGCCGCCAGCAACCTCTGAATCGACGCCAAAACCTCCCAATCGCAACAAAAAAGCGGCTGGAAGAGTCACCAAACAAAATGGCAAGAAAGCTTCAAAAAAGGGCGACATGACGAAAAATGGTAATGGTAGAAGGCGAATCGAGCGACCATACCCAAGAGTGCAACTTGAAGACGCAGTAAAAGTGCCGTTGGCTATCCGATATAAGAATGGCGGTAATCCATGGGTTCCAGAGCAGGTAAGGCTCGCCGTCCAATGGAGCAAAGGGAATCCATTCTTCTACCTTACAACATCCTCAAGAGATTTCGGATTAACCGAAGGAACTCGGGACACTGCGGAAATATCGTTAACCGAATTCGGCAGAAGATTCGCATACGCAGCTAGTTCTGAAGAGGCACTCCAGGCGAAGAGAGACGCGTTCATGAACGTGCCAATCTTCCGGGACGTATTCGAACATTACAATGGCCCAAATCTACCAGAGATGCAGTTTTTGGGAAATGTGCTTGAGAGCAAGTTTAAACTTGATCCATCTATTCACGACGAGTTTGTTGAACTCTTTCTGTCAAACTGCAAGTTCGCGGAACTTGATGGAGAAATCGATACAACAAAATCTAAATCTCCAAAAACAAGCGAAGTAAAAATAACTCAAGGAAGTTCTTCTGATTTTATTACAGTAGCGGAGCCCGATGAGGGATCGAAACTGCTTTGCTTTGTTGCAATGCCTTTCACTGAGCGAGACGCATCACACAGTCCCGGTTTTTTTGCTGAAGTACTTCAGCAAATTATCGGTCCTGCGGGTAAAAATGCAGGTTTTCGCGTTGTAACAGCACGAATGCAGGGAAGTGACGTGATTCATGCCACAATCATCAATGGCTTGATTGATGCCGATTTGGTTGTTGTCGATTTAACAGAACACAACCCGAATGTGCTTTTTGAACTTGGAGTCAGAATGGCTGAGGACAAGCCTGTTGCTCTTATTCGATCCAGAGGCACAAAGCCGATTTTTGATGTTGACCACTTGCTAAGAGTCGAAGAGTATGATGGATGTCTTTGGCCATCTACCGTCGCTACTGATTTGCCCAAGATTGAAAATCATATTCGGGGTGCATGGGATGCGAGAAACAATAGTCAGACATACATGAAGATTCTTCGAAAACACGGGCGAGGACCACAACTTATTCCGAACTGAATTATTTTAAGGAATTTACATTACTAACGTAACGTTTCACACACACACCGACACACACGAAGGCAGGGGGGACAATATCTAAGGAGTTTTTGAGTTTTCGACTGTAAAAAATACAGGAGAAATGCGATTTTGCGACACTCATTTGATGATCGGATAGAAGCCCATTTTTCGAAAATAGACTTTCTTCATGATGCGAAGCAGTCTGGATTTGGCAGAGTAAGGCACGATGAACGAGTCATGGCAGCCAAGGCAGGGAATGCCATGACTCGCAAACGTGTACAGCACTTCGATGGCAATGAGGGAATCCAGTCTCATCAGCCGCATTCCACTATCAGCTCCGAAGAACTTGGCGATTGGTTCGTGTCTCTCAATGGCCAGACCGTAAATCTCCGAAAACTTCAGACCCGTTTTCTTAGCAGCACGGTTCAGTCGATATGCGTCCTCCAGTGCTTTGCCGTCCTTCCGGATTCTCTGACCATGTTCATCCTTCTCCTTTGTGAAAGGACACATTTCGAAGTTTGCGGCAGAGATGGCAGCGGTGCGGTCCTTCGCGTTAAGTGCCGCACTGATCAGAGTTTTGGTCATCATGCGAGCTTCAGGCTTCGTCTTGTTCCAGAGCGAATACGGATCATCCTGATAGTCGATTTCGAGCAGATGATAGAGCAAGCGGGGGTGCATTCCCCCGTAATCGAGTTCCACACAGGGGACGCCATCGAATTCGATGGTCTCGCGTTCAAAACGTCTGAGCGATTGATGACCGTACCTTCCCGTGTAGATGCGTCCGTGATATTTCCAACTGTTGGTGAACACGGCATAGTGGACCGGTCTCAATCTTCGTTCTGAGGCAAAGTCCTGATTCCACGATTCCCACGGACGATAGGTAATCTCGAATTCGCTGTTGACGCGATTGATCAATTCAAGGCACTCCTGGGTGTATCTGGGGACTTCATGGTTCCAGTCGATCTTCAATTCCTCCTCGGTCTTGCGGTCCTTGAGAAAAACAAACTGCTTCTGTTCGTTGGGATCAAATTCCCAAGGATCATGGTCCGCGTATTTTGTGAGGGGTTCGAGTGGGACGACTCTGGACATTTTGGGACTTCCTTTCGGGCTACGGTGGGAATCAAACAGACCGACTTCGATGGCACAATCCATCACTTGAATTTCAATGTCTTTCGCATGACTGCGATTTCGGGAGTACCTGATACATCCGTTCTGTTGCATGGCTCGTTTGGTTGCGTGGAACAGTCGTTGAAAGAACAATCGCTTCTCGCCGATCTTTGAGTTCTTGAACGTGCTCGTTTTCCTGATCTTTTCAAATAGATGGTCCGCCTGACGACGGGTTTCGGTTGTCGGAACTGACTCATCGATCGGAATTGCGGGCATCTCGTTGTAGACGACATTTCGCGGGATGTTCTTCTTCTCATCGTCCGCGAATGCTTTGCTAGCGGTGTTCTTCCATTTCCATCTGAACCTTCGTGGCCTTTTTCCGGAACGTGAATTCGATGAGGAGCGTTTGCGTGTCATTTGTCATTCCTTTCAAAAAGGGCGACCCCGACTCATCAAACTGGGGAATGACAATTCCAGTTCGATCAGCCGGGGTCTTCGACGGGGATCAGCCGCCTACCCGTGTCTTGTTGCTATTTATCTCATTCTTATGATCGACGTGAGCATTTGTCACCTACATGGGACGCCCTGATTGCCCCGCCACCGAGCCCGTACGCCTCCGGTGGGAATTCTCCACATTTCCGGGGGATTGGCTCGTCAGAAGCGAAGCAGGAGGGTGGAGAGCGGAAGGGCCGTCAAACGATCTTTCCGTGCAATCATCTCGTTGTTTTGAATCCGAATTGTTCTCCCAGCCATTTGACGGCCGCGTCAAACTTGGGGACAGGCTGACCGGAAACGAGATAGTGCCTCTTGGCGACAGTTCCGTGGTTCAAATAGAGAGCGTAGAACTCGGCATGGTCAATGGATTTCTCAATGATGTTACAGCCTGTCTTTCGCCAGTGCTTCAAGCTCTTGTGCCATCTCTCCGGAAGAGCCCCTTGATTCTTTAGTTTTGTGACGAGTCTTGCAAAGATAGTGCGGATATTGTCCGTCTTCGTTGGCTTCCCATTCTTGTCAATTCCATTGACCAGAAGTGGTTTTCCGTTCACGTTGGTCAACACAAGACCATCTCGATTGCCCAGATCTTGCAGCAGCTTCCAAGTTTCATCCCAAAGAATCCAATTGCATTTCACAGTCGGCCCATCCGACAGCTTTTCTTTCTTGCTCCTTGCGACAATGATTCTTCCATTCTCCCAATCCACATCGTCGGCTGTGATTGACGCGACGTCCCCCTGATACATCGCACAATTGAGCATGAGGAGCATATAAAGCTTCATCCTGCTGTTGCAGGACCGCAATAGCAGGGAGACTTCATGATTGGTGAAGACCGCGACATCAGAACCTGCCTGCGAAAGGCGATATTGCCTTGATCGCAGATTGTTCGGCTTCTTGAAAGCAGCCACTTCCTGAGCACAAAAATCAACAAACAAATTGAAGATCGCCATGTGCTTCGAACAGGAATTGCGATTGGCTCCTTCCGTAATTCGAGAGAGCTGGAATTGATAGTATCCGGAAACTGTGGCCTCTGTGATTTCCGTGACTGGTGTTGATCGGCCGAACCAATCGAGAAAATAGTTCAATCCGTATTTGACGTCCCCGTACCTCCCAATGGAGATGTCACCCGATTTCGCTTTCACCATGTACAAATTGATGAGTTGATCAGCCAGTTCCCCAATCGTGGGCTGTGATTTCGTTGAAGAACCAAGTGAATCGATGATGTGTCGCTGCTGGTTGTGCAGAACAGTGTCGGTGCCAGAAAAGTGGTGATGAAGAATTCTTCCAATCTGTTCCAAAGCCAGAAGGGAAAGATTGGGGATGATCGCCTCCAATCCTGAACTCTTTTGATCAGGAAGGCCGACGTGTAGAGCGTTGAGAATATTCGGGTTCAATTCTGGCGACGGACGGGTCGAAAGCGTGCGGACAGAGGCCGTCGATTTTTGAGCTTGGCAGGTCCGATGTTCTCTCCAGAGCTTGAAGCTCTCCCAAGCTTCCTGTTTGTTCTGACGAGTGTCCGAGTCGTAGACCTGACTCGTCCAAACCTTCCCTTTGACCATACGACGATATCTGATCCCTTTGGAGATATGTTCCACCGTGAGGGTCTGTCGCTCTCGCCCCATTTGCGGTTCCCGATCTGTGACAAATTTTTCTGGGAAAAACTTCCAGAATTTGTCACGAATTCATTTGGGGACCCTGCAAAACACTAGGTTTCTGCGATAGGGCATCTCATGGCATGCAAGAGGTCAGCGGTTCGAGCCCGCTATCCTCCACTTGAAACCTTTGATTTTCAAAGACGTTACAGCGAGCCACGAAAATCCGAATTTTGATTGATACAGAATTCTGATACAGAATTGGCTCAAAACCTTTCCCCGTGTTCCAGCACGAGGAAAGGGGACGAAACGAACTCTTCAGTTCGCTCCGTGGGTTGTTTCAAACTCGCAAGCTGAAGAGGGTTCTTATGGCACGTCTGCCAAAGCCTTGGTATTGGAAGGCCCGGAAAGCATGGTTTGTGACCATTGCAGGAACGCGGCATTTTCTTGCTGAAGACAAAAAAGAAGCGGAAATCAAATTTCATCAGATGATGGCCAATCCTGTTCAACAGAATGTTCGTAGAGACTCCCTCGCCATCCTGTTCGATCAATATCTGGTATGGACGAAACGGCACCGGTCGGAATCGACTTTCGGCTGGTATCAGCGATACCTGCAAGCTTTCGTCGAAACGATTCCGGCTCATCTCACTGTGAGCCAGTTGAAGCCGTTTCATGTGCAGAAATGGATTGATGCCGACTCCGATAAATCGAGCAGCACCCGCCGGGCGAAAATTCGTTCCGTCAAACGGGCGCTCAACTGGGCAATGCAGCAGGGATACACTTCGACTCAACCTCTTGCGGCATTGACAATGCCCGAGGATGGCAGACGGGAACGCCTGATTTCCCAAGAAGAGTATCAAGCCATCCTGACCGCAATTTCCGATTCTGGTTTTCGCGATCTGGTTATTACTGCCTGGGAGGTTGGAGCACGACCACAAGAGTTGACGGCCGTGGAAGCCCGACATGTCGATTCCAAAAATTCCCGATGGATTTTCCCGAGAGAGGAGGCGAAGGGAAAGAAACGACCGCGTGTCGTTTACCTCACGCCTGTTGCCGAAGAAATCACGAATCGGCTGGCTGAGAAGTATCCAGAAGGGCCACTGTTTCGGAATTCCGACGGAACACTCTGGAAGAAGGATGCCGTCAACTGCCGGTTCTCCCGGTTGAAGACGAAACTGAAAACGAAGTATTGTCTTTATCATTTTCGTCATACATTCGCGACACGGAAGTTGCAATCGGGAGTTGATCCCTTAACAGTCGCCGAACTCTTGGGACATGCCGATCCGAGCATGTTGGCGAAGGTTTACCAGCATCTCTCGCACGATCCGAAATTCATGCTGGAACAAGTGCGAAAATCGGTGGGGTGACTTTCGATCGATAGTGATCTTCAACCGATCTTTGAGGGACGGTTTCTCAACAGATGCCGTCCCATTTCTTTTCTTCGTCCAACCTCCGCTCAGGCTCGACAGACGGGGGCGCCCCGTCCACCTCCGCCATCGCATACGGCCTCAATCGGGTGAAGGCCGATGCGACGGCGAAGGCGGACGGGGCTTACGGAACCTCTGTTCCAATGGGGAAACAAACCCGTGTCACCCACCAGACTCCGGAAGCTTCAGGTGTTGGAGCGATAACCGAGGCTGACAACGACTTTGTTTCGGTCCCTGTTCTTCCACCCGACGGGAGTCGATGTAGATTTGCAGGTCTGTTTCATTGATCCGGATACGTCCCTGCCCGTTGCCGACTCGAACAACCGCCAACTGACCGGAGGCGACGAGCCGGTAAACAAACGAACTGCTGACCTTGAGACGTTCTCCTACTTCAGCGACGGTCAGGAGCATTTCCGGTCTCCTTCCGAATTTTGCCCGAAATCGAACGATTGCGGTTCGTTCAGAGTTCCTGCTGCCAGGGCCTTTTTGAGCCACTTCGAGTGGATCATCTCATCGGAGAATCCATTGATTTCGAATAGGGCTTTGGCCGTGTCCAACAGGTCAGAAGCGGTTTCAATCAGCCGCCCCGTCTGTGCAGCGAAACTGGTCAGATACCCCAACGCCATCTGACCGGCTTTCAGGCAAGTCAGTTGTCCCCGTTCGATTTTTCTGAGTGGTTCTGTTGGCGTCCCAATCAGCGTTCGGAATGTCCCGACGACTTTCATCCAATCTGGATGACGCTCGGCGCGGGACTGATGTTTATTTACCCGGTCGATTTTCGATGTGGTCATTACGAAGAACGGACGCTTCTCTGGCTCTGTCAGACGATGCAGGATTGCCGGAAGTGACTGGAAAACCTCTTTCGACTGGCTGATCTGAAATTGATCCATCCACATTTTTCGAATCTGATATTCAATTCGCGTTGCGGATTTGGGAACGCATCCCCCCCAACGATTCTGCCGCATTCCCAACTGGTACGCTTCTGACTGCTTCAATGTACTTCGAAGTTTGTCGTAGACGTTCAGTGTCAGCGATTTCATATTTCCAACCGTGAAGCCACTGCATCCCTGCCGACCATCCCAAGGATTCCAGCGAGATGCGCTGGAGAGGAATCGTTGATCGAGAAACGCCGGCAACATCCATTCACAGAGATCAACGTCAGGCAGGTCAAGACAAACGTCAATCCTTCTGATCCAGCGATCCGTTGAGTACCCGCCCAACTCTTCAATCATCTGTTCGGCTTGTTGACGGCATTTCATCGCACCGATCAAAAGGCAGGCTTCCCCGGTGATTTTCAATTGGAGATTTGCGTGCTGCCGGTCCTGACCTCCTTTGCGTGAAAAGGCAAGCATCACCCCAGGCCAATCAAGTCGAAACTCCAATCGCTGCTGGCGACCGCTGCCAATCCCTATCGGATGGACCGAGACAAGTTGACCGGCCAGTTCATACTGCTCTGGGGAATTGTTGTCTCTCGCGGTTTCAACAAGTTCCTGAAGGCGGAAGAGTGGCTCATCACTGGTTTCATCCCACGTGATCCGCATGGACTCTTCCAGCCAGTCAATGGCAACGACCGCCCTCGGAAATAATTCAGGGCAATCAACCGGGCCCGAATAGCCATCTGCAGAGAACAACCTTTCTTCGGCGAGCTTCTGATGAAAGGCGTCGAGTTCCGGTGATTGGCTGGCCTTTCGGCTACTGGCCAAGTGCGTGTTACTAAGGCTCGCACCTGGCCCGGCTTCGCCGCTATCGGACGGCGTGCCCGCTGCGTTCGCGTCGCTCACCCGCTCCGGCGATCCGCCGCGGGCACCGCATCCATTCGTTTCCGGGACATTTGGAGGCAGTCCCTCTTCCTCTTGCCATTCCTTTGGCATACTATCGCCCTTACACAAAGGACGCCGGGTACTCTTCGAGCCGCCAAGCAAACGAGAGTGCTCGGTGTCCGGTTTACAGCCCTCTCTGATCAAGATGATTGATCAAACTGAAGAGAGCCGAATTCACGCTTACTTTTTCTTCTGCTGTTCTTGCAGGGACAGGTCAATGAACGGATCTCGTCGAACAGCCCGACGTTCTGAATAGTCCATCACAACATTGACATACCCGCTTCTCCCCTTCATGTCACCAACGGAGATTCCCATCTTTCGGGCAATCCGTTCTCGTTCTGCTTTGGGAAGAGAATCCGACTGGGGCAGACCCACCCAGAAACACCCTGCCTGTTCCCGTTCAACAAGCTCCCCGTCATCATTGAGAAACGGCTCGCGTCCAGGTCGTCCATCTTCAACCACCCAATGAAGCAGCCCGCGCACAAGCTGATTCATACTGATCCCGGCGTCTTCCGCGAACTGCTGGGCCGCGTTGAGAAGTCCTTCATCCAACCGAACGTGAAGACGCTTTTCTTGTGACATTGCTGAACCTCACACTACCATGAGCCAACGTGGGTGCCATTAGTGGCTCAAATCTATCGGCGGTATTCGATCCTGTCAAATTTTTTTTCTCTGAGCAAGCCAGGCGAGAAGGAGACGCGAACTCAGAACGCCCCCAAAAAAGTGGGCCAATCGACAATGGACGTGTCACAAATGTCGGGGGAAACCAGCCGGTTTTTCCCGACAATCCTTATCCTTCAGAAACGATAGGGCATTTTGCATTTGGGCAAAGAATGCCCGTGTCATTAGAAGTTCGCTCCCAATTTTATTCCCGAAACAACGCATTGTGTCTGTCTAGTTTTCGTGTTTTGTTTGAATCTCTCGGCATATGTCATCAATGGGTACGCCCGAAGCAAGGCATGTCTGCAGCTCCTTAAGGAGCACGCTTGGTTCAATACGCTGAGACAGCATCAACCGACGTGATTTTTCGAATGCCGTAAAGAACTCTTCAGGCGGGACCGGTGTGTTTAGGATGTAGTCATACATGGAATCGGTAATCACTGTTGCTGCATCGTCGGAATCCGGGTGGAGCGACTGAAAGAAGTCTGCGACGAAGAGTGCGACTCGCTGGGCATCGCATTTTGTAATCACCGCAAGTATTTCAGTGGCACGAATGCCCGCGGCGAAAAGCTCAATTGGCAATCCACAAAACGCGAAGGTCCGGATCACTTCAGCCCGTTCGATGGGACCAAGAATTGGCATTGCTGATGTCTGTCGTCCGACTTTTTTCAAAAATACTTCTATCTCTTTGAGTAAATCGTTGGATGCGTTCGAACCACAGATGCGAATTGCTGCTTGCCTTAAAATGTCTTCATTCTTAGAGGCGATCTTGATGCTTGCGATGAGCATGGCAAAGATCGCAAATCCAATCCAAGCAACTGAGAATGCTACATACCTTTCTGGTGTCCATTCGTATGCAAAAACAGAAAGTAGCCCCCCAACGAGAGACAAGAGAGCTTCGCCGAAGTTTCCGCGAAAGGCGAAGATGGCTAGTGATAGGACCAAAATTAGTAAAACTGCAGTCCCAGTCATTAACGCTGTCCACTGCACCGTTAGCCAAACGAGTCCCACTGCCAGCAAGGTTCCGACAACCGCAATACCAGGAGAAAGATGATAGAGCGAGTTAATCACCGCGCGGAACGAATGTCCGGTATCAGATAAAGACTGGTAAAGACCGTGTTTCCGTTCATTTACCACTCTTTGTAATCCTCATATGGTTGGGTCGGTGATAGTAGAAACATTATTAGCATGATTTTGATCGACGAGAATTTACTTCATTATCGGTATGGCATTTAGCGGGAAGCTACAGAACACTTCGGTTCATGAATCTAAAAGTTAGCAAAAATCCGATTGAGAAGCCTCATGGTACCAACCAGTTTTCCAACCTCAGTTGCAATAGATGCAGAAAGTCCTTCGTGTTGTGAGTCACCAACGTGAGATTGTGAGTCAGTGCAACAGACGCGATCATCAGGTCCGTGGTGTTGACGCTGATTCCTTTCTTCAGTAGCAAGCCGCGTTCTCGCCCGAATGTTTCGGCACAGGCGGAATCGAAATCGAGAACAATGAGGTCTGCCAAGAGTTCCTGTTCGATTTGTTGAATCAGGATCGCAGGATCATTTCGGCGATAGGCCCAAGCGTAGAGTTCTCCCAGAACGATGGTGGGAAGATAGAGACGACCGCTGTGTTGAATGAAGCGGTGGATCAGACCGCTGGGGCGTTTCAGGTGAGCAGAACAGATGTTGGTATCGAGCAGATAGCTCATTCAGGAATCTCCCGGGGAGTCGTTCGTTCCCGGTCCTGATGGAGATCCGCCAGAATTTCGTCGTCCTCTTCAGTCCACGAGTCGGCCAAGGCGCCTGCCGAACGTTTGAGACCTTCCCCCCACGGCCGCGAACTCTGAGTGGCTCTGATGACGATTTCCACTTCGACACCATCGGCAATGTCGATCGCTTCATCGAATTCGATCGTTTTCCCGTGAATTCTGCCGCGAATCGTCTTCAGCATGATTCATGCCCCCTGCGTTCAACTGCATTCCAGAGAGAAATTCCCGGGTCGATGTGTCTGAAACATTGTCCGCGATCAACCAACGCCTGACAAGGTGTGCCATGAATTCTGTATCATTCTGTACCAGTAGTATGCCTGATTGGTCTCGCCGGGCAAGCGGTCGGATGGTGATACAGAATTTGATACAGAATCCCTCCCAAATGGAGCGAAAATGGGCTATTCTGGCGAAATCGTCGGAGTAGAAGAAGAGATTTGTTTCAGTGTAACCGATTGCGTGATAAAAGGTTGCGAGGCGTCGCCATTCAACGGAAAAATTTCCGGTCGGTGCATGGCATGCAAGAGGTCAGCGGTTCGAGCCCGCTATCCTCCACTCTAAGTTCAAGTCAAACAAGAACTTATGGAAACAAATTTACGACAGGTTTCCGATCCATTTGACTCAGCCCCCGAGACTTTCGGGGGCTTTTTTTTGTTGTCCTCTGAAGGGACAATGAAAGGAAAAGCCCCGGAACGAGCGGAGATGTCAAGACTCGTCCCGGGAACTGACCCGTGAACAAAAGTCGGTCCCGCACATCACCACGATGGACTTCATTGGGCGATGGCGAAATCCCATTCCGGGAACCCCAATGACGGGATTCCTGATGTGTTCCGGATCTGAACCGCTCCGTCCGCAATCGAGCAAGCTCCAACTCCGGTCGGGAGAACGGCGAGATGATCCGGCGTGATCTTCGTCGCTGTCTGATTGTAGGGACGGCCATTCTACGTTCCCGCTGTCGTGTCATGCTGGGAGAACAGGCCCGTCGGCACTTCCATCATTTCCCGTCTCTGAATCGCGATCAAAACCCGGGTGTCAATGGCCGCGACTCGTTGGGGATCGATCCATGCTTCCGATTTCAACGCGATTGTTTTCGAATCGCGTCTTAAACAGAGTTCCGATCTGTTGACGATCAAATGCCTGTGGCGTGCCTGCGGAAACGGGGGAGCCGTACAGTTCCCGCAACGCGATGGCTGCGAGTTCTTCGTGATACAAAACGATCTTGCATTGACGTTCGAGCGGATCGGATGATGAAACGCTGCACTCCGCGTGGCGGGGACGGGGAGCTGATTTCGCAAGTTGTTCCAGTTGTCGTCCAACTGCAACTCATCAGGAGCGTCATCTCGGATGACGCTCCTGATGAGTTTTCAAAACAGGGGCCTGTCCAGCGAGGACTGCAGTGGAGACTACAGCCCCAGCCAGGGAAGTGGTGCGCCGGCTTCAGGCAGATTCACGAGTTTGGTTCCGGTGATATCCGGATGCCCGGCGACGTCATCCATCGCTTCAGCGGAGGGACGGGAATCGATATTCACCGCAGCGACCGCAGCGCCACCCGGGGTCTTGGAGCGGCGTCCAACAGCCATATGGGAGATGTTGACTCCGTGCTTTCCGAAGGTCGTTCCGATGGCTCCGATCACACCTGGAACGTCCCGGTGAGTGAAGATCAGCATGAGACCATCCAGGTAGGCATCCAGCTGGTAGTCATCGATCTTCACCAGTCGCAGGAAGTCATTCCCGAAGGTCGTTCCGGCAATGGTCCGTGTTCCCTTGTCCGTTTCCGCCGTGACAGAGATCAGCGTTGCGAATGCCCCGGCTTCCGTCGTGGTCACAGTGGTAATCGGCAGTCCCCGTTCGGAAGCTGTCAGGTCGGCATTCACGATACTGACATTCCGGTCCAGTGCGGCAGACAGTAACCCGGATGTAAAGGCACTGGCGATCAGTTTTACCGGCTTGGACGCAACGTCCCCCTTGAACTGCAGACGGGCTGACTTCACGGATTCGCCGCTCGTCCATTGTGCCAGCAGCAGCCCGAGACGGTACGCCAGGTCGAGATAAGAACGGGCAGATTCCAGTTCTTTTCCGGAAATCGGCACCATGTTCACGGCCGAACGGATTTCGTTTTTCGTCAGAAAGTTGGCGACGATGTCGGCAGCTTCCACGGCAACCTGTTCCTGGGCTTCTTCAGTCGAAGCCGCCAGGTGAGGTGTTGAGAGCACCTGTGGCAATTTCGTCAGGCGAAATCCCGCAGGAGGGGGTTCACTGGTGAAGACGTCCATGGCCGCGCCGGCGACGTGGCCCGACTCGATCGCGTCGGCCAGAGCCTCTTCATCAACAATCCCCCCACGGGCACAGTTGACGATTCGAACTCCCTTCTTCATTGATGCCAGACGCTTGGCTCCGATCAGTCCCCGGGTTTCGTCGGTCAGCGGAGTGTGGACGGTCACGATGTCACACTTGGTGAGCATTGCATCGAGATCGCGATACAGTTCGATGCCCAGTTGAGCGGCTCGCTCTTCTCCCAGGAACGGATCGAATCCCAGGACGGTCATTTCGAGACCACGGCACCGTTTGGCAACAGCGATTCCGATTCGTCCCAATCCCACGACACCGATGGTTTTCCCGGCCAGCTGAGTGCCGGTGAAACTCTTCCGGTCCCACTTGCCGTCCAGCATGGTCTGCGATGCCGGTCCGATACAGCGCACCAAGGCCATCATCATGGCGACGGAATGCTCTGCGGTGCTGATCGTATTTCCGTCCGGAGTATTGCAGACCACAATTCCCTGTCGGGTGGCCGTGGGGAGGTCGACGTTGTCAACGCCGACACCGGCACGGGCGACCACTTTCAGTCGCTTCTGGCCTTCCAGAATGTCAGCCGAAAGTTTGGTTCCACTCCGAATGACAATTCCGTCAGTGTCCTGAAGAGCGACTTTCAATTCCGCCGGCTTCATTCCGGGTGAGTAGACGACTTCAATTTCCGGGAAGCTCTTGAGCAGGTCCAGACCTTGAGACGACAGGCTATCGGTGACGAGCACGCGGTACATTGCGGTTCCATTCAGACTTGGGACAAGATCTCAGACCGTGTAGCATAGATTCCCGTGAGTTGACAGCAAGCCAGTCGCACTGGTTCTCCTGACTTCAGTAAAAAGCAGCAGATCCATGAATGCCCATGAATTGCGGGGGATTCAAGCCCCGTTCAAACAGCGATACCAGACGGACCCCGAAGCGGCACAGGCCACGCTGACCGCGTCAGGGGTCGTGGATTTCGCGTCACTTTCCGTAAAATCGGAGTATTCCGGCCCTGCCTGGAATCAGCCGGGGATGCACCCGATGACCGGTGGTGACGGGACACATGCCTGTGCGGCAGAGATGCTGCTGCACGCCCTGGTCGGGTGTGCAGGGGTCACACTGGCCGCCGTGGCGACCGCCATGGAACTGCCGATTGAACAGGCCCGAGTCGTGGTGTCCGGCGATGTGGATTTTCGGGGAACACTCGGGGTCAGCCGGGACGCTCCGGTCGGGTTCACTGCGGTTCGGGTGCATTTTGAGCTGACCTCGTCGGCTCCTGATGGCAAGTTGACGAAACTGGCGGAACTGGCGGAACGGTACTGTGTCGTGGCTCAGACATTGAAATCGGTTTCCGTTTCCTGGTCGAGGAGTGGCTGACGGAACGCCGAGTCCGTTGTACGGCGTGTTCTCGTCAGGATGAGTGCGCAGCAAAATGAGATGGTGGGTCGCTCCTCTCGGAGATTGTGTTCTCAATGACCGATGATTCCCTGATGATCCGGGTTCAATCCGGCGACGCCCAGGCGTTCGCTGAGATCGTGGAACGGTATCAGGGGATTCTCATCGGTTTTTTCATGAGGAACACCCGGGATTTGCAGTTGTCGGAAGATCTGGCCCAGGAAACCTTGCTGAAGGTCCATCATCAGGCCTGGGATTATCTTCCGACGGGGCGGTTTCGCGGTTGGATTTTCCGGATTGCACGCAACCATTTGATTGACAACGTCCGCCGCCGATCGAACGATGCCTTGTTGCGTTCCATCAAAGGCAGGGCTGACGAAGAAGATGACCAGCTCGCCCGACTGGCAGACGAGTTTCGTCCACCAGAACAGGACATGGAACAACGAGAATTCGTCAAACTGATCGACGAGTTATTGGGAGAGATTCCTGATGATCAGCGACAGACGTTCCTGCTGCACCACTACTCCGATCTCAGTCTTCCCGAGGTGGCAGAAATTACGGACGTCCCGGTTGCGACGAGCAAGAGCCGACTGCGTCTCGCCAGAGAGAAACTGGCCGAAAAGCTGCGGGCACGGGGCGTCACATCGATTGCAGACTGGAATGGACAGGCAGGGAATGATGAGTCACGGTCATCTGACGTGAGTTCCTGAAGCAGAGAATCAAGGGAATTCTCGAGTGAGAACGTGGAAAAATCCGCTGAGAAAATGAACTTCCCCCTGACCGGTTGCGTTTCCCCTTGAATCGGGGAGATTTTCCCAGTCAGGAACAACGATTTTGGGGCCAGACAAGATTGGGGCCAGACAAGATTTGTCCGAAGTGAACGTCACTGAAGTCAAGGATCAGGTAATCCGCCAGGGGCCTGCCCCGGAAATCAACATCACAACTCAAATCCCTCTCCCCTCGGGGGAGAGGGAGAATTCCGGGACGGGCTGCTAGGACGTGTGGACATTTTCACGGTGGTCTGGCGGAGAGAAATTCGAAGCACGAAATTCGAAACAAATCCAAAAGATCCATCACCCAAACAGACAGACCGTCAGCGGGTTTTGAATTTGAGATCTTCGAATTTGTTTCGGATTTCGAATTTCGTGCTTCGAATTTCGGATTTTCATGGGAAAAGACCACTTTGATTGTCCACATGCCCTAAGTCGCGTGTGCTATCGGACTGTCCGTAAAAACAGATCCCGGTTCAACGAGCCGGGAGGACAGTTTGACTCTGTTTGGAATGAGGAATTGTCATGGCATTTTTCAGTCGATTAACCGACATCGTCACCTGTAATCTCACCTCTCTGCTGAACCGCTGCGAGAACGCAGAGAAGGCGCTGGAACAGATTCTCGCAGAAATGCGGGAAGGGGTTGCCGGAGCAGAGCGTTGCGTCAAAACCGCCCTGACGAATGTCACCCGACTGGAAGGGGAAATTGTCGAACACCGTCAAGAGTCGCAACTCTGGGTGCAGCGTGCTCAGGAACATCTCAAGCGTGGTGAAGAAATCGCGGCCCGGGAAGCCCTTCAGCGGAAACATGAAGTCATCGACCTGATTGCCGGCCTGGAGCAGCAGCTGCAGGCGGCAATCGGCACCCGGGACCATCTGCAGACGATGATGAACGCACTGCAGGCCCGTGTGGCAGATGCTTACCGGCGTCTCAACGAGTTACGCGGGGAACCCGGTCCAGCGGCCACGGCACCATCACATTCCCATTCAGGATCTTCTCCGGTGACCGGTGTCCGTTCTGATCGGGTGGATGCCGAACTTGAAGAACTTCGACGACAACTTCAGCAGGACGCCTGACCTTCCATGACGGGTGTGACACTCGACACTGATGTCCAGTTCCTGCGGGGAGTCGGTCCGGAACGGGCAGTTCTCCTGCGTAAATTGAGTATCGAGACCGTTGGTGATCTTCTCTGGTGCCTGCCCAAAGATGTTCTGGATTTCAGTAATGTCCGGCACCCGAATGAACTCGAAGCAGACCAGTTGCAGTCGGTTCGTGGAATCGTCCGGGATCTCGATTCCCGGGAGCTGCGCGGCGGACGAACCTTGTCGAAAGTCCTGCTCGACTGCGGGACCGATTTCGTCCGCGGCTCCTGGTTCAATCAACCCTGGGTTCTCAAGCGGTTCGCGCTCGGACAGTCGGTCCTGTTCTCCGGCAAGCCGAAGCGTCGGGAAGGAAAATGGGAGTTCTCGAACCCGAACGTTCAGAATCTGGAAGAAGAGGATTCGACCGAATCCGCCCGACTGGTGCTGCCGCGCTACCGTCTGACTGAAGGAATCAGGGCCGGCGATCTCCGCAAGTTGATTGGACAGGCACTCCTGCTCACTCTGGATCAGGTCGAAGATCTTCTTCCGCAAGCAATGTGTGCAGCGCTCCAGTTGCCGACACTGTCTGACGCCCTCAAGCAACTTCATCAGCCAGAGTCTCTGGAACAGTACCGTTCCTCCCGGGATCGGATTGTGTTTGATGATCTCCTGCAGTTTCAATTGGGAATTGCCTTGCGGCGACGGGCCTGGAGAGCACGCCAGAATGCTCCTCTGCTCGAACGGACCGCCAGAATCGACGCACGCATCCGCAGGCGATTTCCGTTTGCATATACCGCTGGGCAGAACAAAGCGGTTCAGGAAATTTCACGGGACTTGAATTCGGGATATGCCATGCACCGGCTGCTGCAGGCCGACGTCGGTGCAGGAAAAACAGTGGTCGCCATTGATACCGCACTCGTCGCGGTCGCCCAGGGATGGCAGGCTGTGATCATGGCCCCGACGGAACTGCTGGCGAATCAGCACTGGCAGACCGTCGATGATCTTCTTGCCGGAAGTCAGGTGCAACGTGCATTGCTGACCGGCAGTTTGACCGCCAGAGAACGGCAGAAAATTCTGTCGGGAACCGCGGACGGATCCATGCAGCTGATCGTCGGGACGCAGGCCCTGATTCAGCAGGGCGTCGACTTTCACCGACTCGGCGTCGTCGTCATTGATGAACAGCACAAGTTCGGAGTCGCGCAGCGGGCCGCGTTTTCTGATCGACCGGGGCAGGCTCCCCCACACGTGCTGGTGATGACCGCCACTCCGATTCCCAGAACCCTCTGTCTGACACAGTTTGGAGATCTCGATCTGACGCTGGTCAAGGATCGTCCTGCTGGTCGGCAACCAGTGGTGACCAGCAAGATCACCGGAGGCGCATCGCGGCAGAAAGCCTGGAACTTCCTGCGGGAAAAACTCCAATCCGGCCGACAACTCTACGTCGTCTGTCCGCTCGTCGACTCAGACGAAGACACTCCAGGAACCTCGGCCGCGGCAGAACTGGTTTATCAGGAACTCCAACGGGAGATCCTGTCCGGGTTCCGACTCGGGATTGTACATGGCCGGATGCACCGGGATGAGCGGGAGCGAACGATGGAGTCGTTCCGCGAACGGGAACTGGACGTCCTCATTGCGACAACCGTCATCGAAGTGGGAGTCGATGTTCCCAACGCGACATTGATGGTCATTCTCGATGCCGAGCGGTTCGGGCTGTCTCAGCTGCATCAGTTACGAGGACGCATTGCGCGCGGAAGGTATCGTGGGTACTGCTTCCTGTTCAGCGAAACCAGTTCTGCGGAAAGTCTGTCACGGCTCACTGTATTGGAACAGACCGCCGACGGGTTTGAGGTGGCGGAACAGGATTTCGAACTCCGGGGACCAGGCAACATTCTGGGAACGCGACAGCATGGAGAGATGCCGCTGCGAATTCCCAATCTCCTGAAAGAAGAACGACTCCTCGAACTGGCACGCCACGAAGCCGAACGGATCATGTTCAGCGGGGAGTTCGAGCAGACTCATTTCATCCCCTTGAAGAACCGTGTCTTACGGCGATTTGAAGAGGGCCTCGATCTTCCCCGTGGGGGGTGATTCCGGCTTCCTGTTCATCAGGTGACTCGTCAGCGGCTCCGCGACGCCCTTCAGCGACGCCGTCCCGTGACGCCGTTACATCTTCCGCATCCCCCCTGGACACCCGGATCGTTCCATTTAGAATTAAAGTTGCCCTCGGCAAGTCATGTCGGTTGAATGACGATGATGGATTCGTGTGGAGAAAGAATCGGTCAGAGATTGCTCCACAACCGGATCAGGATGATCGACATTGGATCTTGCAGCCGGGAACGTTCTTTTCCGACCAGAGAACGGATATCGCTGGAAGATTGAGATGCAGCAGAATCTGCTGAGTCAGGTGCTGTCTGCTGGAGGGAATCTGTCATATGCAGATGAATCAGTTCAATCGGCGACATTTTCTTGGCCGTTCCGCCGCAGGGGTGACAACTCTTGGCCTCGGTTGGCAACTCGGTCGGACAGCACAGGCGGAGGACCCCCCGCAGGTTCTGGCACAGGTGGCCGAACTGCCGGATGAGCACGTTCTTCAACCCGCCCTGAAAGCGGCTGGCGACAGCCTGAAGTCATTGCAGAATGTGACCGACTATGTGGCCATCTTTCACAAACGGGAACTGGTTGGCCGGAAAATGGTCGAAGCCCGCATGTCGCTGAAGCTGCGGGAAGAGCCGTTCAGCGTTTATCTGAAGTTTCTGGAACCGCACGGTGGACGGCAGGTGCTTTATGTTCGTGGCCGCAACCAGGACAAACTGCTGGTGAAAGACGTCGGCTTCGCCTCCCTGGCGGGAACACTCTCTCTCGATCCCACCGGCAGCATGGCGATGGAAGAAAATCGCTATCCGGTGACGAGTATCGGACTGAGATTTCTTGTGACGTCACTGATGCAGACCTGGATTCATGATGCCGCAATCGATGGCATGGCCGTTCTCCTGACCCCCAACGTCGCCGTTGGAAACCTGAAGTGCCATCTGGTGGAAGTCACTCATCGCGGCGGTCATGGAAAAGCCAAATTTCAAGCGACACGGCTCTATATCGACGAAGCGAACGGACATCCGGTCCGGGTTCAGGCCTATGCTTTTTCAACAAGAAACGAGAATCTCGGTCCGCTTGTTGAAGATTACTTCTACAGCAACCTTCGGGTGAATGCCGGACTGTCCGAAATGGACTTCAGCACTCGTAATCGTGAGTACCGCCTCTAGGTAGCGGGGACATTCCTCTTTCGCCGAATTGGAGGGAATGCGATGACGCAGCGGCTTCAAACCGGTCAGGGAAGGATCTCGCAATGCTGCCTCGTCATGCGTTGACGGATCAACAATGGAATTCAATCAGGGACTTGCTGCCTGGAAAACCGGGAGATCCTGGTCGGTCAACGAACCTGTATGATCCCGTCAGCTGCCTGATCGCCACGGTCGATCCGCTCGGGTGCCGCAGTACGACAGTCTACGATCCGGCCGGAAAATGGTTGTCAAACGGAATGGGACGACCACTCTCTTCCTCTTCGCAGCGCTCGAACTGGCTGAAGGGAACATCATTGCCGATGGTCTGTCTCATCATCGCCAGCGAGACAAAGCGGGACGAACAGAGAAGCGTGATGGAACGGTTCTTCGGAGCGATGGAACGGTTCCGAAGGGGGGCCGCTCAGGACGGGAAGAAGGGGACAGAATTTCATCACAGGGGAATGAGGACACCTGCGAATGCTGTGGCCGTCTCGGAAACTGGCGAATCCGTCAGGACCAGGGCGTAGTCCCGGCGTGCAAAAGTGGATAGGCTGAGACGCGGTGTCCGGCGCTGGGGAGTTCTCTGCTTCCTGCTGGCTCAGATCGAGGGACGTCACGCTCAGGGGAGACCGGTCCTTCGGGCGGATCTGAGCAGACCGCGCCGAGTCAAATTCTCT
>Ga0182736_1001432_pt1 | contig 23361 bp, 20 predicted proteins | sample eDN5th30CKraftBY_FD_128882 | JGI IMG/M metagenome (GOLD analysis project Ga0182736, IMG submission 128882) | Enriched backyard soil microbial communities from Emeryville, California, USA - eDNA 5th pass 30_C Kraft BY (version 2) (version 2) | ecosystem: Environmental > Terrestrial > Soil >... | reverse complement strand
GAAGCACTACCTGCGCTTCTTCTCGGACAACGCCTGCTCCGAGTGCGGAGGCGCGCGCCTGCGCCCCGAGAGCCGCGCGGTGAAGATCCACGGGCTGGCGATCCACGAGCTGACCCACGACACCATCGCCGGCGCCCATGCGTGGCTGCGCGACCTGCCGCTGCAGGGCGCCGAGGAGGAGATCGCGCGGGAGCTGCGCAAGGAGATCCTCTCGCGCCTCGGCTTCCTCCTCGACGTGGGCCTCGGGTACCTGACGCTCGATCGTGCGGCCGGATCGCTGTCGGGCGGCGAGAGCCAGCGCATCCGCCTCGCGTCGCAGATGGGCTCCGAGCTCACCGGCGTGATCTACATCCTCGACGAGCCCTCCATCGGCCTGCATCAGCGCGACAACGGCAAGCTCCTCGCCACGCTCAAGCGCCTGCGCGACATCGGCAACTCGGTGATCGTCGTGGAGCACGACGAAGAGACGATGGAGGAGGCGGACTGGATCGTCGACTTCGGTCCCGGCGCCGGGATCATGGGCGGCGAGATCGTGGCGGCCGGCACGCCGGCCCAGCTCTGCGCCGATCCGCGCTCGCTCACGGGCGCCTACCTCTCCGGCAGGCGGGAGATCGCCGTGCCGGCAAAGCGGCGCAAGGGCAACGGCAAGACCATCACCGTGCTGGGCGCGGCCGAGCAGCACCTCAAGGGCATCGACGTCTCCTTCCCCCTGGCCGCGCTCGTCGCCGTCACCGGCGTGTCGGGCGCGGGCAAGTCGACCCTCGTCAACCGGATCCTCTTCCCGGCGCTGGCGCGGGCGCTCTACGAGTCCAAGGAAACCGTGGGCAAGCACCGGGGCGTCACGGGGATCGACGCCATCGACAAGGTCATCGACATCGACCAGCGCCCCATCGGGCGCACGCCGCGCTCCAACCCTGCGACCTACACCAAGGTCTTCGACCTCATCCGAAACGTCTTCGCCGACACGCCGGAGGCCCGCGCCTTCGGCTACACGCCCGGTCGATTCTCCTTCAACATCAAGGGCGGGCGCTGCGAGGCCTGCGAGGGCGACGGGCAGAAGCTCGTCGAGATGCACTTCCTGCCGGACGTCTACGTCACCTGCGAGGTCTGCGGCGGCAAGCGCTTCAACGACGCGACGCTGCGCGTGCGCTTCAAGGGCAAGAACATCGCCGACGTCCTCGAGATGAGCGTGGCGGAGGCCCTCGAGCACTTCGCCAACCACAAGGACATCGTGCGGGTGCTGCGCACCCTGGACGACGTGGGTCTCGGCTACCTCAAGCTGGGCCAGTCCTCCCCGACCTTGTCTGGCGGCGAGGCCCAGCGCATCAAGCTCTCCCGCGAGCTCGCGCGCGTCGGCACCGGCAAGACCTTCTACATCCTCGACGAGCCCACCACCGGCCTCCACTTCGCCGACATCGAGAAGCTCCTCGTCGTCCTCCAGCGCCTGGTCGACGCCGGCAACACCGTGCTGGTGATCGAGCACAGCCTCGACGTGATCAAGTGCGCCGACCACGTCGTCGACATCGGCCCGGAGGGCGGCGAGGCCGGCGGCCGCGTCATCGCCGAGGGCACGCCGGAGGAGGTCGCCCGGGTGAAGGAGAGCTATACCGGCCGCTACCTGGGCGCCGTGCTGCAGAAGCACGCCGCGCGGAGGCGGATCGGATAGCTCGCGGACCCGACGTCTTCAGGCCCTGTCGCAAGATGCCGTGCAGGCCGCCGACCTCGTCGATTATCGTAGGCCCGAACCCATCGGCGCGAGATCGCGGGAACGGGGCGCAGGTGGACATCCATCAGCTCAAGACGTTCGTCACCATCGCTCGCGAGGGCAGCGTCACGCGCGCGTCGGCGCTCCTCAACCTGAGCCAACCGGCGGTCAGCGCCCACGTCAAGGCGATGGAGGACGAGTTCGGTGTCGCGTTGTTCGAGCGCACCTCGCGGGGCATGAGCCTGACCCACGACGGCCAACGGCTCCTCTCCAAGGTGGACGCGATCCTCGACGCGTACCGGGAGCTGCTGGAGGAAGCCACGCGGATCAAGGGGAGGCTGGTCGGTAGACTCAGCCTGGGCGTAGGGAGCAATACGAAGAACGAGGCGGTCGGGAGGCTCCTGGCCGGCATCTCCGAGCGTTGCCCCGAAGTGGCGGTGGAGCTCGCACACGTTCCGTCGCGGGACATCCTGGCCGGCATTCGCAACGGCAGCCTGGACGCCGGCTTCTACAACGAGCCCGGAGAACCCGAGCCCGATCTCGCGGTCCTCGAGGTGTCGCGCTTCACGATCTTCGTCGTGGCGCCCGTCGGGCTGGTGCCTGAGCACCAGCCGGTGGATTGGAAGACGCTCGCCGAGCTCCCGTGGATCTACCCCACGGCGAGCGCATGCTGCGGGTGGACCGCGGAGCGCCTGTTCCGTGAAAACAAGGTTCACCCGAAACGGATCATCAGCGTGGACCGAGAGGACGTCACGAAGACGCTGGTCTCGAGCGGGACCGGAGTCGGCCTCCTTCACGCCGACTCCGCGCGGGAGGCCGAGGCCCGTGGCGACGTCGGCCTCCTCTACGAATGCCCGACACCGGTACGGGTCCTCTTTGCCTCCCTCGCAAACCGCGCGAACGATCCGATCCTCGCCGCAGCGATCTCGATCATCCGAGGCCCGTGAATCGGCGGACATCGGTCATGGACGCTTTTGGGATCCCAGCACGAAGGCGACGACGAGCGAGGCGAGCGCCGTGACGGCCCCCACCGCGAACGCCGCGCGGTAACCGGAGATGGCCACAATCGTGCCGAGGGCAGGGACGCCGACGCCGAGCGCCAGATCGAAGAAGGCGGTGTACGCGCCGAGCGCGACGCCGCGGTTCTGCGGTGGCACCCGGCGGATCGCCTCCACGCCAAAGGCGGGGAACGCCAGCGAGAACCCGAGTCCCGTGAGGAACGCCGCCGCCACCGCCATTTCGCCGGTCGTGGCCATCCACATGCCGAGCTGGCCGACGGCGGCCACCGAAGCGGAGACCATCGCCACGCGCGCTCCGCCGAAGCGATCGGGGAGGCGTCCGAAGAGCAATCGGGCGAGGACGTAGGCCGCACCGAAGGCAGCCATCGCCAGCGAAGCATATGGCCAGGCGTTCTCGCCGAAGAAGAGGGTCGCGAAGGCCGCGATGGCACCGAACCCCAGCGCACTGAGCGCAAGGCCCGCGCCGGGGAACCAGATCAGCTTCGCGACGGCGGAGAACGGGAGCCTCACCCCGCCCGTCGGTGCGACCGGGCGGAGCAGGAAGGCGGCGCCGATTCCCAACAGCGGCGCCAGGGCCGCCGCGATCGAGAGACCGACGAACCCGAGGTGGGCGTCGAGCGCGGAGCCGAGCGGAGCCCCCACGGCGAAGGCGCCGTACATCGCGATGCCGACCCAGGCCATCACGACGCCGGAGCGCTCCCGGCCGGCGAGCGAGATCCCCCACGCGAGTGCGCTCGTGATGACGAGGCTCTCCCCCAACCCGAGGAGGCCTCGCCCCAGGAGGAGCACGGCGAGGCTCGCCGCCGGGTTCGGGACCGCCCAGGAGATCGCGTACGTGACGCCCGCCAACGCAGAGATCGAGAGCCCCAGGATCGCGGTACCGCGGGGACCCCGGCGGTCGGCGCGCGTCCCGGCCGCGTGGCGCGTGAGCAGCGTCGCCCACGACTGTGCACCGATGGCCAGCCCGACCAGGAACGTCCCGAAGCCGAGCGCGTCGTGCACGCGGATGGGCAGGACGGGGAGGGGCAGGCCCATCGCGAGGAACTCGACGAATACCATCGCGCAGAGCGGGACCAAAACTCGCCACAACACGGGAGTCGAGGTCTCCGCGATCGGTTCCGGCCTGACGTTCGGGTGTATTTCTGTATGTGCTCTCATTTTCATACCCACTTTCGGCGAATATGCCGATACATTCATGGTTTCCGGCTATCCCTCGGCCCAGAGGCGGATCAGTCTCCTCCAGGCGGCAGCCAGGACGTCGCAAGCGCAGTGAGATACAAGCCGAGTCCATAGACCGTATGCGTCGCAACGCTCTTGAGGCTGTTGAAGATCGGGGTGGCCGTCTTGGTCGACGCGATTCCCGCCCCCAGCGCGGGCTGCAAGACGAACAGCGGGGCCACGACCGTGACGATTCCGATGAAGAGGGCGGGGAGCAAGGACGGCGAACGAGCCCAACGCAGACCAAAGGTCGCCAGCAGCAGCGCGCTGAACGAGATGCCGATCGAGTAGTGGGCGAGCCACCCGATCACCGACTCCCCACGAACGGGAGCCGCCTTGGCGATGCTCGCATGCACCCACTGGCCCTCGCGGAGGTGCCCGATCCACCGGCCGAGAAACGCGAAGTTCAGGGACGGAATCCCGAATTGCTTGAGCAGCAGGGCCCACGCGTCCATCAACAGCGTCGCCCCCACTCCCATCAGCACGGCACGTAAAACAAACTCGAATCTCTCGCTCATGTCTTGGCTGCCCTCCATCCTCGAGCCATGTGGCACGAGGATGAATTAGGCTCCCGCGCTTCGAGCGTCCAATTGATGTTTTGGATATCTGCCCTCGGGAAACCTGATGGCCGATCGCCGCCGGATGACCCACTCGGCCACCGCGAGGTTGATCGCCCAGCCGGCGCCCACGAAGAGCGCCCTGCTGAGCTCGCCCTGGATCCCGGGGAACAGGAAGAAGGGGATGTGGGTGAGCACCTGGGTGCCGGCGCCGAGGCCCAGGCGTAGCCGCGCATCGAGGCCGACCAACGGACCGTCGAACCCAGCCCGCGGAAAGAATCAGGTCATCCACAGGCCCGTGAGGGCGGAGACGAGCCCGAGGGGGGGTCGTGTGGGCCGCCGCGAGGCCGGCCTGCGCTCGAATCGCGATCGCCGAGACCTGATGCGCGACCATGTCATGAAGGTCGCGGGCGAGGCGTTCGCGCTCGTTCATCCTCGCCTTCTCGACCTCCTGCTCGCGGACTCGCGCCCGATACCGGACCGCCGCACCGATCGCCATGGCAGCGAGTACGACGGCGAGCCCGGCGAGGAAGTCTCCCGGCAACATGCGACCCGCCACGACGAGCGCGCCGACGAACACTCAGTCGCGTCTGCCGGGCCCGTCTGGTGGGCGGCCCGTCGTGCGGTCCTCGCCCGGCTGGAATACTCGTGCATGCGTCCCTCGCCGCGGATGATGCCTCATTCGGTTCTCGGGATCGCACGCTGCGACCCCGTCGACGGGTGCTCACGTTTCGGATCGGAGGTGATCCCAGATGGCAGACGAGACGATGGAGCAGGTCCGGCGCCCGCCCCCGACGCCGGAGAGGAGACAGCAGCGCCACGAGTCGAGGACGGGGAGCACGTACAAGAAGTTCCTGAACGACCTGGCGGCCGTCGGGAACATGGACATGGAACTCGCGGAGTGCGCCGCGGTGTCGGTGCTCTGCGCGTTCGAGAGGCGTGTGTACGGCGAGGAGGCGAAGGACCTCGAGTCGCAGCTCCCGATGAAGCTGCGCGAGCTCCTGAAGACCTGCGCGGTGCACGAGGGAAAGCCCTCGAAGAAGTTCGGCAGGCAGGAGCTCGTCCAGATGGTCGCCGAGGATCTGAAGAAGGATCCGTCGGAGGTGGAGCCGATCATCCGCTCGGTGACCCTCGCGGTGCGCGATCAGATCAGCGAGGGCGAGGCGGAGGACTTCATCAACATGCTCCCCAGCGATCTGAAGGAGCTCTGGACGCTGCCTACGTAGGCAAGGCGGTCCCAAGGGCTCCCGGAGGGCGAACGGACGCCCGCGGTGATACAACCGCGGGCCGTTTCGCTCGGAGTCCTGCGTGGATCGTAGACGGTGGACCCTCATCCTCGGCCTGGGGCTCTGGGCGTCGTGTGCACGGCCCCTCTACGCGCCCGACCACCTCGAGCCCTTCTGGATCGACAAGGTCGCCTCCGAGGTCGAGGTAGAGAACTCGGAGGAGGCGGACAGGGTCTTCGAATGGTGCTCGGAGGCGATCGAAGCGCTCTTCGATGGGATGCCGGCGGCCACGCGCCCCGCCCGCTTCCGGGCGAAGGTCCGCCTCGATCATTCGTTACTCCGGGGCATCCTCGGAGACCCCGAGGCGACGGCGGAGGTCGAGCTGACGCTGGAGGTGGGCGGCCGGCAAGCGCGAGGACGCGGCACGGGCCCCGCCCCGGGTTCGTTCCCAAGAAACGGCTACTGGGACCAACCCCTGGAACGCGCCGTCCGGGATGCGACGCAGGCCGCGTTGTTGGACGCCGCCCGGGCGCTCGCCCGGTGAGCGGGATGCCAACCGGGGGCCGACACCGCGTTCGAGGGTATTGGGCGTAAGCGTCAGGCGTCGATGATAGATTCGGGCGCCTCGCGTTCGACCGGAGTCCTGCTTGGGCTGCAGACGATGGATCCTCGCTCTTGCCCTCGGCATGTGCGCCTCGTGTGCACAGGACCGGCACCTGCGCGCCCCCTCCCACCTCGAGGCCCTCCGGATCGACGAGCTCGCGTCCGAGGTCCAGGTGGAGAACTCGATGGATGCGGAGGAGGTCTTCGGCTGGTGCTCTTCCTCGATCGAAGCGATGTTCCGAAAGGATGAATTCCGGAAGGAGGAAGGGATGGCGCGCCCCGCCCGGTTCCGGGCGAAGGTCCGCGTCGACCACTCGCCCTACGCCGCGATGATCGTCCTCTGGGCGGTCACGTTTCCGTACGAGATCCTCATGCTCGGCGGCCCCTTGCCGTTCGGTGAGGTGATGGCGCACGTCGAGTTGACCCTGGATGTCGGCGGCCGCCAGGTGCACGGAACGGGAACGGGGCGCAACACGAGCTTCTTCTTCCTGGGGGGCGGCGGGAACTCGTACCTCGAGGCAGCGGTGAAGAACGCCACGCAGGCGGCGGTCGTCGACGCCGCCCGGGAGCTCGCCCCGTGACGGCCCGGTACCCCGCCGCCATGCTCCTCCTCTGCGCCGTCGCGCTGACGGGTTGCCCGCCCGCCTACAGCTCCGGTGCGCGATCGATCAAGGCGGGCCGGCCATCCGCTTCGTTCCCCACCGTATGGTCCGATCGCTCCGAGGCGCCGGCGCCGATTCGGCAAGCGGCCCCTGCGCCCTCCACGCTCGGGATCGCCACGGGCAAGCGGATCGCGGTGCTCGAGTTCCGTGGCCCCGTGCAGACGGAGCTTCTGGCGACGTTCGCCGACGAAGCGCGCGGCGCCGCGCTCGACGCCACGCGTACGAACGGCGTGACCGTGATGACGCGCGAGAGCACGGCGTTGATCTTGAAGGACATGGGCCGCAGCACCACGTGCGAGGAAGGCGAATGCGAGGTCGAGACGGCCCGCAACATCGGCGCGGACTACGTGCTCACCGGGGAAGTGATCCACGTGATGGACACCTACATCGCGACGATCAAGCTCCACGAGACGGACACCGGCAGCCTCCTGGGCACCGAGCGCGTGCAGGCCGCAGATCCGCTGGCGCTCCTCGATCTGATCCGCCCCGCATCCGCGCGTCTCTTCCACTGACGCCGAAAGGGGGTCATTGGCGCTCGACGCCGCAGGCTGCCCTCATTATCGTGCGCCGATGCGACGCTCCTCGCTCGAGTACCTGCGCTGCCCGCGCTGCGGCGGCGGGCCGCTCTCCGCAGAGGGTGAACGGCCCCTCCTCGCCTTCGGCCCCGTGACGTGCGCCTCGTGCGGCATGGCGCTCCCCGTCGCCGACGGCATCCTGGACGTGACCGGCGTCACGGAGAACGAGCCGCCGCGGAAGCGCTCCCTCGCGCAGCGCGCCCTCGAGACGAAGACGGTGGCGCGCTTCTACGAGCGGGGTCTGCGCCCTGCCCTCGCCCGCTTCCCGCTCGACGGCGCCGGCGAGCGGTTCCTCTTCCACGCGCTGCTCGCGCCAGCGCCCGGCGAGGCGCTCCTCGATCTCTCCTGCGGGACCGCCCACCTGGCCCGCGACCTCGCGCTGCGCCCCGGCGCAGGTCCGGTGTTCGGCGTGGATCTCTCGCCTGCGATGCTGGAGGAGGCCCGCCACCACCTCCAGGAGACCGGCGCTGCGGTCGATCTGCTGCGCGCCGACGCATCGGCCCTCCCCTTCCGCGACGGCAGCCTCGGCGGCGTCCTCGACGTCGCCGCGCTGCACCTCTACGAGCGGCCGCGCGAGGTGCTCGAGGAGGTGGCTCGCGTCCTCGCGCCCGGCGGACGCTTCGTCTGCGCCACCTTCCTCCCCGAGAAGGTGAAGGCCCTGGGTGAGCTCGAGCGCAAGGCGGGCATCCACCGCCGCGAAGAGGGCGAGCTGCGCCGCCTCTGCGAGTCCGCCGGCCTCCAAGGCTTCGAGCGCTTGATCCTGCACCCGTGGATCGTGTTCCTCGCGAAGAAACCCTGACGGTCAGTGCCCGGCGTCGACGGCGACGCCCCTCGAAGGCTTGCCGAGGAGCAGCACCAGCGGGATCGTGAGCAGGATCACCCACGCGGTGAGCGTGAAGGTGTCGCCGAAGGAGAGGATCGACGCCTGCTGGTTCACGATGGCGTCGAGCAGCGCGAGGGCCTTCTGCTTCGCGGTGGCGAGATCGAAGCCGTGCCGCACGAAGTTCTGGGTGAAGGCCGCGATGCGCTCCTGCACCTGCGGATCCCCGAGCGGCATCTTCTCCACGAGCACGGCGCGGTGGAAGGCGTTGCGGCGCTCGAGCACGGTGGTGAGGAGCGCGACGCCGATGCTGCCGCCGAGCTGGCGGGTGAGGCTGAAGATGCCCGTGGCCTTGCCGATCTCGTGCTTCGGGATCGGGCCGATGGCCGCCAGCGTCAGCGGCAGGATCATCAGCGCGGTCCCCACCGAGCGGATGATCAGCGGCCAGAAGAGATCGCCCTCGCCGGTGGTGGGCCCCAGGTGCGAGAGCATGAAGACCGCTGTGACGAGGACGATGCCGCCGAACGTGAAGAGCACGCGTGGATCGGCCCTGCGGTTGAGCCGCGCGACCAGGGGCATGCACACCGCGGAGGTGAGCGCGCCGGGGAGCATCAGGACGCCGGTCTGCTGTGCGTCGAGCCCCATGCTGCCCTGGGCGAACAGCGGCAGCGCGAAGACGGCGCCGTACAGCGCCATCCCCACCACGATCGAGAGGATGCTCCCCGACCAGAGCGAGCGGTGACGCAGCACGCGCAGATCGACCACCGGCTCCTCCGCGCGCAGCATCCGCCAGGCGAAGAGGGCGAGGCCGAGCACGGCGGCCGCGGACATCCACACGATGAACGTCGACTCGAACCACGCGTCGGACTGCCCCTCCTCGAGCACGGTCTGGAGCGCGCCGAGACCGATGGCGAGGAGCGCGATCCCGAGCCAGTCGACGGACCGCGCCTTGGCGCCCGCCTGCCGTTCGTCCTCCGGCAGGTAGACGAGGCACATGAGCGCCGCGACGATGCCGAGGGGCAGGTTGATGAAGAAGATCCAGCGCCAGCCGATGTTGGTGACGATGGTGCCGCCGAGGGTGGGGCCGAGCACGGGCCCGGCGATGATGATGGCGCTGAAGAAGCCCTGCGCCATCGCCTGCTCCTCCTTCGGGAAGGTCTCGAAGAGGATCGCCTGCGCCTTCGCGAGGAGCCCGCCGCCGCCCAGACCCTGCAGCACGCGCGCCGCGATGAGCATCGGCAGGCTCGTCGCCATGCCGCACAGCGCCGACGACGCGGTGAAGGCGAAGAGCGAGAAGACGAAGTACCGCTTCTTCCCGAACCGATCGCCCAGCCACGCGGTCAGCGGCAGGATGATCACGTTGGCGATCGCGTAGCTGGAGACGATCCAGCTCACCTGCGACAGCGACGCGCCGAGCGCGCTCTGCATGTCGCGCAGCGCGACGTTGACGATGCTCGTGTCGACGAGCTCCAGCAGCGCGCCCAGGGCCACGGCGCTGGCGATCATCCACTTGTTCGCGCCCGCCTTCGATCGGGGCGGGAGCGTGGCGACGGCTGCCTGCGACACGGCGTCAGTTCCTCGTGTCGACCGTCACGTCCACGTTCATGCCGGGTCGGAGGACGAGGTCTTCGGGGGCGTCGGTGAGATGGATCCGCACCGGGAGACGCTGCACCACCTTGGTGAAGTTGCCGGACGCGTTGTCGGGAGGCAGGAGCGCGAAGCGCGCGCCGGTGGCGCCCGAGAGGCTCTCCACCTCGCCGTGGAGCTCCACGCCCGGATACGCGTCGATCGAGATCTCGACCGGCTGCCCCGGGTGCATGTGCGCGAGCTGGGTCTCCTTGAAGTTCGCGGTGATCCAGGGGAGCGACGAGGGGATCAGCTGCCCCACGGGCTGCCCAGCCTGGATCAGCTCGCCTACGGCGACGCTGCGCTTGGAGACCACCCCGTCCTGAGGCGCGACGATCTTCGTGTACGAGAGCTCCAGCGCGGCGAGGTCGCGCGCGGCCTGCGCCACGGCCACCTGGGCGTGGGCGTTCGCGGCCTTGGAGCGCGCCTGCTCCACGAAGGAGTTCACGTCGCTGGTCTGCTCGACGCGGGCCGCCGCCTCGGCGGTGTGGCTCTGGGCCTGCATCGCCGCGGACTCCAGCGCCGAGAGCCGCGCCTTCGCCTGGTCGAGCGCCGCGGCGGCGGTGTCGTGGGCCGCCTGGATCCTGTCGAAGTCCGCCCGGGCGATGGCGCCGATGGACACGAGCTGCCGGCCTCGCTCGAGATCGGCGCGGGCCTTCTGCAGCGCGGCCTGAGCCGACGCCACTTGCGCCTTCCCCTCGGCGATCTGGCTCCTCGACGCGCTCACGCCGCTCTGCGCGCCGCGCAGCCCTGCCTCCGCCAGCGACTTTCCGCCCCGCGCGTTGGCCTCCGCCACCTTCGCGTCCGCGTCGGCTGCCGCTGCCGCCGCCTGCGCCGCCTGCAGCGCGGCCTCGGCCTGCTCGAGCTTCGCCTTCGCCGGCTCGGGATCCACCTCGACCAGCGGGTCGCCGGCGTGGACGACCTGGTTCTCCTCGAAGTGCAGGCCCACCACCATGCCGGCGATGCGCGCGGGCACCGAGACGATGTCGCCATCGACCTGCGCGTCGTCGGTGGACTCGAGGCCGCGGTGGAGGAAGAACCAGCCGGCGACGAGGACCGCGACGAGGGCGGCGATCAGGGCGACGAGCTTCTTGCGCTTGGGCCTGGCGACGTTGGGAAGTGTCCCTTCGGACTGCTGCGGAGACGGAGATGGGGCTGGAGACGGGGACGACATCTGCGAGAAGACTCCTGCGGCTCCCTGGACGGGAATGGCGCGCTGTTTGTCACGGGCGCCGGCATTTGTAAAGGCAACGCCGAGTTGCGATAACGAAAGGCATGGCGACGACTCTTCCCAACGACAAGCGCGCCCCCCGGCGCACCGGCGCGCGCAGCCCCCGCACCCAGGGACGCAGCGCCCGCGTCGTCGCCGCGGTGATGGACGCGACGGTCGAGACCCTCGCCCGCTCGGGCTACGACGCCCTGCGCATCGAGGAGGTCGCCCAGGCCGCCGGCGTGAACAAGACCACCGTCTACCGGCGCTGGCCGAGCAAGCTGGAGCTGGTGGACGCGGCGTTCCGCCACTTCGCCGCGGAGGGAGAGGTCCTCCCCGACACGGGCGGCGTCCGCTCCGATCTGATCGCGTTCTTCCGAGCCCGGGCGCTGCGCAGCCGCACGCCCGCCCGCGCCGCCCTCATCCGGCTGATCACGACGGAGCGGGGCAACCCGGAGGTCGCCGCGCTGGCGAAGGTGCGGCGGGAGGACCACCTCGGCAGGCTGATGACGCTGGTGCGCCGCGGGATCGAGACGGGCGAGCTGCCGAAGGCCACCGATCCCCGCCTCGTCGCCGAGACGATCGCCGCGCCGATCTACCTGCACACCCTCCACAGCGGCGACGACGTGGCTTTCGTGGACGCGGTGATCGACCTCGTGCTCCACGGGGCCGGCGTTCGCCCCGCGGAGCGCGCGGGGCGCCGATCGACCGGGAAGCGCTGACCGGCGCGCTCCCTCCACGACGCGGAGAGTCGAAGCAGCCCGCGTCAATCCCCGAAACGAGGGACGAAGGTGTAGTGTACGCGCCGGAATCGAACGGAAGGCCCCGTCCGCAGGATGGTCGCCTTCGGAAGACTGGTTGCAACCGTATGGCGACGAATCTCGGAACCGGCAGCAAGATCAAGAAGCAGGACGCTCTCGACTACCACTCCGGCGGACGGCCCGGAAAAGTGGAGGTGATCCCCACCAAGCCGGTGACGACGGCTCGCGATCTCTCGCTGGCCTATTCCCCCGGCGTGGCCGAGCCCTGCCTCGAGATCGCGGAGGACTCCGACCTCTCCTACAAGTACACAGCCCGCGGCAACCTGGTGGGCGTGATCTCCAACGGCACCGCGGTGCTGGGCCTCGGTAACATCGGCCCGCACGCCGGCAAGCCGGTGATGGAGGGCAAGGGCGTCCTCTTCAAGAAGTTCGCCGACATCGACGTCTTCGACATCGAGATCTCCGAGACCGACGTCGACTCGATGGTGAAGGTGATCCAGGCGCTGGAGCCGACCTTCGGCGGGATCAACCTCGAGGACATCAAGTCGCCCGAGTGCTTCGAGCTGGAGGAGCGGCTCAAGGCGACGATGAACATCCCGGTCTTCCACGACGACCAGCACGGCACCGCGATCATCTCGGGCGCGGCGCTGCTGAACGCGGTGGATCTCGCCGGCAAGCGGATCGACGAAATCCGCGTGGTGGTCAGCGGCGCCGGCGCGTCGGCGATCGCCTGCTCCAAGTTCTACATGTCGCTCGGCGTGAAGCGGCAGAACCTGATGATGGTCGACACCAAGGGCGTCATCTACGAGGGCCGCCAGGAGGGCATGAACGCGTACAAGGCGCAGTTCGCCGTGCCCACGAAGTGCCGCACGCTCGCCGACGCGATGGTCGGCGCCGACGTCTTCCTCGGCCTGTCGGCGAAGGGCCTCGTCGATCAGGAGATGATCCGGTCGATGGCGAAGAACCCGATCGTCTTCGCGCTGGCGAACCCCGACCCCGAGATCTCCTATCCCGAGGCGGTCGAGGCGCGGTCCGACATCATCATGGCCACCGGGCGGAGCGACTATCCGAACCAGGTGAACAACGTCCTCGGCTTCCCCTTCATCTTCCGCGGCGCCCTCGACGTGCGCGCGAAGGCGATCACCGAGGGGATGAAGATGGCGGCGGCCCAGGCGCTGGCGCAGCTCGCCAGGCAGGAGGTGCCGGAGAACGTGATCCGGGCATACGGCGGCGCCAGGCTCGCCTTCGGCCCGAACTACATCATCCCCACGCCCTTCGACACCCGCGTCCTGCTTTGGGTGGCGCCCGCCGTGGCCGCCGCCGCCATCAAGGACGGCGTCGCCCGCGTGGACCTCGATCTCGACGAGTACCGGGAGCGCCTGCGCCGCTCGCAGTCGCGCGCCTACGGCGTGATGCGCTCGGTGGTGGAGAAGGCCAAGAAGCAGCCGGTGCGGATCGTCTTCCCCGAGGGCAACACCACGAAGGTGCTGCAGGCCGCGAGCATCCTGGCGGCGGACGGGATCTGCAAGCCGATCCTCCTCGGGCCCGTGGACGAGATCCGCGCCATGATCGCCGAGCACAAGCTCGAGGAGCTCGAGGGCGCCGAGGCGATCGAGCCGGAGAAGGCCCCCGACTTCGAGCGCTACGTGGAGGAGTTCTTCAGCCTGCGGCAGCGCAAGGGGATCGCCCGACGCGAGGCGCGCAAGTTGGTGCGCACGCGGTCGACCTTCGGCTCGATGATGCTGCGGGACGGCAAGGCCGACGGGATGGTCCTCGGCCACTCCATGAGCTACCCGGAGGCGATGCGCGCGCCGCTGCAGATCATCCGCACCGCGAGGGGCAAGACCGCCGCCGGCGTGTACGTGGTGGCCACCAAGAACGAGGTGAAGCTCTTCGCCGACTGCACGGTGAACCCGGATCCGACCGCGGAGCAGCTCGCCGACATCGCGGAGCGCACGGCGGAGCTGGCTCGCTACTTCGACCTCGAGCCCCGGATCGCCATGCTCTCCTACGCCAACTTCGGGTCGTCCCGCACGCCGAGCCCGATGAAGGTGGCGGAGGCGACGCGCCTCCTCAAGGCGGCGCGTCCGGACCTGATCGTCGACGGCGAGATGCAGGTGGACGCGGCGCTGGTGCCCGAGCTGCGGGAGGAGATCTTCCCCTTCTCGTCCCTCGAGGGCGAGGCGAACGTGCTGGTGTTCCCCAACCTCGACGCCGCCAACGTCTCGTACAAGCTGCTGGCGCGGATGGCCGGCGCCGAGGTGATCGGGCCGATCCTCCTCGGCCTGGAGAAGGCGGTGAACGTGGTGCAGCTCGGTGCCAGCGTGAACGACATCGTCAACCTCGCCACCATCACCGCGCTCAAGGCGCAGGGCGAAGACTTCCGGTTCTGACCCCACGCCCGCTCCCCGTGCGGTAATCTTCGACGACTTCACACGGAGCCGAAGACCGCATGACGAAGCGAGCCGAACTGGACGCCCGCCGCGCCCTCGAGCTGCTCACGCAGCCCGACGCGACCCCCGCGTCGCTCGCGCCGAAGTTCGGCGCCTCCCCGGAGGCGATCGACGAGGCGCGAGCCCTCGCCGACGAGATCTCCTCCGCGGAGATCGACGCGATCCTGGCGATGCCGCCGGTGCTCGGCCGCGCGCTGCTGCGGGCGGCGGTACAGGCGGGTCGCCTGGAGGTGGTCGTCGAGGCTGCCACCGCCGGTGACAAGGAGATGCAGCGGGAGGCGAAGCGCGTCGCCCACGCCCTCAAGCAGCAGGGCGTCACCCTCGAGCTGCCGGGCAAGCCGGCCGAGGCGCCCAGGCCCGCGCCGGAGCCCCAGGCGGCGCCGGAGCCGCCGGTCTTCCTCTCCAGCCTCGACGGACACGGCGAGCGGGCGGTCTTCTGGACGCGCAGCCTCCCGGGGCGCGGGGTGGAGCTCGCCCAGGTCGTGGTCTCGGACGATCGCGGGATCCTCGACTTCCTCGTGGCCGAGCTCTCCCGCAAGCGCTTCCGGGAGCTGGCGGACGACCTGCCGCGACGGGGCGAGGTGACCATCCGCGAGGTCGGACGCGACGAGGCGGCCCGCGCGATCGCCCGTGCCCGCGTCGCCGCCCGCGCCGGCGGCGAGTGCCCCGGCACCTTTCCGGCGTGGGCCGCGCAGGTGCTGGGCCCCGTGCCGCCCGACGCGCCACCGCCGCTCTCCCCCGCCGTTGGGCCCGCCGACGCCGCGGAGCTGCGCGCGCTCGTGACGGACTCGGCTTCGATCCTCGACGAGCCGGAGCTCGCGCGCTGGCGTCCGGACGTCCACGCGCTGCGCAGGCTCGCGCTGCGGCTGGACGAGGTGGGGACCAGCTCCCTCTTCCTCGCCGGCACCGCCGGCGACGCGCAGCGGAGCGACGCGGCGGACACCGCCCTCGATCGCGAGGTCGAGGCGTACTTCGACGACCGCCGCCGCGGCCTCTACGCCGGCTGGCTCCTCGACACCGCGCACCTCTTCGAGGCGACCGAGCGGCCGGACGCGGCCCGCAAGGCGGCAGCCGCCGCGCGCATGCTCGCGAGCGGCGCACCGGTCCTCGAGATCCCCTTCTGCCGGGAGCTCTTCGCCCGCGTCTTCCGCCGCCGCGTCCCCGGACAGGAGACGCAGGAGGAGGCCGGCGCCTCCAGCCTGCTCGTCGTCCCCGGCGCCGAGGAGGCGTAGGCCTTCGCCCGTCAGGGGCGCTTGTACGCGGCGTCGAGGCGGAACATGGCGCGATCGGCCGGCGTCTCCGGGCACCAGGCGAGCAGGCGGTCCAGGTGGGCGCGCTCCCAGGCGCGGGCGCGCTCGTAGTCGGGGAAGCGCCGCTCGTCGGCGGCGAAGGCCTCGGTGTGCACGCAGCGCTTGCCGCCGCGGCGCGAGATCCCGTGCACGTGGTGCAGCATCTCGTGGAACACGATCCACTCCACGAAGAAGCGCGGCACGAACGCCTGATCGAGGGCCGGGTGGATGCGGATGAGGCGCGAGTCCGCGGAGTACGACCCCAGCTTGATCGACGAGCGCGGCAGGCGGACCGCCGGCGCCGGTCCCCAGGTGATCGCGCAGTCGACGCGTGCGCGGACGAGCTCGCGTTCGAGGCCTGCGATGATCTCCTTCAGGTCGTGGTGGCGTCCGCGCGGACGGATCGGTACGCGCATGCGGCGCACGTGAGGCGGCACCCGGCGGATCAGCCACCGGTGCCGCCGGATGAAGCGGTCGAGCACGGTGGACGCGGTCGGGTCCACGCCGCGGATGTAGCGGGCCAGCGCGTCGATCACCGGATCGGGCGCCGCGAGGAACATGTGGTGCAGGCGCACCTCGAGGTGCCCGGCCCGACGCTTGAACGACAGCATCGTGTGGACGTTGTCGGTGACACGCAAGGACACCTTGGGTGCACCGCGGCTGCGCAGCCGCCGCAGGAGCGCCTGGGTCCAGATCGACTCGAGGGGGAGGTTCCTCCGTACGCCGCCGCTGGGCAGGCGTACGGTGCGCCCCGCCCCTGCCGAACCCTTGTGCGTCCTCGTCCCCCGCTCGGGCCGCTCCACCTCGCGATCCTCCCTCCGTCGCTCCTTCTAGGGTAGGCCGCAGCCTGCGGCGGCGCAGGCGGCGCGGGGTAGCCCGACGGGACGCGGAGGGAGCAGGCGTCAGTACTTGTAGAAGCCCTCGCCCGTCTTCCTGCCGAGCTTGCCGGCGCGCACCAGCCGCTTGAGGAGCTGGGGCGGACGGAACTGCGCGCCGCCCAGCTCGCGGAAGAGGTACTCGCCGATGGCCATGCGCACGTCGAGGCCCACGAGATCGGTGAGCTCGAGGGGGCCCATCGGGTGGCCGTAGCCGAGCTTCATCGCCTTGTCGATCTCCGGCGCGGTGGCGACGCCCTCCTCGAGCATGCGGATCGCCTCCATACCGAGCGCGATGCCCAGGCGCGATGACGCGAAGCCCGGCATGTCGCGGACGACGATCACCTCCTTGCCGAAGCGCGCGCCGACCTCCCGCACCGCGTCGAGGGTGGCGTCGGAGGTCTGGTGCGCCCGCACCACCTCGAGCAGCTTCATCAGGTGCACGGGGTTGAAGAAGTGCATGCCGACGACGCGGTCCGGCACAGGCAGCGCCGCGGCGATCTCGGTGAGGCACAGGCCCGAGGTGTTCGACGCCAGGATGGCGTCGGGTGCAGCCTTCGCCACCTCGCCCAGCACCTTCACCTTCAGCGCCAGATCCTCCGGCACCGCCTCGATGGCGAGCTGGGCGGCGCCGCAGTCGGCGAGCGCCGACACGCAGCGGATCCGCGCGACGGCGGCGTCCGCGTCGGCGGCGGCCACCTTCCCCTTCTCGACGCCCTTGGCGAGGTTGGCGCGGATCGTCTGCAGGCCTTTTTCGGCGCGGCCCTCGCCGGCGTCGAAGAGGAGCACCTGGTAGCCGGCGGTCGCCGCCACGTGGGCGATGCCGTTGCCCATGGTGCCGGCGCCCAGCACCGCGATCGTTCGGATGTCGCTCGCTTCCAACTCAGCTCTCCTTGGCCTTGCGCTTCTCGAGGAAGGCCGTCATGCGCTCGAACTTGTCGGGGGACTCGAAGAGGAGCGCCTGCCCCAGCTTCTCGATCGGCTCCGGATCGTTGCCGCGCGCGATGGCGTTGAGGGCCATCTTCGCCACCCGCACCGCCAGCGTGCCGTTGCGCGCGATCTCCGCCGCGATCTCCCGGGCCTTCGCGAGCGCGCCGCCCTCCGGGACGACGTGCTCCACGAGGCCGATCGAGAGCGCCTGCGCGGCGTCGAGGATCCGCCCGGTGAACACCAGCTCCTTGGCCTTGCCGAGGCCCACCAGCTTGGGCAGGCGGTGGGTGCCGCCCGCGGCGGGGAAGATCCCCAGCCCCACCTCGGGGAAGCCGAGCTTCGCCGTCTCGCCCGCCACGCGCAGATCGCACGCGAGGGCGATCTCGCAGCCGCCGCCGAGGGCCCAACCCTCGATCGCGGCGATGGTCGGGTGCGGGAAGTCCTCGATACGCTGGAAGAGCCGCGCGTTCACCTGCGTGAACGCGTCGAGGGCCCGACGCTCGCGCAGCTGCGCGATGTCGGCGCCGCCGGCGAAGGCCTTGCCGCCCTCCCCTCGCAGGATCAGCACCCGCACGGCGTCGCCCCGGGAGAGATCGTCCAGCGCCGCCGTGAGCTCGTTCACCATGTCCAGGTCGATCGCGTTGCGGACCTGGGGGCGGTTCATGGAGACGGTGGCGACGCCGCCCTCCACCTCGACACGTATGGTTTCGTAGGCCTTCACTTACGGCTGCTCCGGGGTGCGGTTTTGCGTACGATACCGCGGGCGACGCCGGCGGAAGGCGGGATTTCTCCCTGCGCGGTTCATTCGAGCCCGCGCGCGCGCAGATCCGCCTCGTTCTCCCCAACGAGATGCCCGAGCTCGTGCATGAGCGTGATCCGCAGCTGCTCACGCACGCCGGCCGCGTCGCGGGACGACCGCGCGAGGTTCCTCGAGAACAGCAGGATCTCCCGGGCCTCCGGCACGTCGATGCCCAGCGGCGGGCCACGGAACATCCCCACCGCCGTCGGCGACAGCGGCGGATCCTCCGCCCGGAGATCGTCCAGGTTCGGCAGCGCCTCGACGCGGACGGGGACGCGGGTCCGCTCCAGGAGGCGCCGCTCGTCCTGCGGCAGCGAGGCGATCGCGTCCTCGACCCACGCCGCCTCCAGCGTCACCGGCGGCGGGAACGACTCCGGATCGAGGGTCGTGGCCTTCGTGAGCGCCGCTTCGGCGAGGGCCTCCGCGCCGGGGATCCGCTCGAGGGAGAGGCCGAGGAGGTGGAACGCCTCGGCGTCGTCCGTGGAGCGGTCCGTCCACGCCTGGAGCACGGAAGCCGCCTCCTGGAAGCGGGTGAGCTCGAAGAGCGCCCGACCCAGCTCCACCTGCGCGTCGCGATCGTCGGGCCGCAGCGCCACCGCCGCCCTCGCGTGCGGCAGGGCGCCGCGAAAGTCGCCGAGGTCCGCGCGCCCCCACGCGGCCAGGAGGTGCAGGTGAAGGAGGAGATCCGCGTCCGCGTCGGGGTCGCCGTCCGCCTCGTCGATGCCGCGCTCCGCGAAGGCCACGCCGGTCACCGAGCGGCTCCGTGAGAACGGGAGCAGGCTCACGTAGAGCTCGGCGGCGCCGGCGAGGACGAAGGGATCGTCCGGCGCGAGGGCCAGCGCCAGCGAATAGGCCTCCGTCGCCTCGTCCCACCGCTCGAGCAGCACGAGGGCCGAGGCGCGCAGGTGGGCAGCGGATCGGTGCCGCTCCTCCAGGCGCAGCGCTTCGTCGGCGCAGGCGAGCATGCGGGCGCCATCGCCCTGGTCCTCCGCGTTCCGCGCCTGGGCGTCCAACTCCTCCAGCGTTCGCTCGGCGAGGGCGCCGGACGGCATGCACCGGGCCAGCGCGACAGGTCCTTGCGAGGAAGAGGACGTCCCCTGCAGCGGGGAGCAGGGGCCGCAGGCGGAGACGAGGAGAAGGAGGACGAGGAAGCGATGCACGCCGCGATTCTACCGCGAGGCAGGGCCCGCGCGATGCCATCGGATGACGCCTTCGCGACCAGCCGGGCGACGCCACGCTTGCCCGCCCGCGCGGGAAAATGCTTCCCTCGGGAGATCGCAGAGGAGGAGAGCGTCGATGCGCGCCGTCGTCATCCGCCGTCACGGCGGACCCGAAGTTCTCGAAGAGGCCGAGGTCGCCGATCCGCTGGTGCGTGCGGGCGACGTGCGGGTCCGGGTGAAGGCCGTTGCACTCAACCACCTCGACCTCTGGGTGCGGGGCGGCCTGCCCACGCTGAAGGTCGAGATGCCCCACATCCTCGGCTCGGAGATCGCGGGCGTCGTCGAGAGCGTGGGCGCCGACGTGAAGGGCATCGCGCCGGGCGACGAGGTGATCGTGCAGCCCGGCATCTCGTGCATGCAGTGCCGGCAGTGCCTGTCGGGCCGGGACAACTACTGCCCGACGTACGGGATCCTCGGCGAGCACACGAACGGCGGCTACGCCGAGCTGATCAGCGTCCCCCACCACAACGTGATCCCCAAGCCGAAGAACCTCTCGTGGGAGCAGGCGGCGGGCGCGCCGCTGGTGTTCCTCACCGCGTGGGAGATGCTCGTGCGGCGGGCGGCGCTGCAGCCTGGGGAGGCCGTCCTCGTCCACGCCGCGGGTTCGGGCGTCGGCAGCGCCGGGATCCAGATCGCGAAGCTGATGGGCGCCACCGTGATCGCCACCGCCGGCAGCGCCGACAAGCTGGCCAAGGCGCTGGCCCTCGGCGCGGACTTCGGCATCGATTATTCGAAGCAGGACTTCGTAGCCGAGACGCGCAAGTTCGTGGGGCGCAAGGGCGTGGACGTGGTCTTCGACCACGTGGGGAAGTCCACCTGGGCGGGGAGCGTGCGCGTGCTGGACGACGGCGGCAGGCTCGTCACCTGTGGCGCCACCACCGGCCATGAGGTGGGCGTGGATTTGCGGCACCTCTTCTATCGGAAGTTGTCGCTGCTCGGCGCCACCATGGGGAACAAGGGCGACCTCATCCGGGTGGTGGAGCTGCTCGGGACGGGGAAGCTGAAGCCGGTGGTCGATCGGACGCTGCCCCTGTCGCAGGCCCGGCAGGCGCACGAGCTGCTCGCCGAGCGGGCGCAGTTCGGGAAGGTGGTGCTGGTGCCGTAGGGGTCGTCCGGCTGGCGTGCGGGCGCACGAAAGGTGGGCAGATTCGGAAGGGGTGGCGAACCCGGGGGGTTCGCCCTGCGTGCCGCAGGGTGTTTGCCGAAAGGACGGGCGGATGACGACGAGGCGGGGAGCGAGCCAGTTCTGGCCCCTGCTCGTCGTGTGCGCGGTGGCCGCCCTCGCCGGCGCCCTCCTGGCCTTCTGGATGGGCGGGAGACAGCGCGCGCCCGCCCCGAAGCCCGCGGCGGGTCCCGAGAAGGAGATCCACACCGAGGCCGAGGCGCCGGCCGACGGCCCGGTGGTTCCATTGAATGGAATCGAGCGCCTCGTGGTGACCTCCGACGACGAGGTCTGCGCCTTCGCCGGAGGCACCCTCGCCTGCTCGGAGGACGCCGGCCACACGTGGCGGAAGGCTGGCGAGCTCGACGCGCGGATCCTCGCCATCCTCCGGACGTCCGATGGACGGCGGGTGATGGCGACGGACGACGGCGCGATCCACACCCTCGACGCAGAGGGCCGGCCGCTGCGCCGCCTCGGGCTTCCGCCGCTGCGCGGCGAGGTTCCGCAGGTGGTGGACGCGCAGGCCCGGGACGGTCGCCTCTGGATCCTCGCCCACCGGTTCGACGAGCCGAAGGATCCGATGCGGCTCCCTCGGGTGGTCGAGACGGTGGTCTTCGCGGTGGATGGCGAGACCATCGAGCAGGTGGCCTCCACCCCGGGGTTCTCCGGCGATCGCCTGGTGGCCGAGGCGCTCGGCGAGGGCGTCACCTTCGCGTCGGTGGACGCGCGGGCGTGGCGCTACGGGACCACCGGCTTCCGGCGGATCCCCGACACCCGCCGCTTCGGGGCGACCTACGGCTCGATCGAGGTCGCGGTGGAGCGCTGGGCGGAGCGGATCCAGGGCCCGGGCAAGCCGGCGCGCCCGGCGTCGCGGGTGGTCGTCTCTCGGGACGGCGGCGAGAGCTGGACGCCAGCGTTCAACACCAGCGGCGAGGCGCTGGTGGACTTCCGCGACGACCAGGTGGGCCTCGTCGTCGCGAGGGACGAGGGCATCGCCTGGCTCACCACCGACGGTGCGGCGTCCTTCCAGCCGAGACTGCGCGACGATCGCCTCTACCAGGCGGTTTCGGTGGTCCACGTGGGCGGGCGCTTCCTCGTCGCGGGCGCTGACGCGCAGCTCGTCTCCATCGATCCCTAGAAGCCGACGAGCCGCGCGAACCGCGCCCAGGCGTCGTTCATCCACGCGATCAGGTCCTGATCGGGCGGCTCCTCCTTGGCGAGGTCGTCGCGGATCGCCTCGAGGGCCGCCACCCACTCGGCCATCGACTGGAAGCGCGAGGCGCGCTCCTTGGCCAGCGCCCGCATGATGGCCGCCTCGAGGCGGCGTGAGATGCTCCCCTCCAGCATGCGCGGCGGCTTCGGCGCCTCGTGGACGTGGCGAAGCACGACGCCGATCGCCGAGTCGTCCTCGAAGGGAGGCCTGCCGGTGGTGAGCTCGTAGAGGATCACGCCCAGGCTGTAGACGTCGTCCCTCGGATCCGCCGCGTCGCCGCTCGACTGACCGGGCGCCGCGTAGGCAGGCGAGCCCTGCATTCCGCCGGCGCCGCCGGCGCCTGGGGCCGAGGCGATCCCGAAGTCGAGCAGCGAGACCTTCGGCGTTCCGTCCGCCCGCCGAGACAGGAGCACGTTGGACGGCTTGAGATCCCGATGCACCAGGCCGGCGGCGTGGACGTGCTGGATCGCGCGCGCGAGCTGTAGCGCGATCTCCACGGCAGCGATGGCGTCGAAGCGGCGCTTGTCGCGGAGCACCGCGTCCAGTGCCTGCCCCTCCGCGCGCTCCATCACCAGGTAGTGGACGCCGTCCTCGTCGCAGCCGAAGTCGAGGACCCGAGGGATCCCGGGGTGCTCCAGCCGCATCGAGGCGACGACGCGATCGCGGAACGAGGCGGCGTCGCGATCGACGTGCTCGATGATCTTCACCGCCACGTCGCGGCCCTGATCGAGCGCCGATGCCCGGTACACGCGGCCGCCCGTCCCTGCCCCCAGCCTCTCGTCGAGGCGGTAGCGGGACGCGATCACACGGCCGATCCAGCGATCGGCGATACCTCTCTCGTGGCGTCTGGGCGCGGCGGCCATGCGAGCGATCATCCCACGGCCCCGAGCCGAGTCAAACCTCGGCCGGGCGGCGGGAGATCATCGAACCGCCGTGGGCGGTCAAGGGCTCCAGGCCGGAGCGCATGTGAACGGGAGCGCCTGCACCCCGCTCGCGTGCGCGACGACCAGGCCCGGGACGCCGCTCCCGCGGAGCGTGCCGAAGGCGCCCGCGAAGGGAGCGGAGCCCACACCGTAGCGTTGCGCGGGGAGAAGAGCGCCGCTCTCGTCGTGGAGCAGGATGGCGACGGTCGATCCCCCGCCGTCGACGGCGAAGTCCACGAGGCCGTCCCCGTCGAAATCACCGGCGGCCACGAATTGGACCTCGTTCACGCTCCCGAGGGCGTACCTCTCGATCCCTCCCGCACCGCCGCGTCGGACGACGATCACCTCCCCGTCGCCGCCGAGGACGATGTCGTTCGCCCCGTCACCGTCCACATCGGCGATCACGATGGAGTGCCCGCCGACGTCGACGGACTCGATGCGGAACGAGCCGTCCCACTCCGTGAGGAGCGCGAAGGTCTCGGTCGGCGTGGTGAACGCGATATCGAGCGACCCGG
>Ga0182736_1001430_pt1 | contig 23401 bp, 19 predicted proteins | sample eDN5th30CKraftBY_FD_128882 | JGI IMG/M metagenome (GOLD analysis project Ga0182736, IMG submission 128882) | Enriched backyard soil microbial communities from Emeryville, California, USA - eDNA 5th pass 30_C Kraft BY (version 2) (version 2) | ecosystem: Environmental > Terrestrial > Soil >... | reverse complement strand
CTCGGCCCAGCCGAGCATGGTCGTGGCCCGCTGGTTGACGAACGTGAACCGGTCGTCTGCCGGGTCGCGCACCCAGAGGATGGCGTCGAGGTTGTCGACGACGGTGTTGAGCCGGCGCCGGACCCGGTCCTCGACGGCGGCGAGCTGGCCCACCGCGGTGGCGATCATGAGGGCGGCGATGGCGAAGCCGGCGATGAGCAGCGCGGCGTCGGGCAGCGGGTCCCAGGCGTTGATCAACAGGAGGCCGAGGGTGCCCATCGCCGTGGTCAGGAGGGCGGAGCCGAGGCCCGACACCGACGCAGCCAACGACACGACCGCCAGCATCACGAGCGTGGCCGGCACCGCGATGTCGGGCGAGATGGCGGGGAACACGAGGACCCCGGCCATGTCCGTGACGTGCATCCAGATCGGTGCCGAGCCGGTGCGCTTGGCCTGCACGTGGGCCACGGCGTTGGTGCTGTAGCCGACCGCGATGATCAGGACCGGCATGAACGCCGGGAACGACCCGAACACGATCGAGCCGACCGCCAGCGCGGCGATGGCCACGTAGCGCTGGAGGAACAGGGGGTGGAGGAACCCGTCCTCGTTGATGTCGATGAGGGGGCGCCGGAAGTCCCGGAACGAGTCGCGCACTCGGGATCGGACTCCGGTCGCAGCACCCATCGTGGCCATCATCTCACCTGGAGGGGTCGCCTCCCACCTCGGCGGCAGCGGCGTTGCGGCAGGTTGCTACCGTCGCGACCGCCCTGTCCGTCGCCGATCGAGCCGAGGAGGCCCGGTGTCCCGCCGCCAGCCGTACCAGCCGGTGCTGCTGGTGCTCGGGTCGATGCTGTCGCTCCAGTTCGGGGCGGCCATCGCCACCCACCTGTTCGACGAGGTCGGATCGGCCGGGGCGTCGGCCCTGCGCCTGGGGCTGGCGGCGCTGGTCCTGCTCGTGTGGTCCCGCCCCGACGTGCGGTCCTGGTCGCCGGCCCACCGCCGGTCGGTCCTGCTCCTGGGCCTGTCGATGGCGGTCATGAACTTCGCCTTCTACGAGGCGGTCTCCCGCATCCCGCTGGGGGCGGCCATCACCATCGAGTTCCTCGGACCGCTCGGCCTCGCCGTGGCCCTCACCCGGCGGTGGCGCGAGCTGGTGTTCGTGGCCCTCGCCCTGGGCGGCGTGGCCCTGCTCGGGTTCGGCCAGCACGGCTCGGTCGACGGCGCCCTCGACCCCTGGGGCGTCGTCGCTGCCCTGGTCGCGGCCCTGTTCTGGGCCTGCTACATCCTCGCCGGGTCCCGCCTCGCCACCACCGAACCGGGCATCGGCAGCCTCGCCGGGGCGTGCACGGTCGCGGCGGTCGTCGTGGTGCCGATCGGCGTGGCCTCGAGCGGGGGCGCCCTGCTCGATGCCCGGGTCCTGCTCCTCGGCCTGGGCATGGCGGTGCTGGCGTCGGTCGTGCCCTACTCGTTCGAGCTCCGGGCGCTCGAGCGCATGGCGAAGCGCACCTTCAGCATCCTCGTCGCCCTCGAGCCCGCCATCGGCGCGCTCGTCGGCGTCGTCCTCCTCGACCAGCACCTCGGTGCGCTGTCGTGGGTCGGCGTGGTCCTCGTGGTCGCCGCCGGCATCGGCGCCACCGCCACCGCACCCGTCGACCAGGCCCCGCTCCTGCCCGACTCGGCCTGACCCGCTCGGCCGGGCCGCCGCCTACCATCGCCTCCGGTCGAAGGGAGCACGGCATGGGCACGGCAGACGGCATCAGCGACGTCGCAGCGGAGGGCTTCGGTGCCGGCGCCGCCGCCTACGAGAAGGGCCGGCCGAGCTACAGCGACGACGTGGTCGCGTGGCTGGTCGAGCGGCTCGGCATCGCAGCCGGACGGACCGTGGTGGACCTCGCCGCGGGCACCGGGAAGCTGACCCGCCTGCTGGCCGCCACCGGGGCGACGGTCACGGCCATCGAGCCGGTCGACGCCATGCGCGACCAGCTGCTCCTGGCGTGCCCCGGCGTCGATGCGATCAGCGGCACCGCCGAGGCGATCCCCCTGCCGGACCGATCGGTCGACGCCCTCACCGTCGCCCAGGCGTTCCACTGGTTCGACCCGGCGGTGGCCCTCGCCGAGATCGCCCGGGTCCTGCGCCCCGGCAGCTCGCTCGGCATCGTGTTCAACGAGCGCGACACGCGCGAGCCATGGGTGGCGGACCTCTCGAAGATCATCCGCTGGGACGAACGGCAGCGCTGGCGGGTCCCGTACACGGTCGAGGTCGACTGGGCTGCGGTGGTCGGCGAGCACGGGCCCCAGTTCGGGCCGGTCGATCGCTACGACTCCACGTACATCCAGCCCATGGACGCCGACACGCTCGTCCAGCGGGTGCTCTCGACGTCGTACATCGCCCGCCTCCCCACCGCCGAGCAGACCGCCATCGCCGACCGGGTCCGCGAGCTCGTCGCCCCGCTCGGCGATGCGTTCGAGCTCCCGTACGTCTCGGTGGCCTACGCCGCCCCCCTCCGCTGACCGACCCGTGCTCCCCGCGGTTTCGGGTCGCCTGTGCCGTGGTGGGGGGCTCGCGTGACCCGAAATCCGGTGGATCGCGGGTCGGGTGCGGTTTCGGGTCACCTGTGCCGTGCTGGGGGGCTCGCGTGACCCGAAATCCGGTGGGGGCGCGGCACGAGGCGGTGCTGGACTGGTTCGGGCGGCGGCAGCGGGACCTGCCGTGGCGGCGGACGCGGGATCCGTGGGCGGTCCTCGTGTCGGAGCTGATGCTCCAGCAGACCCAGGTCAGCCGGGTCCTGCCGAAGTACGAGGCGTTCCTGGAGCGGTGGCCGACGCCGGCCGCCTGCGCGGCGGCGCCGCTGGGCGACGTCGTCACCGCCTGGGCCGGGCTGGGCTACAACCGGCGAGCGGTGAACCTGCACCGCTGCGCCCAGCAGGTCGTGGCCGACCACGGCGGCGAACTGCCCGAGGACCTCACGGCGCTCCTGGCCCTCCCCGGGATCGGGCCGTACACGGCTCGGGCCGTGCTGGCGTTCGCGTTCGAGTCCGACGAGGTCGGCGTGCTCGACACCAACGCCGCCCGCGTCCTCGCCCGGTGGTCGGGTCGTTCGCTCAAGCCCAAGGAGGCCCGGGCGCTCGCCGATGCGTCCGTCGCGCCGGCCGCCGGCTGGGCGTGGAACCAGGCGATGCTCGACCTGGGCGCCACGACCTGCGTCCCCCGCAGCCCCCGGTGCGGCGAGTGCCCGGTGGCCGCGTGGTGCGCGTGGCAGCTCGCCGGACGTCCCGAGCCGGATCCGGCGATCGGCTCGGCGGGCGTGTCCACCGGCCAGTCCCGCTTCGACGGCTCGGACCGCCAGGGCCGGGGCCGCCTGGTCGACGCCCTCCGCTCCGGTCCGGTGCGAGCGGAGCACCTGGCGTCGGTCATGGGCTGGCCCGACGATCCGGACCGGGCGACGAGGGTCGCCGCCACCGTCGTCGCCGACCACCTCGCCACCCTCGACGACGAGGGCACCCACCACCTCCCGGGCTAGGCCGAACGGGTCGCCGCGGTCCTCGTCGAGGTCGGTCGGGGACCGATCGGTCGGGCGGGCGTCAGCGGGGCTTGCGCCAGCCGGTGGCTCGGGCGGGCCAGCCGTGCTGGCGGAGGTCGTCGAGGAGGGCGCGGGCATCCTCCGTCCGGGCGACAGGGGAGCGGAAGCCGGCGCGGGTCTCGCGCTGGAGGGCGGCGCCGAACAGGCCGCAGCGCAGGATCAGCGCGGCGGCGTCCGCCCGGCCGACGACCAGCGGGTCGCGGGCGCGGCCGTTGGCGTGCGGTTCGCCCTGGACGACGAGGCGGTCGGCCTCGACCGTGAGCGTGCCTTCGCACCAGCCGACCATCCAGCGCCGCTCGCCGGTGGCGGGGACCCGTCCGTGGTGCGTGGCCACCGGGACCGTCAGGCCTGGAGGAAGCCGACGATGAGGCGGTTGACGGCCTCGGGCTGCTCGAGCTGGAGGAAGTGGCCGGCGTCGGGCACGACCTCGTACCGGGACCCGTCGGCGGCGAGCGAGGCGAGCACGCCGTCGTCGATGAGCTCGGCGCCCATGCAGCCGTCGTCGGCACCGTGGAGGTAGAGGGCCGGGACGGTGAGCGGCGCGGCGCCGGCGGCCTCGATGGCGTCGTACTCGGGTGCCCGGGCGCCGGCGCCGAGCGTGGCCCGGTAGTAGCCGAGCGCGGCCGCGAGGTTGGCCGGGTCACGGAAGCAATCCTTGGCGCGAGCGGCGTCGGCGGCGCCCTCGTAGCCAGGCGACCAGTCCTGCCAGAGCCGGTCGATGAAGGCGAGGTCGTCCATCGGGACCGCCATGTTCGACAACGGAGACTGGAAGAAGAACATGTACCAGGACCGCTGGAGCTGGTCGTAGGAGAAGAACGCCTGGGCGACCGTGGCGGGCGGCGGGACCGAGGCCACGACCACCTTCGCCCACCGCTCCGGTGCGTGGCCGGCGGCGGCGTAGGTGGCGAGCGCGCCCCAGTCGTGGCCGATGAGCACGGCATCGCCGTCGCCGCCCAGCGCCTCGTGGAGGGCGATGGCGTCAGAGGCCACCGCGCCCGACTGGTAGAGCCCGTCGGCGGGGATGGCGGTGGGGGCGTAGCCGCGCAGGAACGGGGCGACGGCCCGGTAGCCGGCGCCGGCCAGCTCGGGCAGGAGGTGGCGCCAGCTCCACGCCGAGTCCGGGAACCCGTGCAGGCAGAGCGCCAGTGGTCCCTCGCCCATCGAGAGGATCCCGAACTCGAGGCCGTTGGCCTCGACGGTGGACTCGGAGATGGAGGAGTGGACAGCGGTCATTTCGGGGACAGTAACGGCAGGCGAACGGGCGGGTGCGGGCGAAGCACCCTCAGCCCAAGCTGTGTGGTTTGCGTCACAGTTCGGGCCGTAGCGTGACCGGTTGGCTACCGTTCGCTCCGCATCAGGGGCAGCAGGAGCACGGCATGGTGAACGTCACGTTCTGGGGGGTACGGGGGTCGACCCCCTGTCCGTGCGACGCCAACAAGCGCTACGGCGGCAACACCGCCTGCGTGAGCGTCGAGGCGCCCGGCCAGCACCCGATCCTCTTCGACCTCGGCACCGGCCTGCGCTTCTTCGGCGAGTCCCTCCCGGCGGACGAGGTGTTCCACGGCATCTCACTGGTCACGCACCTCCACTGGGACCACGTGCAGGGCCTGCCGTTCTTCACGCCGATCAACCGGCCCGGTGCCCACCTCACGATCTGCGGCCGCCACGACGAGGGCACGCTGGCCGAGGCGTTCGAGGACTTCATGCGCCCGCCGTACTTCCCGGTGCGGCCGGGGGACCTGTGCGGCGAGATCACGTTCCGGGACACCGACGACGAGTCGTTCAAGTTCGGCCGGGCCCGCATCACCGCCGCCAACGTGCCCCACACCGGTGCCACCAACGGCTACCGGGTCGAGCTCGACGGGTTCACCATCGCCTACATCAGCGACCACCAGCAGCCAACCGACTCGGAGGCGATCGAGCCGTCGGTGCTCGCCCTGTGCGACGGTGCCGACCTCGTCATCCACGATGCGCAGTACGAGCCCCACGAGTTCGCGGTGAAGTCCGACTGGGGCCACTGCACGGTCGAGTACGCCGTGCGGGTGGCGGCCGAGGCCGGCGCCAAGCGGCTGGCGCTGTTCCACCACGATCCGTCGCACGGCGACGAGATCATCGACCGGCTCCTCCTCGAGGCCAAGGCGTTCGCCGAGGGCACGTCGGTCACCGAGGTCATCGCGGCGGCCGAGGGCACCACCCTGGCGCTCAGCCTCGCTTCGGCTCCGGCCTAGTCTGACGATCCCTCAGACGCCGCACCGCCAGGAGCCCCTTCGATGACCGAGCCCGCGTTCGACAGCGCCCGTTTCCGCCAGGTCCTGGGGCACTTCCCCACGGGCGTGTGCGTGGTGGCGGCGTTCGACGAGGGTGGGCACCCGGTCGGGATGGCGATCGGCTCGTTCTTCTCGATCTCCCTCGAGCCGCCGCTCGTGGGGTTCTGCGCCGGCAAGGGCTCGTCGACGTGGCCGAAGCTCCGGGCCGCCGGCCGGTTCTGCGTGAGCATCCTCGGCGACGACCAGGAGGAGGTCTCCCGTCGCTTCGCGTCGAAGGAGGCCGACAAGTTCGCCGGCCTGGCGTGGGACCGCTCGCCGCTCGGCTCGCCCCGCCTCGGGGGCTCGCTCGCCTGGATCGACTGCGAGACCCAGGACCTGCACGACGCCGGTGACCACGAGATCGTCGTCGGCGCCGTCCACGACCTCGCCGTCACCGCCGAGGGCCACCCCCTCGTCTTCTTCCGCGGCGGCTACAGCCACCTCGCCTAGGAAGCCCGAGCGACGGCCAGCTCGCTGGCGAGGCGGGCGACGACCTCGGCGGCGGGGCGCTCCTCGGCGAGCGGGTAGGCCTCGCCGGCCCAGAGGTTGACCACCGATGGGTCGCCCTGCTCGCGGCCGGCGGCGCGCAGCGGGGTCGTGAGGTGGTGGACCTCCGGATAGGCCGACGGCGCGGTCGGGCCGTGCTCCTCCATGAACCGGGTGCGGATGCCGCGGGCGAGCCGGCCGGTGTAGGCCCGGGTGAGCTCGGTGGGCGCGGACCCGGCGAGTGCGGCCCGGTGGACGGCGTTGGTCCCGGCCTCGGGGCAGCGGAGGAAGGCGGTGCCGGCCACGGCCGCCTGGGCGCCTGCGGCGAGGACCGCGGCGATCGCCGCACCGGTGGCGATGCCGCCGCCCGCCGCGATCGGGCACGAGGTGCGGGCCCGGATCAGCTGGACGAGGGCGAGCACACCCAAGCCGGACGCACCCGGCGCGTCGTCGCGCCAGGTGCCTCGGTGGCCGCCGGCTTCGGTGCCCTGGGCGATGAGGACGTCGGCGCCGAGCGCCACGGCCGCCTCGGCCTCCGTCGGGCTGGTCACCGTGACCCAGACCTCCGAGCCGACGGCGTGCAGCTGGTCGATGAGCGAGGCGCCGGGGCAGCCGAAGGTGAACGACACCGCGCCCACCGGCTCGGCGAGGAGCAGGCCGAGCTTCTCGTACCAGCGGTCGTCGTCGGCCCGGGGCGTGCCCAGTCCGACCCCGAGGCGCTCGGCCTCGGGTGCCAGCTCGGCGGCGTAGGCGTCGACCGCCGCGGGGTCTGCCGGCGCGCCGGGGACGAACAGGTTCACGGCGAACGGGTGCACCGTGAGCTCGCGGGTGCGGGCGATCCGCTCGGCCAGGGCGTCGGGTGCGAGGTAGCCGGCCGCGAGCGAGGCGAGCCCGCCGGCGTCGGCCACCGCGGCGGCGAGCTCGGGCGTGGACGGGCCGCCGGCCAGCGGGGCCAGGACGATCGGGTGCTCGGTCCGGTCCAGCAGCGCCATCGGACCGGCCTCAGGCGACGCCGAGCTCGGTGAGCACCCAGGCCAGGACGAACGCCTCGTCGCGCCACGCGTCGTAGCGGCCGGTGGGGCCGCCGTGGCCGGCGCCGAGCTCCACCTTGAACAGGGCGTCGTGGCCCTGGTCGCGCAGCCGGGCGACCCACTTGGCCGGCTCGTGGTAGCCGACCCGGGGGTCGTTCAGGCCGGCCGTGGCGAGGATGGCGGGGTACCGGGCGTCGGAGGCGGGGGCGACGTTCTCGTAGGGCGCGTACGCCTTCATCCACCCGTAGGCCTCCTCGGTGTGGAGCGGGTCGCCCCACTCCTCCCACTCGATCACGGTGAGGGGCAGCGACGGATCGAGCATCGTGGTGAGCGGGTCGACGAACGGCACCTCGGCCACCACGGCACGGAACCGCTCGGGCGCCAGGTTGGTGATGGCGCCCATGAGCAGGCCGCCGGCGGAGCCGCCCCGCGCGGCGAGGACCGACGGGTCGGTGCGGCCGCTGGCGATGAGGTGCTCGGCGCAGGCGACGAAGTCGGTGAACGAGTGGTGCTTGGCGCCGAACTTGCCGTCCTCGTACCAGTGCCGCCCCAGCTCGCCGCCGCCCCGCACGTGGGCGATGGCGAACGCGACGCCCCGGTCGAGGAGCGACAGCCGGGCGATGGAGAACCAGGGATCCATGCTCATCTCGTAGGCGCCGTACCCGTAGAGGAGGCACGGCGCCGGTCCGTCGGCGGGCACGGCGTCGGGCCGCCAGACCAGCGAGATCGGCACCTGGGTCCCGTCGGCTGCCGTCGCCCACTCGCGAGCCGAGGTGTACCGGCTGGGGTCGAAGTCGCCCAGGACCGGGAGCTGCTTGAGCACGGTGCGCTCGCCGGTGGCGATGACCTGCTCGAGCACCGAGGGCGGCGTGGTGAGGGACTGGTAGCTGAAGCGGTACGTGGCGGAGTCGAACGTGGGGTTGGCGCCGGGGCTGATCGTGCCGACGGCGTCGTCGGTGGCGAACGGCGTCGTGGCCCCGGTGGCGGGGTCGAGCAGCCAGATGGCGGTGAGCCCGTCGGTGCGCCCGTGGACGACGATGTGGCCGGCGAAGGTCTCGGCGCCGGAGAGGCGGGTGCCGGGTCGGTGGGGGAGGACCGGCTCCCACGCGTCGCGAGGTGCCACGGTCGTCGCGTCGAGCGGGGCGCGCCACAGGGCGAAGTCCTCCGCGCCGCCGTGGTTGCTGGTGACGTAGAGCCCGGTCGGGTGGTGGGCGACGGAGTACTCGACGCCCTGCTCCCGGGCCGCGACGACGACCGGGTCGGCGGCGGGCTGGTGCGCGTCGAGCAGCCAGCTCTCGCTGGTGATCGCGCTGCCGGCGCCGATGACCGCGACGTCGCCCGAGCGCGACGACCCGACCGACACGTGGAAGCGCTCGTCGTCGTCCCGGAACACCTCGACGTCGCGCTCGGGGTCGGTGCCGACCTCGTGGCGGAGCACCCGGTTGGGCCGGTGGGCGTCGTCGTCGAGCGTGTACCAGCAGGTCCGGGAGTCGGCGGCCCAGGCGAAGCCGTAGGAGACGGCGTCGATGGTCTCGGCCGACTCGTCGCCGTCGCGCAGGTCTCGGAACCGGAGGGCGTGGCGCTCGTCGCCGTCGCGGTCGATGGCGTAGGCCAGCCAGTTGCCGTCGGGGCTCACGTCGAGGACGCCGAGCCCCAGGTACTCGCCCTCGCCGGCGAGCTCGTTCGGGTCGAGGACGACCTGCTCCGCGGCGGGGTCGTCGACCCAGGCCGTGGTGGTGCCGTCGTCGGGGCGGCGGCAGTGGATCGGGTACGCCTTCCCCTCCTCGGTGCGGGTCAGGTACCACCAGGCGCCGTCGCGGACCGGGACGGACAGGTCGGTCTCCTGCGTGCGGTCCTTGATCTCGTCGAAGACGGCCTGGCGCAGGTCGGCCTGACCGGCCGTGGCGGCCTCGGTCCAGGCGTTCTCGGCCTCGAGGTGGGGCACCGTCTCCGGGTCCTCGGGATCGAGCAGCCACGCGTAGGGATCGGTGAAGGCGTCGCCGTGGAACGTGCGCTCGCTGGGCCGTTGCGAGGGGCGTGGGGCAGCGGTGGGCGCGGACGGGTCGGCGGGGGAGTCGGTCACGGCGCCGAGGCTACGGGCAGATGCCGGATACCCTCCGCGGATGGCCGTGTACGCCCTGGGTCACCAGGTCCCGCAGATCCACCCCGACGCCTACATCTCGCCGGAGGCGGTGATCATCGGCTCGGTGACTATCGGCGCCGAGAGCTCGGTGTGGCCGGGCGCGGTGTTGCGGGGCGACGACGGTGAGATCCACATCGGGGCGCGCACGTCGATCCAGGACGGGGCGATCATCCACACCACCCACTTCCAGCCCACGACCGTGGGCGACGAGTGCGTCGTCGGCCACCTGGCGCACCTCGAGGGCTGCATCATCCACGACGGGGCCCTGGTCGGCTCGGGCTCGGTCGTGCTGCACCGTGCGGTCGTGGAGACCGGCGCGCTGGTCGGGGCCGGCGCGGTCGTGTCGGGCGGCACCGTCGTCCCGTCTCGGGCGATGGCGCTCGGGATCCCCGCCAAGATCCGGCCCGATGCCGTCACCCCCGAGATGATCTCGCTCGGCATGCAGTCCTACGTGGACCGGGGCCACCGCTACCGCTCGGAGCTGCGCCGCCTGGACTAGCGGTTCCCGGAATCGGGAACGGGAATCCCTCAAGATCCGCCTCCGAGGAGACGATCCAGAGAAGACCGGGATGTCCCATGCAGCACGGCATCGGCTGGTGCTCCCCGCCGTTCGGGCCGGTCGAGCACGATCCTGAAGAAATCCTCCGCAGCCCGTATCCCGCGGCCGTCGCCGGACGCTGTCCTCAGCGAATGGTTCCTCCGTCCCGAAGGCCGCTGTCCGATGTCCCTCCTGCCTCCGCTCTCCCGATCGCTGCTGGCGATCGGGTCCGACCGTCCGGCGACCGCCGGCGCTCGGTCTGACGTGGACGCCGGCGATGTGTACCGGATGTTCGGCCCCTCGGTCCGCGGCTACCTGCGGGGCCAGGGCGTCGACGACCCGGACGACCTGCTGGGCGAGGTGTTCTTCCAGGTCACCCGGTCGCTCCCGCGCTTCGAGGGCGACGACGACGACCTGCGGCGCTGGCTGTTCACCATCGCCCGCAACCGCGTGATCGATGCGCGGCGCCGCCGGTCCCGCCGGCCCCGCACCGTGGCCCTCGGGTCGCACGACGTCGAGGTCGACGCGCCCGACGAGCCCGACGAGGAGCTGATCGCGGCGATGGGCGCCCTCACCGACGAGCAGCGCGAGGTCATCGCCCTCCGGTTCATCGCCGACCTGCCGCTCGAGGACGTGGCCCACCTCACCGGGCGCACGGTGGGTGCCACCAAGTCCATGCAGCACCGGGCGCTCGACCAGCTCGCCCGGCGCCTCGACGGACCGGGGGAGGGCGCATGACGGACCACGACGAGCTCGTCCAGCGCCTCCGGTCGATCGGCACGGCGCCGGTCCCACCGGCCGTCGAGCAGCGCTGCCTCGACGAGATCGAGCGCGGCCGGCGCGTCCGCCTGGGCCCGCCGCGCAAGCTGGCGGTGGCGGCGATGGTCGCCCTGCTCGCCGCCACGACGGGGCTGGCGGCGGCCGGCGCCCTGCCCGGACCGGCCCAGCACGCGGCCCACCAGGCGTTCGACGCGGTCGGCATCGGCATCCCCGATGAGGTGGACCACCCCGAGCCCTGCACGTCGGACTGCGACCGGGCCGACCTCGACGGGGTGACGGGGTCGTCCGGGGCCCCCGCACCCGGGAGCGCGGGGATGGCGGTCACCTCCGAGGCCGGCTCGCACCCGACCTCGGACCCGTCGTCCACGACCACGACCGGCTCCGACGCCACCAGCACCGGGGCCGACCCGGTCGACGCAACGGGCGTGCCGGCGACGACCCCCGCGGGCGCGGCCGGGTCGACGTCGATCCCCGGCGTGGGCGCGATCCCGGCCACGCCGGCGACCCCCGCCACGCCGGCCAACCCCGAGACGGGGACGCCAGCGGTCCCGGCCACCCCGGCCACGCCGGCCAAGCCGGTGCCGCCGTCCCACCCGCAGACGCCGGCCACCACCCGCCCGAACCCCCCGGTGACGCCGACGCACCCGACGAAGCCCACGCACCCGCCGAAGCCGACCCAGCCCACCAAGCCCACCCACACGGGACCGGGCAAGCCCGCCGCAGGAGGTGGCGCATGATCCCGTCCCCCCGAGCCCGAGCCGCCCGTCGTCGAGCCGGGGAGCGCGGCGCCGTCCTGGTGGAGTTCGCCCTGATCTTCCCGTTCCTCGCCATGTTGCTGTTCGGCATGCTCACCGGTGGGCTGGTCCTGAACCGGAGGATGGCGGTCACCCACGCGTCCCGGGAGGGCGCCCGCTACGGCGCCACCGTCGCCTCCGACCAGTGCATCCCCACCAGCAACTGCGGTGGACGGACCTGGGCCCAGCAGGTGCGCACCGCGACGGTGAACCGGGCAGAGGGGTCGGTGTCGGCGGCCGACGTGTGCGTCGCCCTCGTGGAGGGCCCGGGCACCGCGCCGGTCCCGCTGTCGCTCAACCACACCACCAACACCACGCTGACGCCGTGCTACGTCGACAAGAGCACCGACACGGGCAAGCGGGTGCAGGTCGTCATCACGTTCACCGACCGGATCCAGGCGGTCGTCACCAACGTGCCGGTCAAGGTCACCGCCCGCTCGACCTCGAAGCTCGAGCAGTGATCAGCCACCACCGCACCCCGCCCGCGCCGGCCCGGCGCGAGGAGCGGGGCACCATCCTCGTCATCACGGCGGTGGCGATGGTGGCGCTGCTGATCATGACCGGCCTCGTGATCGACCTGGGCTACACCCGAGGCGGGGCCGGGTTCGACCAGTCGGCGGCCGACCTGGCGGCCCTGGCGGGCGGCGAGGACCTGGCCAAGAAGCACTACGGCGACGCGTGCGCCGACATCGTCGCCTACATCAACACCAACACCCGCAGCTCACCCGGCCTGAACCCCACCTCCTTCTGCACCGGGTTCGACGCCACGGCGTGCAGCGGCGGCGCCCTGACCCAGGTCACCCCCAGCGAGACCGTGGGTCGCTACACCGTGCGCCTGCGGTTCCCCGTGCCCGACGCCGAGATCGCCGACCCCACGTTCGGCGCCGGCAACCTCGACGGCCTCCCGTGCGAGCGGATCACGGTGTCGATCACGTCGAAGGAGCCGTCGTTCTTCGGTGGCGTGATGGGGAAGGACTCCTACGAGGTGACGCGCAAGGCCACGGTCCGCGGCGGGGCGTCGCAGACGAGGCTGGTGCCGGCCCTGTGGCTCCTCGATCCCACCGGATGCGGCGTGCTGAACGTGCAGGGCGGCTCGAAGGTCACCGCCGGCGACGTGAGCGACCCCCAGCACATCAACCCGGGCGTGATCACCCTCGACTCGGACGGCTCCGGGGGCTGCAGCCCCCAGAACCCCACGCTCGTCGCCGGCGGCTCGGGGACCGAGGTGCGGGCCATCCCGCTCACCGCCGCGGCGGGCGGCCCGGCGAACGCCAAGGGCGCCATCACCCTCCGGGCCCTGCCCTACGGCGCCACGTCGTGCACCGGCACCACCGCGTGCGACCAGAGCGCGGTGGGCACCCAGGTCCTGCCGCAGCCCACCGCCGCCACCGAGCGGTCCACCCGGGCGCCGGTGGACTGGGCCTGGAACTGCAAGAGCACGTACCCGCCGTACTTCGGCATCACCGTCGAGGGCTGCCCCAACACGGCGATCCAGGGACCGTTCATCGACCGGCTCCGCGCCGGCATCGGGACCTCCGGGGCGATCTCCGGGTTCCAGCGCTGGAGCACGAACTACGGCTGCAGCCCGAGCGGCAACATCACCGTCATCGGCAACTGGTGGGTGGATTGCGGCACGCCCAACGGCCTGTCCCTCACGAACGGCACGACGGTCACGTTCGCCGGCGGGAACGTCGTGTTCGACGGCGGCGTGAAGCTGAACGGCGGCGCCGTCCTCAACTTCAACACCAGCAACGCCACCAGCACCCTGCCTCCGGGCTGCACGCAAGCCAGCCCCACCGCACCGTGCCTCACGGCATCCAGTGCGCGCGCGGCGTTCGTCTACGTGCGCAAGGGGGACTGGAACATGGGCGGGGGCAGGCTGAACGCGCGCAACACCGCCGTGTACCTCGGAACGACCTCGGTCCTGAAGGGCTCGGGCGGTTCACCGCCGGCCTGGTCCGCCCCGAGCGAAGGACCCTTCGCCGGCCTCGCGCTGTGGGCCGAGGCCCCAGGCGCCTACACCATCTCCGGCGGCGCTGGCGTCACGCTGCGAGGCACCTTCTTCACGCCGTTCGCCGACGAGCTCACCCTCACCGGCGGCGGCAACTGGGGCCAGCAGAACGCCCAGTTCATCTCCTACCGGCTCAAGGTCACCGGCGGCAGCGTGCTCACGATGGCCCCGGACCCGACGTCCGCGGTGATCCTCCCGCCCTCGGCGGCCACGCTCATCCGCTAGCCCGCCGGCCGCGATCGCCCGGGTCGGGTTCGCCGCCTCGATGCCCGGGCGGCCGTCCGTGCCGCCACCCGACGACGAGGTCCGGTGGCGGCACGGCTCGGTCTGATCCGGTCCCCGGCGGCCTCCACCCGGCGCCGGGGATCCGATCAGCGGACGGCGGCGCCGTCGGTCTCGAGCAGGGTGACGATGCCGTGGGCGGCTTCGCGTCGCGCCCACTTGGCGATGGTGGCGTCGCTGGTCAGCAGCACGATCTGGGTGCGGCTGGAGAGGCGCACGATCAGGTCGAGGAGCTTGAACAGCTCACCGGCCCCGACGTCCACCAGGGCATCGTCGATGATCAGCGGGAGCGCTTCTTCGGTCTCGCCCAAGAACGTGGTCCGGGCGATGCGGTCGGCGACGCGGCGGCGCACGGCCGTCGGGCCCTCGGTGAGCGCGGTGCGCTCCTCCTCGAGGATCCGCACCCGCTCCGCGGCGAGCGTGGCCCGGCGCTGGACGTCGCCGAGGTCCGGCCCCCGGGTGGACGCGAGCTGCTCGGCGAGCGCCCGGCGGCGATCCATCTGCCGGGCCGGGTCGGCGGGCGCCTCGGTCGGGTCCGGGGTGAGGTCCCAGCTCAGACGGCGGTGGCGGGCCACGGTGGCGCCGAGCTCGGCGATCTCGGCCTCGAGCTCGTCGCGCGCCCGGGTGTCTGCGGCGGCCAGGCGCCGGCGACGGGCGGCCTCGACCGAGGCGATGGCCCGGCCCAGGCGCCCGGCGAGGTCGTCCCCGTCGTCGAACCCCAGCTGGCAGAGCAGGTGGTCGAGGGTGGTGCCGGTGCTGGCGGCCAGCGTCTGGTGCTCGCGCAGGGCGATCGCCTTGCGCGCGAAGCGGCCGGCGGCCGAGCGCTGCGCCAGCACCGCACGGATCTGCGACGGGTCGAGGTCTGCGGCGCCGTCCCCGGTGAGGCCGTAGGCCTCGAGGCCCTCCTCCAGCTCGCGGCGGGCGTCGGCCTCCTGCTCCCGGGCGGCGGCGAGGGCGTCGCGAGCGCCCCGCTCGCGGGCGGTGCGGGCCTTGGGGTCGGTGGCGGCGGCGTAGGCCACGATCGCCTTGCGGCGCTCGCCGGCGGCCTCGAGCGAGGTGCCGTCGGTCAGCTCCTCCCAGTCCAGCCGGGTGCTGGCGTGGCGGTGCACGGCCGAGTCCAGCTGCTTGCGGTCGCTGGGCTGCATGACGTCGTCGATCCGGCGCAGGTGGAGCCCGAGCCAGGAGCCGGCGTCGGCGTGGCCCAGCGCCATCTCCTCCTCGCGCTCGGCGGTGGCCAGGTCCTTGCGGGGGATGACCAGGAGCCAGTAGCCGAGGCCCACGGCGGCGGCCAGCATCGGGATGCCGACGAAGACCGAGAGCGACTGGCCGGCCAGGAGGGCGCCGACGGCGAGCAGCGACGGGCCGAGGATGCCGGCGTGGAAGCGGCGGTCGACCTCGCGCTGGCAGCGGACGACCTCGCGGTGGGCCACCTCGATCTCGGACTCGACCTCGGGATCGGTCTCGTCCTCGCGGTCGGCGAGCTGCGCCTCGTAGGCCACCCGAGCTTCGACGGCGGCGTCGTACGCCGCCCAGAGCGCGTCCTGGTCGAGCTGGGCGAGCTGGTACACGACGCCGTCACCGGGGTCGGCGGGCTCGTCGAGCGCGGTGGCGAGCGATGCCTCGCACGCGGCGGTGATCTGGGCGGTGGCCTCCAGGGCGGCGACCTTGCCGTCGAAGTCGGCGGGGAGGTCGTCGGGGGTCACGGCGACCCGGGCCAGGTCGGCGTCGCTCACGGGCGGGAGCGGTCCGAGGACCTCGCCCAGCTCGACGGCGGCGGTGCTGGCCTCCGCCCACGCTTCGCCGGCGTCGCGGAGCTGCTCGACCGCGGCCAGGAGGCGGTCGTCGGCCGCGGCGTCGTCTTCGTCGCCGGGGAGGTCGAGCGCGGCGAGCTCGGCCCGGAGCTCGTCGAGCTGGTTGCGCTGGCCGATCCACTCCCACCGGGCGGTGGCCTCGGGTGCGAGCGCGATCGCCTCGTCGAGCTGGGCCAGCTCGGCGCGCATCGCCTGGACGTGCACGACGTAGGTGGTGGCCTCGTCCTCCTCGGCCGCCAGCTGCTCGACCGCGGCGCGAGCGGCCACCAGGTCGGCTTCGATGGCGTCGGCGGGGCGTCGGTCGCCGAGGCCCAGGTCGCCCCGGCGCAGCGTCACCAGCTGGCTGATCACGACCGGGTCGGTGCCGAGAAGCTGGCTGAGCGACGGTGCCGTCGCCCCGTTGTCGGCGTAGGTGGCGCCCATGCGGTCGGCGAAGACCCGTCGTCCGGTCTCGTCGACGAACACGACCGACGCGTTCGGCACGCGGCCGGCCATGGCGTCGAGGAGCGTGTTGAGCATGCCCTCGCGCTCGACCTCGGCGAGGCCGGCCAGGACCGTGACCCGGGGGGCGAACTGGACGGTGAAGTTGTCACTCGGTCCGAAGAGGACCAGCTGCTCGAGGCGCACGTGGGGGACCTCTCCCGTCGCCGGGATGCTCGAGGGGGGATGGGGCACCGGCCCCCGCCGGACCGGTGGTCAGGAAGTGCTGACCCCTGGTGCATCGGCGTTCTCGAGCCTCGGGTTGAGCGCGTTTCTGGCTCACGGTGCCCCGAAACGATGAGGTTGAGCCATATGGCCCACCACTACCCTTGACCCGGCGGTCAAGGTCCCCGGGAGCAACAGCCATCAGTCGACGATCCCCTTCCGAACCGAGTGCCGTGAGCGATGGCTGGCGGCTCATCCGGCGCCAGCTGTGGACGCAGCGGTGGGGCATCGCGTTCGGGGCGTTCGTGGCGCTGGCCTGGACCGCGGCGAAGGTGTCGGTGCCGGCGCTGGTCGCCCTGGCCATCGACGAGGGCATGCAGCCGAAGGACGAGGGCGCGGTCATGCACTACGCCCTGCTCATCGCCCTCGCCGGCGTGTTCGTCGCCACCTTCACCGGCCTCCGCCGGTACTCGGCGTTCCGCGAGGCCCGCAAGACCGAGGCGGTCCTGCGCGACCGGCTGTTCGCCCACCTCCAGCGCCTGCACTTCGCCTTCCACGACAGCCAGCAGACCGGCCAGCTCATGAGCCGGGCCAACAACGACCTCCAGCAGATCCAGAACGCCGTCGTGCTGGTGCCGCTCACCATCGCCAACCTGGCCACCGTCGCCGCGGTCACGGTGATCCTGGCGCTCACCGACCCGGTGCTCACCGTGCTCGCCCTCGGGTCCCTGCCGGCGGTCAACGTCCTCGCCAAGAAGTTCGCCAGCAAGCTCCAGCCCACGATGACCGCGGTCCAGCAGGAGTCGGCCGAGCTGTCCGCCGTGGTCGAGGAGACGGTCGCCGGCATCCGGGTGGTGAAGGGGTTCGCCGCCGAGGACACGCAGGCCAGCCGGCTCTCGTCGGAGGCCGACGACCTCTACGAGGTCTCCATGGAGGCGGCCCGCATCCGCTCCGCCTACTGGCCGGCGCTCGAGGTGATCCCGAGCATCGGCCTGATCATGGTGCTGGCCTACGGCGGCCACCAGGTCATGAACGGCAACCTGGCGCTCGGGGACCTGGTGGCGTTCAACGCCTACGTCGTGCTCCTGGTGTGGCCGCTGCGGATGCTCGGGTGGATCGTGGCCATGTCGCAGCGGGCCGCGGCCTCGGCCCAGCGGGTGCACGAGATCCTCGCCACCGAGCCCCTGGTGGTCGACCCGCCGAACCCGGTGGCGCTGCCGTCCACGGGCGGCGACGTGCGCTTCCAGTCGGTCACGTTCCACTACGCGGGCAACGACCACGCCGTGCTCGACGGGTTGGACCTCCACATCCCTGCCGGCCAGTCCGTCGCCCTGGTGGGGGCCACGGCCAGCGGGAAATCCACCGCCGCCAAGCTCATCTCCCGCTTCTACGACGTGAGCGGGGGTGCCGTGCTGCTCGACGGCATCGACGTCCGGCAGCTGCGGCTGGCCGAGCTCCGCGGCGCCGTCGGCCTGGTGTTCGAGGAGACGTTCCTGTTCTCGGACACCATCGCCGCCAACATCGCCTTCGCCGATGCCGACGCCTCCATCGACGACATCGAGCGGGCTGCCCGGCTCGCCGGGGCCCACCAGTTCATCACCGAGCTCGACCACGGCTACGACACCGAGATCGGCGAGCGGGGGTTCTCGCTGTCGGGCGGCCAGCGCCAGCGCATCGCCATCGCCCGGGCGATCCTGGCCGACCCCCGCGTGCTGATCCTCGACGACGCCACCTCTGCGGTCGACCCCACCAAGGAGCACGAGATCCGCGACGCCCTCGGCGAGGTCATGCGCGAGCGCACCACCGTCGTCATCGCCCACCGGCCGGCCACCATCGCCCTGGCCGAGCGGGTGGTGCTGATCGGCGACGGCCGCGTCCTCGCCGACGGCACCCACGAGGGGCTCCTGCGCACCAGCGAGGCCTACCGGCAGGTCCTCGCCTCGGCTGCGGCCGACGAGGAGCAGGCGCGACACGCCGCGCTCGAGGGAGAGGGGGTGGTGGCGCCGTGATGCCGATGTCGGCCGTCGACGAGGACTCGAAGCTGGACCGCCGCCAGGCCGCCCAGGTCCTGCGCCGTGCCTTCCGCATGCTCCGCCCCTACCGGCGCGACGTCATCGGTGCCGGGGTGCTCGTCACCATCTCCACCCTCGCCGTGCTGGCCGGTCCGCTGCTGCTCAAGTTCGCCATCGACCACGGGATCTCCGAGGGCGACCAGCAGGTCGTCAACCTCTGCGTCGTCCTGTTCATCGTGGTCGCCGGCATCGCCTACGTCGCCAGCCGCATCCAGGTGGTGCTGATCAGCCGCGCGGGCGAGGGGTTCCTCCGCGACCTCCGCAACCGGGTGTTCGACCACCTGCTGAAGCTGTCGATGCCGTTCTACGACCGGGAGAAGGCCGGCGTCGTCGTCAGCCGCATGACGTCCGACGTCGACTCGCTCCAGGAGCTCATCCAGCAGGGCCTGCTCCAGCTCCTGGCCAGCATGCTGCTCATCGTCGGCTCGGTGATCCTGCTGGGCATCGTGTCGTGGCAGCTGCTGCTGGTCTGCCTGATCCCGGTGCCGTTCGTGGTGCTGGCGTCGATCAAGTTCCAGCGCGACTCGAACGAGGCCTACCTGACCGTCCGCGACCGCATCGGCCTCACCCTGTCGTCGCTCCAGGAGGGGATCAGCGGCGTCCGGGTCATCCAGGCCTACGGCCGCGAGGACGTCGAGATCGGCCGCTTCGAGAGCCGGAACAACAGCCTCTACCGGGCCCACATGAAGTCGGTGTTCGTCCAGGCCTGGTACCTGCCGGTCATCGAGGGCGCCGCGGTCGGCTGCACCGCGCTGGTGGTGGCCATCGGCGGGAAGATGGTCATCAGCGGGGCGGCCCCGGTGGGCACCGTGGCCTTCTTCGTCCTCACGCTGTCGAACCTGTTCGAGCCGCTCCAGCAGCTGTCCCAGCTGTTCAACACCGTGCAGTCCTCGGGCGCCGCCCTCCAGAAGCTGTTCGAGCTGCTCGACACGCCGGTCGACCTCGAGGAGCGCCCGGACGCCGTGGAGCTCCCCAGCCACGGCGAGCTGCGCGTCGAGGGCCTCTCGTTCGCCTACGGGTCCGGTCCGCCGGTGCTGTCCGACGTCGACCTCGTGCTGCCGGAGGGGGAGAAGCTGGCGCTCGTCGGGCCCACGGGGGCCGGCAAGTCCACGCTCGCCAAGCTCATGGCCCGGCTCTACGACCCCACCGACGGGCGGGTCACGTTCGGCGGGACCGACCTGCGGGACGCCCAGCTGCGCTCCCTGCGGACCAAGATCACCGTGGTGCCGCAGGAGGGCTACCTCTTCCACGGCACCATCCGCGACAACGTGCGCATCGGCCGGCCCGACGCCACCGACGCCGAGGTCGAGGCCGCCCTGGAGTCGCTCGGGCTGCTCGCCCGCTTCGCCTCCCAGGCCGATGGCCTGGACACCGAGGTCAACGAGCGGGGCTCGTCGCTGTCGGCGGGGGAGCGGCAGCTGGTGTCGCTGGCCCGTGCCGCCCTGGCCGACCCGGCCGTGCTGGTCCTCGACGAGGCGACGTCGTCGCTCGACCCCGGCACCGAGGTCCTGGTCGAGACGGCCCTCGAACGGCTGGTGAAGGGCCGGACCGTGATCGTGATCGCCCACCGGCTCACCACTGCGGAGCGGTCCGACCGGGTGGGCGTGGTGGCCGACGGCCACCTGGCCGAGCTCGGCACCCACACCGAGCTCGTCGCCCAGGGCGGGCACTACGCCCACCTCTACCTCAGCTGGGTCCACGGCCTCGCCGCATCGGGCTGAGCCGGCTCGGGCGGCGCAGGGTCAGCGGCGGCCGGAGGGCAGCGATGCGGCCCGGTCGGCGGCGGCGAGCTGGTCGGCGAGGGCGGCGATGCGCCCGGGGTCGTCGACCAGCCCGATGGTGACCCGCACGTGGCCGGCGTCGGGGCGGACCTGGAACGGCGCCCCCGGCGCCACCCCGATGCCCTGGGCGGCGAGGGCGATCGTGGTGGAGCGCTCGTCGGCCACCGGGACCCACTGGTTGATCCCGTCGGTCCCCGGGGCGGCGAACCCGTGCTCGCCGAGCGCACCGGCGAAGGTGGAGCGACGGTCGGCGTACGCGGTCCGGGCCTGGGCGATCTGGTCGATCGTGCGGGCGTCGCGGAGCATCCCGAGCAGGACCGCCTGGAGGATCCGGCTGCTCCAGCCGGGGCCGAGCAGCCGTCGGGCGGCCACCGCGTCGACGACGTCGCCGGCCCCGCCGACGGCCGCCAGGCGCAGGTCGGGGCCGTGGCTCTTGGAGAAGCTGCGGACGTGCACGGTCTGGCCGGGGAGCCAGGTGCCCACGCTGACCGGCGGGGCGGTGGCGATGTCGCCGATGTGGTCGTCCTCGACCACCACGGCCGAGGTGCCCTTGAGCAGCTTGGCCACGGCTCGGGCCCGGCGGCCCGAGGTGGTGATCCCGCTGGGGTTCTGGGCCCGGGGCTGCAGGAACACCATCGAGGGCTGCTGGGCGAGCGCGGCCTCGAGGCCGGCGATCGAGATGCCCTCGTCGTCGAGGTCGACGCCGATGACCTCGGCGCCCAGCTGGTCGAGCAGGTCGAGGACCGGCGGGAACGTGGGGTGCTCGACGACCACCCGGTCGCCGAGGCGGACCACGACCTGGGCGATCCGGTCGATCGCGTCCATGGCCCCGTCGACGACCGTCAGGGACTCGGGCTTGAACGGCCACACGCTGCGCAGGGACTCCTCGAGGGCGGGGAGGACCGGCGGATCGAGGTACGAGCTGGTGAGGTTCTGGCGGGCGACGAGGGCCACGATCGGGCCGAGGTCGGGGAGCAGGGCGGGGTCCGGCGTACCCGTGGACAGGTCCAGGGCGAAGTGCCCGGGGCCCTCGGTGACCCGGCGGTAGCGGTGGCCGGCACCGGGTCCGGGGACCTGGCGCACGAACGTGCCGTTGCGGCCCTTGGCCTCGATGGCCCCGACCGCGGCGAGGATGCGCCAGGCCTCGCTGACCGTCGTGGGGGAGACGTCGAGCTCGTTCGCCAGCGCCCGGACGGTGGGGAGGCGGGACCCGACGTCGAGCTCGCCCGCGGTGATGAGCCGGCCGATGCCCGCGGCGATGCCCTGGGCGTTGCGGGTCTCGATGGCGCTGGCGAGGTCGGGGGCCACGGTGCTCCTCGTTCCGGGGTGGACGCATTGTACGGTAACAAACAACGGATTGTTCGCACCACTCTGGCTCATTAGGGTGGCGCGCCGTGGGCGCCTCCGCCGTCGGGGCGGGGCCGACCGGAGGAGCAGCCGTGAAGCGCATCAGCCACTGGATCGACGGCCAGGTCGTCGCCGGCACGTCGGGTCGCGAGGGCGTCGTGTGGAACCCGGCCACGGGCGAGCAGCAGGCCGCCGTCGACCTGGCGTCGGCCGCCGAGCTCGACGCCGCGGTCGCGGTCGCCAAGGCTGCCCAGCCGGCGTGGCGGGCCACCGGGCTCTCCCGTCGGGCCGAGATCATGTTCCGCATGCGCGACCTGGTCGACGCCAACCGCAAGGAGATCGCGTCGCTCGTCACCGCCGAGCACGGCAAGGTCCTGTCGGACGCGCTGGGCGAGGTCGCCCGGGGTCTGGAGAACGTCGAGTTCGCCACCGGCATCCCGAACCTGCTGAAGGGCGGGTTCACCGAGCAGGCCGCCACCGGCGTCGACGTGTACAGCATCCGCCAGCCGCTCGGCGTCGTGGCCGGCATCACGCCGTTCAACTTCCCGGCGATGGTCCCCATGTGGATGTTCGCCAACGCCCTCGCGTGCGGCAACGCCTTCATCCTGAAGCCGTCCGAGAAGGACCCGTCCACCGCGCTGTTCCTGGCGGAGCTGCTCGCCCAGGCCGGGCTGCCCGCCGGCGTGTTCAACGTCGTCAACGGTGACAAGGAGGCGGTCGACGCCATCCTCCACCACCCGGACGTCGCCGCGGTCAGCTTCGTCGGCAGCACCCCGATCGCCCGGTACATCTACGAGACCGGCACCCAGCAGGGGAAGCGGGTCCAGGCCCTGGGCGGCGCCAAGAACCACATGCTCGTGCTGCCCGACGCCGACCTCGACATGGCCGCCGACGCCGCGGTCAGCGCCGCGTACGGCTCGGCCGGGGAGCGGTGCATGGCGGTGTCGGTCGTGCTGGCGATGGACTCGGTGGCCGATGCCCTGATCGAGAAGGTCCAGGAGCGCATCTCCGCCATCAGGGTGGGCGCGGGCACCGAGCCCGACTCGGAGATGGGGCCGCTCATCACCGGCGAGCACCGCGACAAGGTGGCGGGCTACGTCACCGGCGCTGCGGGCGAGGGCGCGACCGTCGTCGTCGACGGCACCGCCGACGTCCCGGCGGGCGACGGCTTCTTCCTCAACCCCACCCTCCTCGACGACGTGAGGCCGGGCATGGCCTGCTACGACGACGAGATCTTCGGCCCGGTCCTCGCCGTCACGCGCATCGGCTCGTACGACGAGGGCCTGCAGCTCATCAACTCGAACCCCTACGGCAACGGCGTCGCCCTGTTCACCCGCGACGGCGGCGTCGCCCGCCAGTTCCAGTTCGACGTCGAGGTCGGCATGGTCGGCATCAACGTCCCGATCCCGGTGCCGGTCAGCTACTACAGCTTCGGCGGCTGGAAGGCCTCGCTCTTCGGCGACCAGCACATGTACGGACCCGAGGGCATCAACTTCTTCACCCGCTCCAAGGTGGTCACCAGCCGCTGGCCCGACCCGGCCACGAGCAGCGTCGACCTCGGCTTCCCCGAGAACCGCTAGTCCCCGGCTTGCGGCGCACCACACCTCGAATCAGGTCACCTGAGCCGCGTGGCGCGGCACGGAAGACCCGATTCGCGGCCAGGGGACGACGCCCCTGGCCGATCGGCTAGCTGTAGATCCCAGGAGCGTTAGTCATCCTGCTCGATGCGGGTGATGGGCGGCTTGTGGCCGAGGGCGCTGTGGGGTCGCTTGTTGTTGTAGTAGTCGAGCCAGGCCGGGAGCACGTTTCTGCGG
>Ga0182736_1001428_pt1 | contig 23440 bp, 15 predicted proteins | sample eDN5th30CKraftBY_FD_128882 | JGI IMG/M metagenome (GOLD analysis project Ga0182736, IMG submission 128882) | Enriched backyard soil microbial communities from Emeryville, California, USA - eDNA 5th pass 30_C Kraft BY (version 2) (version 2) | ecosystem: Environmental > Terrestrial > Soil >... | reverse complement strand
GTAGAGATCGTCATCGACGCGGGGAGCGGCACCACCCGCACCTACGACGTCGTGGCGACGCGTGCCGGGCGCCGGGTCGAGACCGTCCACGGCCGGGGCGTCGTCGAGGTCAGCGAGGTCACACGCGGCGGCACCACCGTCCGCACGGCCCGCTTCCTGGCCAACCGCGTGCTGGCACTCGTCGAGCACCCGGCCGCCGACGTGCCCGTCGCCGAGGAGATCACACCCGCCCTCCGCTCGGCCTGACCCGCACGACCAGGCACACTTTTCCCACGATGTCCTCCACCCGAGCCACCGACGCGCGCCGCGAGCGTCCCGCCGGTGACCCCCACGGTCCCGCCGTCCCTCCGGACACCGAGTCCGGCCCCCCAGGGGACGGCCGCCCGACCCGCGCCCGGCGTCCGCGCCGCCGCGGGTCCCGGGGCCGGAGCGCACCCTCCGGGGGCAACGCGCCCGGCCCCGCCGACACACCCTCCGGCGACCCCGCCCGGGGCGCCGCACCGACGGCGTCCCCCGCGCAGGGGCGCAACCGGTCCGCCCGTACGGGCGAGCCGACCGCGCCGCCGCTCCCCGACGAGGTCCTCGCCGATCTCGAGGACCGCATCCGGGCCCTCCCGCCCGACGACTCGCACCGCCTCGGCCGCAGGCTGGCCGGCGCCCGCCGCTCCGGGAACGGGACGGCGCAGGAGGCCGTCGCGCACTCGGTCGCGACCGCCGAGCACCGCCTCGAACGCCGACGCGCCGCCGTGCCGCGGATCGTCTACCCCGAGGCGCTGCCGGTCAGCGCCCGGCGCGACGACATCGCCGCCGCCATCCGCGACCACCAGGTCGTGATCGTCGCCGGCGAGACCGGCTCCGGGAAGACCACGCAGCTCCCCAAGATCTGCCTCGAGCTGGGCCGCGGCGTCACCGGGATGATCGGTCACACCCAGCCGCGGCGGCTGGCCGCGCGCACCGTCGCCGCCCGCATCGCCGAGGAGCTGGGCACCGAGCTGGGCGACGTCGTCGGCTGGAAGGTGCGGTTCACCGACCAGGTCGGCGACCGCACGATGGTCAAGCTCATGACCGACGGCATCCTGCTCGCCGAGCTGGCGGGCGACCGCATGCTGCGCCGCTACGACACGCTGATCATCGACGAGGCGCACGAGCGCAGCCTCAACATCGACTTCATCCTCGGCTACCTCACACGGCTGCTCCCGCAGCGTCCGGACCTCAAGGTCATCATCACGTCGGCGACGATCGACCCGGAGCGCTTCGCCCGGCACTTCGCCGCCGACGGCGAGCCGGCCCCGATCGTCGAGGTCTCCGGCCGCTCCTATCCGGTCGAGATCCGCTACCGGCCCGTCGTCGACCCCGACGACCCGGACGCCGATCCCGACCGCGAGGAGCTCGACGCGATCGGCGACGCCGTCGCCGAGCTGCAGCGCGAGGGCCCCGGCGACATCCTCGTCTTCCTGCCCGGCGAACGCGAGATCCGCGACACCGAGCAGGCGCTGGCCGCGCTCTCCTTGCGCAACACCGAGATCCTGCCGCTCTACGCCCGCCTCACGACGGCCGAGCAGCACCGCGTCTTCGCCCCGCACCCGGGCAACCGGATCGTGCTCGCCACCAACGTCGCCGAGACGTCGCTGACGGTCCCCGGCATCAGGTACGTGATCGACACGGGCACGGCCCGCATCTCGCGGTACTCGCGGCGGCTCAAGGTGCAGCGGCTGCCGATCGAGAAGGTGTCGCAGGCCTCGGCCAACCAGCGCGCAGGCCGTTGCGGCCGCACGTCCGACGGCATCTGCATCCGGCTGTACTCCGAGGACGACTTCGACGCGCGCCCCGAGTTCACCGACCCGGAGATCCTGCGCACCAACCTCGCGTCCGTGGTGCTGCAGATGATCGCACTCGACCTGGGCGAGATCGCCGACTTCCCCTTCGTCGAGCCCCCCGACCCGCGCTCGGTCGCCGACGGTCTGGCGCTGCTGCACGAGCTCGGCGCCCTCGAACCCGGCCGGCGGTCACTGACGTCGATCGGGCAGTCGTTGTCCCGCTTGCCCGTCGACCCACGGCTGGGCCGGATGCTCGTCGAGGCGCACCGCGCGGGCTGTCTGCGCGAGGTGCTCGTCATCGCCGCCGCACTGTCGGTGCAGGACCCGCGTGAGCGGCCCACCGAGCAGCGCCAGGCCGCCGATGCCGCGCACGCCCGCTTCGCCGCCGACGGCTCCGACTTCCTCGCGTTCCTGCGGTTGTGGGACTACCTCGCCGAGCAGCGGGAGGCCTTGTCGGGCAATCGGTTCCGTCGTCGGCTGCGCGAGGAGTTCCTGCACTACCTGCGGGTGCGCGAATGGTGGGACCTGCACGGCCAGCTGCGCCAGGCCGCACGCTCGGCCGGGATGGCGCCGACGGAGGGCGACGACGACTGGCCCGCCGCGGCCGACCGCATCCACACCGCCGTGCTCTCCGGGCTGCTCTCCCAGGTCGGCATGCTCGACCCCGTCGACGAGAAGGCCGGCAACGAGAAGGCCGGCAACGGGCGGGACCGCCGCGCGCAGCGGGAGTACCTCGGCGCGCGCGGGGCCAAGTTCGCGATCTGGCCCGGATCGGCGTTGGCGCGCAAGAACCCGCGCTGGGTGATGGCCGCCGAGCTCGTCGAGACCTCGCGGCTGTGGGCGCGGACCGTCGCCCCCATCAAGCCCGAGTGGATCGAGCCGCTCGCCGGACATCTCGTCAAGAAGACGCATTCCGAGCCGCACTGGTCGCGCAAGCGCGGCTCGGCCGTCGCGACCGAACGGGTGACCCTGCACGGCATCCCCGTCGTCGCGAACCGGACCGTCGACCTCGGCCGCATCGACCCCGAGCTCGCGCGCGACCTGTTCATCCGGCACGCGCTCGTCGAGGGCGACTGGGAGACGCGGCACCGGTTCTTCCGCGCCAACCGCGAGCTGCTCGACGACGCCGAGGACCTCGAGCACCGCGCCCGCCGCCGCGACCTCGTCGTCGACGAGGAGGTGCTCGTCGCGTTCTACGACGCGAGGGTCCCGTCCAAGGTCGTGTCGGGCAGGCACTTCGACGCGTGGTGGAAGCGCGAGTCGCGCCGCGACCCGCACCTGCTCGACTTCACCCCCGAGTTCCTGGCGACGTCGACCGCCGCCGAGGTCGACCGTGCCGCCTACCCGGACCACGTCGAGGCGGGCGGGCTCACCCTGCCGCTCTCCTACGCCTTCGAGCCGGGGCGCCACGACGACGGCGTGACCGTCGACGTGCCCGTCGCCGCCCTCCAGCAGATCGACCCGACGCCGTTCACCTGGCAGGTGCCGGGGCTGCGCGAGGAGCTCGTGACCGCGCTCATCAAGACACTGCCGCGCACCCTGCGTCGCCAGTTCGCGCCGGCGCCCGACCACGCCCGCGCCGTGCTGGCCCGACTGCAGGTCGGCGACGAGCCCCTGCTCGACGGGCTGGAACGCGAGCTGGGTCGCATGCGCGGCATCACGATCCCGCGCGACGCCTGGGAGCTCGACCGCCTCCCCGACCACCTCACCGTCACTTTCCGGGTGATCGACGAGAACGGCGCCGAGCTGGCCCGGGGTACCGACCTCGACGCGCTGCGCGACCGACTGGCCCCCAAGGTCCGCGAGGAGATCGCCGCCGCGGGCGCCGGCGTCGAACGGACCGGACTGACGACGTGGTCGATCGGCGACCTGCCTCGCGAGCTGGCGATCCGCCGGGGGCGCAACGTCGTCACCGGGTATCCGGGGCTCGTCGACCGCGGCGCGAGCGTCGACGTCCGGGTCTTCGCGACCGTCGCCGAGCGCGACGCCGCGCACCGCCGCGGGCTGCGCCGGCTGCTGCTGTCGGAGACCCCGTCACCGGTGCGGCAGGTGACCCGCGAGCTCGACAACGCCGCCAGGCTCACGCTGTCGCGCAACCCCCACGGCAGCGTCCCCGCGCTGCTCGACGACTGCGTCACCGCCGCCGCCGACCACCTGGTCGCCCGCGCCGGCGGACCCGTCTTCGACGAGGCCGGGTACGACCGGCTCCGGACCATCCTGCGGGCCCATCTGGCCGGGACGACGGTCAAGACCCTCGACGCGGTCCGCGTCGTGCTCGACCACTGGCACCGGGTGCAGGCGATGCTCGCCGACATGACCGCGCCGCCGCTCGCGGCGGGGGTGGCCGACGTCCGCGCCCAGCTGGCCGAGCTCACCGGGCCGGGGTTCGTCACGGCCGCGGGGCCCACCCGGCTGGCCGACGTGGCCCGCTATGTCCAGGGCATCGCGGTGCGGCTGGAGAAGCTGCGCGTCGACCCCGCCCGCGACGCCGCCTGGACCGCCGAGGTCCGGGTGGTCGCCGACGAGTACGACGCCGACCTCGCCGGCCTCCCCGCGGGCACCGACCCGCCGCCCGAGCTGCAGGAGGTGCGCTGGATGATCGAGGAGCTGCGCATCTCGCTCTACGCACACCCCATGCGGACGCGCCGTCCCGTCTCGATCAAGCGCATCCAGCGCGCCCTCGACGACGTCCCCGCCTGATCCCGGCCCGGCCGTCCGCTGGGCTCGACGGGGGATCGACCCGGGTCACGCCTGCCAGGGTGCCTCCTCGCGGGCGGAGACCGCGGCCGCCACGCACACGGCGAGCAGCAGGACCAGGACGACGGCCAGCGCGAGGCGCACGGTCGCGTGCAGGACCAGCAGCGCCCCGACGGTGGCGCCGAGGAACATCGTCGCCATCACCACCAGCCGGCGCAGCCCGGACTCGGCGAACTTGTCGTGGTCGGCGGTGATGCCGATGAGCGTCATCGTCAGCAGCGTCGTCATCATGTCGGGGACGGCCGCCCGACGGGCGGTGACGTTCCGCACCGCCATGGCGATCGCCGCGATCCCGACGACGATCGTCCCGGCGACGGGGCCGTCCTCGCGCAGGTGCACGAAGAGCGAGATGACCAGGCACACGCCGATGAGCAGGCTCTCCACGGCGACCGCGTTGCGCAGCAGGAGCGGCCGGCTCCGGCCCCACCGGTCGACCAGTCGGCCCGCGAGCACGGCCCCGACGACGAAGCCGGCCAGCGCGCAGGCCGAGTTGCGCAGCGAGAAGCCGGGGGCCCCGGCGATGGCGAACCCGATGAAGACGACGTTGCCGGTCATGTTCGCGACGAACACCCGGCCGAGGGCGAGGATGCTGATCGCGTCGATCAGGCCGGAGACGAACGTCAGGACGAGCAGCATGGCGGGCAACGGCCCATGACGCTCGTCCGCGAGGAAGTTGGGCCGGTCCACTGTGGCAGTGAACCAGCGGCATCACCGCGCGGACAGCCCCGCACTGTGCGAGCCTTTCCGGATGGCCGAGTACGCGCACCTGGGCGAGGCGCTGGGGACCGACTTCTTCTCGGTGCGCGAGCAGTTCACCGCCGAGCAGTGGGACCGCTTCGCGACGACCCGCACGTTCGTCGACACGGAGGTGCTGCCCGGGGTCGGGGACCTCTGGGAGCGCGCGGAGCTGCCGTGGAAGCTGATCCGCAGGCTGCCCGAGCTGGGGATCGTCGGGGAGGACATCCAGGGGTACGGGGCCGCGGGCATGAGCCCGACGGCGTGCGGGCTCGTCCACATGGAGCTGCACCGCGGCGACGGGTCGCTCGGGACGTTCCTCGGCGTGCACGCGGGCCTGGCGATGCAGGCGATCGCGATGTGCGGGTCGGCGGAGCAGCGGGAGCGCTGGCTGCCGTCGATGTCCACGATGGACAGGATCGGGGCCTTCGCGCTGACCGAGCCCGACCACGGATCGGACTCCGTCGCGCTGGAGACCTCCGCGCGCCGCGACGGCGACCACTGGGTGCTCGACGGCCGCAAGCGCTGGATCGGCAACGCCACGATCGCGGACGTGGTCGTCGTCTGGGCCCGGGACACCGACTCCGGCGAGGTGCAGGGCTTCGTCGTCGAGACGCCCACCGAGGGATTCGCCGCCACGGCGATCACCGGGAAGCTCTCGCTGCGGTCGATCCAGCAGGCCGACATCACGCTCACCGGTGTGCGGGTGCCGGACGAGAACCGGCTCGTCGAGGCGCGCACCTTCGCCGACTGTGCCCGCGTCCTGGCCAACACCCGGGGGATCTGCGCCTGGATGGCGCTCGGCCACGCGACCGCGGGATACGACGCCGCCCTGCGCTACGCGATGGAGCGCACCCAGTTCGGCAAACCGCTCGCGTCGTTCCAGATCGTCCAGCAGCGGCTGGTGCACATGCTCGCCGACCTCACCGGGATGCAGCTGTACTGCATGCAGATCGGCCGGCTCGCCGACGCGGGACGGCTCTCGCCGACGGTCGCGGGCCTGGCCAAGATGAACAACACCCGGGCGGCCAGGCGCATCCTCTCGGAGGCGCGCGACCTGCTGGGCGGCAACGGGATCCTCCTGGAGCACCATGTGGCCCGACACTGGGCCGACATCGAGGCCGTGCACACCTTCGAGGGGACCGAGACGATCCAGACGCTGATCGTCGGCCGGGACGTCACCGGGATCGGCGCGTTCAGCTGACAGGCAGTCCCGCGGCCTTCCACGCCTGGAAGCCGCCGTCGAGATCGGTGGCGTTGTGCAGGCCGAGGTCCTGCAGCGATGCCGCGGCGAGGCTGGAGGAGTAGCCCTCCGAGCAGAAGACGATCCACGTCACGTCGTGATCGGTGGCCTCGGGGATGCGGGCGTCGGACGCCGGGTCGAGGCGCCACTCGATGTGGTTGCGCTCGATGACGAGAGCGCCCGGGATCGCGCCCTCGGCGTCACGCTGCCACTGCGGGCGGGTGTCGACGAGGATCGCCCCCCGCTCGCGCAGGTCGGCGGCCTCCCGCGGTCCGACGCGGCGCAGCCGCGCCCGGGCGTCGGCGAGCACGTCGTCGATCGTGCGGGTCATCCCACCCCCTGGGTCGAACCGGGCTCGGTCAGCTCGGAGCGGGTGCGCCGCAGCCGCCCGCCCGTCACGTCGTAGTACGACATGGCCGTCAGGGGCGGAGAGTACGCGTGGACGCTGACGGCGGCGTCGGCCGACGGGTTGGACACCTCGTGGACGTGCCCGAGCCCGAAGCCGACCGACCGCCCGGCGTGCAGGGTGCGGGAGCGCAGACCGCCGGTCGACGCGGCCCAGAACTCCTCGGTCAGCCGCCCGGAGACGACGGTGAGCGCACCGAGCGACCCGGCGTGGTCGTGCAGCTCGGCAGCCTGCTCGGTCGCCCAGCTGATCAGCCACACGTCGACGAAGTCGTCGCCGTGCAGCCGCCGGTACCAGCGGCGCAGCGGGTCGATCTGCACCTCGTGCAGCCCGGCGCGCACCTCGGAGGCGACGCGGCGGGTCAGCGCGGTGAGGTCGGCGAGCTCGTACCCGGCAGGGCCCGGGAGTGCGCGGGCGGGCAGGGCGGGGCCGGGGGCGTGCAGCAACACGGTCGTGCTCCAGTGCGGGAGGTCGAACGGGGGGCCGGGATCAGATCCGGCGCCGACAGCACTGGTCGAACGAGTCCGCGCGGCGGTCGCCCCAGATGGGGCCGAGGAACGCCGCGGGATTCATGCCGGGAGTTCAGCACAGCGACGACGGAGAGTGCCACCTCGTCCCAGCTCGCGGGACCGACGCGCCGCCACGGATGGGAAATGTCCGACATGACCGTCACATTCCGTGACCGGCGACACGATCCCCCTAGGACGGGGCGACGGTGATCACCTCGTCGAGGCCGGCCAGCCGCAGGATGCGCCGCGCCGCGCTGTCCGCCGGGCTGACGACGGTCACGCCCGCACCGGCGGCCCCGCCGCGTTCGGTGAGCTCGGTCAGCAGCGCGACGCCCGCGCTGCTGACGTAGCAGTCCGCCGCGAGCTCCAGCACGAGCGGGGTTCCGGCCGAGACGCGTTCGAGCAGCTCCGACCGGACCTCCTGGACACCGGCGAGGTCCAGGTCGCCGCTCACCTCGACGTGGACGGGCCCCGCCCCGGACCGGATCCGCGGCACGGGGACCGGGGCCCGCTGCACCCGCGGCGACCAGGCGCGCCGCGCCCCGGCGCCGACCGGGACCTCGACGGGCTCCGGCGGCATCCGGAACGTCACGACGGTCCCTGCCGGGCCCGCCGCGACGTCGACGTCGCGGGCGAGCTCGCGGATGAGCGCCAGCCCCCGGCCGCGGTAGCCGGGATCGGCCGGCGGCGGGCGCCATTTCCCCTCGTCGGCGACCCGGACGGTCACGGTGGCGTCGGACGTCAGGTCGAGGTCGACCCGGACGATCCCGCCCGCGCCCGGTGGGTAGGCGTGCTCGACGGCGTTCGTCGCCGCCTCCCCCAGTGCGAGCTGCAGATCGGTGAGCGCGGCCTCGTCGACCCCGGCCTGGGCGCACCACCGCGCCACGACCCGGCGCAGCCCGGCCAGCTCCTTCGGCTCGGCCGCCAGCTCGAGGCGCAGCGGTGCCGGCAGCAGCCGGGCGAGGACCAGCGCGGTGTCGTCGGGCACGGCGCTGCCCTCGGACATGCGGTCGAGCAGCGCGTCGGCGCTGGGCTCCGGACGCGTGCCGACGAGCCCGCCGAACACCGCGGCCAGCCGGTGCATGCCGTCGTCGATGACCTCGTTGCGCCGTTCGAACAGGCCGTCCGAGCAGAGCAGGATCGTCTCGCCGGGGTCGAGCCGGTCGTCGGCCTCGACGAAGGGCGGACGGCCGAAGACGCCGAGCGGGGTGCCGCGGCCGTCCGCGAGCAGGCGCACGCCGTCGGGGCCGCTGACGAGCGGTGGCGGATGGCCGGCGCACGCGTAGCGGAGGTCGCCGGTGCGGCAGTCGATCGTCGCGCAGACGACGGTGCTCGCCATCGCGCCCTCGACCCGGCGCGCGAACAGGTCCAGCTGCTCGAGCGCGTCGGCGGGCTGCTGGCCGTTGACGAGGTTCGCGGCGAGCGCGCTGCGCAGCTGGCCCATCACCGCGGCCGCCGCCGGCCCCCGGCCCACGACGTCGCCGACGACCAGCGCGAACCGTTGGTCGCCGAGGTCGAGCACGTCGAACCAGTCGCCACCGGCCTCGGTGCCCTCCGTCCCGGGCTGGTAGCGGGTGGCCATCGCGAGCCGCTCGGTCTCGGGCAACCGCTGTGGCAGCAGGCTGCGCTGCAGCGTCACCGCGACCTCGTGCTCGGCCTGGTGCAGCCGGGCCCGCATGACGGCCTGCGCGCACTGCCCGCCCAGCGTCAGCACGAAGCTGCGCCGTTCCGGGGTGAACCGGGGCCGGTCGGCGAAGCGGAAGCCCAGCACGCCGATCGTCCGGCCGCCGACGAGCAGGGGAATCGCCGTGTGCGCGGGCCAGGGCCCCCCGACCGGGTCGACCGACCAGATCGGCTCGCCGGAGCGGACCGACGCGGCCAGCGGGTGCGCGGCGCTCGGCGAGAGGAACTCCGCGGCACCCTCGGGCCAGCCACGCCCGCTCACCGAGCGCAGGACACCGGACTCGTCGGTCAGGCAGACGACGACCGCCTCGGCCTCGAGTGCCGAGAGCCCGTGGTCGACGATCACATCGGCGACCGACTGCAGGTCGGTGGCCCGGGCGAGCGCCGTCGCGACGTCGGAGAGCCGTTCGGCGACGCGTCTGCCTTCCGTCTCGGCCACCAGCAGCGACGAGCGGTCCAGCGCCTGCGCGGCCAGCTCGGCAACTGCCGTCGCGGCCTCGCGGTCGCTCGGCGAGAAGGTGCGCGCCTCCCGGAACGCGACGGCCACCACCCCGACGTTGCGCTGACCGACCGCGAGCGGCAGCAGGCCGACGGCACCGAAGCCACCCGGCCGGCCCTCGACCAGCTGCGGCCACCGTTCCCGCACCTCGGCGGGGGTCGACAGCCAGATCGGGGCACCCGACTCGACGACGCGCGACACCGCGCCCGAGTCCGACAGCGGGACCGACGACCAGGCCCGCTGCGCCGACAACCCCCACCCCGACCGGGTGAGCACCTCCAGCCGGCCGTCGCGCAGCTCCCAGACGCCGACGACGGGGGCGCCCAGCAACGTCTCCATGTGCCGGGCGGCGATGCGCGCGACCTCGGCCGGGGTGGCGGCCGCGGACATCTCGGCGGTCGCCCGGTGCAGCAGCCCCAGCCGTTGCGCCGACGCCCGTTCGAGCTCCAGGAGCCGGGCGTTGTCGATCGCGACGCCCGCCCGGCGGCCGATCTCGGTGAAGACCTCGCGGTCGTCCTCGGTGAACGCGGGCGAGCCCTCCGCGCGGGCGACGCCGAGCAGCCCCAGCATCCCGCCGCGCGCCGTCAGCGGGACCGCGAGCACCGAGTGCATCCCGAGCCGCCGCCACATCGGCTCGGGATCGTCGTCGACGAACAGCTCGCGCGGGTCGAACACCCGGGCTTCGTGAGAGCTGAGCGTCTCGCGGCGCAGCGCGGGCGAGCTGACCAGGTCGAACAACATCGCCTCGGCGTCGCGGTGGGCGGCGGCGACGGCCGTGACGACCAGCGCGTCGTCGCTGCCGCCCTCGTGTGCCCTGGCGTGGTCGGCGAGACCCTCCGCGACGACGTAGCGGGCCAGCGCGGCGAACCGTCCGGACGCGGTGAGCTCGGCGTCGAGCGCGTCGCCCAGGGCGGCGTAGAGCCGGTGCCGACGCTGCTCGCGGTGCCGCTCGTCGATGTCCAGGCAGCCGCCGACGTAGCCGGTGTCGCGGTCGCCCGCCGAGATCGGGGCACCCCGGTCGAGCACCCAGCGGTAGCCGCCGTCGCGGTGCCGCAACCGGAACTCGACCTCGAACGGCGCGGCCGCCTCCACCGCGGCGGCCGTCACCGCGCGGTGGCGGGCGCGGTCCTCGGGGTGGATGCGTTCGCGCCAGTCGGCGAGCTCGGTGACCGGGTCGGTGACGCCGGTGAAGTCCAGCCAGCCACGGTTGACGAACACCCGGTGGCCGCCGGCGTCGTCGACCCAGATGAGCGCGGGCGTGGCGTCGGCGGTGGCCCGGAACTGGAGCTCGGCGGCCCGCCGGGTGCGGCCGAGGTGCAGGTGGTTGGCGACGCGGGCCAGCAGCTCCCGCGGGGAGAACGGCGTCACCAGGTAGTCGTCGGCGCCCGCGGCGAGACCCGACACGGCCGCTTCCTCGCCCGCCTGCGCCGACAGCAGCACGACGGGCAGACCCGCGGTCCGGGCGTCGGTGCGCAGCGCCCGCAGCAGCCCGATGCCGTCGGTGCCCGGGAGCGCGACGTTGGCGACGACGAGGTCCGGCGGCTCCGACAGGGCCGACTCGAGCGCCTGCTCCGCGTCGGCGACGGCGTGCACGGTCCAGCGCTCGGCGAGCAGCCGCAGCAGGTGGTCACGGGTCGCCGGGTCGCTCTCGGCGACGAGGACCCGTTCGTGGCTGCTGGGGAACGGCTCGGGCGCCGCGGGCAGCCGCACCGAGCGGCCGGACTCGCGGACGACGACGAGGACCCCGCCCACCGTGCCGTCGGTGTCGCGGACGGCGCTGTAGGCGTGGTCGCGCAGCACCTCCTCGTCGAGGCCGCCGCGACGGACCGTCACCGCGTCGTCGCGCCGTTCCCGGGCGACCCCGGTGCGCAGCACCGCCCGCAACGTCGGGCCGTAGCGGCGCCAGGCCCCGTCCGCGACGTCCTCCGCACGCCTGCCGAACACCCCCGGGTGCAGGTCGCCGAGACCGTCGGCCATCGCGTCGTTGTAGAAGACGACCAGCTCCGGGCCCCAGCAGAGGATCATCGGCTGCGGCGACGACCGGATCGTCGCGAGCGCGTGCGTCAGCGCCGCGGGCCAGGCGGACTCCGGCCCCAACGGGGTCGACGACCAGTCGGTCCGCGCGTGCAATGTCGCGACGTCGGGTACCACGCCACTCGCCGGTGGGCCCGACGGCTCGGCCACCGGCACCTCCCTGGATGAACGACGACTGGAGAACGACGACACACCGGAGACCACAGATTGCCATCTCCCGCCGATCCCGGCACGGCGGCCCGCTCGGGCCGGGCCGGTCACCGCCGCCCGGTTCCGCCCGCGAGGACCCGCCCGGTAGGAACGACGGGATGAGCACCCAGGAGCACATCGTCGAGGGGCGCCGGGTCACGTTCCCGGTCCGCATCCGTGACGCGGCGGCGTCGGCCGCGGTGTACCCCGTGCGTGCCGACCGGGTCCGGCCGCTGGTCACCGGGACGGGTCTCGACGTCGCCGCAGCGGCCGGGGGCACCCTCGCCGTGCTCGCATTCGTGCGCTACCGCGTGAACGACCTGGGGGTGTACGACGAGGTCGGGCTCGCGGTGCCGGTCCGCCGTCGCGGGCGGCTCGGTGCCCACGTGCTGCACCTGCCCGTCACCGCGACGTTCACGATGGCCGCCGGGCGCGCCCTGTGGGGGCTGCCGAAATGGCTCGCGACCGCCGAGCTGTCGGTGGAGCCGAGCCTGACGACGTGCCGCCTCGACGCCGCGAGCGGCCGGGTCCTCGACGCGGCCCTGCGGACGTCGTCACCGCGACTGCCGTTCACCCTCCCCGCCCGCGTGACGACGCTCGCGCCCCGCGGCGACGTCGTCCTGCGCTCGGTCGCGCGCGGCACGGCGCGGGGCGTGCGGCTCGGCCACAGCGCGGGCCTGCGGATCGGCGACGGGCATCCGATGGCCGCCGACCTGCGCGCGCTCGACCTGCCCCGGCGGCCCCTGGTGACCGTCGGGATCGAGCACCTGGCGTTCGAGATGGCGCCCGCGGTCGCGCTCCCCCGCTGACCGCTACCGGTGTGCGGCCAGCCAGTCCCGCAGGTCGGCGAGGGGCCGCTCCCGCTCGGGCTCGTTGTAGATCTCGTGCCAGAGGCCCTCGTACCAGCGGACGGTCACGTCCGGGGAGCCGATGAACGTCTGCAGCCTGCGCGTGCCCTCGGGATCGGTCAGCTGGTCGGCGGTGCCGTGCTGGACGAGCACCGGCAGCCGCAGCGACCGGGACCGTTCCGGCAGTGTCGCGAACCGTCCCACCAACCGCGACGCCAGGCCCAGCGTCGGGTTGCCGTGATGGTTGAGCGGGTCCGCCTCGTAGTCGGCGACGACGGCCGGGTCCTTGCTGATCTTCGTGACGTCGATCCCCGACGGGCGGATCGTCGGCAGCACCTTCGCGACCTGCGTCAGGACCGCGACCAGCGGCTTCGGCGCCGCGTCGCTCGCCAGCGCCGGCGCCGAGAGGACGAGCCCGGCGAGCACGTCCTGGTGCTCCAGCGCATAGGACAGCGCGATCTGACCGCCCATGCTGTGCCCGAGGACGAACACCGGCAGGCCCGGCCGGCGGGCGACGACGACCTTGCGGAACGCGTCGAAGTCCGACAACCAGTCCGCGTAGTCGTCCAGGTGCGCGCGCCGTCCGTTGGACCTGCCGTGGCCGCGGTGGTCGAGGGCGTGGACGGCCCAGCCGTCGGGCACGAGCGCGTCGACGACGTTGCCGTACCGGCCGCCGTGCTCGCCCAGCCCGTGCGAGACCAGGACGACGCCCGTCGGCTCGGCCGGCTCGGTGCCCTGCCAGAACAGCTCGACCCCGCGGGCGCCCGGCAGCCGACCCTCGACGTGCCGAGCCCCGCCCCGGCCGGTCATCCGCCCTGCCCGTCCACCGCCGCGGTCGACGGCTCGAGGGCGACGTCGTGGGTCACCGTCGTGCCCGGCTCGACCGTGACCGTCGCGGACGACGCCGTGTGCCCCGCGGCGGTGACCGCCACGGTGTACGCGCCCGGGGCGAGGTCGCCGACGCGGTAGTCGCCAGTCGCCGCGGACTGCGTCGACTCGACGACCTCGCCCTCGTCGACCAGCACGACGTTCGCCCCGCCCAGCGGGCGGCCCGCCGCGTCGCGAACGACGCCCGCGAGCGCCGCCGACGACGCGAGCACGAGCGTCGCCTCCCCGCCGTCGCCGGCGCGGACCGTCGTCACCGCGGGCTGGTGGCCCGACGCCGTCGCGATGACGACGTAGTCGCCCGGCCGCGGCGCGACGAGCTCGCCACGACCGTCGTCGCCCGCCGCAGCGGTGGCGAGGTCGTGGCCCTGGTCGTCGAGGAGCCGGACCGTCGCGCCCGCGACGGGAGCACCGTCGCGACCGGCCGTGCGGAACCGCACGGTCGCCGGGGGCACCGGCTCGTCCGGCTCCGGGAGCGGCGGGACCGGGGCCATCGGCACGTGGGGGGTCGGGGGGCCCAGCTCGACGACCGGCGCGGCACCCGGCCGCGGGTTGGGGTCGGCGAACCCGAGCGTGCGCAGCAGGGACAAGTCGACGGCCGCGTGCTCCGCGGCCCGGCTCGCCGGGTCGGCGCGGCCCCCGAACAGGGACCGCACCCCGGCCCCCGCGAGCCCGGCCGCCGCCTCGCCGGAGCCCGGGGTCGGGCCGGGAGCCGCCGAGCCGGGAGTCGCCGAGCCGGGGGCGCCGTTCACGGCCGACGTCGGCGACTCGTTCCCGGCGGGCGCGGCAACGGACGCGCCGAAGGCCGGGGCCGGCTCCCGCGTCGTGGTGGTTGCGCGGCTCTCGTTGCTCTCGGAGTCGTCGACGTCCGCCCAGTCGGCCCAACCGGCCAGGGCGTCGTCGGTGTCCGGCCGGGTCGGGGCGGGGGTGGCAGCAGCGGCGTCCGCGGCCGGGCCGGCAGACATCCGCTCGATCGCCGGGCCCGTGGCGAGGCTGGCGATCGACGCCCCGGTCGCGATGGCCGGCCTGGACGACGAGGAGACCCCGCCCGCCCGGTCGGAGCGGGTGGTGTCCGAGCGGGCTGTGACCGGACGCGCGGTGTCCGGACGGAGGGCGGCCGCGACGGCCGCGGTTCCCGTGGCGGCCGCCACGGCAGTGGTCGTCGCGGAGCCGCTCTCGGTGGTCTCCGCCGAGCTGGACCCGGCCTCGCTGGACTCGGCGGCGCTGGACTCGGCGGCGCTGGACTCGGCGGCGCTGGACTCGGCGGCGCTGGAGGCTGTGCGCGCCGGTACCGGTGCGCCGGAACCGGCGCCGCCCAGCCCGGGACCGCCACTGCCGGAACCGTTCGCGGTCTCGCGACCGGGGGCCCGGTGCGGCTCGGGCGCGCCCGCCGCGGCTGCGGTGTCCGGCCGGCCGAGGCCGGCGGTCGCCGCGAGGCCCTCGACCCGGTCGACGGGCGCACCATCCGCGACGTCGGATACGGCTCCGACCGGACGGGCGCCGGTCACGTCGGCGCGCTCCGCATCGGCGGCGCCGGCGGACTCGGCACCGTCGGCAGCCGCGCCGCCCGGCCCCTCGGTGCTCGACGACGCGTCGACCGGCCCGTCGGTGGACGCCGTGGCCGGGCGGTCGCCGGATGCGGAGGACGGCTCCTGCTCGGATGCCTCCGTCCCGGTCGACCGCCGCCCGATGACCGCGGCAGCGGCCGCGGCCAGCCCGGCCGCGCCGGGAAGCACGATCTTCGCGACGCGGCCGGTCGTGGTCGGCGGCTCGGTCCCGGAGCCGGCAGTGCGCTCAGCGGCTCCGGCGTCGGACGGCACGGGCTCCGCAGCGGCGGACGCCGCCGGAAGGTCCGGGTCCGACCGAACCGCAGCAGCACCCGCCGACGGCGGGGCAGCCGTCGCCGAACCGTCCGAGGAACCCGGCCCTGCACCGTGCTCGCCCACGCCGGGCCCGGCGGGCGGCAGCGCGGTCGCCACATCGTGCGCCGCGACGCCGCTGCCGGGGACCCCCGTCGAACCCGTAGCAGCCGGCCCGGCACCACCGGCTGCCGGCGCCGTCCGCGACGTTCCGGTACGACGGGATGCGTCCCCGGCGAGATGCCCCGCAGCACCGGCCGCGGCGATCCCGCCCACGAGCGCGGCAGCCGTCCCCGCTCCGCGCGGCGTCGGGTCGGCGGCTGCGTCGGCGCCCGGGGAGGGGCTCCCCCCGGTGACGGTCGCGCCGTCGGCGGAGCTGCCCGGCTCGCGCCAGGCCGTGGCGGACGATCCCGCCGACGTCGGCGTGTCCCGGCCGGTACCCGAGGGGCTGCGGCCGGTCTCGTCGCCGGGCTCACGCCAGGCGGCCGTCGGAGCGGGCTCGGAGCCCTTGGCCGCCAACGGTTCGGCCGCCCGGACGGTCCGCGCGACGGGGCGCGGCGCGGGCAGCTCGGACGCCGGGCCCGCCGCGCTGTGCGCGCCCGGACGGCTGCGCGTCGCGGCCGGCGCCTCCGACGCGGCGTTCTCGGTGCCGGGGCCGTCGCCGCCCCGGTCGGCCTTCTGCCGGTTCGGCGAGGCCTTCTCCCGGCCCACCGGGGCGAGCCATCGCCAGTCGGGCTGTTCGCGGTCCGGGTCCGGCACGGGCTCGGACACCGCGGGCAGGACGAGGGAGCCGTCGGGGATGCGACCCCACGGCGGGCTCACGTCGCCCGGCTCGACCGTGACCGGCTCGACGGTCTCGGAGGCACGGGCGGCGGCGGGCAGCGGCGTGACCGTCCGCGGCTCGGGCACCTGGGTGCGCGGCCGCGGGCTGGGCGCGGGCGTCGCCGCGGGGGCGGTGCCCCGACCGGCGGTCGCGGCCGTCGCGGTGTCGGCGGTGGTGTCGACGGCGGCCGTGTCCGAGGAGGCGCCCGCGGGTGCCGACGTCGGCGCAGAGGCGGGCGTGGCGTCGACGGCGCCGGCCGCGGCCTCCGGCTCCGGGACCGGGGGCGGCGCCTGCTCGGCGGTCGCGGGCTCGTCCTGGCGGTCCGCCGACTCCGCCTTGAGCCGCACGAGGTCGCCGACGGTGCGCGGCCCGTCGGAGGGGCTCTCGCCCCGCGTGGTGCGCAGCATGAAGAACGCGACCAGCCCGCCGACGACGATCACGCCCAGCAGGATCAAGCCGATCTCGGTCATCGAAAACTCTCTCCCGCCAGATCGGTCGGCACGGCCCACCCGAAGCGGCGACCGTAGCACCGCGTGCGGACCGTTTCCGCTGTGCCGCACCGTTCCGGGGACAGGTCCACGCGGTCGGGCGCGTCCCGACCGAGCCCCCGCACGGCGCGTGTCGACGGACTCGGCGACGATCGTCGCCTGCAGCCGCCGACGACGGGGCTCCGAGCCCTCTGGAGGACCACGCGTGAACCGTCCCGACGACGATCTCGCCGCCCTCGCGGCCGCCCACGGCGTCGCCACCTCCTACCGCGACGGGGAGCGCCGGGAGGTGGTCGTCGACCCGGAGGTCGTGGTGCGGGTACTGGGCCTGCTCGACGTGGACGCGACGACCCCCGCCGCCCGCCGCGCCGCGCTGGAGCGCCGGGGCGCGGTCGCGGCCCTCCCGGGGACGATCGCGATGCGTCCGGACCGCGCACGTGCCGTGCCCGGCCGGGGCACGCTCACCGACGAGTCGGGCGCCGTCCGACCCGTCGACGGCGAGCTCCCGACGGGCCTGCCGCTCGGGTACCACACCCTTGAGCTCGACGGACGTCGGTCGACCGTCGTCGTCGCCCCGCCCGCGCTCCCGGCCCCGCCGCGCACCTGGGGCTGGATGCTCCAGCTCTACGCCCTGCACTCCGCACGCTCCTGGGGCATCGGCGATCTCGGCGACCTGCGCGAGTTCGCCGACTGGACCGGCCGGGCGCACGGCGCCGACGCGGTGCTGCTCAACCCGTTGCACGCCATCACCCCCGTCCCGCCGGTGCAGCCGTCGCCGTACACCCCGTCGAGCAGGCGGTTCGTGACGCCATTGGCGTTGCGCGTCACCGATGTCGACGCCTATGCCGCCGCCGACGCGGCCACCCGCGCGGAGGTCGACGCGTTGCGCCCGGAGACCGTCGGCGACCGCATCGCCCACGATCGGGTGTGGGCGGCCAAACGATCGGCCCTGGAGCTGCTGTGGCGCTCGACCGGCTCCCCCGGACCCGCGGACGCGGACGACGAGCTGTGGGAGTTCGCGACGTACTGCGCGCTCGCCGAGCGGTGGGGCGGACGCTGGACGCTCTGGCCGGCGGGCCTGCGCGACCCACGCGACCCACAGGTCGCCGCCGCTCGCCGCGAGCTGGCGCCGCGGGTGGCGTTCCACGCCTGGCTGCAGGAGCAGGCGTCGCGCCAGCTGGGCCGGGCCCGCGCCGCCGCCCGGGACGCGGGGATGCGGATCGGCCTCATCGGGGACCTCGCCGTCGGCTGCGATCCCGAGGGGGCCGACGGCTGGGCCCTGCAGGACGTCCTCGCTCTCGACGTGACGGTCGGCGCCCCGCCGGATGCGTTCAACCAACGCGGCCAGGCGTGGGGCCTGCCGCCGTGGCGGCCCGACCGGCTCGACGCCACGGGCTACGCCGCATACCGCAACCTGTTGCGCGCCTTGCTCACCCATGCCGACGGCCTGCGCATCGACCACGTCGCCGGGCTGTTCCGGCTGTGGTGGGTCCCGCCCGGTGACGGCCCGGACCGCGGTACCTACGTGCACTACGACGCCGACGCGATGCTCGCCGTGCTGACGCTGGAGGCCCACCGGGCGGGCGCGGTCGTCGTCGGCGAGGACCTGGGCACGGTCGAGCCCGAGGTCACCGAGGCCCTGCAGGAGCGCAACATGCTGGGTTCGACGGTCATGTGGTTCGCCCGCGACGAGGACGCGCCGGGGGAGCCGCTCCTGGCCCCGGGACGCTGGCCCGAGCAGGCCGTGGCGACGATCTCGACGCACGACCTGCCGACGGCCGCGGGCTTCCTGCGGGGCGAGCACGTGCGGGTCCGGGCCGACCTGGGCCTGCTCGACGACGTCGCCGCCGAGCAGGCCCGCGCCAGGGCGGACCGGGCGGAGCTCGTCGCGCTGCTCGTCGCGGAGGGTCTGCTCGAGGCCCCCGACGCCGGCGAGGACGAGATCATCGTGGCGATGCACCGGATGTTGGGGCGCAGCCGGTGTCGGCTCGCGCTCGTCTCCCCGTACGACCTCGTCGGCGAGGTCCGCCAGCCGAACCTGCCCGGCACCGTCGACGAGTACCCGAACTGGCGGCTGCCGCTGGGCTCCTCGCTGGAGGACCTGCGTCAGGACCCGCGCATCGCCGCGGTCGTGCCGATCCGCGAGTGATCCACAGACTTGTCCACAAGTGGATCCGTCTGGGGACAACTCATGGGGACAACTCATGGGGACTCGTGGGGGCTACTCGTGGGGCCCGCCCACGCGGGACGGACTCACGGCGTGAACCCGAGGGCGCTCGGCTTCCCGTCGGCGAGCGCCGCGAGGTGCGCATCCAGTGTCGTCATACCGGGCAGGTCGCGCCCCTCGGCCATGCCCGCGAGCAGCGCCGCCTCGGCCCGTTCGACCTCTTCGGCACCGGGGATGGCCGCGGCGAACCGCTGGGCCGGACCGACGACGAGCCCGTCGTCGTCACCCACCACGAGATCGCCCGCCTCGACCCGGACCCCGCCGAACGTGACCGGTTCGTCGATGCGCCCGGCGTCGAGCGTCGTCCCGGCCATCGGCGTCGTGCCCCGTGCGTAGACGGGCAGCCCGACGGCCGGGAGCCCGGCCCGGTCGCGGCAGTAGCCGTCGACGACGATCCCCGCCAACCCGCGGCGCCGCGCCTCCGTCGCGAACAGCTCGCCGGAGACGGCCCTGGTCCCGCCGTTCGTGGCGACGACGAGGACCGAACCCGGTGCGGCCGCACGGATCGCGACGAGCAGCGGCAGGTGGTCGTCGTGCGCGACGACGGTGACCGCCGGCCCCGCCAGCCGCACCCCGGGGACGAGCGGACGGATCGCGGGGTCGACGACGGCCAGTGACTTGTCGGCGTCGCACACCGACGAGACCTGCAGGGTCCGGAGCCGGTCGAGGAGGGCGGGGAGATCGGTCATGGGTTCATCGTGGTCGTACGCGGCTCACCGCGCAGCCCCCCGACGCGTGCGGCGCGCAGCGCGCTCCGACGCATCTTCCCGGCGTCGTCGCGCAACGGTTCGTCGGTCTGCTCGTAGGTCCTGGGCTGCTTGTAGCGGGCGAGCCTGGTGGCGAGGTGCGCGCGCAGGTCGTCCTCGACGTCGGCGAGCGGGCGCGCCAGCTGCACGATCGCGTGCACGGTGTTGCCCAGGTCGTCGTCGGGCAGCCCGATCACCGCACTGCTGGTCACCGCCGGGTGCTCCGACAGCGCCGCCTCCACCTCGGCGGGGTACACGTTGGCACCACCGACGAGGATCATGTCCGACCGCCGGTCGGCGAGGTAGAGGTAGCCGTCGGCGTCGAAGTGGCCCATGTCCCCCAACGACTCCCAGCCTTCCTTCGCGCGGGCCTCGGCACCGAGGTAGCGGTACGTGGGCGCGTCGCCGTCGGGACGCATCCAGATCTCGCCCACCTCGCCGGGCGGCAGCGGCGCGCCGTCGGGGCCCCACACCTGCATCGACCCACGTTGCACCCGGCCCACCGAACCGGGCCGCGAGAGCCACTCGACGCCGTCGATCATCGCCGCGGCCTGCGACTCGGTGCCCGCGTAGAGCTCGACGGTCGTCTCCGGTCCGAACCACTCCAGCCAGGCCCGCTTGACGTGCACCGGGCACGGCGCCCCGACGTGCAGCACGGTGCGGATCGACGTCAGGTCCGCCGCCGCGCGGACCTCGTCGGGCAGCCGCAGCATCCGGCCCATCATCGTCGGCACGACGTAGAGCCACGTGACGCCGTGGCGGGCGATCATGTCGAGGGTGCCTGCGGCGTCGAACCGGCTCATGATCACGACGTGCTGCCCCTGCAGCAGGGCCATGAGCGAGAACATGAAGGGCGCGTTGTGGTACAGCGGCGCCGTGACGAGGAAGACGCCGTCGCGGTCGATCCGCAGCGACGGCGCGCGCGCCAGCACCGCCTCCGCCGTCGCCTCCTGTCCGGCGACGATGATCTTCGGACGTCCGGTGCTCCCGCCCGACGTCGGTGCCTTCCACGACGGCCCGACCACCGGGGGCAGCGGCTCGGCCGACGCCTCCGACACATCGTGGTCGACCGGCAGCCACGGCCGCCCGTCACCGGGGTCGACGCCGACGACCAGCGCCGGGTCGGCCAGCGCGACGATCGCCTCCAGCTCGCCGGCCGGGAGCTTGTGCGACACCGGCTGCGGGACCGCACCGAGCTTCCACGCCGCGACCGACGACTCCAGGTGCCGCGCCCGGTTCGCCACCGCGATCGAGACCATCGAGCCCGCGGTGACGCCTCTCGCCGCGAACGCGCGGGCCAGCCGGTTGGTCCGGTCCTCGAACTCCGCACGGGTCAGGGTCGTGTCGTCGTCGGTGACGGCGGGCGCGTCTGGGGCCTCCTCGGCCAGCCGTCGCAGCGTCTCGCCCAGTGAGGTCCGCACCCCGCCACGATCACCCATGGCCGGGGTCGTGGGCAATCACAGCGTGCCTTGACATCCGGTCGGGTGCGACGTTGTGTCGGGGCCATGTACAAGCTCATCGCCACGTGGTCGGCGCCGTCCGCGGAGCAGCACGACGAGTTCGAGACGCACTACGAGGAGGTGCACGCGCCGGCCGCAGCCGCGGTGCCGCACCTGCGCCGCATCGTCCTCACCCGGACCGCCGACGGGCTCGAGGGCGCGACGCCGGGCTTCCACCGCGTCGCCGAGATGTTCTTCGACTCGCCCGAGGCGCTGGAGGAGAGCAGCACGTCGCCGCAGTGGGCGGCCATGCGCGCCGACGCCGGGGGGATGATCGAGCGGTTCGGCGTGACCCTGACCGTCGCGCTGGGCTGGGAGTCCGAGCTCCCGGTGGGCGGCTGAGATGGACCTGCAACTGACCGGCAAGCGCGCCGTCGTCACCGGTGGGAGCAGCGGAATCGGCCTCGCGGTGGCCGATGGGCTGGCCGCCGAGGGGGTCGACGTCGCCGTCGTCGCCCGGCGCAAGGAGCCCCTCGACGCCGCTGTCGACCAGGTCGCCCGGCACGGCACCCGCGTGCTGGCCGCACCCGCCGACACGGCCGACGACGACTCCGTGCGCGGCATGGCGAAGCAGGTCCTGGACGAGCTCGGCGGTGTGGACATCCTCGTCAACGCCGCGGCCCGGCCCGCAGGCCTGATCCCGCAGCGCGAGCTCGCCGACCTCACCGACGACGACGTCCGCATCGAGCTGGAGACCAAGCTGCTCGGGTACCTCCGCTGTGCCCGCGCGCTGTCGCCGTCGATGATCGAGAGCGGCTGGGGCCGGATCGTCAACGTCTCGGGCCTCAACGCCCGCCAGTCCGTCTCCGTCGTCGGCTCGGTGCGCAACATCGCCGTGGCCGCGATGTCGTCCGCGCTGGCCGACGAGCTGGGGCCCAAGGGGATCAACGTCTCCGTCGTGCACCCCGGCATGACCGTCACCACGGGCACCGAGGAGCTCATCGCCTCCCGCGCCCGGCAGCAGGGGATCGACGAGGCGACGATGCGCGCCCGCGCCGAGGCCGGGACCCGCATCGGCCGGCTCGCGACGGCGGCCGAGGTCGCCGACGTCATCGTGTTCCTGTGCTCGCCGCGGGCCGTCGCCATCGCGGGCGACACGATCGCGGCGGGCGGTGGCGCGCGCGGCGTGACGTACTACTGATCGGGCAGGATCGGGGGATGGAGTCCACCCGCCTCGACCGGTGGCTGTGGTCCGTGCGGCTGACCAAGACCAGGTCCGACGCCGCGGCGGCCTGCCGCGGCGGACACGTGCGTGTCAACGACAAGCCGGCCAAGCCCGCGACGCCGGTCAAGGTGGGCGACCACATCCGCGCCCGGGTCAACGACCGCACCCGCATCGTCGAGGTCACCCAGGTCATCGAGAAGCGGGTCGGGGCCCCGGTCGCGGAGCAGTGTTATGTCGACAACACTCCGATCGCGCCCATTTCCGACGCCGTTCCGGTGGCTCGCCGCGACCGCGGCGCCGGACGTCCCACGAAGCGTGACCGGCGCGTCCTGGACGAGTGGCGCCGCGGCCTCAGCCCACCCTGACCGCGGGCACTCTGCGGTGACCACCAAGATGGGGTCATGTACGACGCGTTGTACCGCCATGTCCTGCGCCGGGTCCCGGCCGAGCCTGCGCACCGCGTCGGCTTCGCCCTGATCCGCGCTGCGGCCGGTCCCGCGCCGTTCGGCCGCCCGTGGGCGGCGCTGCGTGGGCCGGTCGATCCGGTGCTCGCCTCCCGGGTCATGGGCATCGACTTCCCCGCACCCCTGGGCCTCGCCGCGGGATTCGACAAGGACGGGGAGGGCGCCCGCGCCCTGTGCCGTCTCGGGTTCGGTTTCGTCGAGGTCGGGACGGTGACGGCCCGCGCCCAACCCGGCAACCCGACGCCGCGGCTGTTCCGGCTTCCCGACGACCACGCCCTGGTCAACCGCATGGGGTTCAACAACTCCGGCGCCGAGGTCGTCGCCGCGCGACTGCGCGCCCAGCGCGCCGCTCGCGGCGAGCGCGTCGTCATCGGCGTGAACATCGGCAAGAGCAAGGCGGCCGAGCCCGACGAGGCCGTCGCCGATTACACGCGCAGCGCCGAACTGCTCGGCCCGCATGCGGACTACATGGTCGTCAACGTCAGCTCGCCGAACACACCGGGCCTGCGCGACCTGCAGCAGGTCTCGGTGCTGCGGCCACTGTTGGCCGCGGTGCGCGAGACC